>Ga0207428_10001049_pt1 | contig 30412 bp, 28 predicted proteins | sample RhiMethybrSRZTD1_FD_187600 | JGI IMG/M metagenome (GOLD analysis project Ga0207428, IMG submission 187600) | Populus rhizosphere microbial communities from Tennessee, USA - Rhizosphere MetaG P. TD hybrid SRZTD1 (SPAdes) (version 3) | ecosystem: Host-associated > Plants > Roots > Rhizosphere >...
TCCTTCCCGCGGCCCTTCGGTGCGGCGAACCGCAGCTCGACCGGGCTGAACATGATCGAGGTCTTCTCGGCCTTGCTGCCGCGCCCGGCCCAGGCGCCGAAGATGCGCGGCACCAGGGCCGCGTCCGCCTGACCCTGGGCGACGAGGTGCAGCGTGTCGGCGTAGTCGCTCACCTCGACGAATGTCGGGAACACTTTCAGCGTCGCGTGGGTGCTCTGGAGTGCGGCGTAGTAGATGTCGCCCCGCACGACCGCCAGTCGACGGCCGGTCAGGTCCAGCAAGGTCTGGATATTCGCGCTTCGCGGTGCGTACACCTGTCCCCAGTTTTCGATAAGCAGCTCGTGCGAGAACTCGAACTGCCGGCTGCGCTCGGGCGAGTAGCCGATGGCGAGGAGCAGATCGATCTCGCCACGCCGCAGGCGCTCGAGGCCCTGATCCCAGGCGCCCTCGACGTACTGGAGCGTCCACCGCTCCTGCCGGGCGACGTGCTCGAGCACGTCCACGTAGATGCCCTGGGGGCGGCCCTGCTCGTCGCGGAAGATCAGCGGCGGGTTCGGGTACGTGCCGACGCGGAGCGTCGTGGCCGCGTCGAGCGACGCCGGCGCTGCGAGCAGGACGGCGGCGAGGACGACGAGGGCGGCCAGCGCGCGGTGAGCGGCTGTCACGGGGGATCCCTCATCCCGCGTGCGGTGTCGTCTGACGGCGCGCGGACTCCTGCCGCCTCGAGAGCCGGAGAACGAGCGCGACAGCGACGGCGCTCATTGCTCCGAGCAGGCCCGTGACCTGGAGTGCCTCAGTGGGCGACGGATCCTCGGCCCGCCTCGCGCGCACGGGGACGCTGCGGAGGATCGGGCGGAAGAGCCAGTTGGATCTGACGAGGGGATCCGTCGCAGTACGAGCGCCGATCACCATCACGTGCATCGAGCCGAACCCGCGGACCGTCCCTTCGACAGCGATCGGGGCGAAGCCCGATTCGAACACCCCGCCCTGCACGCTGACCGGCGTCGGGGACCAGGCGCCCGAGCCGGTGAAGAACAGCACCTCCTGGAATCCCCGGAGCTGGACGACGTAGAGGTCGAATGCTTCTGGCGCCGCCGGCTTCGTCAGAGCGGGCCGGGCCTCGACGCGCACGGTGACGCGAGTGCCCTCGCCGTCGGGCGAGATGTCGGTCGAGACGGCGAACGGTGGCGACGGCAGCGCCGCCTCGACCGTCACGATGGCCAGGCACGACGCGACGCACGCCGCGAGCGCGGCGAACGCCAGTCGCCATCTCGCCGCGGTCGGCGCCACGCTCGGCGTCATCGGTGCTCCCCTACGGATGCTCGCCTCGGAGGATCGGCGCCGCGCTCGGCAATATCGTCCAGCTCGCCGTTCCCGGCCACGCCAGCGCACCGGTGACGATTGCAGCGAGCGCACTCAGCGCCAGGCCGAGACGAACCGACGTCGGAGCGTAGCGAAACTCGACGTCGTGGTGCCCGGGCCCGAGCTTCACCGCGCGGAAGGCGTGATCGGCGCGCTCGACTCGCGTCTCCCGGCCATCGACGTTCGCCGTCCATCCGGGAAACCACGAATCGGTAAGTACGAGATAGCCGCCCCGATCGCTCTCCGCGCTGATCCTCACGTGATCGGCGCTATAGCGTTCGATCCGCGCCGTCCCAGGCGATGACGCGTCCGTACGAGGCGAGCGAGCGTCGCCAGGCGTCGCGTCCACGCAGTCAGTCAGCAGCACCTCGCGTCGGAAATCCACAGCGCGCGCCCGGATGCGCTTCAGCACCTCGGCTGTATCGAGGCACCGCGCCTCTGCCACCACGAACGCCCGGGGCAGCGCCGCCTCGTTCCGGTAGATGCGACCGTCGGCGCCGTGGTAACGGAGCGACAGGCCAGGGCGGTCGACGGCCACTTCGGGAGGCACGAGGATATAGCGAATGCCGAGCAGATCGCGCACCGGCGACCAGAACACGGAGATCTCTCCCACGTACCCGCTGCCGAGCAGGTTGAGCGCGCTCGTCTCGGGTCGGATCGCCTCGTCGAGATGACGCGGCGTCATCCCGTCGTACGCGGCGACGCCCTCGAGGCCGTACAGCATGGCCAGGTTGGGAGCCATCAGGACTCGACCGGGAGCCTCTACGACCTCTTGCTGGAGACGGACGAGGGCGGGCGTCGTGGGATACAGGAGACGGGCGTCGATCACCGGGTTGTAGCTCAGCGCGAGGGGCGCGAGGCCGACGAATTGAACCCCGAGGAGCGCAAACGCCCACGCGGAGCCACGCCGCGAGAGACCGATCAGGCACAGTGCGGCACTCGTGGTGAAGAGCGTGAGGAACCACACATAGCGCACCGGGCTCACGGCCGCGAGCCCGAGTCGCCTCATCGTCGCGTAGTCGGCGGTAAACGAGAGGAACACCACCGCCACCACCGCAACGAATGCGATCCTGACCACGGCGCGTTGCCGCAGCGAAGGTCGGTCAGGCTCGGTGAGCAGCGTGTCCATTCCGATCGCGCCCAGCACGCACAGCGAGAACGCCAGGAGCGGGGCGACGCGGAAGTTGATCACGAACGAGCCCGCGTTCGCCAGCTCGGGACCTAGGCCGTACAGCTGGAGACCGGCCCCGATCGCCATCAGCGCAAAGAACAATACGCCGGGCCGCCGGGCGATCAACGCCAGCGGCATCAGGAGCCAGGGCGCCAGCCCGACCGAGACCGCCGTCTCGTTGAAGTTCCATTCGCCCCAGTAGTCGCCGCCGGTCGGACTGCCATAGTAGTAGGGCACCAGAAGGCTGATCACCGACCGGAACGACGCTGACAACGGCGGCATCCAGGCTTCGCGCGCCGCCAGCACCGCGCTCAGCCTCGTGTACTCGATGAACGGCAGGAGCTGGATCGCGGCGAGCGAGACTCCCAGAGCCACGCCGGCCGCAAACCGCCACAGGAACGGGACGCCCGCTCCATGCGCGCGCCACAGCGCCCAGGCACTGGCCGAGGCGAGCGCCAGCGCCAGACCTTGGGGATAGCCGGCCAACACGCCCAGGGCCACGCTCAGCGCTACGAGCGCGATCGCACGACGACCCGGACGGATCCGCAGGCACTCCACGGACGCAAACAGCATCGGCAAGAAGATCAGCGTGGCGGCGTAGGTCCACTGGAGCCACACGATGACGACACCGCTCCACATGAAGCTGATGGCTCCCATGAGAGCGGCGAACGGGTGGAGCGCCCGCACCCGGAGAAACCAGTACGTGGCCAGGCCGATGGCCGCCACTTTCAGGATGGCGATCAGCGCGAACGCCCATGTGATCGGCACGATCAGCGCTACCCAGTTGAGCGGGAACAGCAGCGCGCTCTGCGGGTTGGCGAAGAAGGGACTGCCGGCGAACACGTGTGGATTCCAGAGCGGGATCCGCCCCTGCCAGACCTCGTTGACCGCGTAGATGAGCCACGGCTGGAAGAGGTGCGCGGGATCGGTCAGGAGGTCGTTGCCAGGCCGCAGCCCCGGAGCCAGGCCGCGCCACGGATACATAGTGAAGAGAACGTCGGCAGAGGACAGCACCTTGCCGGGCATGAGCGCGCGCCCGAAGACCAGGATCGGCAAGACGATCAGCGTCAGGGCGGACGCGGCGTCCGGATGCGCACGGATGATCCGCGCGAGCCTCATCACTCGATTATGACCGGCGGGCCACGAAATCTAGAACTTCTCAACCACTGCGCCGGGCGCTTGGCTAGCCCTTTACCGCCCCCGCCGCGAGCCCTTCGACCATCCAGCGGTGGATGAACATGTAGAGCGCGACCACCGGCACGGTGGTGATGACCGAAGCGGCCATGAGCTGGCCCCAGTGAAAGACGTCGCCGTAGATCAACAGATTGAGCCCGACCGGGACCGTGGTCGCCGTCTCGTCGGTGATGAAGATCAGCGCATAGAGAAACTCGTTCCACGACAGCGTGAAGGCGAAGATGGCGGACGCGACGATGCCCGGAGCCGCCAGCGGGAGCAGCACGCGCACGAGCGCCTGCGGGCGCGTCGCGCCATCCACCAGCGCGGCTTCCTCCAGCTCCGTGGGCAGCGCCTTGAAGAAGCCGATCAGGAGCCACGTGCAGAACGGGACCGTGAACGTCGGGTACGAGAGGAACAGCGCCATCAGCGAGTTGGTCGCGCCCAGCTCGGCGAGCACGCGATAGAGCGGAATGAACAGCAGCGCCGGCGGGACGAGATAGAGCACCAGGATCAGCGTGGCGATCGCCTCCCGACCGGGAAAGCGAAGCCGCGCCACCGCGTAGCCGCTGAGACACGCGATGACGGTCGTGATGATCGTGACGACCATGGCGGTAACCACGCTGTTCCGAAACCAGATCGGAAACCGCGTCTCGAGCCACAGGCCCGTGTAGTTCTCCCACGTGAAGGGACGCGGCACGTAGATCGACTGCGCGAACTGGATCTGCTCGTACGTCTTGAACGACATCGTCGCGATCCACCAGAACGGAACGAGAACAATCAACGCGAATACGACCAGCCCCAGCACCGTGGCGATCTTCCAGGGCTTCACGCCGTGCGCTCGCGGAGCAGATACCGGCTGACCAGCGCGATGCCGGCGATCAGGAGCGGCACGGCGAAGATCGAGATCGTCACGCCGCGTCCCCAGCGCAGCTGGTTGAACGCGACCTCGTACGAGTACGTCGCGAACACCTGGGTGGCGGTGCCGGGCCCGCCGCGGGTCATGACGTAGATGATGTTGAAGTCGTTGATCGTGAAAATGAACGTGAGCAAGGTGGTGACGATGATGATGTGCTTGAGTCCCGGCAACGTGACGTGCCAGAAACGCCGCCACGAGCCGGCGCCATCGACCGAGGCCGCCTCGTATAGCTCGCCGGGGATCGACTGCATCCCCGCCAGATACGACACGCCGAAGAACGGAAAGCCCCGCCACCAGTTCGCGATGACCACCGCCAGCATGGCGCCCTCCGGCGTCGCCATGAAGGCCACGGGGCGGCTCAGGAGGCCTAAGTCCAGCAGCACGCTGTTGAAGAAGCCCCGGCCCGGAAACGAGTCGAACATCCAGCGCCATGTGAGCGCGATGATGACCGTCGACGTGATCCACGGCAGCAGCATCAGCCCACGGAAGAAGTTCCGCCAGCGCCAGGTCGCGTGCAGGACCAGCGCCATGGCGAGCCCCGTCACGATCTTGAGGGCCACCGACGATACCGTGAAGACGAGGCTATTGCGGACGACGGTGTGAAAGGCGTCGTCGTTGGCGAGGTAGATGTAGTTGCGTAGGCCGACGAAGCGCTCGGGATAGCCGACGAGCTTGTCGGTGAACGAGAGCCAGACCGCGCGGTAGATTGGGTAGACGATCAGGCCGACGACGAGCACGAGGAGCGGCAGCAGCAGGAGGATCGCGGTGCCGGTGTCGCCTCGCCGCGGGTGACGGCGGGAGGCCTCGATCCGGCCCCCCGCGTCGGCGCGACTAAGCACCCAGCGTGTCGTAGATCTCCTTGATCTTCTTGTCGGCCCAGTCGATCGCCTGGTCGACCGACCACTTGTCGACGATGACCTTGGCCGGCGCGTCGGTCAGCACGTTGCTGGCCTGCACCTCCGCCGCGGCCGCGGTGACCGGCCCCGGCCATCCGGTCGCCACGAACCATTCCGCGGCGCGCCCGAAGTTCCGGTAGTTCTCGTTCTTGCCGAAGTAGTCGCGGGTGGCGGCGCGGGCCTTGTCGAGCACCGGCGAGAACTGCCCGTGCGAGTCGTTCATCACCCGCACGGTCTCCTCGGGCGAGAGCAAGTGGGCGATGAGACTCATCGCCGCCTCCGGGTCCTTGGCGGTCTTGAACACGCCGAAGCTCAGCGCGAGCCCCCAGCAGCGACGGCCGTCGGGGCCGGCCGGATGCGGCAGCGCGACGTGATTGGCCACTGCGTCCTCGCGCATCTTCTTGTCCTTGGCATCGGTCGCTTTGGCCAGCGCGTTTTCGAGGGCGAACGTGATGCTCGGGCCGTTCGACGTCTGCGCGATCTTCTTGGCGATGAAGGCCTCGTTGTTCTGCGAGCCCGTCCACGAGAGCGTGTCGGCGGGCTGGATGCCTTCCTTGTAGATGTCGGTGGCCCACTTCATGACCTGCTGCATCTTGGCGTTCTTGATCGACTGGTACTTGCCGTCCTTGTTCGCCCAGCCGACACCGTACGAGTACATGAGGCCCTGCATGACGCCGTAGCCGTCGGCGGTCCGATTCCAGCTCTGGCCCAGGCCGTAGAAATTGTCGTTCGGCCGGTTCAGCGCGGTCGCCGCGGCCTTCGCGTCCTCGAACGTCGACGGGAGCTTCACTTTCTTCTTCTCGAACTCGTCGCGCCACACGTACCAGAAGGCCGGCATGATGTACCACGGCAGCGCGTAGGTCTTGCCGCCGAGGACCGTCACCGGCGCTACGTTGGCGGGCGCTTTGCCGATGTCGCCTTCGACCTGTCGCGCGAAGGTCGTGAGATCGAGCAGCTGGCCCATGCCGGCGAAGCGCGCGGGCGCGCCCGTCTCGAGCTGGCCGACGTCGGGCGTGTTCTTGTTCTCGATGGCCGCCACGTACTTCGTCTGCATGTCCTCGAACGTGAAGTACTCCACGGTCACCTGGGCACCGTGCTTCTGTGCCCAGCGCTGCGCGGCGGCTTCGACGGCCTTGTTCGTGGGCTCGACGTAGGTCTTGAGGATCCAGAGGCGCAGGTTGGCGCCCTTCTTGATCTGCGGCGCGGCCACTCGGGGCAACGCGAGCGCCGCCGAGGCGCCGACGGCACCGGTCAGGAGACTTCTGCGACTGAGCCGTCGATCACGCATCGCGCTCCTCCTTCGTGTTGCTCCGTTGAAATCGATCGGTGGAAGTTGCCGGAGTATCGAGCGCCAGCGGAGCGGTGTCAAGGCTGGGCGCGCCGGGCGATCTACACGATCTCGGCAATGCGGCGGACCGCCGCGCGGATGTCGGCCTCCGTCAGGGAGGCGTAGCCGAACAGTAGTCCGGCGCGCCGCGGCGGACTCGTAAAGAAGGGTGCCACGGAGTAGAGCCCGACGCCGGCTTTCCGCGCGCGCGCAAGGACCGCGGGAAGGTCGCGCGGCGGCACATCGTTCAGCCAGACCACCAGGTGCACACCCGTGTTCTCGCCGGCGATCTCCACGCGGTCACCGAAGTGCTGGCGAAGCGCGCCGATCAGCGTCCGGCGTCGCGCGGCATTGCGGTTCCCGGCGCGCCGGAGGTAGCGCTCGAACTGGCCGGTGGTGATGAAGTCCGTCAGCGCTTCCTGGGCGAGCGTGGCCGAGAAGCGATCGGTCGCCCACTTCGCGGCGACGAACGCCGGCACGAGTGACCGGGGCAGCACGAGATACGCGATCCGCAGCGCGGGGAACAGCGTCTTCGAGAACGTGCCGACGTAGATCACGCGCCCGTCGCGGTCCAGGGACTGCAGCGCTTCGAGCGGGTGCCCTTCGTACCGGAACTCACTCACGTAGTCGTCTTCGATCACCCAGCTGTTCGTGCGCGCCGCCCATGCGAGGAGCGCGAGCCGCCGCTCGAGCGGCATGATCACCCCGCTCGGGAACTGATGGCAGGGCGTGACGTACGCGAGTCGCGCCCGGGCCGGCAGTCGATGCGTCTGCAGTCCTCCGCCGTCGACCGGCGTGTACGCCAGGCGTGCGCCGGCCGCCTCGAAAGGAATCGTGACCCCGGGATAGTGCGGCTCTTCGACCACGACGACGTCGCCGGGATCCAGCAGGACGCGGGCGGCGAGATCAAATCCCTGCTGCGAGCCGCTGGTGATCACGATCTGGTCCGCCTCGGCCACGACCCCGCGCGCTCGTTTGAGGTATTCCGCGAGGGCGGCGCGCAGCGGCGCGTACCCGGCCGGATCCGCATAGCCGAATGCGTCGCGCGCCGAGCGCCGTGCCCGCGCGGCCAGCAACCGCCGCCAGATCTCCCGCGGAAACTCGTCGACGGCCGGCTCGCCGTAGCGAAAGTCGTATCGCAGACCCGCCGAGCGCGCGGGCGGCGCGCCCAGAAGACGGGTCAGACGACGCGCATACGCCGAGACGGCAGGCGGATCGCCGGGCATCGCGCGGGACGACGCCGGCGTCGCGGAAGTCGGCAACGCGCTCGCCACCGAGGTGGTCGCACGGTTCCGGCTGACGACATAGCCCTCGGCGAGCAGCTGCTCGTAGGCCAGCATGACCGTGTTGCGGGACACACGGAGATCCGACGCGAGCTCTCGCGTCGACGGCAAGCGGGCCCCCGGCAGCAGCCGCCCGTCGCGGATCGTCGACTTGAGGGCATGGTAGACGCGTCGGTAGAGAGGGCCACGCGCATTGCGCAGATCGAGCAGGAGCATCTGGCCCCCTAGATTAATGTAAAACTGGCTCTTTCAGCATGCCAGAATCCGGGACACGATACCCCGGGACGAATCATCGCAACGGAGGAACCGGTCATGGCCACACGGAGCAACGACATCCAGATGCTCGAGCAGCTGAATGAGAGTTACGTACGGGCCGCCCAGGCCTCGGACGCCGGCTGGTTCGACAAGAACCTGGCGGCGTGCTTCTTGGCGAGCAGTCCCGACGGGTCACTGGAAGACCGCGCCGGGTTCCTGAGCCGGATCAGCCGGCCGAGTCCCAGCAAGAACATGGCGGCCGTCGGAGCTCGGATTCGTGTCGTGGGCGACTTAGGCATCGTCGATTCCGGCTTCCGGTACACCAAGCCGGACGGCGAGGACGGCGTGGGGCACTACACCGACGTCTACGGCTTCATCGACGGCCGGTGGCAGTGCATCTCCGCGCATTTCGCGCTTCGGCCCTCGTCCCCGCAAACGGGCGCCGCGAGAACGGCGGACGTCGTGGCGGGCGTCCCGACCTCGACGGACCACGCAGCCCTGGCCGCTCTCAATCATGACTACATCCGGTCGGTACGCGAGTCGGACGTCCGGTGGTTCGACGCGAACCTCGCGCCCGAGTTCGTGAACGGCAACGCGGACGGCTCGTTCTCCGATCGCGCCGCGTTCATCGCGTTCATCGGTAAGCCGACCCTTGTCTCGAACCTGCGTGAAGAGGACGTGCGGATCCAGGTGGTTGGCGATATCGGCATCATCCACGCGCGCACCGCGTACACGAAGCCCGACGGGCAGGCCGATGCCGGGCGCTACACGGATATCTGGTGGCGCACGGCGGGGCGGTGGCTTTGCGTCTCCGCGCACGTCACGCGGGGCTGAGCCCGCGCGGCCTACGGATCAGGCGGAGACGCCGGCCGGCTCGGCGCGGAGCGGGCGGCGAAGCAGCATCACCGCGATCGCGGTGTTGAGCACGTTCCACAGCACACCGTTCACGAACGCCGCCTGGTACGAGCCCGTCAGGTCGTACATCACGCCGGACATCCACCCGCCGAGCGCCATGCCGAAGACGGTCGCCATCAGCACGGTGCTCACGCGCATCCCGGCTTCGTCGGATGGAAAGAACTCGCGGACGATGACGGCGTACGCGGGCACGATGCCGCCCTGGGACAGGCCGAACAGCGCCGAGACGACATACAGCGGGACGAGGCCGTCGAAGGGCAGGAACAGGAGCAGCGTCAGCGCCTGAAGGCTCGAGCCCAGCAGCAGCGTGCGCCGCCCGCCGATCCGATCGCAGATCCACCCGGACGCGAGCCGGCTCACCACGCCGAAGCCGAACATCAGCGAGAGCATGTGCGCGCCGCGCGCGGCGCCGTGGCCGAGATCGTGGGCGTACGCCACGATGTGCACTTGCGGCATCGACATCGCCACGCAGCAGCTGAGCCCCGCCACGACGAGCACAGTTTGTAGTCCGGACCGCGACATCCCGAGCGGCTGCGCCGTCCACGCCGTCGCCGGCCCCACCGCGGACCCGGCCGCGCCCAGCGGCGAGCGCCGCCTGAGCGCGAGCGACAGCGGCGTCATCGTGATCACGCAGAACACGGCGATGCCGAGATAGGCCCAGCGCCACCCGGCGCGCTCCACGAAGTGCTGCACGACCGGCGGCCACACGGTGCCCGCGAGGTAGCTGCCGCACGCGATGATCGCCACCGCGATCCCGCGGCGCCGTGTGAACCACAAGGAGGTGTCGGCGATGATCGGCGCGAACACGACCGAGCTGGCGACGCCGATCAGCACGCCATGGGCGAGCACGAACTGCCAGAGACTCGTCGCCTGGCTGGAGACGACATATCCGAGCCCGAGCGCGAGCGTGCCGCCGACGACCGGCACGAAGATGCCGAACCGATCGGACAGCCGCCCCATCAGGATGCCGCCGAAGCCAAAGCAGATCATCGTGGCCGTGTAGGGCAGCGACGCGGCGGATCGCGCGACGCCGAACTCCGCCTGCACCGCCGGCAAGACCACGATGACCGACCACATGCCTATACCTCCGATGGCGGAGAGGAGCAGCGCGGCGAAGAGGCGGACCCAAGCGTACGGGGATTCGGGCATGAGGGACGCGTTCAGTATCGCCGCGCCCCGTCAAAATGCAAACTCGCGGCCGCAGCCTTCCGACCACACCAGGGATTGGCTACCGGCCTGACCGAACCCAACCAGTGGCGCACGCCTCAATTCTTCGCGATCTACGGCCACTGCGATTAGCGTACTAGGGACCGCGCTCGCCGGCGCCCGCACCACAGGGCCGGCTCGTGCGTCGATCGGCCACAACCTGGATGCAAGGGAGAGCGATGAAAACGATCGTGAAAAGGCTCGGAGGCTTCGCGGTTGTCGCGGTGCTCTGGTCGGGTAGCGCGCTGTGGCCGTCCACCGCCGGAGCACAGCCCGATGCTCAGAGATGGACTGGCTTTTATATCGGCGCCAACGTCGGAGGCGTCGTGAAGAGACAAAGCAACTCGCTTTCGATCGAGAACGATCCGAACAACTACTTTCAGCCGGCGGTCATTCCCGAGGTGGAAAACAACGGATCGGTCGATCTGAACGACAGCGGATTCACGGGCGGCGTGCAAGTCGGATACAACCGTCAGCACGGCGGGCTCGTCTGGGGTGTCGAGCTCGATTTCAACGGGCTCGACCTGAGCAACCGGCGCAGTGGCACGTTCCGCTACTCGACCAACAACGCGCCCTACAGCCTGACGGTCCAGGAGTCCACCGACTGGCTCATGACGGTGCGCCCACGAGTCGGCTGGGCTCTCGATCGCTTTCTCCTCTATTTCACCGTCGGGCTCGCCGTGGCCCACTCGGAATTCAAACAGTCCTTCGAGGAGCCCCCCTTCACCCCCGATCCCGTGACCGTGTCGACGTCGAAGACCCAGGTCGGCTGGACGATCGGAACCGGGCTTGAATTCGCGTTTGCGCGCAACTGGAGCGCCAGGGCGGAGTACCTCTACGCGCGCTTCGGTGAGACGGATGTGGTGGGCAGGCTGGGCGGCGCCGATGGAGCCAGCGCCGCCGCCGGCTCCGTCGACGGGGCCAAGTTCACCAATTCACTTGGCCCCCTGGAGCTTCACCTCTTCCGCGCGGCGGTCAACTTCCACTTCCGCTGAAGTCGGCTGCGCGCGACGACTGAGAAAGAGGGTGCCTAGACCGTCGGCGCCTCGCCCCGTTCGCCGGAACGCTTGCGGCCCCGTAGCCCCAACGCGGTGAACGTCGCCGCCACCCCTGTTCCGATCAGCAGCAGGCTCGCCGGCTCGGGGGTCGCGATCGGCGGTCGATTCGTCGACACCATGATGTCACCGCTGCCCAGGGCAGAGCTCGAGAACGGGGTCCCCGGATATCCGGAGGCGAGGAAGCTCAGTGTCAGGGCCCCTTCCCAGCCGCTTCCGCCCGGCAATCCGAAGTAGCCGGCCACGTTGTCGTTCACGGAGCTCGAAAAGATGCCGCCGGCGATCTTGAAGGCTCCGCCGAAGTAGGTGACCGACGCGCCTTCCCAGGTGCCCGTGAACAACGTCGGAGTCGCTCCGGCCGACGGCACAGCGCCTGTGAGCGTGATGGTCCCGCCCGCGCCAAAGTTCCACTGGCTCGAGCCGGACCCCGTGGCGTTTCCGGTCGTGAAGTTGAGCAGGCAGCCCGTGCAGCCGGCCAAGACGCCGTTGTTGAGGGGCGACGCGGTGTCGGCCGTTCCGAGCCCGCCGACTACGCTGCCGACCGCGATATTGGTCCCAACGAGCTTGCCGCTGCCGCCGCCGCCGATCACGTAGGCGATCGACCCGGTCGCGGGCGCATCGATGGAGAAATCAAGGGTCGGCACAGCCGCGGCCGGCGCCGCCACTAAGAGAAGGGCGAATGCCGACAGCGCCGGAATGGCGAGCAGGTTGGAGAACAGCTTCTTGGCAATCATAGGTTTGTCATCTCTCCCGGTTGACCGTTCATGGCAACACATCGCATGGCGTGACTCGAGCAACTCCGGTGCCACGGACGGAATCTCTTGATCCGCGAGCAGATACGAGCGCGATCGATCCAGGAGGTTGAAATCTCGTTCAGATAAGTAGCACCGCGGCAACCGGCATCCTGTAAAACCGTCGTAACTCCGCGGCGCGGGTGAGATTTACCGGAAGGTCTACGTGGCGTCACATCGCGGTGTACCCGCCGTCGACGAACAGCAGGGTACCGGTCACGTAGGAGGCGTCGTCGGAGGCGAGAAACAGGATGCAGGCAGCGACTTCATCGGGCGTACCGTGACGCCGGAGCAGCGTCCCCTTGGCGGCGTCGTCCTGATATTGCTGGAAGGTCCGACCGATCGATTGATTGCGCTTCTCGTGAAACGGCGTGTAGATCGGCCCAGGGCAGACCGCGTTCACCCGGATGCCGTCCGCGGCGTGATCCGCCGCCATCCCGCGCGTCAGCCCGGCGACCGCCGCCTTCGTGGTGTCGTACTGCGTCGTCTTGCCGATGCTCGTCACCGACCGCACCGAGGCGACGTTGACGATGCTGCCGCCACCGGCCTGGCGGAGGAGCGGAATCGCCGCTTTCGCGCAAAACGCGTAGCCCTTGAGATTGACGCCGAGGATCTCGTCCCAGCTCTCGGCGCTGGCGTCTTCCACCGTGTGATAGAGCCGGACGCCGGCATTGTTGACGAGGATGTTGAGCCGGCCGAAGCGCTGGGCGGCCTGCCGAACGACGGCCGCGGCCTCGGCCTCGCGTTCGACGTGGGCTTCCACGAAGGCGACCTCGCCGCCGGTCGCCGCGATCTCCGCCGCCACCTGCTTGCCGCGATCGGCGTCGCGGTCTGCGAAGGCGACCTTCGCCCCTTCCATCACGAACCGCCGCACGGTGGCCTCGCCGATCCCCGAGGCTCCGCCGGTTACCGCCGCGACCTTCCCGTTCAGTCGTGCCATGGTCGGGACCATAAGGGAGGCGAGCGCCAAGATCCAGGGATAAGTGCTAGCCTTGCGGCATGCCAGGCCCAATACGGTTCGACGGCGGCTGCGACGCCGACCATCAGGCCATCCTCGCGGCCCACGACGGCTACCTCCGCGCCAACGCGGCCTTCGACTGGCCCGCCCTCAAGCCGATCTGGAGCGACGACCCCACCAATGTCTTCTTCAACATGAACGGCCACACGTACGTGGGGCTCGAGCACTGGAGCCGGCTCTGGCAGTACTACGCCCAGCACAAAGAGGGCGGCTGGTGGGAGCCGTTCGACGTGAAGGTGATCGTGCGGGGCGACATGGCGGCGGTGACGTGCCATCGCAAAACGACGTTGCGCTGGAGGCCCGAGACGGGCAAGCCCGACGTTGGACACGTGGACAAGTCGTTCATCTCGCGCTCGACGATGGTGCTGGTGAAACAGGACGGCGAGTGGAAGACGGTCCACGCCCACTTCTCCGAAGGCCGCGACACACCCCGCCCGGGGAATGTCTAGTCGGACTCGACCGGTCCTCGCACTGCGCTGCCATGGCGGGCTGACGCCGCAGCAGTGCGTCGAACAGGCCGTGGCCGCCGAACATGCCGGCTTCTCGACGGTCTGGTTTGCGGAGAACCCCTTTGGACGAGGCGCGTGGCCTGCGGCAGCGGCGTGCGCCGTGGCGACCCGGCGTATACGGATAGGCCTCGGCATCCTCAATCCCCACCAGCGCCACCCCACGCTGATGGCGACGGAGATCGCGGCGTTCGACGAGCTGTCCGAGGGGCGGGCGGCGCTCGGCATCGGCGCGGGAATACCGTCGCGCATCAAGCAGACGCACGCGCCGGTCGATCGGCCGATCGCGGCCGTGCGCGACGCGGTCACGATCACGCGTGCGCTCTTGCGCGGCGAGACCGTCACCTACACCGGCAAGGCGTTTTCTGCCGACGGCGTGCGGCTCGACTTCACGCCACGCCGCGACAACGTGCCGATCCTGACGGCGGCGATGGGCGAACAGGCGCTGCGCCTGTGTGGGGAGATCGCCGACGGCGTGATCATCTCCAATCTCGTGCCGGCGGCGTTCACGAGGCGCGCCGTCGGGATCATCCACGAGGCCGCGGCGCGGGCGCGCCGTCCGGCGCCGCGCGAGATCGTCCAGTACGTGCCCGGCGCGGTGCGCGACGACGGCGCCGAAGCGCGGCGGATCGCGAAACGGAGCATTGCGACAATGCTCATCGCCTACGCGCGGACCGCGTCGGCGGCGACGCGCGCGGCGATGAGTGCACACGGCCGGGCGGTTGAGCTTACCCGCGCGCTGACTCGCCTCGACCGCGGCGAGGCGCCGGAGGGCGTGATCGACGATCGGCTGCTCGCGGAGTATGCGATTGCCGGCACGCCGCGGGAATGTCTGGCGCAGGCGGAGGTCTACGTCGAGGCCGGCGTCACCGAGCTCGCGATCGCGCCGATCGGCGAGCGCGCCGCCGACGACATCGCGCGGCTCGGCAGCGCCATCACGTAGCGAGGAGAGAGGCCATGTCTGCGACGCGGCGTGAGATGCACTTCGGCGTGTTCGTGCTCGGCACCGGCAACCACTCCGCCGGATGGCGCTACGACGGCGCGGCGACCAGCAACAACGACCTCTCGGTCATCCAGGAGATCGCGCGGCAGGCCGAGCGCGGCAAGTTCGACCTTCTGTTCGTGTCTGACGGGCTCGTCATGGACCCCGGCGACCACCCGTCATTCCTGTGTCGGTTCGAGCCGACCACGCTCATCTCGGCGCTCAGCGCGTCGACCTCGCACATCGGCCTCGGCGCCACCGTGTCGACCAGCTTCGGCGAGCCCTACCACGTCGCCCGCACCTTCGGATCCATCGACCACATCACCAAAGGCCGGGCGGCCTGGAACGTGGTGACGAGCTCGGCCGGCAAGGCCGCGCTCAACTTCAGCCGCGAAGCCCACATGGAGCACGACCTGCGCTACGAGGTCGCCCAGGAGTTCGTGGACGTCGTGAAGGGCCTCTGGGACTGCTGGGAGGACGGCGCGATCGTGGCCGACAAGGCAACCGGAGCCTACATCGATGCTTCGAAGGTGCGCCCACTCGACCATCGCGGCCGCTTCTTCCAGGTGAAGGGCCCGATCAACATGTCCCGTTGCCCTCAAGGGCACCCGGTCATCATTCAAGCCGGCGGCTCGGAGGCCGGGCTCGAGCTCGCCGCGCGAACGGCCGACGTCGTGTTCTCCGTCGTGCAGGAGCTCTCGGCCGCGAAGCGGGCTTATCGCGACCTCAAGGCACGGATGGCGAAGTACGGCCGCACGCCGGATCAGATCACGGTCTTGCCGGGCGTGATGCCGATCATCGGAAGCACCGAGGCGGAGGCCCGCGACAAGCTCTCGCGGCTCCAGAGCTGGCTCACGCCGACCAACGCCCTCACCTTGGTGACCAGCCGGATCGGCTACGACGTGACGGGCTTTCCGCTCGACGGGCCGGTGCCGGCGCCGCCGGCTGACGCGAGCAGCCAAACCTTCTCACGTGTGCTCTACGAGATCGCGCGCCGGGACAACATGACCCTGCGCGATCTCTACAACCTCACCGCGGCCGCCCGCGGCCACTGGGTCCTCTGCGGGACCCCCAAGCGCATCGCCGACACGCTCGAGGAATGGTTCGTCGAGGAAGCAGCGGACGGCTTCAACGTGCTTCCGCCGTACTTCCCCGGCGCGCTCGTCGACTTCGTCGAGCTGGTCGTGCCCGAGCTTCAGGCGCGCGGGCTCTTTCGGCGCGAGTACGAGGGGACGACCTTGCGCGACCACTTCGGGCTGCCGCGCGTGCCGGCCCCGGTGAGACGCTAGTCGCCCTCTAGCGAAGACGCCCCGCGGCGCGCAGGCGGCGCTTCAATTGCTTTTTCCTGAACGCAGCCTTCTTGCGTGCGGTCTTCCGGCGGTTTCTCTCGGGCATGGCAGTCTCCTGTGGGTGTGATAACGAACGCGCTGGAACCATAGCTTACCCGTTGACGCTCGCCGCAGAGGCCGTAAACTTTGCGTGGCGGGCGGGCTCAGCGCCCAGCACACACGGGAGCGAATCTTGGACACCGCTTCGATACTCGTAGCGACGGCGGGTATCATCTTCGGGTTGTTCGTGGCGTATAACCTCTTTCACTACATCCTTTTTTTCCTCGTCACGCATCCGCGAGAGGCCGGCAAGATCGGCCATCGGTTGAACGAATTCGAGCAGCGCCAGCTCGCCGAGTGGACACCGCGCGCGGACGACTGTCTCAAGCACGACGACGAAAACCGCACGTACGACGACGTGTTCGGCCCATATCGCGACGAGCACGCCAATTACAGCACCTGCGTCTTTCCCCGCGCGGTCTTCACGAAGCCGTACGAGGCCGAGCTCGCTCTTCTCAAGCCCACGGACGGGATGCGGCTGCTGGAGCTCGGGTGCGGATCGGGGGCGGCGGCCTACTATCTCGCCAGTCGCTCCAACGTCGAGGTGGTATGCGTGACCAATTCCAAGGTTCAGGCCGACATCTGCCGGCGGAAATTTGCGAAGTTCGGTGCCCGCGTACGCGTGATCGTTTCCGACTTCGACGATCTGGATCTCCCGCGCGGAAGTTTTGACGCCGTCTATGCGCTCGAATCGATCGGGTATACCAAGGACCTTGACGCCTGGCTGTCGCGGTGTTGGGAGATGCTCAAACCCGGGGGGCGATTGATGATCCGCTCGCCGGGATCGCTGGATCATTGTCGTCGAGAGGAGGACTACCGGAGCGTCAGCGTCTTCTTCGAAAACTGGCGCTACAATTTCCTTGGCGCCAATCTCCTCGTCTACAAGATGCGCCGGCTCGGGTTCGATTCGATCCGTTATCGGCGCCTGCCGTTCTGGGCCTGGGGCCTCACCTGGAACTTCCTTCAGCATGCGGCGTTGTGGCGGTACCGGCTGAAGATGCGCACGTTCGTGGAACTGGAATCGATCATCTGGCGGACCTCGAAGCGATTCGTCTTTGGCAACACCTACAACACGGTGCTTGCGACCAAGCCGACGTGGCCGAGCTGGAGCCCAAGCTCTCGCAACGGAACTGGAGCACACGCGCGGACGGGTGATAGGATCCCCTCGGATCACAGGGTGATGTAGCCCATGGACTTCGCCTCCGCCGCGTATGACCTGCCCGACGCGTTCGCCGCCAACGAGCTCTATCAGGACAACGGCTGGACGGACGGGCTGCCGATCGTTCCGCCGACCGACGCGCTCGTCCGAGCGTTCCTCGAGGCCGCGCGCCTGGGGCCCGGCGTCGTCGTCGGCATCGAGCCGGTGCGACGCCGGCGACTCACCGCCGAGAAAGTCGCGATTGCCGCGGTCATGGCCGGCTGCCGGCCGGAATACATGCCGGTGGTGCTCGCGGTGGTGCGCGCGCTCTGCGATACGGCGTACGGGCTGCATGGCGTCTCCGCCTCGACCGGGGGCAGCGCGCCGTTCATCGTCGTCAACGGCCCGATCCGGAAGGCGATCGGCATGAACGCCACGCACAACGCGCTCGGCAACGCCAGCCGCGCGAACGCGACCATCGGCCGCACGACGCGATTGATCATCCTCAACGTCCTGCACGGCGTGCCCGGCGGCCTCGACCGCTCGACGCTCGGTCATCCCGGCAAGTTCACGTACTGCGTCGCCGAGGACGAAGACGGCAGCCCGTGGACACCGCTGTCGGTCGAACGCGGCATTCCGGCCGGCGACTCGGCGGTGACGGTGCTCGCGGCGCTGGCGCCCCACCAGGTATTGAACGAGTGGACGCGTGACCCGCGCGAGATCCTCGACACGTACGTCGGCGCGATCCGCGCCAACATGCTCACCTACTCGATCTGGGCCGGCACCTACGCCATCGTCATCGGCCGGCAGAACCGCGACGTCTTCGCCGCGGCCGGGTGGTCGAAGAAGGACATTCGGGAGTACGTGCACGAGCACGCGCGGGTGACACGCGCCGACTGGGCGGCGGTCGGCAAGCGCGCCGTGGTCGGCAAGGACCCGGACCGCGTTCACACGGCGCTGCGGACGCCCGACGATCTGCTGGTCGTCTCCGCCGGCGGCCCGGCCGGCGGGTTCGGCGCGATCATTCCCCCGTGGTACGCGGAGAAGTCCGTCGCCGTCACGATGCGCATCGAGGAGAAGCCATGACGATCCGAGTTCTCGACCCCCGAGTCGATCCCGACCTCGAGCCGCTCGCCCTCGCGCCGGCGGCCGTGCTGAACGGCGCGACGATCGGCCTGCTCGACAACGCGAAGATCGGGACCGCGCACTTCTACAACCATCTGGAAGATCTGTTGCGCAAGCACGGCGTGCGCGAGTTCATCCGGCGCCGCAAGCCCGACACCTCGCGGCCCGTCCCGCCCGAGATGCTCGCCGAGCTGGCGGTGGCCGACGCGATCGTGTCCGGGATCGGCGACTGAGGGAGCTGTTCGTCGTGCAGTCTGCACGACGCACTGGCGGCGGAGCGGCGGGGCATTCCCGCGGCGGCGCTGATCACCGACCGGTTCATTCCGAGCGCGAAAGAAATCGCGTCGATCGAAGGACTACCGGACTACCCGTTTACCGTGATTCCGCATCCGATCGCCGGGAATACCGACGGCGAGCTGAAAGCGAAGGCGGAGCAGGCGATCGATACGATCGTGCGCATCCTCTCATCCCGCCGGGCGTGACGGCTCGCAGCTAGCGGACAGCGAGCCACTCCCAAGTTCGCCGACCGGAGCAGGAATGCCGTACACCTGCCACGCCCGCTCAGGCCCCAGGGCACGCCAGAAGACCGATTGCCAGAGACTCGCGGTGTCGTTGACCGCCTGGTCCCACGCGAGGCCGGTCACACGCTCGATCTGGCGGTCGAAGAAGAGCGTCCGTGCATGCCGTGAGGACTTCTCCGCGATCGAATACGCGAAGCACGAATAATCCTTGATGAGCATGAAGCCACGGTACGTGTGGTTTTTCCGCCAGGAGCGGTACAGCATCTGGTCCTCGACTTCGTGATGCTCAGCGCGGGTCTCGCCCCACGCACCGTGAAGAGGCTGATTGAGGTCCTGCACGAAGTGGGTGGCCTGACCCAGGACAAAAGCCACCTCATCGAGCCCGCGCCCGAGCCGGATCATCGCTTCGGCATCCACCGCAAATCGCTTGAACGTGTCCGCGGCCTCACTCCGCGGCGGCGGCGGAGTCCCGCGGAGGGAAACGATCGGGATCTTGTGACTCACGACCCGGTTGAAGTCCGGCTCGAGCAGGCCCGCCAGCAATAGCGATGCGTGAGGCGTCAGCGCCTCCTTCATCGGCGCCGGCAAGACGGTCAGCGCGTCCAACGCGATCCAACGATGTCCGGTGAGATTCCAGGCCCATGACGAGCCGAGCGGGAGCAGCACGAACATGACGAACAGCAGCGCGGCGCCACGAACGCGCTGCACGCCGGCTCAGTATCCTTCCAGGCAGCGGTCGACCATGGCGCGGCCGCGGCTCCAGTCGTACCAGCGGTACAGGCGCATATCCGCGACGTGCTGGGCGGCCGAATAGAACATGTCGTACTGGAGCTGGCGGCCGCCGAACTCGGTGCCCACCAGGTCCCAGATCAGCTTCAGGAGCTTCACGCGCTTCTCGGCCGGTGTGTCCCCGGCCTGGAAGTAACGCATGTCCTCGGCGGTGTCGGCGCCGACGAACGCGCGATCCGACGAGGGCACGGCGATGAAGGCCCCGCCGGCGAGCTCGCGGAGCGTGCGCATGAGCTCCGGAGCTTGCCGGCGCTGAATGTTCATCGCCGCATAGATGTAGAGGGGGTTCGGACGCGCGACGCCGCCGCGCACGAGGGGTAAGGTCTCCGCCGCGTGGGCGAGCGCATCGATCTGGGCGCCCAGCAGTCCGATCTCCGCCCCGAGCTGCGTCTGCACCGGAGGCAGTGAGTGAATACCGTGGAGCTCCGCCAGCTTGATCGCGAGCCCGGCGACGAACTCCATCTTCACGGAGAAGCGGACGAGTGTGTGGAAGTTCACCAAGGTGTGGGCGGCCGTGTCGTGCCACTGGGCGTTCACGACGTCCACGTTGCGATAGATGAAGACGTGCTCCCAGGGAACGAACACGTCCCTGAGCACGACGACGGTGTCGATCTCGTCGAAGCGCGACGAGAGCGGGTAGTCGTACGTGCTCGTCGCCATGGTGCCGTACGGGCGCCGCGGGTAGATACGGAGCCCCTCCGCGTTAGCCGGGATCATCGCGCAGAACGCGTAATCTTCGTCCCCGGGCACGAGCGGCGTGATGTAGCTCACGAGGAGGTAGTGCGCCATGACCGCCGACGTAGCAATCATCTGGGCGCCGCGCAGCACGATGCCGTCGTCGCGCTCTTTGACCACGCCGGCGTAGAGGAACGGCTCACGCTGCTTGTGCGCGGGCTTCGAACGATCACCTTGTGGCGGCACCACGGCGTACGGGATGAAGAGGTCTTCGTCCCGTGCGCGCGCGTAGAAGCGGAGCAGGTTGTCGGCGAACTGCTTGCCGCCCCGCGCGAAGACGTCGGGCGAGCCCGCGAACCCCGCGAGGATCGACGCGCCCGAGTCGGCGGTGCGTCCCATGACGCCGAACGAACACTCCGACCACGCCCGATGAATGTAGCGGCGGAGTGCGAGATCGGCCGCGGAGCGCGGGATGAGCCACATGGCCGACGTGCGGGCGCCCGTCGCCGGCTCGACGTACGTCGTCGTGTCGGGATCCCACCGCTCGCGCGCCAGATCGTACATGGTCGCGACCTGGCGGATCGGCTCCGCGAAGGCCGGATGACTCGTCACGTCGGCCACTCGCTCGCCGTCGAGGTACACGGCGCGTCCGTCGTTGAGACTCTCGAGGAACTGTCGTCCTGTTCGCATGGTAAGTGGCGGCTATGATATAGCAGCGCCGTGACCCCACACAGCCTCCCACACGTCTTTTCTCCGTTCCGCATCGGGTCGGTCGAGCTGCGAAACCGCATCTTCGTCCCCGCCCACACCACCAACTACGGGGACGACCACCTGCCGAGCGAGCGCCACGTTCACTATCACGCCGAGAAGGCCCGCGGTGGAGTCGGTCTGATCATCTTCGAGGCAATCCGCGTGCATCCGACGAGCATCGGTCGCGCTCAAGGCGTGATCGGCTACGATCCGCGCTGCGTCCCGCGGTTCGCGCGCGTTGCCGGCGCCGTCCATGATCATGGCGCGCGCCTCTTCGGCCAGATCGTTCACGTCGGTCGGCACGCCGAAGGGTTCTTCGGGCGCACCGCGACGTGGGGCGCCTCGCCGATTCCGTGGTCGCCGACCGGCCCGATCCCGCACGAGATGAACGAAGACGACATGGCCGAGGTCGTGGCCGCGCATGTGCTGACGGCGCGCCATCTAAGAGAGGCCGGGCTCGACGGGCTCGAGGTCCACTTCGGCCATGGGCATCTGCTCCAGCAGTTCCTCTCGCCCGCGTCGAACGTGCGGACCGACGCCTACGGCGGCAGCGAGGAGAACCGACTCCGCTTCCCGCTCCAGGTGCTCCGCGCAGTCCGCGACGCCATGGGGCCGGACTATCCGGTCGGGATCCGTATCAGCGCCGAAGAGTTCATGAGCCCCGGCCTGACGCTCGAGGACATGCAGCGGATCGTCTCGCGTATCGTCGCCGCCGTGCCCGTTCACTTCGTCAACGTCTCCCACTCGGCCTATCACGCGAGCTACTCGCTCGCGACCCAGATGGCCGACATGCACTTTCCGCGAGCGGCGTTCCGCTATCTCCCTGCCGGGATCAAAGCTGCGGTGCCGCACCTGCCCGTCTTCGCGGTCTGTCGGTTCAATCGCATCGAGCTCGCCGAAGAGGTGCTCGCCGCGGGCGACGCCGACCTCGTGGGCATGGCCCGGGCCCATATCGCCGATCCGTTCCTCGTGACCAAAGCGCGCGAGGGTCGGCTCGACGAGGTCCGGCCATGCATCGCGTGCAATCAGGGGTGCATCGCGATGGTCGAGCTTCATCAGCCGATCACGTGCCTGATGAACCCGACGGCGGGACGCGAAGCAGACTGGGGCGAGGGAACGCTCAGACCGGCACCCGTGCAGCGGCGGGTCCTGGTCGTCGGCGGTGGGCCGGCCGGGCTCGAAGCCGCGCGAACCGCCGCCCTGCGCGGCCACGCTGTGACCGTGTGGGAGCGCGAGGCCGAGGTCGGCGGCCAGGTGAACATCGCCGGGCGGATCCGATCACGGAGCGAGTTCACGTACGCTCGCACGTACTTCGAGAGTCAGTGCCGGGCGCTGAACGTCACGATCCAGTGCGGCGTCCACGCGACCGCCGAGCGCGTGCTCGCGTTTGAGCCCGATGCGGTCGTGCTGGCGACGGGCGCCCGACCCGCGCCGATGGCGATCCCCGGAGCCGCGCGCGTGCACACGGTATGGGACGCGCTGCTCGAGCCCGAGAAGCTCGGCCATCACGTCGCGTTCATCGAGGCCGATGGCAACTGGCCATCGGTGGCGACCGTCGAACACCTGGCCGACCTCGGTAAGAAGGTGACGCTGATCACGGCTGGAGCCGGCTATGGCTCGCGGATCACGATCTACAGCATGCTCGCCGTCCGCCATCGGTTCCGGGAGAAGCAGATTCGCGTGATCGCGCTACGGGCCGTTCGTGCCGTCGAGGGCTCGACGCTCGTGCTCGAGGACGTCTCGACCGGCGAGCCCGATTACCTCGAAGGCGTGGACAGCGTTGTGGCCGCGGCGGGGAGTGTGGCGGAGGATCAGCTGTATCGCGAGCTCCGCGGGCGCGTCGCAGACCTCCGAATGGTCGGCGACTGCATCGCCCCGCGCACGGCGCTCGAGGCAATCTACGAGGGCCATGCGGCCGGCCGTGCGTTGTAGCTACTAAACGCCCTTCAACTTCGCAAGCAAGTCGTCGGTCGTCTGAACATCGCCAAACGTCACCAGGAATTTGCCCAGTGTGTGATTGTGCAATGCGTCCGTGTGATCGGCGTTGCCGTCCGAAACCATGATCGTGCGGTAGCCCCACATGGCGGCATCACGTGCCGTCGATTCGCAGCACGTGCTGGTGGCCACGCCCGTAACGAGCAGCGTATCGATGCTGTGCTTGCGCAGCAGACCATCGAGCTCCGATGGATACGGAATGAACGCCGAATAGCGGTACTTGATGGCGATCTTGTCGTCGGGCGAGACCGCACAGGCGGCGTAAATCGGAAATCCGGCGCCGGACTTCGCCAAGAGCGACTGGCGCTTCGCCCACCTTGCCGCACTCGTTGCTTCCTTGCGGTTCGCCCAGTCCTCTGGGTCGTCGACGAGCGCTTCCGTCTGGATCCAGATCACCGTCCCGCCGGCCTCTCGCATTGCCTGGGCCAAGCGATTGATGTTGGGCACGATCGTCCGCGCCTCGGGCGCACAGCCCGGCATGCCGTCGGCGACGAAGTAATCTTGCATGTCAACGACCACGAGCGCCGTCTTGCGCGCGTCCAGAGTGTCATAGGCATTGACCCGGCCGTCCCGTGCGTCCTTCGCCTTGTTCGTGAACCAGGGATCGATCTTCAATGCGTGCATGATTCTCTCCGCTCGTGAGAGTTGCCTTCGCCTGATGCTATCAGCGCAATGAACTCCTGTCCCGCGTGAAGCAAAGCCCCAGTTTTCGTCAAGGGTCTACCTGTATGGATTCGCCACAAGAGCGGTGGCCAAATGTGTGGAGGGAAATTGTCGCCGCAGCACCTCAGCTGCGCAGGAGAGTCGAATGAAGACAGCGCTCTTCGTAAGTGTGGTCGCCATGGTCGGTCTCGTTCCCACGCTCGCGTGGGCTCAGCCGACCACCGGTGGCAGCGGATTTGGTTGCGACACGAAAAGCCCGACGTCTGACAACGACCAGACGACAAGCGGGAGCCCGGAGACTGATTCCGGCGGCACCACACGCAGTGCGTCTCCAAGCACCGCGCAACAAGCCGATACCCCCGGCACGTACTCGCCCTCAAGCAAACCGATCACCAAGGCCGACTGCGAGCAGGCTCGTGGCACATGGGAAGAGATGCAGATGAAGTGTACGCGCTGTTAACGCAAACCCGATCGTCGACCGGTGCCCGGCGCCTGCAGACTCTGACCGGCCCCACGGTGTATAGGGGGCGTCCCAACCCTCCGGACCTCCGGGAAAGGCCCGCTTGCGGGGAGCGCCATGGCTGGGGTACCTTCTGCGGAACCTATCACCCGACATCAACGGTCCCGGTCCCAGCGAGGGCGCAATGCAGCGATACATCGCGAGACGGGTACTGCAGAGCTTTCTGGCCATCTGGGTCATGAGTCTGATCGTGTTCTCCTTGGCCCGGTTGAGCGGTAACGCGCTCGACGTCATGCTGCCAATGGAGTCCACGCAGGAGGACTACGACCGGCTGGCGAAGTACTGGGGGCTGGATCAGCCTGTCCACGTCCAGTACGGCATCTTCGTCGCACGGGCCCTCCAGGGCGACTTCGGCATGTCATGGAAGTGGCCCGGGTATTCGGCGATGGGGCTCGTGATGGATCGCCTCCCGGCGACCCTCCAGCTCGCCGGCTTCGCGCTGCTCGTCAGCGTCCTGATCGCGCTGCCCATCGGGGTCCTGTCCGCGGTGAAAAAGGGGACCGTGTGGGACAGCGGGGCGAAGGTCATCGCCCTGCTCGGGCAGTCGCTGCCGGGATTCTGGCTCGGGATCGTACTGATGTGGGTCTTCGCCGTGCACCTCGGCTGGCTGCCGACCTCGGGCCGTGGCGGACTCCAGTACATGATTCTTCCCGCCATTACCCTCGGCTGGTTCCAGGTCGCCGCCATCATGCGGCTGGTTCGCTCCTCGATGCTGGACGTGCTCGACACGGAGTTCGTGAAGCTGACCCGGATCAAGGGGCTTGCCGAGTGGAAGGTGGTCTGGAAGCACTGCCTGCGCAATGCCTCGATCGCGCCGTTGACCTTCTTCGCGATCATCGCCGGCGTCCTGATGACGGGATCCGTCGTGACCGAGACCGTCTTCTCCTGGCCGGGGACCGGCCTCTTGGCCATCGACGCCGTGAGAGCTCGGGACTATCAGGTGGTCCAGGCCGTCGTGATCGTGTTCTCCGCGATCTTCATAATGACGAACCTCCTGGTCGACATCTTGTACGCGTACCTCGACCCGAGGATTCGCTACCGATGAGGGAGACATCTCGATGGCAACGATAACCGTAAGATCGCTGCCCTGGTACGCGCGCCCGCGGATCGCGCACGCCTTGCGCGAGGCACGCCGGTACCCCGTGGGGGCGCTCTCGATCCTCATGTTCCTGCTCATCATCCCGGCCGCGTTTGCCCCGTACGTCGCACCCCACGATCCGTTGAAGGGATCGCTTGCCAAGCGCCTCACGCCGCCGGTGTGGCAGGAGGGCGGCAGCTCCGCCCATCTCCTCGGAACCGACAAGCTCGGCCGCGACATCCTGAGCCGGCTGATTCACGGCGCCCGGGTGTCCCTGACGGTGTCGGCGATCGCGATCTTCGTCGGCGGCATCGTCGGAACCGGGCTGGGCCTGATCTCCGGATACTTCGGAGGTCGGATCGACAGCCTGCTCATGCGGCTGGTCGACATCTCGCTGTCCTTACCTACGATCTTGCTGGCGCTGGTCCTGGTCGCCTCGGTGGGGCCGAGCTTCAGCACCGTCATCATCGTGCTGGTCGTGCTGCTGTGGGCCCGCTACGCCCGACTCGTCCGCGCCGAGACGCTCGCCATCAAGGAGCGGGACTTCATCGCCCGCGGACGCGTGGCCGGCGCCTCGCACACGCGCATCATGGTCCGCTACATCTTCCCGAACGTGGTCAATTCGCTCGTCGTGCTGGCGACCTTGCAGGTCGGCTACGTCATCCTGCTCGAATCGGCGCTGAGCTTCCTGGGCGCCGGGCTACCGCGTCCCCTGCCGGCGTGGGGCCTGATGGTCGCCGACGGCCGCGAGCTGATCGTCACCGCCTGGTGGGTCTCGATGTTCCCGGGACTCGCGATCATGTTGACCGTGCTGTCGTTGAACCTGCTGGGCGACTGGCTTCGAGATCATTACGATCCGAAGCTCAGAAACGTGTAAACGCGCGGCGACTGCGCCGCGGAGGATAAAGCAGATGAGACTGCGACTCACCGTCGTGCTCGCGATCGCCGTCGCGCTCGTCTTCACTCTCGTGTCCACGCCGACACCCGCCGCCGCACAGGCGAAGGTGGACAAGCTCGTCTTCGCGTCCGCGGGGTTCGAGGACACGAACCGGTTCTGGGTGGTGGCTCGTCCGGACCATCTGCAGTACGACCCGTTCCTCGAGACGTTGCTCGAGGTCGATCCGAAAACCGGCGCCTACACGCCGCGCCTGGCCGAGAAGTGGGAGGTCAGCCCGGACTTCCGGCGGTGGACCTTCTGGCTGCGCAAGGGCGTCCAGTTCCACTTCGGCTACGGGCCGTTCACCGCGAAGGACGTGGTGCACAGCTACGCGCTGACGCAGCGGCCGGAAGCGAAGATGACGCTCGGGCCGTTCTGGCGGGGCGTGGAGGAAGTCAAGGCCGTCAACGACTACCAGGTCGTGTTCTACATGAAGAAGCCGACGACCACCCTGGACTACGGGGTCTCGCGTGCCGGCGACTTGCGGATGGTCAGCAAGGCGCAGTGGGACAAGGAAGGGCTGGAAGGCTTCGACAAGCGTCCCGCCGGCACCGGCTCGTACCGCTACGTCGGACGGCAGCAGGGCATCTCGATCACGTTCGAGCGGCAGGACAACCACTGGCACGACAAGCCGGCGTTCAAGCAGCTCGAGTTCCGGATCGTCCGCGAGGAGCCGACGCGACTGGCGATGCTGCTATCCGGCGAGGCGCACATCGCCGACCTGCCACGCGAGCTTCAGAAAGATGCGCTGAAGAAGGGCATGAAGATCTACACGTCCACGTTCCCGGTGGACTGGATGACGGTCTACCTGGGCGGGCAGTATTACCTGCCGGGGGACGCAGCCTTCAAGGCCGACGTGGCGTGGACGAACAAGAAAGTCCGGCAGGCGCTCAACATGGCGATCAACCGGAAGGAGCTCAACGCGTCGGTGTTCAACGGTAAGGGCACCCCGACGTACGTCACCGGCTGGTCCGACAAGTCGGAGGGATTCAACCGCGAGTGGGCGAGCCGCTTCGACAAGATGTACGGCTTCAACCCGGCGCGGGCGAAGGAGCTCCTGAAGGAAGCCGGCTACGGCTCGGGCAAGCCGCTCAAGTTCAAGATTCTCGCGTTCACCGAGCCCGGAGAGTCCGAGGGCCCACAGGTAGCCGAGGCGCTCGGCATCTACTACAGGGAGATCGGCGTCGAGACCGAGATCGAGGTACTCGACTGGGCCAAAGTGCGCGAGATGTTCCGGAAGAAGGCGATCGGCTGCTGCATCTGGCCGAACATCATCTCGTGGCGGCCGTCCGAGGAGTGGATCCGGACGAGCTACTGGAGCAAGAGCCCGAACCACCACTACGAGAACGAGTTCGTCGACAAGCACTACGAGATGCTGACGAACGCCGTGAACCCCCAGGAGCGGGACAAGATCGCGCGCACCATCGGCGATCACCTGTTCGATGAGTTCGCGGACATTCCGCTGTTCTGGTTCGCGAACGAGGTGATGGCGAACCCGAAAGTCGTCGGCGAGTGGGTGTACCCCGGCCTCGGCGCCGGCCGATCGACCCACTTCCACCTGATCAAGGCCGCGACGAAGTAGGACGGCATGACGCGCCGAGGGGTCAGCCCCTCGGCGCGTCACGACGCATGGCCAAACAGATCGGGGACGTCATCCTCGAGGTCGAGGACCTCCACACCTACTGCTTTACGCGGTGGGGCGTGGTGAAGGCCGTCGACGGTGTGAGCTTCTCCGTCCGCCAGGGCGAGACGCTCGGTATCGTGGGCGAGTCCGGCTGCGGCAAGACGATGACCGCGCTGTCCCTGCTGCGGCTTCAGCCGCGACCGGTCGCGCGGATCGTCCAGGGCGCGATCCGTCTGCAGGGCGAAAATCTTCTCGAGAAGACGGAGCGCGAGATGCGGCACGTCCGCGGTCGTCGCATCTCGATGATTCTTCAAGATCCGCAGACGTCACTGAACCCGGTCTTCACGATCGGCAACCAGCTCATCGAGGCGATCAAGACGCACCATGCCGACGAGCGCGGCTCGCTGGTGCGACGGGCCGTCGAGCGGCTTCGGCAGGTCCGCGTTGCCGCCGCCGAGCGCCGCGTGCGCGACTACCCCCACCAGATGAGCGGCGGGATGAAGCAGCGCGTGGTCGGGGCCATCGCGATCTCGTGCGAGCCGCGCGTGATCATCGCCGACGAGCCGACGACGGCGCTCGACGTCACGATCCAGGCGCAGTATCTGCGCCTCTTGCGCGAGCTGCAGGAGCAGACGAACCTCGCGATCATCTTCATCACCCACGACTTCGGCGTCGTCGCCAAGATGTGCGACCGGGTCGCCGTGATGTACGCCGGACGCATCGTCGAGCAGGGCCCGGTGCGTGACATCTTCAACCATCCGGCTCATCCCTACACCCAGGCGTTGCTCCACTCGGTGCCCAGCATGGACGAGGACATCAAGCGGCTCTATTCGATCGAGGGTCAGCCCCCTGCCCTCTGGGACCTGCCGCCCGGGTGCCGCTTCGCGGCCCGGTGTCCGCACGTCGTGGACCGATGCCGTGAGGGCTATCCGCCGGCGTTCCCGCTGAACGACGGTCACACCGCCCACTGCTGGATGCTTTCACCAGAATGGCAGACGAGCCCGTCCTTCGCGTTGAAGGCCTGACCAAGCACTTCCCCGTCACCGAAGGCCTTCTCTGGATGAAGGTCGTCGGCGCGGTGAAGGCGGTCGACGGCATCAGCTTTTCCGTCAAGCAGGGCGAGACGCTCGCGATCGTCGGCGAGTCCGGCTGCGGCAAGACCACGACCGCGAAGCTGATCCTGCGACTGGAGGAGCCGACAGCGGGCCACGTCTTCGTCAACGGCAAGAACGTCCACACGCTCGGCGGCCACGAGCTCCGGGACTATCGCACGATGGTGCAGGCGGTCTTCCAGGACCCGTGGTCTTCATTGTCGCCGCGCATGCGCGTTCACGACATCGTGGCCGAGCCACTGGTCATCAATGGCTCGATGCCTCCGGCGGCAATCAAGGAACGCGTCGCGGCGATGCTGTCGCGCGTGGGGCTACGCCCGCAGCAGGCCTCGCTCTACCCTCACGAGTTCAGCGGCGGGCAACGGCAGCGCATCGCGGTCGCGAGCGCGCTCGTGTCGGATCCGAAGCTGATCATCCTCGACGAGCCCGTGTCGGCGCTCGACGTGTCGATCCGTGCGCAGATCATGAACCTGCTCGTCGACCTGCAGCGGGAGTTTAGCGTCAGCTATCTCCTGATCGCCCACCACCTGGCGACGACCCGCTACATGGCCCACGAGGTCGCGGTGATGTATCTGGGCAAGATCGTCGAACGCGCCCGCACGAAGACGCTCTTCGAGAATCCCCTGCACCCGTACACGAAGGCGCTCTTCTCGGCCGCCCTCCCGGCGCATCCCGACGTCGTGCGGCAGGAGATCATCCTGCCGGGCGAGGTCCCGTCGCCGATCAATCCGCCGTCAGGCTGCCGCTTCCATCCTCGATGCAGCTACGCAATGCCGCAGTGCACGGACGTGGTTCCGGAGGAGAAGACGCTCGCCGGCGGTCAGATCGTCGCCTGTCATTTGTATTGAGAGTGGTGGGGGGCCTAGAAGGACCCGCAGTTGACCCGTTGTTGCTTGGGATCGCATTCAAGGGTCACGTACTGGCGAAGTAGCCGACGACGACCTGGTAGACGTACCCGACGCTCCGGCGCTGTCCTGGCCGGGGCGTTTTCTTTTCAGCAAGGCCTCCGATCGTCGCCAGGGGTCGGGCTCCCGAGCAAGCACTCGGCGTCGTCGTGGTCGTCCACCATTCCGCAAATCGGGCACGGGACCATGCTTCGAGTGTAGCCCATGCCCCGGTGCCCTTGGCCGGGCGCTGGTGCGTCTCGCGGCCTTCGGCTAGACTCCGCGACAGCATGCCGCTGGTCACGCTCGCGGTCATTGTCGTTGTCAGTCTCATTCTTGCGCCGCGCGCCGCCC
>Ga0207428_10001050_pt1 | contig 30405 bp, 28 predicted proteins | sample RhiMethybrSRZTD1_FD_187600 | JGI IMG/M metagenome (GOLD analysis project Ga0207428, IMG submission 187600) | Populus rhizosphere microbial communities from Tennessee, USA - Rhizosphere MetaG P. TD hybrid SRZTD1 (SPAdes) (version 3) | ecosystem: Host-associated > Plants > Roots > Rhizosphere >...
GCGCCGGACTGTCAAAGATGTTCCCATCCATTACGTCACCTCGAAGATGTCCGTCGGCTGGTCATCCGCAGCCGGAGCGTCCGCGTCCGGCGGAACCGGGATACTGCCAGGAGTTGCCGACGTGGACGAACCTACGAAAGAAACGAAAGAAGTCTCGTTGCTCGGACTTAATTCGTTTCTTTCGTAGAGCCGGGGCCGGTAGACCCACCGCTCTGACGGCCGGCCCAGCCCGTCTGCCTCGCGGTAAGGGCCGACCACAAGCTCAGCATCTTGCAGGATCTGCAGCGCCTCCGAGAGCGCGTGGCCGGCGATGTTGTTGTGAAACGCATCGCGGGTCATTTCCGAGCGCGTGAGCCCCAAGGCGCCAGCGATCTTCAGCGCGGCGAGCAGCTTGTCCGCCTGCGTGTGGCCGAGCGAATCGCCGAAGATGTACGCCGCCGAATCGAGGCAGTAGCGCCACGTCTCCAGAGCTGCGTGCAGGTGCGGCGCGCGCACCACGGTCGATCCGTCGCCGAGCGCGAACAGACACGCCAGCCGCTGGACTTGGGCTTCCGCACGCGCGGTAATCGATCCGAGCAAGCCGGGTCGACCGGCGGACAACGGACGGTAAACAGCTTCCCAAAGATCGATCGCCGTCCGGTCGTGGACCATTTCGCCGGTCTCGCGCGCTGCCCGCACCAGCTCATGCAATCGGGCGGCGAGCGCATCGAGGTTCACGTTCTTGCCGCCATATGGCAGACAGTGCGCGCGTTTTACGCAGGTCCAGAGAAATCGATTCCCAAATCCGTTGGCACATTCGGTCGCTTGGAGGTACCGCCGCACCTCATGATCGGTGATGCTGCCGACGATCGAGATGTGAGGCCCGGTGGCCTGCAGCGGGCTGTTCCGCGTTAACGTCCGCAGGGTCAGGCCGTCCCAGGCATTCCGGATCACCGGCGACAGCGTGTTGCCGTCGCGCATCATGACCTTGAGGACGCTCGCAAACTCGCCTTCGCTGATAAAAAGACGCTTGTCTGACTCGCCCGCATCCACGATTACGGTCTGGTAGCCCGTAACGCGGCCGCCTTCCTTGATCGGTTGCTGTTCCTCGCGGGCATCGCGCACGCGGGAAATCAGCCCCTCGCCCGTCGACAAGCCCGACGCGTGGCGCTGCGTCACCCACGGCTCATCGACGCTCCCGAAGCATCCCGCGGCCTGCGCCGCTGCAACACCCTTCCGCCCCTTGGCAGTGGCGCCGACCAAGGCGATAAATAAATTCAGGTAATGCGTATCTGCCTCGACCCGGAAATGCGCGGTCCGGCCGATCACGTTCCCGAAGAGCGCGAGCAAGTGCATCAGGATGGCGGCGGGGTCGGCCTCGGTCTTCGGCGCGAGTTCCGTGACAATGTCACCGAAGATGCCGACGTAGGCGGCTCGAGACAGCGGCGCCGGCCATGTCGCGTGCGCCGGGAAGGCCATGGCGATGTCTTCGTCGCCGCCATCACCGCGGGCCCGGTCAATATCATCGCCGGCGAGCCGTTCAGGGTCGTGCCACGGCTCGCCATCCCGCACCGCGACAATGCGTGCCGTGATGAGGCGCTTGCCGTCCACGTCGCCGTGGCGATCGAGGAAATCCGTGACGTCGAAGGCCTCTGGCTCTGTGGTGTCCCACAGCACCGGCCGTGCATCGATCCCGACCGCCGTTAATGCTCGAGCAACGTCGCCGTTGAAGCCGTGGCCGTTCGCCAGGTCGCATCCGCCACACGCGTCGTGGTCGCCGAACAGATAGGCCCGTGCAAATCCCTCCGCCTTCAGACGATCGGAGTACGCGGCCTTCCATTTGTCGCCCATCGTCAGGCCGGCGCCATGCGGTGGGGACACCGCCGGCCATCCCAGATCGAGGAGGCGGCGCGCGTCACGTTCGCCTTCGGCGACGAGGATAGCGTCGGTGTGCTTGGCGTGTCTGAGGGCGATCGCCTCATCAACTCCATAGAGGCCCGGATCGTCACAGCCGGCACCGTAGAACCACGTCTGCTCACCGTCGCGGGAGTGAATCCACCGCATCTTCTCCCGCACCCGATCGACGTCGTATCGAATCTTGCGCGCAAGCACACCATTGGGTTGGGGGTAGTCGAAGAATCGCAGGACACTCGGCTGCGGCCAGCGCGCCGGGCGCGTCGTCTCGCGTGCAGGCGGTTGCGAGGCCCGCGTCGGCGATCCGGCTCTCTGGACGTCACCATTTGTGAGGCCCGCCCGATCCGCCAACCGGGTCAGTGCCCCGGCGAACGTCTCCTGATGGAATTTCTCGACGAAGGTGAACACGTCGCCGCCGATGGTGCAGGGATCGCAGCGCCAGATTTGTTTCTCGATGTTGATCCGGAGCGAGGGATGCGTGTCCTCGTGAAACGGGCAGCGCGTGACGAGCTCGCGGCCTCCGGTGCGGGCGAGTGAGTCACCGGTGAGCGCCGGAATTACCTCTTCCAGGCGGTTCGCGGCACGCACGGCATCCTTGTCCAGCGGCGCGCGTGAACCGCTCATGACGTCGTGCGTCGCTGAATCAGCTCGGCTAACGCGATGGTTGCGCGATCGTGCTGACGTACCGCTTCGCGGAGGGCCTCCACATCTCGCGTGATCGCGTCACGCGCGTCGATGACCATGATCTCGTAGTCGAGGAGGACGTGTTCGGCGCGGAGGATCTGTTCTTCGAGTCGTTGATCGCCGGCGGCGCCGCTCGCGTCGGCAACGCGGCTCATGAGCGCACCCGTGCCGCTCGCGCAGCGTCTCGAGAGCGTTCATGCGACATCTGCTGCTGGTGTCGTGCGTCCCGCTGCCGGTCACGACGCTCGCGATAGGCATCGACGTCCTGTCGGCGAAATAGGCGTACGCCCCGATTGGTTTTGACTGCCGGCAGGTGCCCGTGCCGCTCCAGCCAGCGTACGTAATCGGGAGACCTTTCGATGTCGAGCGCTACCTCACCGGTCAGGAGGTACCCGTTGGCGAGCGGCTCGACGTGATCGTGTGGTTTCATGGTTCCGTGAGACCTGATACGAGCACGTTAGGCGAGAGGGAATCTGAAGTCGATTTAAGTCCCTTAAATCCCCATAGGGATTTTGGGGATGTCGGTCGAATGCGAGGATTCAGTTCTGCGGGAAGTCGCGGCTCGTCACTCGAGCATGGCCGGCGACGTACGACAGACCGTCAGCGATGCGCTGAAGGGCATCCTGATTGCGAATGGGCCGACCGTCGAGGACTTTCCGGATGGTTTTCTTGTCGGAGCCGCCCAGTTTCGCCAATCGCGTAACCGTCAATCGTCCGCGCAGAGTCATCTGTGTCGCCAGCCAGTGGGCCCGTTGCTTGAGAGGCCCGGTGGGCCGCAGCGGGAGCGGAAAAATCGGTTCTTCTTCTGGTGGGCGAGTGTCAGGCGCCTCTCGGGACCGAAGCGGTTGGCGGGAAGTGGATTCGATGCGGGATGCCTCAGCCGCGTATTCCCCACATAGGATTGCGGAGGCAGACGCCAATCGATCGATCCACCAGGAGCGACGCCTCTCGTCATTCGGCGAAGATTGTTGGCTCCGCTCGTCCAGAAGATTGATCCATGCTTGGATTTGTTGGTGCTGTGTTGCAGAGGGAGGCAGCGCGTTGACCCCGACAGCCGCTGTCAACGCCAATGCCCTCCATTCACGCTGGAGATCATGTCTCTCCGTTTGCGGTCCGCCGCTGACAACCCACGTGCCCGCGGCGCCGACTTCTTCTCTATCAGCCGCGGCCCCACGGGCCGTACGACATGTTGCTGACGTGACGGTGTCTGACGTCACCGGGTCGGCGACTGTGCTCAGTGCGTGTTGCCCCTGCTGTTCGGAGTCAGCGTCGTCGTAGGTTGCGTGCAGGTCTCCTCGAGGATCGCGCTCGGATAAACTTAGAAAGCGCACCTCGAGCTCACGCCAGAAGGTTGAAGATGCCAACGCGTTCCTCGTCGATGCCCTGAGAAGCGAGAACCGTTTGTTGATGCACGTGACGTGCTCTCCTCCTGAATTCAATCACGACGGGCTTCCCGCTTTCCAATGGTAAATCCAGCGACGTAGTCGGCGATAGCCTCTCGGGCGGAAACGGCGGCTGCGGTGCATCCCATGCCGGACACTGGTGCGGAAACGCCGGCAACGGGTACCAACTTCGACGTCAGCGTGCGCGCTGGCCGCGCGTGCGATCACCGGAGTACCTTCCGCACCAACCTGGCGTCGACCGGCCCTCCAGCATCAACACGGTCCGGACTCGGTCAATCACCCGATACCGAAACGGCCACGCCGGGGAACGGACGACAACGAACCTACGAAAGAAACGAAAGAAGTCTCGTTGCTCCGACTTAATTCGTTTCTTTCGTAGGTTCGTTGTCGTCACGCGCACGGCGTGCGCCTCACTACAGCCGTGCCACCACCACCAACACCAAGACACCACCGCCACCTCCTAGATGACCCAGCCCACCCACTCGAGCACTACCGTCCCCCGATCCGACATCGCACGCCTGTTTCTTCATAAATCCCCCGGACGATGTGATAGAACGATCAATGTTTGCGCGCAGCAATCCGCTTGGGTAACGGCGATCGGGACGGAGAACAGGCGATATGACCGGTGCGAAATTCGAGCAGTTTACTCAGAAGGTGGCGACGCATCGCGCCACCTGCGGCGCGGATCTGGCGGTCATCGAGCGGACCATTCGCCCCCATGAGTCCGCGACGGTCGCCCTGTCCTGCGCGACCTGCGGCGCGGTGTTCCGCGCCACACTGACGCCGGGGGAGCTGGTGGCAGCCGGCGATCGCGCGGACATCGAGCGGCTGTTTGATCAGTTGACACGTCGCGCGATCAACTGATGGCGGTATGAGTCTCAACGAAGGCCGGGGGCCCGGTGCCGGTAATCAGAGACGGTACGGCCGATGGGTGGTGCACTAGCCCAGCGGGGCAAACGCAAATCGGATTGCGACGCGGCGGATCGACACAAGACGGGTAGCGTTTCCGATAAACCCGGTGCGAGAGCGACGTCAGCGCCACCACCGCAACGACGCTTCCAGTAACGGTCGGCGCCCCGCGATGGGGCCCCCCTCATGCAGCATGGTTGCCTTCATTTCAGAGATCACCCCGCCACCGGGGGTATGTGTTCCCGCCAGGGAACACGTCCCAGAATCCTCGAAAAGTCCAGGAAAAGCTCGAACCGTCCACGGTCGAGATGGCTCGAAGACGAGGACCCGGTTCGCGGATCCGAGAGGTACAGCGGACCGGCCGGCGGGTCGCCCGGTGATCGAGTTCGCTACCGGCAGGGCGGGGTGGGTGTGAGGTGGGGGGGGCGATGGTCGTTCTTACTCGCGCGTCTTCGTTGCTACCGCTTGTAACGCGACGGATCAAAGCGTGTTCGCTCAACAGTTCCACCTTGGGGCAAAAGTCAGGGATGATCGCTGCATGTTGGGTGGGCACCTTCCTTACATCCCCATTCTGATCTTCCTCGCGGTGCTGCTCGGGTTCGCGTGGTGGATGGATAAGCACAACATCCGTTAGTAATGCCACGGTTGCGCGAACCCGATAGCCCATCGAGCTATGTAGCCGGGCTCTTCCGTGCTCTGCGCCGAGCTCCAGGTGTCAGGAACGGTCGACTGCTGCCAAGCGGGCCTTGGTGTGTTCCGCCTTGGCTGCCGAGCTTTCCACTTTGCTCGGCGGGATCCTGTGCTATACACTCAGCGTTGAACCCGGCGATGATGCTCGGCTGACCCTGAACATCACAGGTTCGTTGTAGTGGCCCTGTTCGGCCAGAAGGAGGGCACGATGCCCACAGACGTAATTAGGACCAATTCCGACATGACAGACCTCTCCGACCTGCAGCCTCTCGCGAAGCGGATAAATGCCGCGAGCGACGAGCTCAACCAGGCGCTGCAGACCATCCAAGACAAACTCAACGCACTCGCTATCGGCGTCGAAGTGTGGCTCGACGATCCGATCAGTGAAAGCGCATGGCGCCAGATCCGCGACCGCGACAACGAGCCGCTGACTCGCGAATATGACGCCGACGAGTTGGGCTACGGCCGGCTCGGCGACGGCTGGGCGTTACTCACGCGACGGCGGCGGTTCGTCGAGGAGCCGGATGCATTCGGCCACCTCGCACAGATCGCCTACGACGACACCGGGGAGACGAAGCCCCTATTGCGCGCGGCGCGCGCGGTCCGGATCAAGGCAGTTGACCGGATTCCCGACCTAATCGAGAAGCTTCAGCGCGCAGCGCAGGAAGCTGTCGAGAGCGTCGAGCGCGCGAAGCGGATCGCCGAATCACTGAAGTAACCATCAGGCGAAGCCGACTCATCGCCGGGTTCGGCTCTGCATCGCCGGTCAGCGCGCGGTTTCAACATGCGTGTGCCCATCGACGCCGTTCAGCAAACCCCAGCCCACAGCAAGGGCCGCGCTCGGCAGTTTCATTGCGCGAGGTGCCATCGACTAACGCGGTGAGAGCAGGTCGGGCCTGATGGCGATGACGAAGACCGACACAGTTCAGGAGACGCAGTGAAGGACGCGGTGGTCTGGCTCGCGGTCGTGGTTGCGGAATTGATTGTTGGCAAGTTCGTTTCCAGCGAACTCGCCCTGAGCGTGCTGCCCGGTCTAGCCGCCTACGCCTTCTGGGACAAGGTTGGCCCATTCCTGCTGTCGTGGAAGTGGGCGGTAGGTCTTGGATACCTCGTGTTTGTTGGTGGCGTTTTCTTAGTGTCTGCGAAATACCGGCAATCCCACCCGGACCCGTTGACGCAGATTCACACCGACATGGAGAAAGGTTTCGACAACCTCCAACAGCGACTGGACCGCCAGCCACCCGCCAGCCCGCAAGAGATTGAAGTGAAGCCGAATGCCGCAACGCCGCCGCTGGCTCCACCCGTTGCGCCGCCTGCATCAACACCGTTGCCACAGCTACGGCCAGAGCCAGAGCGGAGTCAGCCCACCATTCAACCAGAGCGGACGCCGCCCTCGACGCAGCCAGAGCGTACTCAGCAAAAATTGTTGGCCTCCATCGATTGCATGGTCACCCCGCTGCCCAAGCGGATTCCGCCAGAGCCTGCCGGTCTGTACGGGGTGGCGTTGTTTGATAACCCGTATGCCCCGCTCGGTCGGTATTGGACGGCGAATGCCGATGGCGGAGATACCGATTGGGGGTATCACGGAAAGTCCGCGTTGATGAGTTATCGTTGCGAGGTGATCAACGAGAGCAGCGAACCGCTCACTGCTTTAGTGCTTTCGCTGGAGACAGTCTTTCGCGAGGTGCTCATGGACACGAGTGGCGGCTTTCGATCCGGCGAGGTCAAATCAACTCGCGTGTTCGATGTCCGACTGCCCTCCATTCTCCGTCCCAATGGCGATAAGTTCGTCTTCTACATTTGGAACCACAGTGAATTCATCGTGGTATCGCAGTTCAAGACGGTCGGCGCGGCGAGTCTGCTGACCGACAAGCCCCAAACATACCGACTCGTCGAGTGCGTCATGGCGGGTGCGGTGGACATGGCGTTCAACCCCTTTAGTTTTTAGTCCAACGCCTCACCCCGTTGGCCGGGGGGTGGGTGCCGGGGTGATCAGGTTGCTACCCCCACTGGGGGCACATCGCTGGCGGAAATACTAGCGACGACGTTGAGTGCTGCGCCAGGCGCAGTGTGCCTGCTTGAAACCCACACAGCCCCACCCCATCTGCGACGACCGCACTTGACATGATGTAGAAACATATTTATACATGTCCTATGTCACCGAAGGAACTGACGGCGTTCCGCGTTGAAGCGGACATCATGGAGGGCCTGCGACGCGTGAAAGCCCGCGACGGGGTGCCGCTCTCGGTCCAGGTCGATCGCGCGTTGCGAGCGTGGCTGGAAGAGAAGGGCGTCACTGTGAAGAAGGCGTCGAAGGCGAACAGGCGCGCTCCCAAGACAGCGACGCGTCGGAGAAGAGCGTGAAGGTCGCCGTCTATGCGCGCGTCAGCACGCACGAACAGACCGCCGAGAATCAACTGCTCGAGCTGCGTCGATATGTGGCCGCGCGAGGGTGGAGCGCCATCGAGTACGTCGACCAGGGCGTGTCGGGCGCGAAAGATCGACGGCCTGCGCTCGACCAACTTGTCGCCGATGTGCGACGCCATCGAGTGCAGGGTGTCGTGTGTTGGCGTCTGGATCGTCTCGGCCGCAACCTGCGGCATCTCGTACTGCTTCTCGATGAATGGCAGTCGCGCGGGGTGGCGTTCGTCACGCTCGGCGAGGGCATCGACACGAGCACGGCTGCCGGCCGGCTCGTTGCTGGCGTCCTCGGCTCGATCGCCGAGTTCGAGCGCGCGCGCATTCAGGAGCGCATCATGGCGGGCCTCGCGCGCGCCCGCGCCCAAGGCATACGGCTCGGGCGCCGCCGTGGCAGTGCCGTGCGCCGGCTCGATGAGTGTGAGGGCCTGTCGCACGCGCAGGCCGCCGCACGGCTCGATGTGTCGATCGCCACCATCAAACGGTGGCGGCGCGCGGCAAGGGTGGGGTCAGAAAGGTCCTCGTCGGTCGCGTAATTTCGCCGCCCTTTTCGGGCCGGTCCGGGACTGAACGACGCCGGGTCAGAAACAACTGATTTTGCCGATCGTCGTCGCGGTGTCGCCGCAAAACCAATCAGTGCGTATAGAGGGTGACGACACCAGCGTGCACGGCAGACGTGGGAAGCAAAAAGTAGGAAGTGCAAAGTCAGTGCGCTAGACTGATTGGGCCAGCCATCGCCTCATGTAGGAGCCTCGTCATGCGATTGCCCGATCGGCGCGCCGCGGTCTCCATTCTCGCGACCCTCCTCGCCACAGCCGTTCTCGCCGCTCAGGATCCTCCGGCCCCAACCCCGTTCCGCAGCGACGTGAACTACGTCCGCGTCGACATGTACCCGACGATCCGCGGGCAGGCGGTCACCGACCTGCAGCAGTTGGAGATCGAGCTGCTGGAAAACGGTGTACCGCAGACGATCGATCGCTTCGAGCGCGTCGTCGTGCAGAGCATCCGATCGCAGGAAGTCCGGCGGGAACCGGCAACGGTGGCCGAGATGCGCGAAGCGGCTCAGGATGTGCGGTCGCGGGTCTTCGTGCTGTTTCTCGATCCGAGGAACGTCAATAGCAACTCGTCAGTCAACGTTGGCGGGGCGCTCTCGAAGGCGCTCAGTCGCATCGTCGGCGGCGACGATCTGATTGCTGTGATGGTGCCTGGGATGGCGATGAAGGATCTGACATTCTCGAGGCGAACCGAGGGGCTCGATGAGCTGCTGTCGCGGCGCTGGGGCGAGCGCGACCTTCTCACGTTCACCGATCCCGTCGAGGACGAGTACGCCACTTGCTATCCCGGCATCCCTCCCGAATACACCGGGCGGAACCCTGAGTCGGGGTACCCACAGGACCCGAGAGATCCCACGTCCTGGGTCGCACGCGATCGTGGCGTCGCACAGGAGATGATCCTGCGGCGCCGTGAGGTCCAGGCGCTCGACGCCCTGGAGGCACTCGTGCGCCACCTCCGAACCGTGCGCGAGGAGCGCAAGGCCGTGATCACGATCTCGAATGGCTGGCGCCTGTTTGGGCCGAGCGACTCGCTCGGTCGGGCCATCGCCGGCCAGCAGCAACCGGCGGTACCTCCTGTCGGCGTCGATCCGCGTACGGGCAGGCTAAGACCGGAGGAGCCCGCTGGCCGATGGGTGGCGACGGATCGATGCGAGCATGACCGGCTCACGCTGAGCAAACTCGATAACCGGCAGCGGTTCACCTCAATACTGAACGAGGCAAATCGCGCGAACACATCGTTCTATCCAGTGGATCCGCGGGGTCTCACGGTGTTTGACGAGAACATCGTGCCGGACGCCAATGTGGGCAAAGGGCGTTCCTACAAGCTCTTCAATCCGACAATCGACATCCAAGAAGACGCTGAACGGCTTCGCGCCCGCAACGATTCGCTGCGGACGATGGCCGACGTCACCGACGGCATCGCGGTCGTCCAGACGAACGAGATCGATGCGGCGTTGAGGCGCATAGCCGACGACCTGAGCTCTTACTATCTGATCGGCTACTCCTCGAGCGAGAAGCTGGACGGTAGGTTCCATCGGATCACCGTCCGGATCAAGCGGCCCGGCGTCAACGTGCGTGCCCGGCGAGGGTTCCTCGCGGCCAATGCCGAGGCCGTCACAGCCACGGCGGCGGCAGTCGTACCTCCAGCCGAAGTAGCGGAACGTCGTGCGATGGCAGACGCCTTAAACGCACTCGGCGCCTACACTCGCGAGCGTGCCGTCCGGTTGCACGGGGCCGCCGCCAAAACACCTGGGGGTACCGCGTCCATCTGGGCGACGGTGGAAGTCCCTCGCACGTCTCCTGATGGCGACGATTGGAGCAAAGGCGGGCGCGCCACTGCGACTATCACCGCAGCGGGCGGGCGGACGCTGGCGACGAAAGAATTGACGATCGAGCCCGGTACCTATGCCGTGCGGTTCGTCATGGAGCCGACGGCGGCTTTCGGGCCTGGCGACTACCAGATTCAGATCCGCGCCACGGCGTCGAGCGCCGGGATCCCGGCGTCGGAAGTGACACGTCTCTCTATCCCCGCTTCGTCTGCGGCGGTGGGGACGCAGTTCAGCCGACGCGGGCCGACCACCGGAAATAGGGAGGCGCCCACTGCGGATCTCCGCTTCCGTCGCACAGAGCGCCTGATCGTGCATCTACCCGCGGCCTCCTCCGATCCCATCGCCGCGCGGCTACTGGATCGGATGGGCAACCCACTGGCTGTGCCGGTGACCACGGCGAGCCGGGAGGAGGCTGACGGCTCGCGCTGGCACACGGCCGAGGTCGCGCTCGCGCCCGTCGCCGCGGGCGACTACATCGTCGAGACGACGATAGGCGCGGAGCGATCGCTGATCGCGTTTCGAGTGCTGCCGTGATGTCGTGGGTAGTCGAGATGCGGCGCTGCGCGCTTCCGACATATGCCTGATGCGAGAACCCCAGGCATTACAACACGGCAAGCCCGTTTCTGTGGTCGGATTCGGATCAGACGACGCCTATAGCCTGATCAGAGTACACATCGATCGCAGGGTCCACGAGTCTGCATTGCGTCAGAGATGCGTCAGCGCGGAACCACGGTGATCAACGTCTCGCGCGCGACGGTCTGAGAATTAGCACCAGATAACTGCGTCTCGACGCGCACCAGATAGACGCCAGGTGTCAGGTCTTCCAATGCAAACTGCGCGAAAATGGTGGCAGGGTTCGACTGTGTGCTGACGGCCGACTCCTTCGCATTAAACACCTCTTCGCCACGCTCGCCGATGACTCGAACCGTCACGCCGATCTCCTGCGGCTGGCGCGATGTCCCGTTCGCATACGCCTCGGCAAACACCGCGAGCGTATCGCCGACGGGAAACTCGCGCCGGCTCGTCGCCGCACCCGGCAGCCGAGTCGCCACCGTCGCATCGACCTCGGCGGTTGGTGTTTGTTGGGCCGAGACCGAAGTGACGAGCAGGCCGCTCAACGCCAGGGAATCCTTGCCGAAGTCGGGCACTGTCAAATCGTAGAACACTGAACCGCTCTGACCACCCGTGCTCTCCCGCACGCCGAAGCGGAGCTGATACCGGCCCGGCGCCAGCATGATCCGTTGGTTGAGCCTGATACCGTGCGATTTCACGCGAGCGGCGGTGTCGGGTTTCAGCGCCAGATCGATCTCTTTACGAACGCCGCTGCCGGCTTTGCCTCGATCGTTCACGTCGTAGAACGAAAGTTCGAGCCTGCCCGGCGGAGACAGCGGAAGGCCATCGCCGTCGATTTCAATCGCGAGCGCGACAGACGATTCTTTGTCCGAGTGCCTAAACGGCGCGGCGTGTACCGACAGGCCGAGGCCGCTCTGCTGAAGAGGGCCCCCGAGGACATCTCTGAGTGCCGTCGACGTCTTGTCTGAATTGGGTCGTCTCGCGTCGCGCGCGACCCGCTCCGCCTCCCGTTTCTTCAGCTCTTCTGCCGTCGCTTGGCGCTGCGATGCATATCCGCGTCGGGCCGTAATCTTGACGCCCGGCCGCTTTACGCGCACGTCGATCGAATGAAACTTGCCGTCCTGCCGATGCGGTGGCGACGCGTATGCGAGGACGTAATACTGACTGTTGCGCTGCACAATCCGATCGAACGCGGATGCAAACGAGTTGGTATTGAGTGAAGCAAAGCCGCCGGTTTCTTCCGCCAGCACGCGCAGACTGTCCTGCGACCGCTGCAGTTCTTCGCGAATGGCGTCTTGCGTGGCGCCCATCGGCATCCCTGGACCGCTCATCTGCATGAAGTCCGTCCCGACGCCATCGAGCATTCGCGGGTCGATCGTGTAGAAATTGACATTGGCGCGCGCGGCGGCGTTGAGTGTGTCCTGTGTCGCGCGGAGCACGTCAGACACGCTTCGCATACCGAACGGATCCGTCAACTGATAGTTGAGCCCTTCGCTGAACATGACGACGGACTTGCGGCGGCCACTCAATGAGGCCAATGATTCTGCGAGGGTTCTGACCGTATCGAAGACGGTGATAACACGCTGCGCGCGCCCGAAGTCTTGGATGTCGACGCTCGCCGGACTACCGTACACATTGCCGAGCGTGCGCGAACGCGCGTCCTGCATGCCAGCGGCGAGCTGCTCTGCCTTGCTAGCTTCCAACTTGGCGTTAGCCGGATCGGTTTCGATCGTCAACCGATCGGCATAGTATTTTTCGGCCGCCTCCATGGCGCTCGACTGCACACCGCGGCCCATGAATTTGTCGATCGAGGCCACGAGCAACTGCGGGTCGCTCGTGAAGTCCTGTGACGCATCGACGCGCCCACTCGTGTACATCACCGCCCCGATGTCACCTGCGCCGAAATACGAATCGATGAACTCACGCGCGGCCGATCGGACCGTCTCGATACGTATCGGGTTGATGTTCATATCGTCGAGCACGACGACGTAGAGGCGCCCGCTGGCCGGTTGCCGGTTCGATCTGACATCAGGTGATACCGGCCCATCGACGCCTGCGAACTGCGCAGACGCCGTCAGTGGAATGTCGATCTGGGAGAATGAGACGATTTGCTGCGGCTGTCCGTCTTCCAACACCTCGAAGTCGGCTGCCGTGAGACCAGCGACCGCCTCACCCTGCTCGTCGAGCACGGTGGCATCGATTTCAACAACGTTCACCTCGGTGCGAAAACGTGGTTGAGCGGTCTGACCCTCAGACCGAACGACGAGCAACGCTGCGACACCCATCGAGAGGAAAAGGCGTCGGGTCATGTTCTTCTCCGGGACGCTGGCGCCATGATTGTATGTCGAAACGCTGAGAGCACGAACTGTGACTTTTTGCCGGCCGACGTCAGCACAAGAGTGGTCACCTTAGAGTGACTTGTCTCGAGGTACTGGCAGGCAGCAACATTTGGGAGACGCCACCCTTCCTCTGAGCGAGGGTGCGTAATTCGATGTGTAAGCGGGTCTCCTCATCGGTAGCTCCTGGCTCTATCCGACAATGAAATACGTGGCAGACGACGTGATACCTCTCACGGCTACGCGAGGCCAGTGCTTCAAATTCGGTTTGACTACCTCAGCTTACAGAGTTCCTGACGGCGCGTGCTGCTCGAAGACCAAATCCGCGGGCGTCGTGACGACAAATGTAATTGTGTTGTCTGCTTCGCATCACCTATCAGCGATAGTTCGCTCGTGCCATTGGTACACGGCTTGCCATCGTTCTGACGATGCTCAAATGTTGGTCATTTCTCTTTGTGCTGATCGCCGTGCCAGTTCAAGTGGCGGCCCAGTCGGCCTTTGGCGAGGTTCTCGGACTCGGCTTGCGGGACGCGTGTTGGCACGCGCGCCTTAACGATGTGATTTTTGTCGGTCGCCCGCTCGTTGCCAGCGGTCCAGGCGAATCGCGCCTCCTCACAGCAGAGGTGGAATCCACGTTCCGAGGCATCCACACGAAGACGATCCAACTGTCGTGGCGGGGTGATCGCACCCTCGATGCTGGGCAGTCGTATGTCATGTATGGCAACAACGCCGCCGGCGGTGCACTCGTGGAACTCCAGCACTTTGTACCCGTGACGGACCTGAGCGCGCAGCGGGCGATACAGCTTTTCACCTCGGCCATGCCGCAGCCGGGCTACGTGACGGTGATGGGCGTCGCTGAGGTTGGAAATCATCCGGCGCGGCCTCCATCCTTGCCCCTAACGGGTCTGAGAATCCGGCTTCAGGTAGGCGATTACGCAAAAGACCTTTTCACGGAAAAGGCCGGACTGTTCAGCGCCTCAGGCATTCCGCCCGGTCGCCTCGAGCTCACGCCGACATTGCCTGCAGGGCTGAAGGTCTTTGACAGCAAGTTCCTTACGTATACGGCATCAGCCGACGAATGTGTGCTCCTGAGTTTTTTCGTCGTGTCCAGCACTGGATCGCGATAACGTGAAGCTTGGAGACGACTCGCACGGCATCGGCTGGGTTAGCGACCGGGGCGCATCCGCAGGGTATTTTGTCGTCCAGTTGGCGACTTGACTCGGACGCATTACGCCCTGTGGCGGCGGCGTGGCGGGACCTTGGCGCGCGGCGGCCTTCCCTTGATTACCGTTCCACGTCCTCGCTCCATGCTTTTTTCAGCAACGCGGATTTCCATTCAGATGCGCGCGCCTCGACAAGCTCGGGCTGCTTGATCAGTTCGGTGCGCCGGAAGTCGTCCGCTTCCATGAGTCGCAGATCGACGCCGATCGACAGATAAACGGCCACGCACCGGAGCGTGCGCGCGCCCTTGCGGACGCACCATAAGTCGATGTTTCGATGTGGATGTGGCAGCTCGTCGACGCTGTCAGACAGATGCTTCAAGAGCGCCGATTGCGCGTCTGGGTGCCATTCCCGCATCGCCTCGGCTTTCCGCGGCGACTGCTCGTGCGCCGCGCGGCACAGCTCGAGAAACTGACTGACAGGCGCGAGGCGCGCGAAGGCCGGATTGGCACGGAGCTGCGCGTAGATCGGCTTGAGCCACGCATACGGATCCACGCTGATGTGCGTCATACAGGATCGATCTAAACGAATAACTCTACTCGCGGCGTCCTGGGCGTTCGACCCAATGCGCTAAAGACCGGAATGGAATCCGTAAAGGCACTTGACCGTTCCGACAAACGTGTGAAGCATCCGATCCCACACTCTGTTGCAGGCACGGTCCACGACAATCCGCGCCTGACGACGACAAATACTCGCGCCCCCGACAGTACTAAAGGTGTTCATACGGCTCTATTTCCTCCGCAGCGCAACGAAGGCACCGGTATCTTCTACAAGAGGGGTCGTAATCGTCCGCATCACGGTTATCGATCAATTCCCAGTCGTGATCGTCACGGATGTCAAGCGCCGCGCAGCGTGGACAGGCTCGATACATCGAGCAGGCATCCTCTTGTACAAACGCGCCCCATTCATGTGCGACCCGTCGCCGTTGCGGCCCAAATCGCCTGCAGGCGCACGTCTGCATGCAATCGGCCGGGGCCTTGTATTGCCATGGACCGCGGTGGTGTCCGAAGACGCATTTAACGGTGCCAATCAACGTGTGAAGCATCAGGAGTAATGTGGACGAGACGAGCGCGGCTTCATGCCACCAACCTCCGGTGAAAATACCGCAGAAATCGGTCGGGACCCACAGGAATGAGATCGACGTACTACGGGCAGATGTAATTACCGTGCGGCGATGGTGACGTATAAGGGTCCACGCTGTATCCGTCATACAGCTCGGTGTGCCCGACACGCCTTAACGACGGCTTCCATCCAACGATGTACGGCCTCGTTCGACTCAATCGACGCCGCGCCAATAACTCACCTCCGGCGCTGCCGTTCCCGAGATCAGTACGCGCACGTTATCGCATCCGCCCGGTTGTCCGTCATTGTCAGGCCCAACTTTGCTCGGATTGCTGCCGCATGTCGCATCATTGAGGTCGGTCTCAAACAGGTCGCCGCGCAGGCGCAGTTCGTCCGTTACGTCCTTGTCCGGTAACACGACTTTGCCGTATTTCGTCGGGCCGGTCGACACGATAAACGTCGAGGCGCTCACGGCGTTGAGAAACATCTTCCGCGATGACGTCATCGACCCGTGATGGCCGGCGATCAGGATGTCGGCGCTGAGTTCACTGGTACAGCATGTCAACAGCTCGCCCTCGATCGACGTTGGCGTGGGCGGGATGCTCGGGCTTTTTCGTCCGCCCGCTTCAGCATCGCCCATGAGCAGGACACGCGTCGCACCGAGATCGAGTCGAACGACAAGCGTATTGGCGTTGACGCTCGAACGCGGCGCCGCATCGGCGTGCAGCATCGTCATCGACGCGCTCTGCCCCAAAGGCACCGGGACGCCGGTTTCGAGTCGACTGCCGTATTGAAGAGCGATCGTCTCGGCTGGCAGCGACTGCCCATAACACGTTGCGCCCGGAAATGTGACGCTTCCCGAACCGCCGTCGTGCGTCACGGTGTGGTAGGCCACCCCCGCTTCGTCATTGATCGCCTTCAGGAACGCACGATACCCACAGATCGGATTCAGGCGTCCCGATTCCCACACGTGACGAACCTGATACGCCGGAAACAGATCCGGCACAAGCTCGACGTGGTCCTTATGCGGATGACTCAGCATCAGGTGATCGATGGTCGTCAGCGACGGCGCAACCGCTTTCATATAGGCGAACATCCTATTGCTTGCGCCACGCGCCGTATCGTCATTGGAGCCGGCGTCGTAGACGAGCGTGAAGTCCTGCCCGCGCACGAGGACTGCGAGCCCGGTACCTACATCGACGACGTCGATGGTAAACGACGCCGTGGCGGTCGGCGGGATTGGACTGCCAGACGATACGAGGTGGGTCCAGCGCTTGCTGACGAAGCCTTCGACGTTCGACGAGAGCCGGACGCGATACCAATTCGGCACCTCGCCGAGTAGCTCGGCCTGATCGCCAGGACGCAGACTCCCGACTTGATTGGATTGCGAGGAGGCCGTTTCGCGAACCACCACGCGCGTGGTGACAGCGTTGGTCGGCGTCACGGTGTCAGCGCGTGCTCCCGCCACGGAATACAGAAGCATCGCGAGAGCGGCGGTCAGAATCTGACAGCGTTTCGCGTCGCGCATTCTGTGCGCGCCATCTTAGCGTAGATCGACGGGACAACAGTCAGTCCAGCGATTGGTCGTCACTTGGCAACTACTCGCGACTGATCGCTAGTCTGGCGGCTCGAACGGTTTGAAGTCGTTCGTCCACCAGGGGTACGTAAAACCCTTAAACCAATCGAACTGCGGCGTGGGATAACGTCCCATCCATGTCTTGTTCGTAATCAGACGGTAATACGTGGCATAGGTGTCGAAGATACGGTTCACCGCCTTGTAAATGTCCGCAAGCGACACGTCATGCGTCTCGACGTTCGTCCTGTGGGCAACGAAGGCATGAGCGAAGTTGACGACCTTCGTGTTGACGTTCTTCAGGTTGATACGTGCTCGATGCACGCTGTCCTTTGAAATGCAGTCCGTGTCACACGGCTGCTTCGGAAAGCGACACATTGCGCCGGGAAGTCCGTCGAAGTCGTCATCCGGTATGCCATGTTCGTGCAAGAACTGTTGCGAATAGAGCGTCGTCCAGCGCTTGCGCGTCAAGACAACTTCGGAGAATCGTTCCAGTTCGTCAAGAAAGTTCATCAGCGTCAGATAGCCCTTGCCGTGCTCCATCTCCTTCCGGATGGCAATCGCGTGCTCGTTCCAGAAGTTGTGGTGCATCCATTCCAGAATGTGACTAGCATCCGTCTGTAGCGGCCCGTTCGCTTTGAACAATCGCTGCATGTTTTCCCATGTATAGCGGCTTCGATAGAGATTGAACGAGGATTTCTCCGTCTGCTTGAGCCAGGTCGTCCAGCGCTCGATGAGTTGGTCGTGCGTCAGCTTCTTCGGATTGGACAGTCGCGCCATGTCGCGCCGCAGCCTATCAACGGGAAGAGTGGCATCGCAAGCGTTCCGATACTGTGCTACGCGATCAGCAGGCAAACGCCCACTGAAGACACTCACGGAAAAGGTCGAGTTGCATTCACGACGCCTTGTTTTCCGCGCAGGCCTGCTGCTCGCGTAACTTCTTGACAAGCTCCGCCCACGGATGCACGGCATTGGAATCGGCAGGGGTGAAGTCGTTGTGCTCCTCCGAGAAATCAGCGACATCGGACGTTGACGCCCAGCCGTTGTGCGGCGACACGACCTTCCCGGCGTAACCAAGCCGAATGAGCACGCGTCGGAACAGGAATAATCTCCATTTGTCGAACAGGCGCCGGAATTCGGCGTTGTCCGCCGTCGGGAGTATGCCCCCATGCAGAACGGCATTCCTCAGCAGCCGGGTAGTCTCTTTCGTCGTGTAGTGTTTCGGGACCTGCCAACCGAGGTGTTTCCGGCCGGCGCCGATCAAGCCCGCGAAGTCGAGCGCCATCACCCGGTCCACTGGCTGACCAGACTCGATCAGGCAGTTGCGGCCGAAAAATTCGATCGCCATGACAAGAGAGGCGAATTTTTGCTCAAGAAACGGCGCGTCCTCAAGCGAGGCGCAGTAGCTGGCGAGCGTGTCCCAGGGCGCGTGCGCCTGCTTCATCCGTCTGTACTCCGCAAACGCCTCCGAAAACAGACGCCGCAGGTCAGAGTCGGCCACGATTTCCCTGTACCGATAGCGCGAAGTGACGGGCTGCGGGACAACCCGGCGGACGATGGCGCCCTCCTTATCAAGGAGATCGAGCATTGCGACGCTCACGCCCGTGCCGGCGGCGAAGGTGCAGAGAGCGGCCACATCCGCGCTGAAACCCAGCAGATCGTCGTCGGATTCGCCGTCAAGCATATCGAACGCGATCTCGACCAGCGAGGTCGAATGCAGGAGGCCGGCTCTCACCATCTGCAGGAGCTGCGGCCGGTCCGCGCGCTGGCGGAACGTGATGGTACGGCCGCCGGCGTCCACGCTCAGCGGGGTGTCGATGGTCGTCCAACCTCCGTCAGAGGTCACGGGGTCGCCACAACTCAAGTCAAAGTTGTTCAGCAAAGCGACCACGGACCGCACGGGTCGGTCATCTCTGCAGTAGATGCGCGCCGGGCCGTTAATGGGCGAGATAAGGATGCAAATGCCGCCGTCCGCGGAGCGGCTTGGCTTTCGGATACAAATCTGGGCGCACTCGATACGAAAAGCGCCGGACTCGAACACACCCTCAATCACGAGGTCGCGCCCGAAATCGGGCGAAATGATGTCTGCCGGCGCATGGAAGGCAATGATGGCCTGACTGCCTGGGGGCAACAAGAACTCGGCGGGGCCGGAAAATGTCTCGTTTCCCAACCTGAAGGATGCCGTTCCTCGATGCGGCGGCACACGGGCCATCGCGCGGTACGATTGCAGGAGATCGAAGGTCGTTGAATCGGGGGCCATGACTCTGACTCTCGTCGGCTTACTGGAACCCGGTCAGTGGATGTTGAATCATTGTAGGGGATCGCAGGCACGACTTGATCCGATTGCCATGCTGCGCCTCAACACACGGCCGCGCATCACGCTCGGATCTGCACGCCAGCGGCTAAACTTGCTTGAGATCGTTGCGTCGACGAGTGGGAACGTTAAGGTTTTGTCGGCTTTGCGACTGTCGAAGGTTCAGCGGGTTTCGGGGCGCCGGTCGGCGCCTTTACTCCACTCGCGGGCGTCGCCGGGTTTTCCGTCGCCGAGTCGAACCGCTTAATGACATCTTCTGTGATGTCTAAGGTCGGATGGATGAGGAATGTGGCAGCCTCCCCGGCATTGAAAACAACCTGCAGCCCCTTTTCCTTGATTATCGCATCGATGATCGGTCCGACCTTCCTCTGAAGCTCTCGAAGTAACCGCTGTTGTGCGTCCTGAATCTCTCTGTTCGCGTCCTGCTTCAGCCGTTCGACCGCGACATTCAACCGGCCAACCTCCTTCTGTGTCTCTGCGCGTCCCGCCGGGTTCTGCGATACGCCGCCCTGTTGCAACTTCTGCTGAGCCGATTCGAGCGCCTTCGTCTTCTCCTGCAGTTCCGCTGTTCTCTGCTGGATCAATGCCTGCAACTTCAAGACGGACGCCTTCCCCTCGGTCGATTCTGCCGCTACGCGTTGGAAATCAACGAACGCGAATCTGACCGGAACCAATGTGGGCGCACCCACCGTTGGCTGCTGTGCAAAAATCGGAAGGGTAAGAGTCCACATGCCACATGCCGCGATGACAATCGATCTCATGACTACTCCCGACATCCCCGGACATTGATGAGTTGGATCTACTCGTACCTGAGAGCCACCACGGGATCGACGTGCGTCGCCCCTCGTGCGGACAGATATGTCGCTACCGAGCTCACCGCCATAAGCACCAGCGCCGTCGCGCCGAAGGTGGCTGGGTCGTGCGGAGACACCTCGAAGAGCAGCGACGTCATGACGCGGCTCAACCCGTATGCGGCCATGAGTCCGACAACCACGCCTACGAGCGCCACGCCGATGCCTTGGCGTACGACCATTCCGCGAACGTCACCGGGCTGAGCGCCCAGTGCCAACCGCACACCGATTTCGTTCGTCCGCTGGCTCACGATGTACCGGGTCACGCCGTGGAGACCAATCACGCCGAGCACGAGCGCGACACCCGCGGCGATGCCCAAGAGCGTCATCGTAAAGGACATCTGAGCCAGAGACGAGGCGACAATCTGCTCCATCGACCGCACCGTCGTCAGCGGCACGGATGGATCGACGTTGACGAGGGCGGCGCGTACCGGTAGCGCGAGCGATGTTGGTGGGCCGGTAGTTCGGACGACCACGTACATCACGTCGAGAGGAACCGATGCGACGGCGCGGAGGGGCAGGTATGCCGTTGGCCGCACGTCTTCGCGCAAGCCGAACTCTCTGACATCACCTACGACACCCACGATCTCGAGGGTCCTTCCATTAATTGAAACGCGCTCGCCCACGGCGCGACTGATGAGAAATTCGCGCATGAAGGTCTCATTCACCCAGATGACAGACCGATCCTGCTCAGAGTCGGCGCGCTCTGGTGCGCGCCCGTCGACGAGCGGCATCCGCAGTGCTTCAAAGTAGCCGGCTGTGATGGCTTTGTACCTCGCGATAGGTCTGACCTCATTCGCCACCTGCGGACGAGAAAGGATTCTGACGCCAGAACCGCTCATGAGGTCCGCCTCGAACGGCAGGACATTCGTGGCGCCGACCGACGCAACGCCCGGCAGTCTGGCAACCTCATCGAGCACTCGGTGATAGAACGTGACCGCACGTGCGCGATCTTGTTGAGCGCCAAGGCTGACTCCGGCTGTAAGTACCCCGTCCACCTTCAGTCCGGGATCGACCCCGTACAGCCGTGCGCCGCTCTTTAGCATGAGACCGCAGCCGACCAGCAGCACGAGCGCCATCGCGACCTGTCCCACGATCAGCAACTGCCGGACGCGGCGCCGCTCGCGTCCCGGCGTACTGCCTCGGACTGCATCGAGGGGCAGCGCAACAAATGCCTGGCGAGGCAGCCGCACCATCGGCAATGTGCCCAGTACGACACCTGCCAACAGGATGAGGCCTGCAGTGAACACCAACACGGTGCCGTCCACGCTCACCTCGTGCAGGCGCGGCAGCGCGGCTGGGCCATGCGCGACCAGTAGCCGGATTCCTGTCCAGGCGATCAACAAGCCCGTGATTCCTCCCGCCAGTACGAGCACGAAGCTCTCGGCCAGAAACGCACGCGCAATGCGCGCGCGGCTGGCGCCCAAGGCAGACCTCACTGCGAGCTCGCGCCGGCGAGATTCGACCAGAACGAGAAATAGATTCGCGACGTTTGCGCCGGCAATGAGCAGCACAAGGCCCACAGATGCGAAAAGGATCCACAGCACCTTTGATATGTCGCCGATCACCCTGTCTCGCAATGGCTCAACCGTCACCGACCATCGCCAGCCGTCGAGGAGCTTTTGGGGCATCCCGAATCGTTCGGGGATGCGGCGCTGCAGCGAATCCATCTCCTGTCGCGCTGCTTCAAGCGTGGTGCCCGGTGCCAGCCTTGCCAAAGTGCTGGTACCGAAATCGCCGAAGATGCCTTTTGGATCCAGCCATAGAGGTGTTAACAGGCGCGTTTCAGGATCTGGAAATACAAATGTCGGCGGCATGACACCGACGATCTCCACCTGCTGCCCATCGAGTTCGACTCGCTGGCCGACAACATCCGCATCGCCGCCCAAGCGTGATTGCCAGAAGGCATAGGTCACAATGGTGACGAGCGCGGCACCCTTTTGCGCGTCGGAACCGTAGAACGGCCGGCCAACTTCCGGGCGAACCGCCAACACATTGAAGAGTTCGGGCGTCGCTGACAGGACACGAACCCGCTCAGGGCGGCCACTGCCGGTTAGGTTCCGGTCTTGCGTCTTGAAGCCGGCCATCCGCGTCAGCATCCGTGCGTTCTCGCGGTAATACGCGATAAGGCCTGTCGAGCTCTGCAGTTCCGCCTGCGTGAGACCCGGCGCGTGATGTCCGACGGCAACGATGCGATCGGCGTCAGGATACGGCAGCGGGCGGAGCAGCACTGCGTTCACGACCGTAAAGATCGCAACGGTGGCTCCGACGCCGAGTGCAAGCGTGAGTACGGCGACGGCGGCGAAACCAGGATTCCGGGCCAAGGTCCGTACGGCATATCGCAGATCGCTCTGCAGATCGTCCCACCACATCTGGCGTCGCGACTCGTAAAAGCGTTCCTGGGTTTGCGCGAGATTGCCAAAGGCGCGGCGCGCCTCAATTCGGGCCTCTTCAGGTTGTAGCCCCTCGGCGATGAGGCGATCGGTCTCGAGGTCGATGTGTGCCCGCGTCTCAGCGTTGAAGTCCTCGTCAGTACGCCGCCCGTGCCACGACATGTTTACACCTTCTCGGGTCCGAGGATTCTTGCGATAGCGGAGGCCAAACGTCGCCATTGCCGTGTCTCTGATACCAACTGCTTCCTGCCAGCTTTCGTGAGCGTGTAAAAACGTGCTCTGCGATTGTTATCTGAGGTCCCCCAATCGGCACTAATCCAGCCCTTCGCCTCAAGTCGCTGAAGAGCGGGGTAGAGTGAGCCGTGGTCTACGAGCAAGGTGTCTTCTGATTGTTGCTGGATGGCGCGCGCGATGCCCTGGCCGTGTTGAGAACCGAAGAGAAGAGTGCGAAGAATTAGTAAATCAAGCGTGCCTTGGAGGAGAGCAATTCGGTCCTGTTCGTCGTTTCGGGTAGGCATTCGACATGAGTATCAGTTCGGCTGTGAGGGATGTCAAGGGGAGGCGCCCAGTGGGCTACTCGAACAGCTCGTGCTCTCAAGAGTGAGAACGCATTAGATCACTCTTGACGACCCTGCCAGCCGCAATCTGTCATAGGCTAGCCCGGATGCAATGCACCCAGACCTGACGTGGGAGTCGTTCGTGGCCGGCCTCGCAGGTCATTACGCGCCGCGCAGCCGTCAGAGCGATTGCGTGCTCTGGCGCACGAAGCCCAACCGTGAGATGGTCTGCCGCGAGCGTGAAATCCGTACGGCCAACTATGTCGGGCTTGAGATGCACGTCGAGCACAACGACCAGGTCTATCTCACCGAGCTGCACCGAGAACGTGTCGCCTTCTCTCGGCGTGTGGCTGAGATCTGATGCCAGCGGACTAGACTCTCGCCATGGCAGACGAGCAGCACCTTGCGCTTCTCCTTAAAGACGTGACCGAGTGGAACGAGTGGACGGCCTCGAATCCAGACATCCACGCAGACCTGAGCAAGGCGGACCTGGCTGGCGCGGACCTGGCTCTCGCGAACCTGGCCGGTGCGAATCTGAGCGATGCCAAGCTGTTCGGCGCGAACCTCACCAGTGCGGAGCTGACCGGCGCGAACTTGGCCGGCGCGGACTTGTCAGGCGCGGACTTGTTAGGCGCGGACTTGTCGGGCGCGAACTTGTCAGGCGCGGACTTGTCAGGCGCGAACTTGGCCGACGTGGGCCTAAGGTACGCGAATCTGAGCAACGCGGACCTGAGCGGCGCGGAGTTGGCCGGCGTGGAATTAGCCGGCGCGGACCTGACGGGGGCGAGTCTGAGCAGCGTGGACCTGGCCCTCGTGGACCTGAGCAACGCGAAATTGATCAACGCGGACCTGAGCGGCGCGAATCTGAGGGACGCGAATCTGAGCAACGCCGACCTGAGCGGCGCGGCCCTACATGAGACGATTTTCGCAAGTGTAGATTTGAGCAAAGCCTATGGGCTCGGCCTCTGCGATCATGTAGGACCAAGCATCATTGACCATCGCACACTGCTCAAATCGGGCGCGTCTTTGCCTCTCCAGTTTCTGCGCGGCTGTGGTCTGCCTGACCGGCTGATCGATTACCTGCCATCCTTGCTGGAGCATGGGCCGATTCAGTTCTATTCGTGCTTTATCTCCTACTCCACAGCCGATCAAGACTTCGCGGATCGCTTGTACGCGGACCTGCAAAACAAGGGGGTCCGCTGCTGGTTTGCTCCGCACGATATGCTCGGTGGCAAGCGGATTCATGACCAGATCGACGAAGCCATCAGGGTCTATGACCGACTGCTCTTGATCTTGTCTCGGGAGAGCATGAGCAGCCCTTGGGTCAGCACGGAAATCTCAAAGGCCCGTCAGAAGGAAATGACGTTGCGACGTAATGTGTTGTTTCCAATTACGCTTGTGCCGTTTGAAGCCATTCGAGAGTGGCAGCAGTTTGACGCCGATGTTGGCGACGACTCTGCCAAGCGAATCCGCGAATACTTCGTGCCTGACTTCACCGACTGGAAAAATCATGACGCCTATCAGCGCTCATTTGAGCACCTACTGAAATCGCTGATGAGCCAGGACTAGAAATCAAGCATTTCGACCGGCGAGCTCGGTCCGAGCCTTCTTCACAGTTGACATGCGACGTGTGTCGCATTAACATGCGACTGTTGTCGCACTTGGAGAACCGTTGATGATTAAGGCTGCGCGCGACGCGCTTCCGCGACGGGAGCGTGAAATCATGAACGCTCTGTTCGCACTGGGCAATCGTGCCACTGCGGAAGAAATCAGAGCGCGGCTGGTAGATCCACCAACCGGCTCGTCGGTTCGCGTGATGCTCGCCCGCCTCGAGAAGAAGGGGCATCTGCGTCACTCCGACGATGGCGTCCGCTACGTCTATTCGGCAACGGAATCTCCAGACAAGGCGAAAAGAACAGCGCTACAGCGGTACGTGCAGACCTTCTTCGGTGGATCTCTCGCGCAGATGGTGATGTCGCTCGTTCGCCAGGGGTCATGGACCAAGGAGGAGCTCGCGGAGCTCGCGGACGAAATTCAACGAGCGCGGAAGGAGAAGAGCCCATGATGTCCTTCGCTGTGCTGGCGATCGTGAAAGCGACCCTTGTGTGTGGAGCGGCGTTCGTTCTCTCGCGCTTATGCCGGCGCAGGCGGGCGTCGATTCGACACTTGCTATTTGTGCTCGCCTTCACGGCTCTGATCGCCATTCCCATCGCAGGCCTAGTGTTGCCGACCGTGGCGGTCGCGGTACCCGTTACTGCGATGGCGCCAGTATCCGAAACACCAAACTTCGATTCGACCGTCCTGACGAAACCAAACGCAGAGCCTTCCCACTCGAGCCTTCCCTTCGTCTCTCGCGATGTGGCATCGATCCGGTCACTGACGATCCTTCAAATAGTTGCCGCAGGCTGGTTTCTCGGCTTTCTGTTCTTCCTAATACCGATCATCGCCGGTCTCTGGCAGGTGCGGCGTCTGCGCCACAGTGCACTGCCGTGGATCGATGGACAGGCGCTGGTGGACGCGCTCGCGCCGACAGTGGGCGTATACCGTTCGATTGACGCCTTAGTACATGCGGGCCTGACCGGCCCGGTAACCTGTGGCGTGCTGAAAACTGTGATCATCTTGCCGGCGAGCGCTCAACGATGGGATGAAACGGCGCTCAGATGTGCGGTCACGCACGAACTCGAACACGTGGCACGCTGGGACTTCTTGACGCAGTGCCTGTCGAGGATGGTCTGTGCTGCGTACTGGTTCCATCCGTTGGTCTGGATCGCGTGGCGACGATTGCGACTGGAAGCAGAGCGGGCCTGTGACGACGCCGTATTGCGCGCGGACGATGCGACCGATTATGCCGCCTTGCTCGTTTCCATCGCGCGGCAAGAACCGAGTGGTGCGCGGCAGCCTCTTCTCGCAATGGCGGGTCGCGGCGATCTCGCTGCGCGTGTGGCGGCGGTGCTAGACAACGACCAATCGCGTGGTCGTGTCAGCCGCCGTTGGGCAAGCACTTTGATCGTAGCAGCGGCTATTGCGATTATCAGCGTCGCCCCGATCACGGTCGCGCGCGCCTTGCCGCAGGCAAGAGACGCCGCGGGTCCATTAGTGGCGTCCGAAACGGCGTTTCTCAAGCGCTACCCGTCAGCGCTCATCAGGCAGGTCGACGGGCGGATGATCGCCACCAACGTCAGCTTGCGTCAACTGTTGACCTTCGCGTTCGGGGTCAACGAGATCGAGAAAGCGCCGTGGTGGGTCGAAGATCGCTTCGACGTCACTGCAAACGCGCCCTCCGACATCACGCCGCAAGGCTCCAAACTGCTACAGGCGCTCCTGGGCGAGCGATTTCAACTGGTCGCACATCGAGGGTCGAAAGAAGTGCCGATCTATGCGCTTGTTGTCGCGCGGCCTGATGGCAGGCTTGGCCCGCAGATTACACGGTCGCAACTGGATTGTGGCTCAGCGCGGCCGACGTGCGGCATGTCTAGTGCTCATGGTCGACTAACGGGTCGCGGCGTCACGATCGCGCAGATCGAGAAGCATCTTGCGGCGCAGGTGGGTATGTCGCGTTTGTTCGACCGCCAGGTAGTTGACCGCACAGGCCTCACTGATCGGTTCGACTTCACCTTGCAATGGACACCCGACGCCGTCCCGAATCTGTTGGTGCAGTCTGACCCGCCCCAATATCGACCGTTTACTTCCCATCTCGAGTCGAACGCCCCAAGATTTCTTGCGGCGTTACAGGAACAGCTCGGTCTCAAGCTCGATTCTCAGCTTGCGACCAGACCCGTACTGATCATTGACAGGATCGAACGGCCTATCGAGAACTAGGGCGGTGCATCTCATTCCGGCGGTGGCTGTTAGGCCCATAACCGCCGCAGGGATGACGATTCAGAAAGACTGAGGTTCTACCGCCCAAACCGTGCCGTGCGATCGGCTGGGACGTTGTGCTGGGCGAAGAAGCCGCCTGCCGAGGGGCCCCCGAGTCGCGGTGCGGAAGAAAAGGGGGCGCTCCGTCAGCGCGGCTCGGTGTAGTGCCTCAGTTTGAGATTCCGGCAGTCACACCAGTGCCGAGTGAAGTGTCGGTCCAAGCCCCAACCAGATAGCGACCAAGCTGGAAACCACGAACACAATGATGAAGATGAGGACGTGAAAAGCGATTCTCCGTGGCGTTGTCTTCATGGTCCCGCAGTTTTATTGAAGCAGAGCCAAACTGACCCACCACCCGCGCGTGTAGGCAGAAGGGTCGTCGGCAGACAAGGCGGAGGACCGGCTTGCAGGGAAGCGTCATGACTCGGCACCGCCGCCGATCTCCATTGTAGGGTCGGGCCGTTAAACTGCGAAGTATGGGAAGGCAAACAAACCCGCCCAAGGTGCGCGAAGTGCTACGATTTACATAAAGGTCCGTCGTGTTTTTCAGTTTTGCCCTCACGTTGAGCCTCGCGGCTTTTCAGGCAGCCGCTTGTCAGCCCGGTCAGGTTCTTGAGGTTGCTCGCGGTCGTGATTACATCCTCGACATCTGCGGCATCGGCGTAGTGGCCCTGAGAGGCGTCGAGCCACCCTTGGGTGTGGCGAATGGTTTCTTCTCTCTCGGCCCGACCCCCCCTGGCGCTGAGCCCAACCTTGTCACCTCCGGTGAAGTGCTCGGAAACAAGGACCTCGGCCCACAGGGTATCGACTTCTTACGAGGCCTGTTAGCGGGCAAACGCGTCACCATCATCGAAGATGGATGGCGAATCGGTGATCCTCCTGGCCGTCGCTACGCGTACGCGTTCTTACCTGACAAGACGCACGTCAATGCGGAGTTGATCAAGCGTGGGTTCGGGTACGCTGATCGCCAAGGGTCCCACCCACGTCGTGATGAGTTTTTGGCACTCGAAACAGCGGCACGTCGCAGTAAGGTGGGCGTTTGGGGATCGTAGTCGAGGGGATACCGTGGGCAGGATGTCCATGTCCTTCACCGAGTCCCTGATCATGTGGGTCATCCGACTCCGCGTCGTTCTGCTGCTCCTCGCCACATGCCTGAACATTGAGCTGTTTCCTGTCCGTCTCGCATACTGACCAGTTCTGCTGTTTCCTCGGCCTGCTTGTGGGGAGTTGCTGATGAAGAGACGGGAGCTCTTGTGCAATTTAGGGGCGGTTGGGGCGTTGACCGGCGTGGGGTGTTTGCTGGACCCGGTGGATGCCGCTGGGCAGTCGTTCCCCGCAGCTTCAGGCCGCTCGACCACAGATAGTCTCGCCAGGCGGCTGGCCGCATCGGTCCAGAAGCACCAAGTGCCGGGCGCGAGTGCCGCTGTGTTCAGCGCCGGCCAGTGGGAAGTCGCGGCCGCCGGCGTGACCAATGTCACCACCGGCGTTGACGTCACTGCCGAGACCGTAATGCACATTGGCTCGATCACTAAGGTGCTGAATGCGACCCTTGTGATGCAGTTGGTCGATGAAGGCCGGGTTGAGCTGGGGGCGCCGCTCAAGCGATACGTCCCAGACTTTCACGTCGCTAGTCGCGATGCCACAGAACGGATTACGGTCGAGATGCTCCTGAACCACACCTGCGGCATCGATGGGGAGTACTTTTCCGACGCCGGACCTGACGCAGAACGGATCGAGGACGTCATCCCTCGCATCGCGCGACAGGGTCAGATCCACGCGCCCGGCGCCGAACTGTCGTACTGCAACGCTGGTGCGGTGCTGGCGGGCTATCTGGCTCAGCGACTCCTCGGAAAGAGCTGGTATACCCTCATCGAGGAACGAATCTTCGAGCCGCTCGAGCTGCAGCACTCAGTCGTGCAGCCGGCGGACGCGTTGCTCCACCGTGCCGCAATTGGGCATTTTCTCAGCAAGGACGACACGAACACCCGAAGCTCCATGGCGTTTCTGAATCCGAGCTTCGCGCCAGCCGGCGCTACGGCCATGCTCACGGCGAAAGACCTCGCGACCTTCGCGCTGGCTCACGTGAACGATGGAGTCGGCACTAACGGGTATCGTCTATTGTCGGCAGCCAGTACTCGCCGAATGCGGCGCCAGACGGCCACGTGGCGCGGCGTCGGAGGTGGCGGCTTCGGACTGGGTTGGATGACCATCGACAAGGGCATTGTCGGCCATGACGGCGGCGGGCCGGGCATCGCGTCGTGGCTGTATGTCGATCCGGCGGCGAAGACGGTTGCCGCGGTCCTCACGAACGCGGCGCACGGCGGGTCAGTACTGGACGAAATCACCGCGCCGTTGTACGAGGCATCGGGTGCCAAGCCGTTGGGGGCCGATTATGACGATCTCGAAAAGCACGCCACAGACACTCGGCTTGACCCGCGCCCGTACGTCGGCCAATACGAGTCTGTCGCGCAGGTGTTTCGGGTGATCCCGCATGAAGAGGGCATCGCGCTCCGGGTGCGCGGGAAGTTACGCTTCTATGACACCGACACACTGGAGGAGTCGCCGCCGGTTCCGCTGCGCCCAATCCGCGACGGTCACTTCACGACTGGGCAGCGTTTCGTCACGTTCCTCAATCCAAGCACCGACGGCCGGATGCAGCACCTCGCCTCTCGCAGACGCCTGTACAAACGGAGCGGGTGAGAGCGGCCTCATTCTTTCGTATCGGCGGGCGTCAGCCTTGGGGAGTCGACCCCGTGAAGCGATTGCGCCCGCTCAGGCCGCAATCCACGAAACTCCCGACTCCAACTCATAAGAAATCGAGGGTGTCATGGAAACTCATGCGATCAATTTCCGGGACAAATTCGCGCGATTCTCCGAGCACTGGTCGCCAAAAATCGTCGCTCAGATGAACGACTACCACTTCAAGCTCGTCAAGTTCAAGGGTGAGTTCGTTTGGCACAGCCACCATGACACCGACGAAGTCTTCATCGTAATAGACGGCGCGATGACGATCCACTTCAGAGACCAAGACGTTGTCGTGCGAAGCGGAGAGATGCTCGTTGTGCCGAAAGGTGTCGAACACAAGACCTCAGCCGAGGCCGAATGCAAGGCGCTATTGGTCGAATTGGCCGGTACAATAAATACTGGTGATGTTCGTGGCGAGAAGACGGCACCGGCCGATACGTGGGTTTAGAAGTGCGTGAGTATCCGCTCGAGCTGGCGAATATGCAGCAGATCGTGGCCTGCATACAGCTTGATCATATGCTCGACGGATTCCTCACCACGCT
>Ga0207428_10001052_pt1 | contig 30380 bp, 16 predicted proteins | sample RhiMethybrSRZTD1_FD_187600 | JGI IMG/M metagenome (GOLD analysis project Ga0207428, IMG submission 187600) | Populus rhizosphere microbial communities from Tennessee, USA - Rhizosphere MetaG P. TD hybrid SRZTD1 (SPAdes) (version 3) | ecosystem: Host-associated > Plants > Roots > Rhizosphere >...
TCCGGCATTCGCGGACGCGGGCCCGGATCGGAGATTCGGGATCGGGCATCCGGGATTTGGGATCGCGATCCGGGGCCGTTCACGCGATTGTCAAACCCTGCGGGAGGGTGTAAGGTTGCGGACGGTAAAATTGTGAAAATGTCTTGATCTTTAGCGGTCAAGAAGGAGGAGTGAGTATGGGTGAGGCATTGCACCTCCAGCGGAGGCTCGGCCGCGTCGCGGCCTGGGCGCTCGTGCTGTTGGTGGCCAGCGCGACGAGTGTGTTCGCGCAGCTTGACCGGGGCACCATCTCCGGCACTATCAAGGATGCGCAGGGCGGCGTCGTCCCCGGCGTGACCGTTACCGCGACGTCAACGCAGACGCAGCAGGTCCGCACGACCGTCACCGACGGCAGCGGCTTCTACACGCTTCCGAACCTCCTTCCTGGGCGCTACGACATCGTCGTCGAGCTCCAGGGATTCAAGAAGGTCAACCGGACCGGCGTCCAGGTGGACGCGGCCTCGGCCTTCAATCTCGATTTCGCGCTCGAGACCGGTGCTTTGACCGAAGAAGTGACGGTCACCGCTGAAGCGTCGGTGCTCCAGACCGATGTGGCGGTGCGCAAGACGATCGAGGCCAAGGACATCGAGCAGCTGTCCTTCCTCGGCCGCAACCCGATCGGCGTGCCCGCGCTCAAGGCCGGGGTCGTCGGGGGCAACTTCAACAACGCCGGCGGCATGTCGCTGACCAACGGCGGCTTCAGCATCAACGGCGGCCGCGGCGACGAGAACGTGATCTACGTCGACGGCGCGGTCGCGATCAGGACCCGTTCGGCCGGCGCGATCATCGGCGTGCAGAACGCGGATGCCGTCCAGGAAGTCCAGGTCCTGACCGCCAACTACATGCCCGAGTTCGGGCGCGCGAGCGGCGGCCAGATCCGCTTCGTGACCAAGAGCGGCAGCAACCGGTTCTCCGGCAACGCCTCGATGTTCTATCGCGACGAGTCGCTGCAGGCCAACACCTGGGCGCGCAACCGCAGCACCGTGGCAACCGAGAACTCGGGCCCGGCGGCGTTCGATTACAAGCAGTACGGCTACTCCTTCGGCGGCCCGATCCCGGTCGGGATGTTCAAGGACAAGCTGTTCTTCTTCGGCGCCCAGGAGTGGATCGACAACTTCCAGATCCAGACCAACGCCGTCACCGTGCCGTCAGAGGCGATGCGGCGTGGCGACTTCAGCGAGCTGCTCGGGGCCAACAACTTCTTCAGCTCGGCACAGATCATCCGCGACCCGCTCACCGGCCAGCCCTTCCCGGGCAACATCATCCCGACCGGCCGCCTGTCGCGCAACGGGATGGCCATCATGGGCCTGTATCCGCTGCCGACCCCCGGGTTCAGGCAGGGCACCAACAACGCGACGGTCAGCAGCGACAACCCGCAGGATCAGCGCAAGGACAACATCCGGTTCGACTACCGGCTGAACGACAAGAATCAGTTCAACTACCGCTACTCGCGGTCGAACTGGGTGGCGATCGACGCGTTCCGCGGGTCCTTCCCGTTCGCGCGCACCGATTGGGAGCGGCCGAACGCGACCCAGAACTTCAACTGGACCAGCACGCTGTCCAACAACCTGATCAACGAGCTCAGCTTCACGCACTCGAAGGATGACGTCTTCATCAACGTCTTCACGGAGAGTGGACTCCACAAGCGCAGCCGGACCGGGATCGACTATCCCTATATCTTCCCGGTGGGCAAGGAAATCGAGGACAAGATCCCGACCGTCAACGTCGACAACTTCACCGGCTTCGACGGCGGTCCGTATCCCTCCTCGTCGAGCGGGCCGATCACCACGTTCTCGAACGCCACCACCTACGTGCGCGGCCGCCACACCTTCAAGGCCGGCCTGGTGCTGGAGTACTCCGGCGAGGACGATTTCGACCAGATCAACGTCAACTCGATTCCCGGCGGCACCAACAACCAGAACGGCCAGTTTGCGTTCCGCAACAGCACGACGGCGCGCACCGGCGTCGGCATGGCGGACATGGCGCTCGGCGTCTTCACCGACTACGCCGAGCTCGGTGAGCGCGCCTTCACCAAGTGGCGGGCGTTGGCGACCGACATCTTCATCCAGGACTCCTGGAAGCCCTCGGCGAACATGACGATCGAAGGCGGTGTCCGCTATGTGATCTGGCCGCCGTGGTATTCGACGACCAACAACATCGCGAACTTCGATCCCCGCTATTACGACCCGGCCAAGGCGCCGACGATCGTGGCCGGCCGCCTCGTCGGCGGCGACCGCTACAACGGCATCGTCCTGGCCGGCGACGGCTTCGAGAACGAGGGCAGCGATCTCGGGGTCGCCCAGGATCCGAGAGTGCTCGGGCTGTTCAGGGGCGAGCCGCGCGGCTTCTCGAAGACCCACTACAACGTGTTCGAGCCGCGGCTCGGCGTGTCGTACTCGCTGAACGACAAGACCATCACCCGCTTCAGCACCGGCGTCTTCCACAACCGCGTCACGCTGAACGACTCACTGCTGCTCGGCGGCAACCCGCCGTTCCAGCCGATGGTGGTCGTGTCGAACGGCAATGTGGACAACCCGGGCGGCGTCAGCGGCGCTAACGACCTGCCGTTCGCGATGCAGGCGATCGATCTCGAGTTCAAGCATCCGACCTCGTACCTCTGGTCGGCCGGCGTGCAGCGCGAGGTTCCGTTCGGGTTCGTGGTGGACGCGACCTACATCGGCCGCCGCGGCCTCTATCTACAGCGCGAGCGCAACATCAACCAGTTGCAGACGCCGGGCGTCCGGACAGCCAACGAGATCACCGCGCAGCGGCCGTATCTCGGCTATGGTGTGCTCCGCATCGGCGAGAATGCCGGCCGCTCGATCTACAACAGCCTGCAGGTGAGCGCGGATCGCCGCTACAGCAATGGCCTGAAGGTGGGCGCGGCCTACACCCTCGGCAAGTCCGAGGACAACGGCAGCGACAAGCGCGACGTGCTGTGGAACGCCTTCGACGACACCAACTACTGGGGTGCGTCGAGCTACGATCGCACGCACGTGCTGTCCATCTACTACATCTACGACCTGCCGTTCTGGCGCTCCCCCAGCAACTGGATCCAGAACGCGCTGGGCGGCTGGCAGGTCTCCGGCGCGACGTTCCTGCGCAGCGGCACGCCGTTCTCGATCACCCGCAACAACGACATCGCGGGTGTGGTGGGAGCCAGCGGGATCAACCAGCCGGTGAACATCTCCGGCGACCCGATGGCGGGCGCGAACGGTCAGCTGTCGACCGGCTCCGACAGCAACTTCATGTTCAACAAGGATGCGTTCTCCCAGCCGGCGAACGGCACGTTCGGTAACTCGACCCGCAACATCCTGCGGAACCCGGGCGACCAGCAGTGGGATATCGCGTTCTTCAAGAACGTGACGCTCGCGGCCACGCACAAGGTCCAGTTCCGGGTCGAGATCTTCAACTTCCCGAACCACCCGAACCTGAGCGGCCCGAACACGGACATCACCAACGCCAACTTCGGCCGCAGCACCAGCAAGGACGGTAACCGGCGCGACGTTCAGCTCGCGCTTCGATATCTGTTCTAGGCACTCGCACGCAGAGGCGGTCTCACGGACCGCCTCTGCGTGGGTCTACCGTCAAATCCCAAGCTCCAAGATCCAAATCCCAACGCACTCCCAACCGCCAACTCCAGAAGTTGTTTTGGGAGTGCGTTGGGATTTGGGATTTGGAGCTTGGGATTTGACGACCTAAACTCCCAAGACAACCCGCACCCGATGGACCCCGCTGACGCCGACCAATGGGATCCGCAGGTCGTCCTGGGCCACACCGTCGACCTCGACCCGCCGTACCCCTCGGCACGCGCCATCCGGGTTTTCGATGTTGATGTGAAATTCGGCGGTGCGCGTTCGGTACGTGATCTCGTATCCGTTCCAGCCGCGCGGGATGCAGGGATCGATGCGCAGGGCGCCGCGGTGAAGCGTCACGCCCAGGATCGCCTCGACGCCGACCCGATACATCCAGCCCGCCGACCCCGTGTACCAGGTCCATCCGCCCCGCCCGACATGACGATCCTGGGAGTAGACATCGGCGGCGACGACGTAGGGTTCGACTCGATAGCGTTCGATCGCCTCCGGATCGGCGGCGTGGCTGATCGGATTGATCATCCTGAACAGCTTCTCCGCGCGATCGCCGTCGTCCAGCAGTGCGTAGGCCAGCACCGTCCAGAGCGCGGCGTGCGTGTATTGGCCGCCGTTCTCGCGCACGCCAGGGACGTAGCCTTGAATGTAGCCGGGACTCGGCGTCATCTTGTCGAAAGGCGGTCTCAGCAACAGGATCAACCCGGCATCTTCACGGACCAGCAGCCGATCGGTGGAAGCCATGGCCTGGCGCGCCCGATCGGGCTTGCCGGCCCCGGAGATCACGGCCCACGACTGTGCGATTGAATCGATCTCGCACTCGGTGTTCTCTTTCGATCCGAGCGGAGTCCCGTCGTCGAAGTATGCGCGCCGGTACAATTCACCGTCCCACGCGTCATCGAGTGCCTGCGTCAGCCTGTCGGCGTGGGCGCGATACCCGCGCGCGCGATCGGCCTCGCCGCGGGCGTCGGCGATGTCGGCGAACGGCCGTAGCAGTGACACCTGGAACCAGCCGAGCCACACGCTCTCGCCTCGTCCGCCCGCGCCGACCAGGCTCATGCCGTCGTTCCAGTCGCCGGTGCCCATCAGCGGCAGGCCATGGGCGCCGGTCCCGGCGCTCACGGCAATTGCACGGACGCAGTGCTCATAGATGGATCCCGACTGGCTCGAGATCGCCGGTCGTTCGTAGGCCTCGTGCTCGTTCTCGTTGAGCACCCGCCCCTCGAGGAATGGCACCTGCTCGTCCCACAGGACATCGTCTCCGGTTGCCGAGACGTAGAGCAGCGCGCAGAAAACCAGCCACAGCCGATCGTCGGAGAATCGCGTCCGGACACCCTGGCCGCCGGGCTCGTGCCACCAGTGCTGGACGTCTCCTTCGACGAACTGCCGCGAGGCCGCGCGCAGCAGCTGGGCGCGCACGAGATGCGGCGCGGAATAGAGCAGCGCCAGTGAGTCCTGCAGCTGATCGCGAAACCCGAATGCACCGCTCGACTGGTAGAACGCAGACCGTCCCCAGACCCGGCACGACAGCGCCTGATAAAGGAGCCACCGGTTCAACATCAGGTCCATCGACGGCTCGGGCGTCTTGACCTGGATCGTTTCGAGCAGGCCGTTCCAGAACGCGATCGACTCGCCAGCCGCCGCGGCGGTCCCATCAACTGCGCGGAACTTCTGAAGGATGGCGCGGGCCTCGGCTTCGTTGGCAGCCTCGCCGAGCTGGCCGATGAACGTCCGTTCCTCGCCCGGTTTGACGGTGAAAGTCAACTGGACGGCTCCGCACGGGTCGAGCCCGGCGCCGACGCGATCCGAGAGACGGACGCGCGACAGCGCTGCCGGCGAGCCGAGCGACCCGTTACGCCCGATGAACTCGCTGCGATCCCCGGTGACGCTCCTTTCCGCCGTCCCTGCGGACCGCGGACTGCGGACGGCGGGCTGCGGCCCGGCTGGTGAGCCGTCGTGGAGATCGACGAACGAAACGCGATCGCCGAACGGGTCGCGGAACGCGTTCGTCGCGAGGACGGCACCGGTGGCAGGCTCGCGGCTGGTCACGACGTGCAGTCGCGTGCGCGAGCGATGCTCTCCGAGCGTCCACTCGACGTAGAGGGTGACCGACAGCCGGCGGGTCCGCGACGACGCGTTGCGAACGCCGAGCTCGAAGATCTTGACGTGCTCGCCGACGGGAACGAACAGCCGAAGCTTCGACGCGATGTCGTTCCTGTTGTGCTCGAAGATGGAGTAACCCTGACCGTGGCGGACCGTGTACGGCTGTCCACCGCCCGCGGGGAGCGGCGTTGCCGACCACACCCGTCCATCCTCGTCGTCGCGCAGGAAGACCGCCTCGCCGGGAGGATCGCAGACCGGATCGTTCCGCCACGGCGACAGCCGGTTGTCGTGGCTGTTCTCCGACCAGGTGAACCCGGGGCCGAGATCGGTCGCCGCGAATCCGAACGTTTCGTGCGCGACGACGTTCGACCACGGTGCCGGCGCAATCGCGCCCGCAGCAGGATGGACCTGCATCGCGTACTCGCGACCTTCCCCGGTGAATCCTCCCAGGCCGTTGAACGACTGCAGCGTCCCTGTGCCGGGGCTCGAGGCGCGCGACGCGCCGAGCGGTTTGACCACGGTCGCGAGTGACGGCGGCATCGGCTCGATGGGCGGGAGCGGGCGACCGAGTTGCTCGTACACGCCGCCCTGCGAGGCGTCCATGACCACCCGCGCCGCGGCCTTGAGCAGCGTCTGATCCTCGAGCGGCATCACGTCGGCACGCCGCAGGAACACGCCGCCGGGCTTGTCGGCCCAGCCGTGCTCGGGACTGCTCTGAAGAACCGCCAGCAGCGCGTCGTGCAGGTCCTGGCGGTAGCTGGCTCCGTGCTCGTTGAGTGCCACGAGATCGAACGTCAGGCCCTGGGCGCGCAAATACTCGTGAGCCTTCAGGAGTTCGCTGAACAGCGGCAGTTCGGCACCGTCGCTGAACCTGGCGAGCAGGATTGGCAGGTCGCCCGAGATGCCGTACTTCCAGAGCTCGGGCTGGCTGCTGCGGTTCGCCTGCACGGCATCGACTGCCCGCAGCCGCGGGTCGCCATAGAGCAGGCGCCCGGCGAGACGCTGGAAGCGGATCGTGTCCTCGACGGTCAGGCCGAAGTGCCGCAACGCGATCTGGCTGTGCGTTCCTGCGAGCGCGAGTGCGCGCGCGACGGCGCGCCGATCGTGGTACTTCTCGGCGAGCCGGCGCGCGTCCGCCTCGGACTCCGCGAAGCCGGTGATGAACGCGAGCCGGGCCGTTCCGCCCGCCGGGAGGCGCAGGAACTGGCGCAACGACACGATTGGATCGAGCACCGGCCCGGTGCTGTTCGAGAGCGGCTCGTCGCTCGTCATCGCGAGCGGGTTCGCGAGCGTGCGGCCGCGGCCGATGAAGCGCGCGCGGTTCGTTTCCCACTGCGTCGCGGGGCCGACCCGGCCGCGGCCGCTCAGCATGTGGAGCAGGTAGGTCCGGTCGCCGCCGGCGCGCGGACGGCGCGCGCACAGCAGCGCGTCACGCTCCGGGAGTGCCGACGTCTCGATGAACAGGTTCGAGAACGCCGGATGCGCGATATCGGCATCGGCGGGCGCCACCACCACTTCCGCGTAGCTGGTGAGGTCGAGCAACCGCGTCTCGGTTCCGTGGTTCGTGATCGACACCCGCCGCAGCTCGACGTCGTCCTCCGTCGACACCACGATCTCGGTGCGGGTCTCGAGCCGGCCGTCGACCCGCCGGAACACCGCGCGATCGAGCGCGAACGTCACCTCGAACTCGTCGGCGTCACGCCCGGCGGGCTGGTGGGTCGTCGACCAGATCACACCGGTCTCGAGATCGCGAACGAAGCAGAACGTGCCCCACTCGTCGGTGGTGATGTCCTCGCGCCACCGGGTCATCGCGAGGTTCTGCCGGCGGCTGTAGCCGCCGCCGGCATTCGTCACCATCACGCAGTAGGAGCCGTTCGACAGAAGGTGGGCCCGCGGACTGAGCGTGTGCGGCGTGACGTAGCGCCTCACAGCCGGGGCGATCGCGCCGCGCGTCATCGGCACGTGCTCGGCACGTTCGATGGGCGGGTTCTTCAGCGGCACCAGTCTCGGGATCCGCTCCTGGAGCAGGAGCTCGGCAGCCTCCATGCGCGGATCGGCATGGAACCGGCGCTGCATCGGTCCGTTGTTGAGCAGGTTGTCGAGCGCCAGCAGGCCCATGCCCTGGTGGTGCGCCATGTAGGTGACCAGGACCACGCCGCCCTTGACGTCCGGCGGCACCCGTTCGGGCGTGTAATCGATCGCTTCGAAGTAGCCGAAACGGCCGGAGAGGCCCTGTGCGCGCATCCGTTCGAGGTTCGCAAGGACCTCCTTCGGTGAGATGGGCGCGGCCAGGAGCGTGGCATAGGGGGCGATCACCAGGTCTTCCGCAAGCCCGCGCTTCAGGCCGAGCCCAGGAACGCCGAACGCCTTGTATTGATAGTTCCCCTCGAGATCCCGGACGTTGTATGCCGATTCGGAGACGCCCCACGGCACACCGCGGCCCGCGGCGTAGTTCATCTGGCGCCGCACCACGGCTTCGTAGGTCTCGTCGAGCAGCGTGCCGGGGTGCGATCGCATGACCAGGACCGGCATCAGGTACTCGAACATCGACGCGCTCCACGACAACAGCGCCCGCGAGTTGCCGGTCGGCGTCAGCGAACGTCCGAGCTTGAACCAGTGCTCGTGCGAGACCTTTCCCAGCGCGATTGCGATGTAGCTCGCCAGCCGCGCTTCCGAGGCGAGGATGTCGTAGTAGGCGTTGTCCAGCCGTCCGTCATAGACGCTGAAGCCGATCGAGAAGAGCTGCCGCTCCGGGTTGAACAGGAACCCGAACTCGATCTCTTCCAGCAAATCGTCGGCATGTTCCGCGAGCCGATCGGCTCGCACCACCAGCTCCTCGGCGCGCTGCCGGGCTTCTTCGATCAACGTCCGCAACCGGCCGCTCTGCGGCCGCGGCGCCAGGCCGTCCAGCGTCCGGTTGCACCAGTCGATCAGCTCGCTCAGCGTCGGCACGTGCAGCGGGAGACCGTCGGCCTGCGGCCCCATCACCGTCATCCAGCCCGTGAAGTGCTCCAGTTCGGCGTGGCGCCCTGCGACGGCCGCTTCGGCTCGTTCCAGCCAATAGCCGGCCTCGTTCCAGGTCGACACGTGGGGCACCTGCGCGCCGACATCCGTCCCGGTCGGCTCCTCGAGCTCGTGAAGGAGCAGCGCCAGTGACGTCAGGCGCTCGCGGATTTCGCCGAGCAGGGTGCGCCATTCACCGAGCCTCACGGGCCGGGCCGCGATGATGGTGCGCAGTTCATCGACCTGCCTTTCGAGGCGGGTGCGTGCGGCGCTCCGCGCTCCGCCTGCCACCTCGGCATCGAACAATCCGAGCACGTCCTCGAGCCCTTCGAGCGCGGACACGTCGATCAGCGGCCGGGATCCGGTCAGCTCGAAGAGTCCCGATCGAAGTGTCAGGAGATAGCCGGCCAGGTTGCCGCTGTCGACGGTCGAGATGTACGGCGGCGCCAGCGGCACGAGGGAACGCGTGTCGTACCAGTTGTAGAAGTGCCCACGATACCGCTGCATTTTCAGCAGGGTATCGAACGTCGGCTCCAGCCGGTCGACGACCTCGGTAGGGGTGAGGTATCCGAAGTCGTGGGCCGCCAGCACCGAGAGCAGCTGCAGCCCGATGTTCGTCGGGGAAGTGCGATGGGCGATGACGTCGGCCCGATCTTCCTGGTAGTTGTCAGGGATCAGCCAGTTGTCGGCGGGCGTCAGCAGCTCCTCGAAGAACCTCCACGTCCTGCGCGCGACGCGGCGCAATGCCGCGCCCTGCTCACGGCTGAGCGGCGCATGCCGGCGCTCAAGCGGAAGGCCGGTCACGTGCGCGAGAAGCGGCGACAGGAACCACAGTACGAGGACCGGGGCAGCCAGCAGCAGCCGCCCCGGCCCGAGGACGCCGACCAGGGCTGCCAGTGCTACGGCGATCCCCGGCCCCACCCACATTCGACGGATCACGCCGGCGAGCGTGGCAGGCACGACCGCACGATCGGCGGTCACCCATTCGAGCAGGCGGCGTCGTGTCACCAGCGTCCGGATCACCACGCGGCCGATCGCATCGAGCATGAGCGCCATCTGGTGCGCGAGCATGACCAGCGAAAGCGCTGCCTGCCGCAGACCGCTCAGAATGTTGTCGCGCTCGGCGCGGAAGTGCTCGCGCAGAGGAACGCCGGCAACCCGCCCCGTCACCGACCGGCCCAGTTGTGTGTAGGCAGGGAACGCAATGACCAGGAGCGCCAGCGTGGTCCAGAGCGCCGGTGATCCGGGCATGAACGTCCAGGCACCCGCCAGCATCACGACCAGCGCGGGCGGGACCAGGCTGCGGCGGAGATTGTCGAGGATCTTCCAGCGCGCGATCGCCGGCAGAGTGTTGGGCACCGACCGGCCGCTCCCGTCGGGCACGTCCGGCCAGATCCACCGCGCGATCTGCCAGTCGCCCCGCACCCAGCGATGCTGCCGGGCCGCGAAACTCAGATAGTGGAACGGATAGTCGTCGATGACGTGAATGTCCGTGCACAGCGCCGCGCGCGCGAACGAGCCCTCGAACAGGTCATGGCTGAGCAGCGCGTTCTCCGGCGCCCGATTGTCGAGTGACGCCTCGAATGCATCGACGTCGTAGATACCCTTTCCCACGTAGCTGCCCTCGTGGAAGAGGTCCTGATACACGTCGGACACGGCGGTCGTGTAGGGGTCGATGCCGACGTGGCCGGAAAAGATCCGTGAGAAGCGCGTCCGGTTCGCGCTGACCACGCTCACCGCGACCCTCGGCTGGAGAATGCCGTAACCTTCGGTCACGCGCCGGCCCTTGGAGTCGAAGCGCGGCCGGTTCAACGGGTGAGACAGCGTTCCGACCAGCGCCCGTCCGGTTTCGAGCGGCAGCTGTGTGTCGGAATCGAGCGTGATCACGTAGCGCACCGACGGCAGCACCGAGAGATCGCCGACCTGCACGACGAAGCCGGTATCAGCCGCCCCCCGCAGCAGCCGGTTGAGCTCGTGGAGCTTTCCGCGCTTCCGTTCCCATCCCATCCAGCATTTCTCCCCATCGTTCCAGCGGCGCTCGCGATGGAACAGGAAGAACCGGTCGGCGCCGTGGCTCCCGTTGAGACGCTCGATCGCGGCCCGCACATCCGCCAGCAGCTCGTCGTCTCCGGGCGCCGTGCGCTCGGGAGAATCGGGGAAGTCGCTCAGGAGCGCGAAGTGCAGCCGGACGTCACGGTTGGCAAAGAACCGCACTTCCAGATCGTCGACCAGGCTCTTGACGTGCTCCTTCGTATCGATGATCGCGGGGACGACCACCATGGTCCGGTCGTCCGGCGGAATGCCGCCGCGCAGGTCGAACTTCGGCAGCTGGCGCGGCGGCACGTGCGTCGTGATCAGCAGGTTGAGCAGGTTGATCGCGAGCTCGCTGATCGGAATGACGATGACCAGCGCGACCGCCAGCAGCTCGGGCCAGTCCGCGCCGCGGCGGGCCGCATACGACAGGAAGCTGGCGAGCACGAGGGAGATCGTGGCGGCAATCGCGCCGAGATAGCCGATCACCGGATGACTGAACAGGAATCGCGCCACCCGTTCGCCGATGGTCGGCGGATAGCCGAGGTCCTGTTCGAGACGGAAGCGTCCGCGCGAAATGAGGTAGTAGCCGACGTGGTGACGGCGATCGTTCTGCGGATCGGTTTCACGTCCTTCCCGGGCGAGGACGACCGCGCGTTGCGCGACCGCCGTCTCGGCTTTCTTCGCGCCCCAGGCCAGCTGCTCGACCGAGTGCCGGTAGCGATCGCGGGTGGGAAAATCCATCCGGGCGTAGGCGCCTGCCGGATCATCCCGGAGGATCCGCTCGATGACGCTGACACTCTCGACGAAGACCGGCCAGTCGCTCGCCGAGACCAGCCGCATCGTCGTGATGATGTTGCCGATTGCGAGCTGGTTCGAGGCTTCGCGCTGATGCTCGCGCCTGAGGATCGCCTCTGCGGAGTCGCCCTGGGTCTCGAGCGTCTGATGAAGCGCCTGCCAGGCGGCCGCCGCGGTCGACGGTTGATCCCGCAGCCACTGCAACAACTCGACGACGAAGGCGGGGGGCAGCCGCTGGTGCTGACTGGCCATTTTGCGCAGCAGCCCGTCAACCATCCTCGCGGGATCGATCGTCGCTTCGGCAATGCGGAGTCCCCACCGGCGCGCCTCTTCGCGGTTGCGGCCCGCCTCGAGCACGTCTTCGGCCCGCCGTCGCAGCTCGTCGACGAGCGCGACCCGCAGCATGATCGGGATCGCCCAGAGCTCGCCGATGTTGAGCACCGCGCCGCGCTGGTAGGCGCTGACATAGCCGATCAGCGTCTGCATGTCGAAGCGGCCGGCCGTGTGCAGGACCAGGTCGCGCGCGAGTGAGTAAACGCGTGGATACCCTTCGAACTCCCCGTTCGCCAGCTTTGGAAGCTGTGTGTAGAAGCGGCGCGGGAGGTCCTGCCGCACGGCGCGAACCTGATCCTGGACGACGTGATGGTTGTCGCGGAGCCAGTCCTCCGATGGAATCGGCTGCGCCGTTCCCGTAGCCGCCGAGAGGAACTCGTAGGCCTCGTCCAGGATTTGTCCGTCCTCCTCGAGGAGCGGCAGCAGCGCTCGTCCGCGCGACGGATCCGGGGCGAGCTGATGCGTGGCGGCCAGCGAGACCGCATGCGCTTCGAGCTGCTCCTGGCTGAGGAGGATCGGCGGTTCCGGTCGCTGGTCGACCGCGGCGTCGGCGAGGTCAGCGGTCGCGTTTACCAAGGCCGCTGACGGATGAGATTGGTGCTGGCGCGGTCTATGAGCACGTGCATATCCGCAGCTCATTCATATCGCGCGCCAGTTTTCAGCTTCCAGTTTCAGTTTCCAGTTCCCAGTCTCCAGTTTTCAGCCAATCCGAGCCTTGCTGGCAACTGGAAACTGGTAACTGGCAACTAACCAATCCACGTCAACGGCGGACCCGGCGGCGCGAGAAAGACCGTTGCTGATTCGCGGTGAGGGAAGACTGAGCGGTAGTCCGAGAGCCAGCGCGCGGCGAAATCGGCAGCTTCGGACCTCTTCACCAGCGCCCAGACGCTGCCACCAAAACCCGCGCCGAAGCTGGACGCACCAAAGGCACCGAGCGTGCGCGCGGCGCGCGCCAGGGCGATCGTTTCCGGGACCTGGTTCTGAAGGAGTCCTTCCGCATCCGACTGCGAGTCGTCCGACAGGGTGCTGATGCGTTCCCGATCGGCGCTGCGAAAGGTCCGCACGGCTTCAGGAATCCGCGCGTCCTCGTTCCGGAAGTGACTCAGCCGATTCTCGAGAGCGAGGGCCGACGGATCGGTAGCCGATCGGGCCCTGACCAGGGCGGTGAGTCGCTCGGCCGCGCGTGGGCTGGAGGAGAGTACCGCACGAAGCGATGGCTGCCTCTGCTCGGTTGCATTCCAGAGGTCGAGCAGCGTGCGGACCAGAAAGGACAGCCGGTTGTAGGCGTCCTTCGCCGCGCCGGTCTTCTTCGCCGCCACCCCGCTCGCGGCGATCACGAACATCCAGTCCGGTGGAATCGTCACGTCCGCGACGTGCTGAATCGGCGCGAAGCGCCAGGCGCTCACGTGGCCGGCGCGGGCGCAGGTCATCGCGACGTGATCCTCGCTGCCGCCATGCGTGCCCACGCCGGCATCGCCGGCCAGGGCCGCGAACGAGAGGCCGTTCTCGATGCAGGCGTAGTAGCCGGCTGCGTCCGTCGGGCCGCCGATGGAGGTCTGCCACTCGCGGCTCGCGTCGATGTCGCCGAGACGGATGAGGGTCGCGGCGAGGCCGACCATCAGCGCGCTCGAGCTGCTCATGCCCGAAGCGGGAGGGAGGTCGCTGGCAAAGGCGATGTCGGCGCCACGCACCGCGCCCGGAAAATTGCGATTGAGCCTGTGAACGGTGGTGGCCGCATATCTGCGCCACCCTGTCGGCGCGTCGCCGGATCCGGATACGGTCGCGGGATCGTCGAGATCGATGCTGAACTGTTCCGCTCGCGCGGCATCGGCCATCGTCACCACTCGATCGCTGCGCACGCGCGCCATGAAGATGAACCCGCGCGGGACCGGCGCGACCAGCGAGTGACCGCCGCCGTAGTCCGTGTGCCTGCCGAACACCTCGATCCGTCCGGGCACCCAGAGCGCCACCGGACGGTCTTCGCCTGCGATTGCCCGGAAGTGCACGAGGACGAGATCGCCGAGCAGGCGCTTGCGGGCGGCCTCGATTTCATCGAGTCCCTGGCTCGTGAGCAGTGCCGAGAGCTGCTCGCCGTTCATGGCCGCGGCTGCGTCCCCGCGAGCCGCCGCGACACGTCAGCAGCATCGGCGCGCCGCGAGAGGTCGAGGACGGGACCGGGCGCCGGCCATACCCGGAATCGCATGCCCCGAGTCATGGCGAGCGTCACCGCGGCAGGCAGCTCCAGCTCACCACGCGGCGACGGGGTCACGTGCCGGCAGGCGTCGAAAATCCGCGGGTCGAACCGCCAGCAGTTCATGCTGACGCGTGCCGCGGGGCCGAGCCGGTTCATGTCCTCGACGGACGGCTTCTCGGCGATCCGGGTCAGGTAGCCATCGGCGTCCTGCTCGACCAGCGCAAACGCGCGCACGCGGTCCGCGGCCACGTTGCCGGAGCGCACGAGGTCCTCCGCATCGAATCCCGGCAGTCCGGGTTCCTGCATCTCGCGGAGCACCGAGAGGGTGGGTACCGGATAGAGGTTGTCGCCGTTCATCACGAGGAACGGATCATCCTGGTTCCATCGTTCGGCCGCGAGCACGGCATCAGCGGTCCCGCGGGCGTCAGCCTGCACGACGAAGTCGACGCGAACACGCCGCGGCGGTGAGGTGACCTCGTAGTAGTGCCGGAGCTCGGCGTGGTCAGGAGCCACGACGATCGCCACACGCTCGAGGCCGGCGTCGGCGGCCGCGGAGAGGACGAAGTCGAGAAAGGGGCGGCCGGCGATCGGCATCATCGCCTTGTGGCCGGCGTCGGCAGCGCGGCGCTGCGCGTCCGTGAGAGTGGACCCAGGGTCCGTCGAACGCATTCGCGTGCCGAGGCCGCGGGCGAGGATGACGGCGCGGGTGGTCACTGGGAGACGGGCAGACGGGGTTCGGGGGCTCGCAGAGCCGGTGCTTCCCAGAGGCAACCAGCGCAAGTCGAAGCGGCTGGTTGCCTCTGGGTACTACTTGCCCTGCGAACCCGCGAACCCCCGGCTCTTAGAACACGAACCGGCCGCCGAAGCGGATGCTTCGCTGGCCGCCGGTGGTGCCGGTGATCTGGCCGAACGTGTTGCCCGTGGCGACGCTGTAACCGGTGTTCGGGTTGGCCCAGCGCACCGAATTCGTCACGTTGTAGGCATCGACACGGACCTCGGCGTAGCGCGAGCCGCCGACAGAGAAGCGCTTGAAGAGTGATCCGTCGAGCTGCCAGAACCCGGGGCCTTCGGGACCGCTGTTGCGGGTCATGTTCCCCTGCACGCCCGCGGCCGGCAGCGAGTAGACGCTGGGATCGAAGTACAGGTTGCCGGGGCCGAGGCCGCCGAGCACGGTGTTCTCGCCGTTCAAGTTGACGAACGCGGTGTTGCCCGGTGTATTGAGCAGCGCGTTGCCACCGATGTTCAGCGGCACCCCGGACTGCGCGGTGAAGAGGCCGCTCAGCTGCCATCCGCCGATGATCTTGCCCAGCGTGCCGGTGCTCAACCACCTCTTGTTCGGCCCCCACGGCAGCTCGTAGACGCTGGTCGCGACCCACTGGTGGGTGCGGTCGAACCCGGCGCGTCCCCAGCTCAACGCGAAGTCGATCGGCGTGCCGATGCCGCCGTTCTCGTCGACGTAGTTCATGGCGCGGCCGAAGGTGTACGAATTCGTCAGCAGGAAGCCGTTGCGCCAGCGGCGGTCGATCTTCATCTGCAACCCGTGGTACGTCGTCTTGCCCAGGTTCGTGCGGGTGCGGTTTTCACCTTGCCGGTTGAACCTGGCGAAGTAGGGACGGCCGTTGTTCCCCGAGTTGTAGGTCATGCTGGCGTTGGTATTGAGGTCCATGACCAGGTCAACGCCGCGGTTGCCGACGTAAGCAGCCTCGGCGGTCAGGCTGTACGGCAGCTGCCGCTGGAACGCGACGTTCCACGAATGCACCGTTCCCTCGTGCAGATCGCTGGAGATCACGTCGAGCGTCGCGTTCTGCAGGGCGGTCCCGGCGATCGGCACGACGCCGTCCGACGGGATGTCGAGCAGCGCCGGGGCAGGGAAGCCTCCCGACATCGAACCGGCGCGCTGGAAGACGTTGGGCACTGCACCGACGTAGTTCTGCTTCACCGGATAGTTGAAGGCATAGCGATTGTCGGGAAATGGAATCGTGCTCGCGCCGTAGCCCGCGCGGACCACGGTTTCCTGATTGAGCCGCCAGGACACGCCGGTCCGCCCGACGAGGTTCTTGAAGTTGCTCTCGACGTTGACCGCATTGTCCATGTCGCCATAACCCGCGACACGGATCGAATGGATCTCCGGGTCGTAGTTGGCGAGCGAGCCCTTGCCCTCGAGGCCGACAAGCGGCGTGTAGTACTCCCAGCGCAGCCCGAGATCGACCGTGACATTCGAACGCGCCTGCCACTTGTCCTGGGCGTACCAGAAGCTGCCCCAGTGCTTTGTCCCGGGCGTGTCGAACACCTTGAGGTCACGCCGGACGCCGTTCGGCCAATCGAGGAGGAACGACGCCATCGGGTTGGCGATGCCGCCTGTCGATGCGGTCTCGGCCGGACTGCCGGTCCCGGACGCGTTGAACGTGAACTGGCCGCGCGGTCCACCGGCGTCCTGCGTCTGCAGGAGCATGTCCGTGTTGTGACGGAGCTCGGTTCCCAGCTTGATCGTGTGTGAGCTCAGCAGCCGCGTCAGCGTCGCCGTGAAGTTCCAGGTCTTCTCCCATCGATCCCACGGTTGGCTTGCCGAGAAGCCCAGCAGCGGGTCAGTGTGGCCGCCTATGGTGATGGTCGAGATGCCGTTCGTATAGTCGTTGATATTCGCGCCGGGAATGCCGACGTCGGTGCTGGTCGTGAGGGTCTGGCCGGTGGTCGACGTGATGTTGTGGTAGTAGTTCAACCCGCCGCGCACATCGAGCACCGTCTTGGCGCTCATGACGCGGGTCCAGGTGACGCCCGAGCTGTAGCTCGTATTCGTTCCCGTCCCCGCAAACCCGCCATTGGCGGGACCGCCGTATTCGCCGAAGGCTCCCGGGTCGAACACGACCGGCCGCATGAAGCTGATGCGATAGGACATCGAGTCCTTGTCGCTGAGCGTGTGATTGACCTTGGCGTCGAACCCGTCGGTCGTCTTCTCGCGCTGCTGCGCCTGCTGGAAATTGGTCTGACCCAGCGCGGCGCCCGGGATGTTCGGTTCGGGAATAAACGCGAGCAGCCGCCGCGCGACGGGGCTGATGCGGCTCTGCGGGATCTGATTGTTCGCGAAACGCTCGCGGCCGTTGCCGTTGATGTCGCCGGTCAACGGATCGTAGATGCCCTGGGTCACCGCGCTGAAGTCCCCATTGCGCATTGCCATCGTCGGGATGGTCGCCCGGACGACGTAGCCGTTGTTGTCGAGCGTGCGCTGGTAGTCGCCGAAGAAGAACAGCTTGCCCTTGACGATCGGGCCGCCCAGCGTGAAACCGCCGTTGAAGAAGCTGGTTGGCGGCCGGTTGTGCGTGAAGTAGTCGCTGGCATTGGTCTTCTCGTTGTTGGCGAAGACGAACCCTGATCCCTTCAGCTCGTTGGTGCCGGATTTGAGGGTGACGTTCGTCACCGCGCCGCCGGCCCGTCCGAACTCCGCGTCGTAGTTGCTGGTTGTCACGGCCACCGTTTCGAGCGCGTCGGCCGCCGGGATGATGACCTGCAGCAATCCGGTCTTGTGGTTGTCGTCCAGGCCCTCGATGAGCGTCGTGCTGGCCATGCCAGGCTGTCCGTTGACCTCGTATCGCAGCGAGTCCTGCGAGTTGAAGAACTGCGAGTGCTCGCGGTGCGGACGGCTCACGCCGGGGACCGTGACCATGAGCGCCTGGAAATTCCGATTGAAGGTCAGCGGCAGTTCCGCCACCATCTTCGACTCGATGATCCGGCCGGTGTCCGTGCGGTCGGTCTGGAGCAGCGGCGTCTCGGCGGCAACTTCGACCGTCTCGTTCAGCGCTCCGACTTCCAGCTTCAAATCCACGCGAACCGATGTGTTGACGTCGACGCGGACACCCTCGCGGACGACCTTCTTGAAGCCCTGAAGCTCCGCCTCGACGGCATACGTGCCGTTCTGGAGGCTCGCGAAAATGTAGTAACCGGTCTCGTTGGTTACGACGCTCCGGCTGACATTGGTCTGGGTCTCTCGCACCGTCACGGTCGCGCCGGGGACGGCGGCGCCGCTCGAATCATTGACGTTGCCGAGCAGCGTGCCGGTCACGGCCTGCGCGCTCACGTGGGACGGGACGAGGAGTACAAGTCCCAACACCAGGGCCAACGCCAGGCCGATCCGCCTGGACGCAGCCCTCAGACTGCAACACATCAGTGCCTCCCTCCGACTAGTTCGATGTGATTGGGCTGGACGCGGGCACGCACCACCCGTTTTTGCCAGCAGGATATGCTACCAAAAGGGCGGCTTTAACGGTGAAGTTACAGGGTTGTCGCGGGGTCTGGGGTTCGGCCGCGGGCAGGTGGGCTGAATTGAATGGTGGGGTTGCGTGGGGAGTGAAGTGGGGAAGTGATTGAGCAATGGGGTTAAGTGGACGGTTGGATCAGCATTTATTAGTTTGCGGGCCGGGGCCCCACCCCCGGCCCGCGCCGTGGGGCCCCACCCCCACGGCCTGCCAGCGCCTCGCTTCGCTCGGCGCCGCTGGTCAGCAACCCTTTGCCGCTTGGATCAGCATTCTGTGGGCAGCCATCAACGCCAATGCTGGCTTGAGCAATTCTGCGGGCAGAGACGCCGACCAAATTGCTAATCCAACCGGCTAGATGTGAGTAATCACCGGCGCGAGCGAAGCGAGCGCTGGCAGGCGTGGGGGTGGGGCCCCACGCAAACAAATAAATGCTGACGGTAATGCCCGAACAACCCGAACGCTCAGTGAATCTCGGGCTCCCCGATAGGTGCCGTTCCCTCCAGAAAGTCAAAATCACACCCCCGGTCCGCCTGCGTCACATGCTGCGCATACAAGCGGCCGAACCCGCGCGGGTAGATCGGCTCGCGCGGCTTCCACTCGGCTCGCCGCCTGGCCAGTTCGTCGTCCGGCACGCGCAGCGTCAGCGAACGCCCAGGGACGTCGAGGGCGATGATGTCGCCGTCGCGCACGAAAGCCAGCGGGCCGCCGACGAAGGATTCCGGGGCGATGTGGAGGACGCAGGCACCGTAGCTGGTGCCGCTCATCCGGGCGTCCGAGAGGCGGAGCATGTCGCGCACGCCCTGCGCGAGGATCTTCTTCGGGATCGGCAACATCCCCCACTCCGGCATGCCCGGGCCGCCAAGCGGACCGGCGTCCTGCAGCACGAGCACGGAGTCGGGCGTGACCGGCAGGTCGGGATCGTCGATCCGCGCCTCGAGGTCGTTGTAGTTGCGGAACACCACTGCCGGACCCGAATGCCGGAGCAGCCGCCGATCGAGTACTGCCGTGTGCTTGATCACGGCTCCCTGCGGCGCGAGGTTGCCGCGGAGAACCGCGACGCCTCCTTCCGGCCCCATCGGTCGCTCGCGCGGAGCGATCACGTCCTGATTGAAGACGGTCGCGGCCTCGAGATTCTCGCCGAGTGTTCGGCCGTTCGCGGTGACGCAGTCCGCGTGCAGCAGGTCGCGAATCTGCTGCATCAGCGCGGTCAGGCCGCCCGCGTAGTAGAAGTCCTCCATCAGGAAGGCGCCGGAGGGGCGGATATTCGCCAGGAACGGCGTGCGCTTTGACAAGGCGTCGAACCGATCGAGATCCAGCTGTGCGCCTGCCCGTCCGGCCATCGCGATCAGGTGGATGATCGCGTTCGTCGATCCGCCGAGCGCCATCGCGGTCGTCACCGCATTCTCGAACGCGGCGGTCGTCAGGATGTCGCGCGGCTTCAGGTCTTCCCACACCATCTCGACGATGCGGCGGCCGACGGCGGTGGCCATGCGGGGGTGCGCGGAATCGGCGGCGGGGATCGACGACGCTCCCGGAAGCGTGAGCCCGAGCGCATCGACTGCCGACGTCATCGTCGACGCCGTGCCCATCGTCATGCAGGTGCCGAACGAGCGCGCCATGCCGTCTTCCATCTCGCGCCAGGAGCACTCGTCCAATGTGCCCGCGCGGCGCTCGGTCCAGTATTTCCAGACGTCGCTGCCGGACCCGAGGATCTGGCCACGCCAGTTGCCGCGCAGCATCGGCCCGGCGGGCACCAGCATGGCCGGCAGGTTGGCGCTGGTGGCGCCCATCACGAGCGCTGGTACCGTCTTGTCGCACCCGCCGAGCAGTACGACACCGTCAACCGGGTACGAGCGCAATGCTTCCTCGGCATCCATCGCCAGCAGGTTGCGGTACAGCATCGTGCTCGGCTTCATCAGCGTTTCGCCGAGCGTCAGCAGCGGGATCTCCATCGGGAAGCCGCCGGCCTGCCACACGCCACGCTTCACCTCTTCGGCCCTGACCCGGAAGTGTGTATGACAGGGATTGGCGTCGCTCCAGGTGTTGAGAATCGCGATCACGGGCTTGCCGCTGATGTCCTCGAGGCTGAACCCGGCCTGTTTCGCGCGGGACCGGTGACCGAACGAGCGCAGGTCGTCCTTGCCGAACCAGCGGTGGCTCCGCAGGTCCCCCGGCGTGAGACGGCGACCGCTCATGCTGTCTGCTCTCGAAGCTCCCGGGCGACCGGCGCGAGCCGCGCGAGCTGCGCCCGGTCGAGCTCGGTGACGAACGGCGGGATCGGACCGGTCGGCGCGATGCCGGCAAGCTCGGTCCCGTGATGAAGAACACGCGCGGGCCCCCACTCGTCGCGGAGATCCTCGAACGGGATGAAGGGCGCGCGAATGCTCTCCGCACGCTCCCAGTCGCCGGCGCGGCAGGCCTCGAACAGCGCGGCGGCCGGCGCTGACGCGATACAGCCGGAGCCGGTCGTGAATCCCGGCAGGCCGAAGTCTCGCATGTGGACGACGGCGGGACGCTCGCCGATGCCGCTGATCACGCGCGCCCGTTCGACGCGCCGCAGCAGTCCGTCGAGATACGCGTCGTGGCGCGGATCGTCGCGCACAACCGCGTACTTGATCGCCACCGCGACGCCGTCACCCATCAGCCTCCCGACCGCGTCGAGCCCGGCTTCTTTGTTCGATCCGAAGCTGTCTTCGGCCTTGAGGTACAGAATCAGCGGCATCCCGGTCGCATCGGCGATCTCCCGGATGCCGGCCTCGAGTCCAGCCGGATCGCGTGGATCGCCACAGGGCAGGTGCATCACCGTCCGGAACCGATGCTGCCGGACCATCCGCGCCTGGTCCATGGCGCGCCCGAACGACGGCCCGATGCTGGGAATCGCCCAGCGCGATCCGGGAAACGAGGCCAGCCACCCGAGCAGCGCTTCGTACTCACCGAGCGTGATGTGGTAGAGGAAGGCGTTGCCGCCATAGAGCAGCCGGGTGATGCCACCGGCCTCGATGTGCCGGGCCACGCATTCGGCGGCATCGAAGTCGAGCGACCGCTTCCCATCGCGTTTCCGCGGGAGCGGCGGGACGGAGAAGACGCCGGCGAGTTCGTCGATCGCAATCGTGCTCATGCGGACATTCTATGTCTCGCGGTCCGTATTCCGTGGTCCGCGGTCCGTGGTCCGCGGTCCGCGGCCCGCGGGTTCGGGAACGTCCGTGCTATTCAGAGGCAACGAGCCGCTCCCACTTGCCCCTGTTGCCTTGATGACCACCGGCTTCCCGAACCCGCGAACCCGCGAACCCGCGGACTGCGGACTACGGACTGCGGACGACCGGCTCTTTCGGCAGCTTCAGATTGACTACCAGGATCGCCTCGACAATCAGTCCTCCCGCGAGCACCAGCAGGCCGCCGCTGTAGCCGCCGGTCAGGTCGAACAGCGAGCCCATGACGTTCGGGCCGAAGAATCCGCCCAGGTTCCCGATCGCGTTGATCAGCGCGATGCCGCCCGCCGCACCGGTCCCGGCGAGCAGCATCGGCGGCATCGTCCAGAACACGCTCATCACCGAGCGCTGCCCGATCTGGCAGATCGTGAACGCCAGCACCAGCCAGTACAGGTGATTGCGGAACGCGACGGCCAGGAACAGTCCAATCGCCGCGGTGATCGCGCAGGCGGCGACGTGAAGCTTGCGCTCGCCGGTCTTGTCGCTGTGGCGGCCGATGAGCACCATCGCGATCAGCGCGGCGACGAAGGGCAGCGCGGTGAGCAGGCCCACGGAGACGCCGGGGCCGGCCGTGTCCTGCAGCATGCGCGGCAGCCACAGGAAGATGCCGTAGGTGACCGACGCGTTCAACAGGTAGACGATGCTGAGCAGCCAGACGCGGCCGCTGCGCAGGCTGCGCCCGACTGACGCGTGGCCGGTTTCGCTGCGCGCGGCGCGCTCGGCGGCCATCGTCGCGGCCAGCCACTCGCGCTCGTCGGGCTGCAGCCAGTCCGCCTGCTCGGGCCGATCCGTCAGGATTTTCAGCGCCATCACCCCGAGGATCACCGCGGGCAGTCCTTCGAGCAGGAACAACCACTGCCAGCCGCGCAGGCCCCAGAGGCCGTGCATCGACAGCAACGCTTCCGACACCGGTGCGCCGACGATCACCGAGACCGGCGCGGCGGTCATGAACAACGCGTTGACCCGTGCCCGCTCGTTGGCGGGGATCCAGTAGGTGACGTAGAGCACCATGCCGGGGAAGAAGCCCGCCTCGGCGATGCCGAGGATGATCCGCGCGGCCATGAACGACGTCACGTCGTAGATGAACATGGTGGCCATCGAGACGAGGCCCCACACGATCATGATCCGCGCGATCCACAGGCGGGCGCCGACCCGCTCGAGGATCAGGTTGCTCGGAATCTCGAATACGCAGTAGCCGAGAAAGAACAATCCCGCCCCGAGGCCGTACTGCGTCGCGCTCAGCCCGAGATCGTGCTGCAGTTCCCGTGCGGCGAAGCCGATGTTGACCCGGTCGATGTAGGCAACGACGTAGCAGATGAACGCGAACGGGATGAGCCGGCGGGTGACACGGCTCAACACGAGGGCGCGGTCGATGGGCGGCGACAAGGGGATGGACGATAGCACGAGGAGCTATCTCACCGCACCAATGCCCCTGAAGATGTCGTCGCTGACTCTGTCGGGCTCCTTGACGCCGTCGATGGGCACGAACCGCGGCCGCGTCCGGTAGTGAGCGATGAGCGGGCCGGCGAACGTCGCATAGGTCGTCAGCCTCGTCTTCACGGTCCGGGCGTCGTCGTCTTCGCGCCTCACCAGCGTGCCGCCGCAGTAGGGGCACGCTTCGCCCGTCGCCTCGTCGGCCGAGACGGACTGCGTCAGGCCGCACGAACGGCAGACCCGCCGCGTGCTGAGGCGCTTGATGATCTCATCGTCTGGCACGTCGATATGGATCACCATGAGATCCGGCTGCAGCGTGTCGAGGAACCTGGCCTGATCGACCGTGCGGGGAAACCCGTCGAGCAGGAACCCGCGCGCCACATCCGGCTGCTGAAGGCGCACCTCGACCAGGCTGGAGATGAGCTCGTCGCTGACCAGCGCTCCGCCTGCAATCGTTGCGGCCACCTCGCGTCCGAGCGGCGTGTCGTCACGGACCGCCTGGCGCAGGATGTCGCCGGTGGAGACGTGCGGCACGGCGTAGCGCCGGGCGATCCGCGTGGCCTGCGTTCCCTTGCCGGACCCGGGCGGGCCTATCAATACGAGGTTGAGGGGCATGTAGTGGTCAGTAGCCAGTTGCCAGTATCCAGTTTCCAGAAAGCCAGAACCTGGGAACCGACTGCTGGCAACTGGTAACTGGAAACTACTTCAATGCTTGCTTGATCGCCGCGTCCGCGAGCGGCGCCATGATCGCGTAGCCCTGCGCGTTCGGGTGCAGATCGTCGGCGCTCAGCTCGGTGCGAAGCAGCCCTGACTGATCGAGCATCGCGGAGAAGTAGTCGAGATAGAGGTGCCCTTCGGCCGCCGCGTACTTCTTCATCCAGTCATTGATGGCGCGGATCCGTTCCATCGGCCGGGCCTGCGTCTGCGGAATGCCGCTCGGCCCGACGTGATAATTGCTGGTCGGCAGGATGCTCGACAGGATGACCCTGATCTTGTGGGCCCGGGCGAGCTCCGCCATCGACATGATGTTGCCCTGGATGTCGTCGTTGCTCATCGGGCCGGTATTGCCGGCAATGTCGTTGGTGCCGGCGAGAATGACGACGGCTCTCGGCTGAAGATCGACGACGTCCGGCCGGAACCGGATCAACATCTGCGGGGTGGTCTGCCCGCTGATGCCGCGACCCAGGTAGGACTGGTTCCTGGCGAAGAAATCGCCGAAACGCTCCTGCGGCCAGGAATCGGTGATCGAGTCGCCCATGAAGACGACCCGCGACTCGCCGGCAGCAGGCCTTCCGAGCGCCCGGTTCTGCTCGCGATAGCGGCCAAGGTTCGCCCAGTCCCGCAGCCGGGCATCGTTGGCGAGCAGGCTCTTCAGCGCCGCCGCGATCTCGGGGCCGGTCGGGACCGGCGGTGTTGCTGTCGCCGGCGGGGCAGGCTGCTGGCCGGAGAGCGACGCAACGAGCACGGGGACGATCAGGAATGCGGCACTTCTGCGCATGCGAAACGATCCTTTCAGTCGAGAGACAAAAAGATGACGTGGCCCCGCGCGCTCACGCCCGGGGAGCCGAGATCCGCTTGTAGCCGCTGATGCCCAGAGCCAGCATCAGGGCGCCGCCGCCGAGCGGGGTGATTCGGATCGTGCCGGTCTGCACGTACCCGACAACGACGGCCGCGAAGCTGAGCGCGGCCGCGATGAACGCAAGAACGACGGCGAGTTTCTGAGTGGACGAGGCCATCGAAGCGGAAATCGTACCGGAGGACAGGACGATTGCAAAGAGACGGGGCTCGCGGCTGGGGGCTCGGGGCTGGGGAAGCCGGTGGTACTTAGATGCAATCGTGGCAGATCGAAGCGACCAGTTGCCGCTGATTACCAGCGGCTTGCCGACCCCGGAGCCGCCAGCCCCGAGCCCCGATCGATGACGTAAGCTATCCGCCATGCCCTTTACCGTCACCCGCGATCTGATGCTCCCGAGCACTGTCACCGGTTCCTGGCCGCGGCCGCGCTGGTTCGATACCAGCATGTGGGGGCGGCCGCTCGACAGCTGCATGCTCGATGTCCGCTTCCGTGAGAAATTCGAGGACGCCCTCGCCGTTGTGATCAGCGACGAGGAACGCGCCGGCCTCGACATCCTCACTCACGGCGACTTCCACTGCGACGAGGATTTCGCCGGCCGGAGCTGGCATCACTATCCGCTGCAGCGCTGGGCCGGCTTCGAGGGCGATCACCTGCAATCCGAGCGCACCCGCAGCCCGTGGCTGCGCTATCCGCCAGGCACGCTGCTCAACGAGATCTACACCGCGTGGCGCTGGCCTCGCGTGGTCGGCAAGATCGAACACCGCCCGCTCGACTACCCGAAGATCTGGCGCCTCGCCCAGAGCAAGTCGCGGAAGCCGGTCCGCTTCGGCACCTGCTGCTCGCAGGTGATGGGCCTGTTTCTCGACATCCACACCGACAAGTACAAGGACAACCGGGAAGTGGTCTGGGACATGGCGGTGGCAATGAACAAGGAGCTGCTCGCGCTGCGCGACGCCGGCTGCCGCTGCATCCAGATCGAAGAGCCGACCCTCCACTTCATGGCCAACACCTACGGCGCGAAGGACGAAAAGGTGAAGTTCATGGTGGAGTGCTACAACCGCGAGGTCCAGGGCCTGGACGACGTGGAGATCTGGATTCACACGTGCTGGGGCAACCCGAACATGCAGCGGGTGATGGAGGACACGAGCTACAAGGCCTCGTTCGAGCTGTATCTGAACGAGATGCGCGGCGACGTGTGGACAATCGAAACGAAGGACCGCAACTTCACCGACATCGAGCTGTTCGGCCAGTACAAGGGGAAGCTGCCCAAGAAGCTCTGCATCGGCGCCGTCAGCCACCGCGTACTTCAGGCCGATCGTGCGGAAGACGTTGCGGGCGCGATTCGCACCGCGTTGAAGCACGTGGCACCCGAGCAGCTGATCGTCTCGAGCGATTGCGGCTTCGGCCGTCAGGGCGCCAATCGCGAGATCGCGTTCTACAAGGCCAGCGCCATCGCCCAGGGCTGCAACATCGTCCGCAAGGAACTGGGCCTCGAGCCGAGCTATGTCCCCGCCGCCGACCCCATGCTCCAGATCGATATCGTTCCTAAAGAGTGAGAATCTTCGGAGGCTTCACGCAAGCGGCCGTCGGCGCCATTACCGCCACGCATCGCGAAGGAACCTGACGAAGTTCCCGTGCATGAGGCCGCGCACGTCGTCGTCGGTGTAGCCGCGCTTGCGAAGTAGGTCGGGGACCTTCGCGAGATCAGCAATGGTCTCCACGTCCGACGGGCACTGCTCTCGGCCGAACGCGCCGTCCAGGTCCGACCCGATCATGCAGTGCCGGGCGTTGCCGGCGAGCTGGCAGATGTGATCGATGTGATCGATCACGCGGTCAAGGGTCACGCCTGCGCTCTGGGGTGTGGACGAGCCCCGGACCCAGTTCGGCACGATCATCCAGGCATCGAACGCGGCGCCAATGACCGCGCCCCTGGCGATCAGCTCGCGGAGCTGATCGTCGGAGAACTGGCGGTTGTGGTCGACGAGCGCACGGCAGTTGGAATGGCTCGCCCAGACCGGCCCCTGAAAGTGATCCATCGCGTCGCGGAAGCTGTCGTCGCAGAGGTGGGTCGCGTCGAGAATGATGTTCAGGCGCTCCATCTCACGGAGCAGCTCGTGCCCGCGCGGACCCATGACGCCGGTCGCATTCGTCCCCTGGGCGTAGACACCGGGACCGTAGTGAGCGGGACCCACGGCCCGGAGTCCCTGCGCGTACGCGCGCTCGAGGTGTTGCGGAGTGAGGATCGAGTCCGCACCCTCGAGGCTGAGCACGTAGCCAATCGGTGTGCTCGCGGAAGGCGGGCGATCGTTCCACTGAGCGAGGTGCCGTTCAAGTCCCGCGGCATCGTGGATGGCGAACAACTCGCCACGTTCCTCCATCGCCCGGTACCAGGCGAGTTGCCCCTGGGTCTGGGCCCAGGCCTGATCCTGTGAATGCCAGCCAGGCAGCGGATTGCCCGGTGCCACGTAACGGGCGATCAGGGTTGCGACACAGAGTCCGACCCCGCCCCGCCGCATCTCCGGGAACGTGACTGTCCCCCTGCCGCGATCCGGCTTGTCGGTCAGCGTCTGTTCGCGCGCGCGAATCTCCTCGATCGGCCGCGTGAAATCGCGGTTCCATTCGAGGGCGTTCATGGAGAGATCGAGATGAGCGTCGACGATGAGCACACACCGAGTATAGGCAACTCTTGACGGGAGTTGACACCGTCAACTCACGAGCATTCCGAGCAACAAGGTGCCCGCGAGCCCGCAAACAGCGACGATCGTCTCGAGAATCGTCCATGTCGCGAGCGTCTGCGGCACGCTCGTATTCAGGTACTCCTTGACCAGCCAGAAGCCGCCGTCGTTGACGTGACCGGCGATCAGCGAGCCGGCACCGATTGCGACGACCAGCAGCTCGCGGTTCACGCCGGGAGAAGCCGCCGCAATCGGCGCCATGATGCCCGCCGCCGTAACGACGGAGACCGTTGCCGAGCCGACCGAGACGCGAAGCAGCGAGGCGATCGTCCAGCCGAGCACCAGCGGCGACAGGGCCATGCCGCCCATCGCCTGCGCGATCGCGGTGTCCATCCCGGCGGCGTCGAGGATCCGCCCGAATCCGCCGCCCGCGCCGACCACGAGCAGGACGCTGGCGATCGGCGGCAGCGACTCTTCGGCGAAGGCAAGAATGCGATCGCGGCTGAAGCCGCGCGCGGCCCCGAAAGTGACCAGCGCCAGGAGCGTCGACAGCAGCATGGCCATCAACGGCGTGCCCGCGAATTCGATCGCCGCGCGCAGCCCTCCCGCGGGCAGCACGGCCTGCCCGAGCGCGGCCGCGAGCATCAGCAGTACCGGCATCATGATCGTCAGCAGCGTGATCGTCAGCGATGGCGGTGGAGAGGCGATCGTACCGCCGGCGAGCTGCGCGGCGATCGCGCCCGGCTCGGCGGCCACACGCCGGGTGATGAATCGCGTGAACAGCGGTCCGGCGATAACTGCCGTCGGAAAGCCGACAATCAGCGAGTAAAGCAGGGTGCGTCCCGGATCGGCCTGCAGCTGCGCAATCGCGGCCACCGGACCGGGGTGAGGTGGAACCAGGCCGTGGGCGGTCGAGAGGCCCGCCACGAGCGGCAGCCCGAGCCGCAACAGCGGAACGCCGGTCTGCTGCACCACCGTGAACAGCACGGGCGCAAGGAGCACCAGGCCGACCTGAAAGAACACCGGCAGCCCGATCACGAAACCGGAGAGCAGCATGGCCCAGTCCAGCCGACGCTCGCCCAACGCACGAATCAACGCGTTCGATACGACAGCCGATCCGCCCGACTCGGCCAGCAGCTTGCCGATGACCGTTCCCAGGCCGATCACCATCGCCACGAATCCCAGCGTGTCGCCGACGCCGGACTGAAAACTTCGCGTGATGTCGGCGAACGGCATCCTGGTGGCGAGCCCGACGGCGAGCGAGCCGGCGGCCAGCGCGAGAAACGCCGGCAATCGGACCAGGGTGATCAGAATGACCACCAGGGCAACACCAACGACAGCGATGGAGAGCAGAAGTGTGGGATCCGTGATCACGCCCGGCAGCTTACAATCGCTAGTCGCTTATCCCAAGCCCCCGCCTTCGCGCTTCGCGCTTCGGCGAGGCAAGCCGAGCCCCTAGCCCCGAGTCCCGATGCAGATTCACCTGATCGACGGCACCTACGAGTTGTTCCGGCACTTCTATGCCGTTCCGTCCGCGCGTGACGAGGAAGGGCGCGAAGTCGGGGCGACGCGTGGCGTCGTCGCGTCGGTGCTGGGCATGATGAACCGGGGCGCCACGCACGTCGGTGTCGCCACCGATCACGTCATCGAGTCGTTCCGGAACCGCCTGTGGGCCGGATACAAGACCGGCGCGGGAATCGATCGGGATCTGCTCTCGCAGTTCGGGCTGCTCGAGGACGCGCTCGTGGCGCTTGGCGTCACGGTCTGGCCGATGGTGGAGTACGAAGCGGACGACGCGCTGGCGGCGGCCGCGGTGCAGGCCGCGGCGGACCCGCGGGTGGAGCAGGTGATCATCTGCACCCCCGATAAGGATCTCGCTCAAACCGTCAGCGGGACGCGCATCGTTCAGCTGAATCGCCGGACCAACGTGATCCGTGACGAGGCGGGCGTGGTAGCGAAGTTCGGCGTTGTGCCGGCATCAATCCCCGACTATCTCGCGCTCGTGGGCGATGCGGCTGACGGCTACCCAGGGTTGCCGGGCTGGGGTGCGAAATCCTCGGCGGCGGTGCTGGCGCGCTATCTTCACCTCGAGGCGATTCCGGAGGATCCACGAACCTGGGGGGTGAATGCGGCGAACGCCGGCAGCCTGGCGGCCACGTTCGGGCGCGAACGCGAGCGTGCGTTTCTCTTCCGCGACCTTGCAACGCTTCGAACGGATATCCCGGTGTTCGATGATGTCGAGCAGCTGCGCTGGTCGGGGCCGACCCCCGCATTCCAGACGCTGGCCGCGAAGATGGACCGGGCCCGTTCCTAAGAACGCGTTTTCCGGATGCGCAGGCGGGCCGTCGTTCCGCCGATGCACTCGTCCATCACAACTTCGAGACCGCCGGCACGCGCTTGTCGCGCGGCCTCCTCGCTGACGATCCCGGTCTGCAGCCACAACACCCTGGCGCCAATCTTCACGGCGGCGTCGGCGATCTCCGGCGCCTGCTCGGGGCGACGGAAGACGTTGACGATGTCCACGCGGTCAGGAATGTCTTCGAGCGAAGGGTAAGCCCGCCGGCCCAGCACCTCGGTCTCCGTGGGATTCACCGGAATCACCGTGAAGCCGGCGGCGAGCAGGCCCTTCATGATCTCGTAGGACGGTTTGGATGGGTTGGACGAGGCGCCGACCATTGCGATTGTCTGACTCGTTTCGAGGATGTGGCGAAGGTGTGAATCGTCTGGACGCATTCCCGATTGTCGCTCACCGCGGCCCGCAGCCCGCTGTCCGCGAAGCCGAATCGCGAATTCGGGCCGCGGACTGCGGACCACGGACTGCGGTTTTTTTACGGCACGTCGATGAACACGCTCGTATGTCCGATCCGCGCCGATCCTGCCGGCACCGGGGCAGCGAGACGATGGTGGGTCAGCGTGCCGAGGTACTTGAGACCAGGCGTGAGGTCCCGCCACGACGCGGTCAGCCGGGGCTCCTTCCAGGGCTTAATCACCGAACCTACAGGGGACGGCAGACTCTAAGCCGCTGACGGAAACCTGTCAAATGGCGAAGCCGGTTGGTTGGTTGATTTCGCGCCGGTTCTCAAGTACTAGTGCGTTCTCCCCTGGGGTCAACATGCTTGTTGAAATACAAGACCCCAAATCCGAATCC
>Ga0207428_10001053_pt1 | contig 30354 bp, 29 predicted proteins | sample RhiMethybrSRZTD1_FD_187600 | JGI IMG/M metagenome (GOLD analysis project Ga0207428, IMG submission 187600) | Populus rhizosphere microbial communities from Tennessee, USA - Rhizosphere MetaG P. TD hybrid SRZTD1 (SPAdes) (version 3) | ecosystem: Host-associated > Plants > Roots > Rhizosphere >...
CCGCCGTGTTTGCGGCAGTCGCAATGCCCGCCCTCGCCCTCGACCTAACGGTCACACACTTCGGTACCGGGATGTACGGGGTTCCCTTCGCGATCGCTAAAGAGAAAGGCTACTTCAAGGAGGGCGGGCTTGATGTCACCGGCTTCATCACCTCTGCGGGCGGCGGCACCACAATTCGCAATGCCATGGCCTCCGAAATTCCATACGGTGAGGTAGCGCTGCCGGCTGCAATTGCCGCAATCAAGCAGGGGCTCGACATCACAATAGTGCATGGCGGAGTTAACAGCGTCGCCGACCAAGTCTGGATCACGCGCAAAGACGACGAACGTATCAAGACTGTTCAAGATCTGAAGGGTAAAAAACTCGGCTACTCGAGCCCTAAATCGGTAACCGACATGGTCACCACGATGATGCTAAATGACAACGGTCTCACGAACCAAGTGGAGCGCCGCTCGGTTGGCTCAATTGGCGCCGGCATCACAGCGCTGCGTGAGGGTGGGGTCGATATGATTTACGTCACCGAGCCCGTGTGGAGCAAAGAGAAGGACAATTTCCGCCCGGTGTTTAATTCTGCCGACTGGGCGCCGCACATCACTCAGACCGTCGGCATCGTAAAGACCGATTACCTGAAGAAGAACCCGGATAAAATCAAAGCTATCATCGCCGCACGACGCAAGGGCGTCGAATTTATCCGTCAGCATCCGGACGAGACGGCACCGATCTTCGCGCGCGAGTATAAGATCTCTGTTGAGCAAGCCAAGACCGCCCTCGACCACGTTCTCTCGGTCAAGGGCGAGTACTGGAGCACGGGCGGTTTCGACCGCGAAGGTATGGACGCCATGCTGAAGGGCCTGCACCTGGTCAATGCGATCGAGCCGGGTCCTTTTGACTGGTCTAAAGTGGTCGATGAGAGCTACCTGCCGCCGGACTTACGCACTAAGGCTCACTGAGCCCTCGCATGAGCTTGGCCGCGAAGGACCTGCACGCGTCGATGCGCGGCGTAACCAGGGTCTATCCGGCGGTGGAGGACCATCCAGCCGTGCATGCCTTAGGGCCGGTGGACCTCGATCTGCGCCTTGGCGAATTTTTCTCGGTCGTAGGGCCCTCCGGCTGCGGGAAATCCACTCTTCTTGATGTGCTTGCGGGGCTTGCGCCAGCGAGTGCTGGCACCGTCACTTTCGAGGGACGTTCCGTGACAGGCCAGGTCCCGGAGGGCACAGGAGTAGTTTTCCAGGAAGACGCAAGTTTTCCCTGGCTCACCGTGTGGGACAACGCCGCGTTCGCGTTGCGGCGTGCCGCCGTGTCGAAGTCAGTAGTACGCGAACGCGTTGACCACACGCTGTCATTTATGGGGCTTGCGGATTTTTCCTCCGCGTATCCGGCGCAACTCTCTGGCGGTATGCGCCAACGCCTGTGCATCGCTCGCACGCTTGTTACGCGTCCGCGCCTCCTTCTGCTAGATGAGCCTTTCGGCGCCCTCGATCAGCAAACGCGTTTGCTGATGGGTGACGAATTGCTGCGCATTTGGCGACAAACCGGGGCTACCATTTTTCTTATCACACACGCTCTCGACGAGGCCGCCATGCTTTCGGACCGGGTCGGCGTGATGTCGGCGAGGCCGGGACAGTTGATCGAGATCGTCGAGACGTGCTGGCCCCGCGATCGCGATAGCACAATCGTGAGCCGGCCCGAGTTTGGCGAGGTCACGGGTCGCCTTTGGGCGCGACTCCGCGGTGAGTCCCTCAAGGCACTGGAATTGACGGGGATGCATCGCGGAAGGGTGATTGCGTCATGAGCCGAGCGGGATTCATCCGCCTGCTAGTCGTGGCAGCCGCGATTTTCGCATTGGAAGTCGCCTGTCGGGCCGGCGTAATCGACGCCATCACCATCATTCCACCGAGCGCCATGGCGGCGGGCGCCTGGAACCTCCTCGTGTCCGGCCGATATACGCAGGACATTCTGCTTACACTTGGAAGTGTCGGACTTGCAGTTGTGCTGGCGATCGTCGGCGGATTCGGCCTCGGTTACGTCCTGTTCCGTCTGCCGCGGCTGCGCCGTGCGCTCGACCCCCTGCTCGCTAGCTACTACGCCGTTCCTACCTTCGTCTTCTACCCACTCTTCATTGTGTTGTTCGGGCTGAACCGCCTGCCCCTTGTCGCCATCGGGTTCGTGTTCGCCGTTATCGCGATGGCGATTAACACGCTGACGGGCTTTGAACGTGTGCCGCCCGTGTTGCGCCGCACGGCGAAGGCCCTCCGCCTGTCGGAGCCCGCAACGCTTGTGGGAATCACGATGCCCGCTTGTGCGCCTTATCTGTTAACAGGCGCCAAGCTCGTGATCGCTTATTCCTTCATAGGCGTGATTGCCGGCGAGTTTGTGCTGTCGGGAGCTGGGGTCGGTCATCAGATCGCCTTCGCCTACAATAATTTTGATAACCCCAACATGTACGGGCTGATGCTGCTCCTGATTGGTTTTGTCAGTGCCTTAAACATGGTGCTGTTCGCCTGGGAACGGCGGTTCTATCGGCGCCGTGGGCTAACCTGATGAGCGTCACGCTTGGTAAACCTGCCCGCATTCGCCCGCGCCTGCCGAGCTCGGTCGGACTCGACCGTCTGCTACTCCTCCTGGCCGTGCTACTCGTTTGGCAGGCACTCACCTGGCTTGCCGGGCCGGAAGTCATCACGTCTCCCGTCGCTACGGTCCGTAAGCTCGCTTCAATCATGACCGCTTCCGACTTCGCGGGTCATGCTTACGAAACCGGACGCGCCTTCGCGGCAGCCCTCATCATTTCGCTCCTGGGCGGACTGGCTGCCGGACTTATTCTCGGGTCCAGACGCCTGGCCGGCGAAGTAGCTGAGCCACTTTTGGTCGCGTTCTACTCGATACCAAAGGTTACGCTCTATCCGGTAATCCTCCTGTTGTTCGGTCTCGGCGTCTCGGCCAAGATCGCCTTTGGCGCGATCCATGGCATTATTCCCGTAGCGCTGTTTGCGATGAACGCCGTGCGCAATATCCGTAGCGTGCATGTGCGTGCGGCGCGCGCCATGCGTCTCACGCCCTTACAGATCGCGACTTACGTGCTCGTGCCGGCAGCGCTTCCAGAAATTATCGCGGGGTTCCGCATCGGTTTCGCACTCACTTTGCTCGGGACGCTGATCGGCGAGATGTTCGCCTCACAGCGCGGCATCGGCTACATGTTAGTGCAGGCTATGGAGACAAACGACATCGGTACGATCATGGCCCTGGCGCTTCTTTTGGGGACCATAGCCACCGCAGTGAGTTGGGCGCTCCTGCGGCTTGATCGCAGCCTGAATGAACAACATTGAGCAATGCGCCTCCAACGATGAGGGACGGGTGATGACAGGTACGATGCGGCTAATCGACGTGCTGAAGCGCGACGAATTCGTAGTCGCGCCCGGAGTATTCGAGATGCTGTCCGCCCGCATCGCGGACCGAATGGGCTTTCATGCACTCTATATGACCGGTTACGGAATCTCTGCTTCGTATCTTGGTCTACCGGACGCGGGCATCGCAACGTACACCGACATGGTGAGCCGCGCGCGCACCATAACCGAAGGCATCGTGACCCCACTTATCGCCGATGCCGACACGGGCTTCGGCGGACTCATCAATGTGCGACATACAGTGCGCGGCTATGAGGCAGCGGGCGTGCAGGCTATCCAAATTGAGGATCAGGAGATGCCGAAGAAGTGCGGACATACACCAGGGCGGCGCGTGGTACCGATGGATGACATGCTGCGAAAGATTGAAGTAGCGCTCGATGCTCGGACCCGGCAAGATACTTTAATCATCGCGCGCACAGACGCTCGCAGTGGATTGGGCCTCGATGAGGCGATCCGCCGTGGTAAAGCCTACGCAAAGGCGGGCGCTGACATAATCTTTGTCGAAGCACCGGAATCTGAGGAAGAGTTCCAACGCGTGGGCGGCGAGATCGACGCCTGGCTTCTTGCCAATATGGTGCCGACCGGCAAGTCACCTGAGATCTCGGTCGAACGGCTCCAGGCGATGGGCTTTTCGCTAGCGATTTATCCGACTGCTGGAATGACTGCCGCCTGCTCAGCGCTTAAGGTCGCTTACGATCACATCCGCGCGCACGGTACCACCCAAGGCGCGGCAATTTCGAGTATTACTATGAACGAACTACATGATCTCGTCGGCTTCCCGGAAATATGGGAGTTCGAACGCCGCTTTGTCGAGACTCGCTGAGTGAGCTTCCACGGGAGCGTTCGCTTTGGGTTAAAAGACATTGGATGAAAGCGCGACACACCAGCGGCCAGCATTTTGCGTGATAGCTTGGCGGCCTGCGTGCCGTCGTCGGGGTCGGCCCAACTGGGCGAGGAACTATCTAAATTGCACGACCTCGGTTTCCGCGTAAGCGCATTTCGTGCATTCAAAAATTCGCTCGTCGTAACCGTCCTTGTCCGCTGGTTGAATGTACGCAAGCAACATTGGCAGTCCGCAGGTCGGACATCGGCGCTGTCCAATAGGCGGCGGTCTCAAATTGAGACGGCGTGGTTGCGGCATGGCGACCTCCCCCGTGTTTAGTTATTTTTATTAGGCAGCATATTCTTGGCCGGTTAGTTCGGCATATAAATTTTTAATAGCTGATGCGTGCTGCTGTGCAGCATCAGCCATAAAAACCGGGCGCCGAAGCGCCCGGTTAGTTTAGCAATCGGAGGTTATAGTTAGTCGCAGATGCGACGCGTTTGGACGATCATTCGGCCGCTTGGCGTCTCAATGCGCTCACGAATCACGCGGCAATCTCTCGCGTACGCGTAATCACGGCCATGCCAATATCGATGATGGTAACCATCGTCCCAATACGGGCCGACACCCACACCGACGCCAACGGGGCCAACCTGCACGCCCACGCCCTGGGCGTTTGCTGGTGTTAGCGCTGACGCACCCGCAATCGCGAGTGCCGCCACTGCGAAGAAAATGCGTTTCATAATTGCCTCCTTTTCTACGCAGAGGGTCAACGTCTGCGGAACGAGGGCGTTCTGTTTGTTACAGGGTTTTAAGGTTCCTGGAACTCTGTGCCGCTTAATGGCGTGTTCCACCCAAGATCCCAACTATCGGATCCTCGAACGAATCGTTCGGTTCGGTTTGTTGCCGATTTGCCAGTGATGCAGCCGACCAGCTTTGAACTGGTAATCAACGCCAAGACCGCGAATGCAATGGGGCTCACCGTTCCTAAACAACTACTCACTCGCGCCGACAAAGTGATCGAATGAGGCGGCGCGATGTCCGCTTTTGGCCCAAAGCAGGCATTGCTCATTGCACCGCACATGTCCGCTTTTCGGGGGTAAAGCGGATATGGCGATTGCACTGCGAGATGACCCAAAGTGAAGGTAAGGAACTGCCTCTGACGATCGGCGTTGTTTGCAAACAATGTCCGAGACAAATCGGAGGTGGCGCAATGCGGATCTTGAGCCTTTCACTGGCAGCAGGTGCTGCTCTCGTGCTGAGTTCGACGTTTTCAGCAACACACGCGGCCTCAAAGAACAGAGTTGGCGTGACATACGACCCACCGCCTCATGCGAGCACGAGCGGTATGGCTCATCGGTCATCTAAAGCGAGCAGGCACGGTGCCAATGCATATGGCTTCTGCCCTCCGGGCCAAGCAAAGAAGCCAGGCCGGGGAAGCGCGTTCCGTTGCTAGAGCCGCAGGCAAAGAAGACCTGTTCTTAGTAGACACGACACCTTGGCAGGCTGAGGACGCCATTGCTGCTAAGCGGTGAGCGTTTCCCGGACAGAGAAATAAACGGACCCCAGTCGCGTGATAATCGTCGCAGCTGGGGTCCGCCACGCGCTCTTCCCTGTTTTGCGGATGTCTGCTTTCACGGTCGCTTTCGGGTGCAAAGCGGACATACCTTTTTGCGCCGCACATGTCGGCTTTTGACCCAAAGCGGACATGCGTTGCCTGCAACTGCTTCTGAACCAAAGCGATCATCAGCTGGCGAGCAATGAGGTCCGCGACCTGAGCCTAGCAATCATGCGCATTTGCTGGCATCTCACGTCAAGGAGTCGCTGCTAGCTTACAGCACCGTGGGGGATCGGCTCCGAAATGTCACAAAAGTTGGTCCAAGTGAGTAGCCAAGCGCGGCTCATTGTCGTTGGAGTCGCCTTGTTGTTCACGCTCGGAATGGGGATCCGCCAGAGCTTCGGGCTCTTTGTGACGCCCGTTACGCGGGATCTTGCACTGACGGCGGCTGATTTCACGCTTACTCTCGCGATCCAGAATATTGTCTGGGGTCTCTCGCAAGCATTCGTTGGCGCGACCGCCGATCGCTATGGGCTGCGCATCACAATGATAGTGGGCGCGGCGATCTACATCCTTGGCCTGGCAATCATGGCCGTAGCCCAGGGGCTGTTCGCACTGATCATCTCAGGCAGCCTGATCGGCGTGGCACTGTCGTGCACGGCAACGTCACTGGGAATAGCCGCATGTGTGCGCGCCGTTTCAGAGGAGCGACGCAGCATGACGCTCGGCCTGGTCTCAGCGGCCGGGTCAGTTGGCACCGTCATCGTGCCGCTCGCCACGCAGGCGCTGTTGGCACATGAGCGATGGCAGATTGCCGTGCTGCTTTTTCTTGCCATGGCGCTGGTGATGTTGCCCGCGGCTTTTTGGGCCGGCGGCGCTGACAAGATGCCGGCGCGCAGCGCCACAACCAGTTCGATGGCCGAGGTGCTTGGCCAGGCAATCCGCAATCGGCAGTTTCTCGTGATGTCCGGAGCGTATTTTGTTTGCGGTCTTAATCTCATTTTCCTTACGACGCACTTGCCGAACTATCTAGCGTTCTGCGGCCAGGACCCAATGCTGAGCGCGGAAGCGCTCGCGGTTATCGGTGGCACGAGCGCCGTCGGTTCATTGGTGACCGGCTGGCTTGGGGCGCGATATCCCAAACACGTCCTGCTGGGGCTTATGTATATTCTGCGGGCTATCATATTCGTTGCTTATTTTGCGCTGCCGCCCACGCCGACGACCACGCTGCTGTTCGCTGCCGGGATGGGTCTGCTTTGGTGGCCCGGCCTGGCACCACTTATTGGCGGTATGGTTGCCGAGATTTTCGGCACCCGCTATTTGGCGACCCTGCTCGGTGTATCCTTCGTTGTGCATCAGGTTGGCTCGTCGTTGGGAGCCTGGGGTGGCGGCTTGATCTTCGATCTTTCCGGCTCTTATGAACCGGCCTGGCAGATCGGCACGTTGATTGGATTTACCGCTGGCGTGGTCCAAATTCTGGCAGGAGGGCCTACAAGGCGGCAAGATCGAACGGTCGTACCCGCGCTCGCAAAGATCTAAGCTTACCAAAGGCAGGGCCACCAAATGCTGGAAGATCTTGTTGGCCTCATCACTAAACATTTGGCGGTCGAGGCGCGTTGGGTCTGCTCCGCTGTCTGCTTTTGGCCCTTAGCAGACATTGGCTATCGCACTGCACATGTCTGCTTTCGGGGGTAAAGCGGACATGACCATTTGCGGGCACATGTCTGCTTTTGCGGTCGCTATTGGGAGCAAAGCGGACATGACTTGTTGCGCTGCATATGTCCGCTTATGACCCAAGGCGGACATCGTCTGCCGTGGCGCGAAAGGAAGGATTTGCTTAGGATCGAGCATCCTCGTGAACCGCCCAGGGGGCGATATGCGGCGACGCGGTGGAAGCAGCGGTTCGGTTAAGGGTCTGCGCGCGGACAGACGCAGTCGACGCAAACCGGGTAGCTCGCCCGCGTCCACCGCCGGTCTCCGGCAGCAAGTCGCCGCTCTCACGCGAGAGTTAAAAGAAGCGCGTGAGCAGCAGACGGCAACTTCGGAAGTGCTGCAAGTCATCTCACAATCGGCTGGCGAGCTTGAGTCTGTCTTCAAAGCGATGTTGGAGAACGCGACGCATATTTGTGATGCCAGCTATGGCGTCATGTTTCTCTGTGAGGGCAAAGGCTTCCGGACCGCCGCAACATACAACCTTCCGCGCGCCTTTGCCGAAGAACGACAGCGAGTCGCGTTGATTGAACCAATTCCGATTGATCCACTGGCTCGGCTCGCCAAGACAAAAAAAAGAGTTCACATCTCTGATGCTCGGACCGAAGCGGCTTACAAGAGGGGTTTTCCGCCGTTCGTTGCAGCTGTCGAAGATGGCGGGGTTCGCACGCTCTTGTTGACGCCTCTGCTTAGAGGGACCGAGCTAATCGGCGCATTTGCAATTTTTCGCCAAGAAGTGCGCCCGTTCACCGAAAAGCAGATCGAATCAGCAGACAACTTTGCCGCACAAGCCGTGATCGCAATCGAGAACACGCGGCTGCTCAACGAGCTGCGCGAGTCGCTTCAGCAGCAGACGGCCACCGCCGACGTGCTCAAGGTGATCTCCAGTTCGCCTGGCACGCTCGATCCGGTGTTCAGCACCATGATGTCAAAGGCGACCGAGCTCTGCGAAGCCAGCTATGGCACGCTGTGGCTGCACGAAAAGGATGGCTACCGAGCTGTCGCAATGCATGGCGACCTGCCACCGGTCTGGATCGAGCAGTGGCGCAGCGGCGCGACCTACCACCCCGGCCCCGACCGTCCCATGGCGCGTGCTACCGAAGGTCGCGAGCCGATTCAGGTTGCGGACATGCGCACCGACCCGTCCTACCTGCAGGGCGACCCGCTGCCGGTCGCTGGCGTCGAAATTGCCGGCATACGCACCTTGCTGATCGTTCCGATGTTCAGGGAAAGCGAGCATGTTGGCTTGATCGCCATATATCGCACGGAGGTGCTCCCGTTCACGGAAAAGCAGATTGAACTGGTAAAGAACTTCGCAGCGCAGGCGGTGATCGCGATCGAGAACACGCGCTTGCTCAACGAGCTTCGTGAATCGCTGCAGCAGCAGACTGCCACCTCGGATGTGCTCAAGGTTATCTCAAGTTCACCTGGCGAACTAAAGCCCGTGTTTGAATCGATGCTGGAGAATGCAGTTCGCATCTGCCAAGCCAGTTTCGGTAATTTATTGCTCTTCGAAAGTGGTGTGTTCCGAGACGTTGCTTTGCACAATCCGCCCAAGGCTTGGGCTGTTAAAATGCAACGCGATCCAGTTGCTCCTCGTCGATCGGCACGATTTCTTTATCACGTTGTCGAAACGAAGCAGGTTTCACAGATTGCTGATATTGCGGCAGAAAACCCTGACGAACCGATTGCGAAGGTCGCCGGCGCTAGAACACTTCTGATTGTCCCAATGCTCAAAGAGAGCGAACTAGTTGGCGCCATCGCCATCTATCGTAAAGAGGTGCGTCCGTTTACCGACAAGCAGATCGAGCTGGTCAAGAACTTCGCCGCGCAGGCTGTCATCGCCATCGAGAATGCGCGCCTGCTCGGTGAGCTACGTCAGCGCACGGACGATCTGTCCGAATCGCTCGAGCAGCAGACCGCGACCTCCGAAGTCCTGAAAGTCATCTCAAGCTCCGCCGGCAAGCTGAAACCTGTTTTTGACGCGATGCTCGAAAACGCAACCCGCATCTGCGAAGCAAAATTCGGCAATCTCTGGCTACGCGAAGGGAATGACGGTTTTCGCTCGGTGGCGGTGAATGGGACATCTCTTTATGCCGAATGGTCCCGGCAGGAGCCGGTTGTCTACCTGCGCGACCATCCGGGGGCTCCGCTCGATCGCCTTCATAAAACCGGGAAAGTCGTCCACATTCCCGATCTCCGTCTCGATGAAAGTTATCGCAAGGGCGATCCCCGCCTCGTCGCGTTGGCCGACACCGCCGGCGCGCGCTCGCAAATCGTGGTGCCGATGCTCAAGGACACCGAGCTGATCGGAGCCCTTGTCATCTACCGCACGGAAGTCCGCCCATTTTCCGACAAGCAGATCGAGCTGCTCACGAACTTTGCCGCCCAAGCCGTCATCGCCATCGAGAACACGCGACTGCTCAATGAGCTGCGTGAATCTCTGCAGCAGCAGACTGCAACCGCGGACGTGCTCAAGGTTATCTCTAGCTCACCAGGCGAACTTGAGCCCGTCTTCAATGCCATGTTGGCGAATGCAACCCACATTTGCGAAGCAACCTTCGGACACCTCTGGCTTTACGAAAACAACACCTTTCGTGCCGTCGCGGTCGAGGGCACGCCAGGCTTTGTCGATCATATGCGCCATCATCCCGTGATCGACTTGCAGAGCAGTCCGGGGGTTCCTTTGGGCCGCGTCGCGAGAACCAGAGAACTCGTTCATATTCTCGATCTTCGCACCGATGATTCCTATATTCGGAAAGTTACTCCCCAAATCGTTGCTCTTGTCGAAACCTCTGGGGCGCGCACCTTTGTTTCAGTGCCAATGCTCAAGGAGGGCCAACTCGTTGGCGCAATTAACCTGTATCGCCAGAAAGTCCGTCCCTTCAGCGACAAGCAGATCGATCTGGTGCAGAATTTCGCCGCCCAGGCCGTTATTGCAATTGAGAATACGCGGCTGTTCAACGAGCTGCGGGAATCTCTCCAGCAACAGATCGCCACCGCTGACGTGCTCAAAGTCATCAGCTCCTCGCCTGGCAAATTGGGACCAGTATTTGATGCCATCCTGAAGAACGCGACGGATATTTGCGAGGCCGGGTTTGGCCAAATGTTTCTGTTTGATCAAGGCAATGTACAGAAAGTCGCGCAGCTAAACGTGCCTGAGCCGCTTATCGAGTGGGATGATAAACACGGACGCCACCCACCGGTCCCTGGCGGTCCGATGGAACGCATAATTCGGAACATGCAAGTCGTTCATATCCCCGATGTTTTAGTCGAGCATCGCGACCATCCGGTGGCAACGCTTGGTGGGGCAAGGGCTTTACTTGGGGTGCCAATGGTCAAGGAGGGCAAGCTTATAGGGGCGCTCAACATCTTTCGCCAGGAAGCTCGCTCGTTCACCGACAAGCAAATCGAGCTGGTTCAAAACTTTGCCGCCCAAGCCGTCATTGCCATCGAGAACACACGGCTGCTCAACGAGCTGCGCGAATCTCTCCAGCAGCAGACCGCCACCGCCGATGTGCTCAAGGTCATTAGCCGGTCGACATTCGATTTGCAGAAAGTGCTGCAAACTCTGGTCGAATCAGCGGCACGACTTTGTGATGCCGACAGCGCCACTATTACACGCGAGAAGAATGGAGTTTTCTATCGCGCCGAGGCTTATGGGTTCTCTCCCGAATTCATGGACTTTATGAAAGATATCCCGGTCAAACCCGATCGTGGGTATGCGTCTGGCCGTGCGCTACTTGAAGGTCGAGTAATTCATGTCGCCGATGTCTTAGCTGATCCGGAGTATACTTGGGCCGAAGCACAGCGATTGGGCAACTATCGCACGATTCTTTGCGTTCCGATGTTGCGTGAGGGTGTCCCAATCGGAGTCCTAATCCTAACCCGTACTGATGTACGACCATTTACTTCTAAGCAGATCGAATTGATATCGACGTTTGCTGACCAAGCCGCAATTGCGATCGAGAATGTGCGCCTTTTCGAAAGCGTGGAAGCGCGTACGCGCGAACTGGCAGACTCACTGCTGGACTTGCGCACCACACAGGACCGCCTCGTTCAAACACAAAAGCTTGCCTCGCTCGGTCAACTTACCGCTGGCATCGCCCACGAGATTAAGAACCCGCTCAATTTCGTCAATAACTTCTCGGGCGTCTCCGGCGAACTGATTGACGAATTATTGGAGACCTTGAAGGACCCATTTGACGATAAAGCGCGCACCGAAATTAATGAACTCGCGAAAACCTTGCGGAGTAATCTCGACAAGATCGTCCAGCACGGCAAGCGCGCCGATGCCATCGTCAAGAACATGCTGCTGCACTCGCGCGAAGGCTCGGGCGAACACCGGCTTGTTGACATCAATGCTCTCGTCGAAGAAAGCCTCAATCTCGCCTATCACGGAGCTCGCGCCGAAAAGCAGGGCTTTACCATAACGCTGGAGCGATCATTTGATCCGGCCGCGGGCCAGGCCGACGTATTTCCGCAGGATATCACGCGGGTGCTTTTGAACATGATCTTGAATGGGTTTTATGCGGCGACCAAGCGTAAAGAAGCCGATAGCGACGGCTATGAGCCGACCCTTTTGGCCTCGACACGAAGCCTCGGAGATCGCGTGGAAATTAGGGTTTGGGATAACGGCACTGGCATCCCGTCTGAAGTAAAGGACAAGATGTTCAATCCTTTCTTCACCACCAAGCCAGCTGGAGAGGGGACCGGCCTTGGCCTCTCCATCAGCCACGATATCATCGTGAAGCAGCATGGCGGGGCGATTGAAGTCGAGACCGAGCCTGGCGAATATACTGAGTTTCGAATCGTCCTGCCGCGCGCGGCTGCATTCGTAACGACATCGGGGGCGCAGTCATGAACCTGCTTATTCTGGTAGTCGATGACGAGCCTGACGTTGAGATGCTGTTTCGCCAGCAGTTTCGGCGCGACCTGCGTGATGGTCGCTTCACCATGGACTTTGCCCAATCGGCGCCGGCCGCGCTTGAGCGCATTAGCGAAGCGGCCGATGCCAGGATCATTCTGATCCTGTCCGATATCAACATGCCGGGGATGAGCGGCCTTGAATTACTGCCAAAGGCGAAGGCCGTGCGACCCGACGTGCCAATCATCATGATCACCGCCTATGGCGATGCCGAGACCAAAGCCAAAGCCCTGGAAGGCGGCGCTGAGGCGCTTTTCACCAAACCAATCGATTTTGGGGCGCTTCGCGGCGAGATCGACTCGCGCGTAGCGCGCGCTGCCTAACAAAACGCTGCATCTGGATCAACGGCAGCGATGTCCGCTTATGGCCCCTAGCGGACATACCGAGTTGCACTGCAAATGTCCGCTTTTGGGGGTAAAGCGGACATGCGCTTTTGCACTGCAAATGTCCGCGTTTAGAGCAAAGCAGACATTTAAAACACCGCAGGCACCGCCTAACCATTGCCAACACATTGGGGGTGCGAGTCCACTTTTAACGGTGGGACAAAATCAACGAAAAATGCAGCAAAATCAGAATCACAATTGATTTTTGGCGGTCCCGAGAGGAGTACACCACGGTAGTCTAATCAATGCCTTACAAAAAAGTGGGACACTGAATTCTTCCATAGGATCGTTAGGCTTTTTGCCGCGAGTGTCCCACTGAAATGTCCCCTTTCAGGGGCAAAGCAGACATGACCTTTTGCGGGAGTCCGCTTTCGCGGTCGCTATTGGGGGGCAAAGCGGACGTGACGTTTTGCGGTGCGAACGTCCGCTTGTGACCCAAAGCGGACATGGCGATTGCACTGCGCAATATCTGTTTATTGTCCAAAGCGGAAGTTAGCCCTTGGGAAATCCGCGCCTTTTGCCGGAGGTTTCAATAGTTGCTATCTCAGCGGCCAACCCCCAAACGTTGTCAGTCATCTTGTTGTCAAATAGGGTCAACCGCTGGCCGTGCGGGCGGCAGCCTCGAGACAGGGCAGCCGGTGACGATGAAGTCGGGTGTGTTACGGGGTCTCTGGATCGGCATTGATATTCTGGCATTGGCGGCGACCGTGTCCGCCCTGATGTACATCGCCTTCACTTTTGCGGCGCGCGAATTGGCCCTGACCGGCCAGGTTCTCGTCTTCCTTTCGATTGTGATGCTGTCATCGGTCCCGTTGCTGATGACCCGGTATCATGTCCTGTGCGGTGTCATCTTCATCGCGCTGCTGGTTTCGATTGATCAGATCGATCAGGTAAAATTCGCCGCGACGTTGACCCGGCTGCATCCGTCCGACTGGTTCGTCGCGACGCACTTCGTGCGGGACTTCGATTACTCGATCGCCGTCCAATACCACAGGCAGCTGCGCGTCGTTCATTGGGCTCTGGGAATTCTCGCAGTCGCCGCCCCGATCCTGTGGGCATGCGAGCGCGCGGCGATCCGGAACATCCGGCCGTGGCGTGCGCCGGCAGGCAGCTTTGCGGCGGCGATCGTCGCGACCTTCATGTGTTTCACGGCGCTGCTGCACAGCCAGTACCTTCGGGCACTGGCTGGATTCCACGATGCCGACTTGCAATGGGCGTACAATGGGCTGCGCATCAGCAGCGTCGTGTTGCAGGTGGGGCAGCTCACGCGGATGGACCGCGAGATCAAGTCCCTGCAAGCCGAAGCGAGGGACTTTGGTCTTCTTTCGACCCCGGCTTCCGCAACGGCCGCGACCTGCGGCACTGCCGGGTGCCCCGATATCGTCATCGTGCATCTGGAGTCCGTCTTCGATCCCGTTCTGCTCGCGGATTATCGCGCGACCGGCGGATACCTCGGCCAGATGGAGAAAAAAAGCAGCGCGGCAAGCAAGAGCGGCCTCTTGCGCGTTCATACCTGGGGCGGCGCAAGCTGGATCAGCGAATTCGCCGTGCTGTGCGGCGTCGATCCCACGATTTTCGGGCTGGCCGGTGCACAGCCGCACCTCAACCTCTCGAGGTACGTGAAGAACTGCCTGCCGAACTATCTGAAGCGGCTCGGTTACGAAACGCACGCGATCTACACGTCGTATTGGAACTTTGTCGGTGTCGGGGCAGGCTTCAAGCGATACGGAATCGACGATTTCATCGACATCAGGCGCATCAAAGGCGCGCCGACCGACTGGCGCCTGCAACGCGACAAGTTTTTCATCGACGAAGCGCGCCGCATTTTGGCGCAGCCGAGCCGTCAGCCGCGATTCATTTTCGTCTCCACCAACTGGAATCATAGCCCGCATGGCCAAGGCTCTCATCTTGAGACCTATCCGGGCCCGTTCGACATCGGGAAGGCCAGCGACGGCTCGACCCGCGACTATGTCAATCGCCTCAACGACACCTTCACCGAAATGGCGAAGCTTGAGCGCGACCTGACCGCAAGGGGAAAGCCGACCGTGATGCTGTTCTACGGCGATCATCATCCGGCGTTCGTCAAGAAGTACGCGCCGGATCTTCCAGCCGACCCGTACGTGAGAACGGATGTCCTGACCTTTTATCGTTTCGCGCGCAGCTATGGCCCGGCAGGCGCTTCGCCTCACGCCACCCTCTGGATCGAGGAACTACCGACCCGCTTTCTCGAATTCGCCGGCATCCCACTTCCTCCCGCAATGGCGACGATCCGTGCGCTGCGCGAGAAGTGCAACAACACGGACGGGCGATGTCCCGCGCCGCTCAAGATCGGAATCGGGGCCGTGATCCTCGAGGATTGACGAACCACGATGCAGCCCGCAGCAAATACACTCCGACGGTTCCGCCGTGCCGCGACTCTCTTGCTCGCGCTGACCGTGATCTTGGGTGTGGTCTTCCTCGTCGACCAGCAAGGAGTTGGACCCGCGGCCGGCCGGTGGACGATCACCCAGGTGACGAACGGCCCCGAAGGACCAAGCCTGCCGGCCGCGAAGGTCGGCGATCAATTTCTCGTCTTGCCGAACGGATATGCTGTCCTTCGGGATCATACCGGGCACGGCGTGATCGGCCGGGCGCTTTGCGGCTGGAAATGCTTCATCTTCGAGGACCTCAGCAGATTCGCGCAATTTCGCATCGTCCTCGCCGACGACGCGCGCACGTTCACGCTCACAAGCCTCGGCGGGTACGTGGTGGTCGCGGAGCGCAAGCGACCTCCGCGCGGCCTCGTCAAAACGCGCAGATAGCCGAACGCGGCGAGAGAGTCGTATCCCACCTGAGCTTCGCGACGAGGCTTTCGGGAGTAAAGCGGACATCCCTAGTTGCACCGTACATGTCGGGGATAAAGCGTACATGACGGTTTGCACTGCACATGTCTGCTTTTGACCCAAAGCGGACATGTGACGAACCGATCCGTCGATTATTTAGAAAAATCGTTGGCTCGCAATACCAAGGGTTGGTCGGCCTGGGCCTTCTCTTCGAAGAACTTACGTGATGCTCGCTCTTCAATTACTTCGCGCAGCCGCATGAACTGATCTACGCGCTGATCTGGCCTCACATCACGCCTACCTTCGAGATCGTCCATCGCCGCAGTGCTGATCGCGCACAGAATTACATTGCCCTGATTGAGCATCGTGAACTCAACGACCGACCGATTGAAGTCGTAACTCTGGACCTCGCCTTGCTGCAGCGGCATTGCGAATGCTCCATTTCGGAGGGACTTGATTGTGTTACGTCAATAGGTCGATGTCAGTTTAGCTCCGATGAGACAATTAAGGCTACTGCCGGGTCCCTTCGTTGCCACGAGCTGGCATTCTCTTGAACGTCACTCAACTTCAACGCTCTAGAATTAGCGCTTGCCGTTCCTGCAGAGGCTAGCAATTAATGCCAGTGCTTTGTTTGTTTGATCGATATCTCCCGGCAGAGATATTTGCGCGGATTTGTTCGCATGGAGGACCGTGGTTTTGCCGAGATCCAGGTATTCGACAATGACCTCAGCGCCCTTGACGTCTAAACTGTAAATGGTTTCCGAGCCGGCATAGGTTTTGTTGATGAAGGCGGTGTCTATCTTAAACCGGCCTAGATAATATCTAATGGATCGTTTGGATTTCGGATCTTGCACGACAACCACGCATGATTTTCGATCCAAAATTTCGGGGGCATCTTGGGGATCGTTCCTCCCCGTGAAAAGATAATTAACGGCTTTTTGCAACGGATCCTCTTCAGCAAGCGCCCAAATTTGCAGCGGAACAATCCAGAGAAAAACAACTACCCCCCTAGCAAGGCAACGCCTGACCCTGTCATTCTTAGCTGCTCGCTCTACCATGGTGTGGAATGCTTGCTTTACTGTCCGGCTTCTTGCTGGGTGATGATGTCCACGATCTTGCGGCTGGCAGGATCGACGATCAGAATATTGTCGCCCGTTACCTTGACGAATTTGAAATCCTTTAATAGCAGGCCAATCTGATCCTTCACCGCGATCGGCATAGAATTGAGCATGAGCGAGTCGGGAATGGTGCTCCCAACGGCAAGCCGAAGGTCGCCCGACACGGTTTGCGCCTGTTCGCTGGCGATGTTGTCGTAAATGATCCGTTTGTGAGAAGCGGTGAGACCGATGCCTTGCAGATTATTGGTGGTTGCGCCGGCCGCGTCTGGGCTTGCCTGAGCCAGCCGCGCATAGGGGGCCCGCTGCCTTTCCGACGCAGTCGTATCTGAGGCGTTGCAGGCAAGTGCGATAGATAATTCAAGCGAAAGCATGACAGCGATCACACCGAAATTCATGATCGAACTCCTTCTGCGATCCGATTTGCCGGTGGAGTTTACTGAGTTCAAGATGTTCTGCCGCGGGCCGTGTTCCTCGCTGGGTCTCTCCGGCCGGTCTTAGTCCTCATTGGCCCGAATGTCCGCTATAGGCCAATAGCGGACATCGGGTTTTGCGCTGCACATGTCTGCTTTTAGGGGTGAAGCGGACATCGCTTATTGCGGCGCAAACGTCTGCTTATGACCCATAGCGGACATTAGCTTTGCCAGCCGTCAGTGCGGCGCTCTTCCTGCCAAGGCCGGAAGCTCTCCCGCCGCGCTATCTGAGCCCCCAAATTCATTTTTAATTTTTGCGTGCCCATTCGCGCAGAAGCATCTTAGCCGTCGCCTCAGCATTTGCTCCCGCCCAGGCTTTTAATCGACTGCCATCAGGGGCCGAAACGATGACGGCGCCTTCCTTAATGCTGTATCTCCCAGAAATCGTGTTTTCCTCGGCGTCCTGAGTTCTAATTACCTTCTCGATAGCCATCGCATCTTCCCAGGTAAGAGCGGACACCAAGCGGACATGTGGTCATGTCTGCTTATGACCCAAAGCGGACATTATGCAGTTAAGCACTCTTGGCCTTGCTTAGCTGTTGATGTGGGGTTCCTCGTGCAAAACGACATTCAGCAATGAGGTGTGGATTTCGATCTGGCCGTTGTAGTCAATCAAGCCCAATTTTCGGAATTTGTTCATAAAAAAGCTCACGCGGGAGCGCGTCGTGCCAATCATTTCCGCGAGCGTCTCTTGGCTGACCTTGGCGATGATGGGTTCGGGTCGACCGTCCTTACCAAAATTAGCGAGCAAAAGAAGGGCCCGTGCCAAGCGCTTCTCGCTTGAATTGAACAATTGGTCGACCAAGTCCGCTTCAACCCGGATAGTGCGCGCCAAGAGATGCGAGACGAACATCTCGGAAAAAGCTGGCTCCTCATGGAGGACGCGGACCACGGTCGCTTTCTCTAGCCGCATGATCTCGCATTCCGTCATTGCCGTAGCGGTCGCTAAGCGCACCGGCTGCCCCGTCAGGCATCCCTCTCCGCAGAATTCGTCCGACCCCAGTACCGCGACGACGGCTTCCTTGCCCTGCTCCGACAAAACGGTGACTTTGACTTTGCCTTTTTGGATGTAGAACACCGCATCCGCAGGAGTGCCCTGCGAGAAGACCGTTTCGCCCTCCCGATATTTGGAGATGCTCCGGCCGCCATTTACGGTGGCGAGAAATACTTTCGTATCGAATGCAGCTGTTTTCGCTTTCTTCGCCATGACCGTTGCGCTCTGCCAGCGCCTCACGCCCATATAAAAACGATAAAGCCACGTGTTGTGGCGCCATTTGAGATAAATCAAAAAGTTTGGTCGGTCCGACCTAAATAATCCGCGCGGTGTCCCAAATACCTATAAAACAACGCATAACTGACCAATGACCGACGTTAAAAACAAGTCAAATTGAGTGAACGTCGAAACGGTCTATGCGGCAAGTTATCGTGTTGTCCACAAGTGTTCTGTTTTGACCGGACAGACCCCAATCAAAGGACCAAGGTTCCGCCATCACCGAAACGGCTTCGAGCCTAGGTGACTGAGAGACGCTTCCGCGCTCCCGCTCGTACGTTTTCGGGAGGTCCCTATGGATAATATTCCGATCCAAAACGTTGCGTTCGACGACACCGCAACCTCGGCAATGGGCGAAGGCTTTCGACAAGGCCTGTAAATCGCTGCGAAGTTTCGGGACTGCATGTACAGTGCGTGAGATCATCGCAAAACGGATTATTGCAGTCGCCACGAATGGCGAGCGCGATCCCGCCCGCCTCCATGAGCAAGCATTAATACCCTTCGGCATCGAAGATATGTCGATGCTGGTTGTTAGCGTAGGCCGCGATCCCCCCGTCCCAGCCTATGCTTCGGTCACGCACGCAGCGTGATCATAGAAAGCCCGGTTCCCCCGACCCGGACTTTCTTTTTGTACTAGGCCGAATTCCAGCAAGACGACTTCAAGACGCCGGACCGGGAACAGTTGTGGTTATTTGGGGCGCGTCGAGGTCAGGGTAGGTCCCCGTGCTTATGAACGCGAGGACTGCAATCACGATAGCGAGCACAATGCCGCCGCGGATGATCCACGATGTGTAGAACTTGTCGTCTCGTTTGTCCCTGCGCGTGTCGCTCTGATAGGTCATGATTGTCAACTCTGACTGAACGGCCGAGGTTCCAACTGGGAACGCCACGAGGCGGTCTTTCTTTTGCGCGCTCAGGATCAAAAGGTGAGACTTGGCTGATGTCCGCTTTTGGCCCAAAGCGGACATACCGAGTTGCACTGCCCATGTCCGCTTTTGGGGGTAAAGCGGACATGCCCTTTTGCACTGCAAATGTCCGCGTTTGGAGCAAAGCAGACATTTAAAAATACCGCAGGCACCGCCTAACCGTTGCCAACATGGGGGTGCGAGTCCACTTTTAACGGTGGGACAATCTCAACGAAAAATGCAGCAAAATCAAAATCACAATTGAATTCTGGCGGTCCCGAGAGGAGTCGAACCTCCGACCTTCGGTTTAGGAAACCGCTGCTCTATCCTGCTGAGCTACGGGACCATCCGTTTGAACTATAAACAATTTTTTATTGCGGCAAGCCTACCAGCATTTTGTCGCCAGCGTCCTAGCGAATGACGCTTACGCCCAAGATTCGAATGGCCGGGCCGACTAGAGGCCGCGGGGGGCGGAGCTTGGCATCCAATGATCAGACGACATCATCAAAAAGGCATCACATTCATCGTTGCGACCGCAATCCTGCTGGCAGCCGCAGGTGTACTTGCCCTGACACAGTCACAACCGGCGCCGGCGCAGAACCTCAAGGCCATCAAAGCCGATTACCGCCGCCCCGCGGCGCTTCCGGTCGAGAACAAGGCGCTAGCCAATCTCGGCCGCGATCTTTTCTTCGATACCCGCATCTCTGCGTCAGGCAGGACGTCCTGCGCGAGCTGCCATCTTCCCGAACTCGGGTACGTGGTGACCGAGGCCCATCCTATCAACGATTCAGGCAAACCGACCTCGCGCAAGTCACAGCCGCTGATCGGACTCGGCCACGCCGGCAAGGCGCTGATCGGCTGGGACGGGCGCAGCGCGACACTTGAGGCGCAGACGAAATCTTCGATTGCCACCGGGTCAATGTCGATGCGGGAAACCAGCTCGCCGGTGAAGGTCGAGATCATCGAGGAGCGCGTGAAATCGGATTCCGGCTATGCCGCGAAATTCAACGCGGCTCTGCCCGGCCGGCCAATCGATGTCGGCGCTATTGCGGCAGCGCTGGCGGCGTTCGAACGCACGCTCGAGCCTGCGATAACGCCGTTCGACCGCTGGATCGCCGGTGACGAGACGGCGATCAGCGCCGCCGCCAAACGCGGCTTTGCACTGTTCAACGGCAAGGCCGCCTGCGTCGCCTGCCACAACGGCTGGCGGTTCACCGACGACCAGTTTCACGACATCGGCACCACGACGACCGACCAGGGCCGCGGCAAGGCGGTCAAGGACGAGACCCTGAACTTCGCCTTCAAGACCCCAACGCTGCGCGCGGTAGCGGTGCGCGCGCCGTATATGCACAACGCATCGCTCGCGACGCTCGATGACGTTATGCGCCACTACGAGAAAGGTGGCATCGATCGGCCCAGCCGTTCGCCGCTGCTTGTCCCGATCCAGCTCAGCGATGCGGAGCGGGGCGACCTAGTCGCGTTCATGGAGACGCTGACGGGTGACGGCGAAGGCGCAAAATCACGTCATTGACGGCGTGCACAGGTCAGTCGATCTTCGCGCCAGACGCGGCAACGACGTCCTTCCACAGCGCGCGCTCCTTGGCCGCGTAAGCCAACGCGCCTTCCGGCGTGCTCGACAGCAAGCGCGCGCCACCCACCTGGAACCGTTTCTGGATCTCGGCGTCGGCGGCGATCTGCTTCATCGCGCCCGCGATCTTGTCGATGATCGGGCGCGGCGTGCCGGCCGGAAACACGAAGGCCGCCCAGGACGTCACGACGAAATCCTTCATGCCGGCTTCCTCCATGGTCGGCACATCCGCCATCGTCGGCCAGCGCTGCGCTGCAGTAACGGCGAGTGCGCGCATTTTCCCCGAGTCGATGGCGGGAAGATAAGAGGTGAGATTGTCGATGGCGAAGTTGACGTCGCCGGCGAGCATCGCGGGGATGGTCTGCGCGGCGCCGCGGAAAGGCACGTGTACGGCATCAAGCCCCGTGCGCTTCACAAACATTACACCCGACAGATGCGGCGACGTTCCGACGCCGGGACTGCCGTAACTGACACGGCCCTTCTGCTTGGCCCAGGAGATGAACTCGGACACCGTTTTCGCCGGGCAATGATCGCTCGCGACCACGAAGACGTTGGGCAACTCCCAGGTCAGCGATGCCGGCACCATGTCGCGCTCGGCGTCGTACGGCATCTTGCTGTAGAGATACTGATTAATCGCGAAGTGGCCGATGGTGGCGGCACCAATTGTGTAGCCGTCGGGCGGGCTGCCGGTGACAGCGGCGATGCCGATATTGCCGCCGGCGCCGGGGCGGTTTTCGATCACGAAGGGCTGGCCGAACATCTCCTTCATCCGCTCCGCCAGGATGCGCGACAGCACGTCGGTCGAACCGCCGGCCGGATAAGGCACGATGATGCGCACGGGGTGATCGGGCCAGTTGGCTTGTGCGCGGGCGCCGGTGGCGGCAAAGGCACCGATCGCGGCGACGGAAGCGAGCACGGAACGGCGGTTGGGCAGAGCGCAGCGCGGTATCATCGATTTGTCCTCCCCCGGCGGCAGGATGTTATGGCTGCCTTAAACATTCTAGCTTTTCATGAGCCTCTCATAGCGCCGCCCATTCTGTCGAGGCGCCAATTCCGGCGGTTCTCCGTGGTGTTCATGTCCGTAGTGTCCCGCCTCGTGTTCGCAACCGCTGCAACGGCGCTCGTGTCCGGCGCGGCAGCGCAGGAAGCCTGCAAGCTTCCCGGTCTCGGCACGGCGACCGTCGCCAGCGTGCGCGACGGGCGCACGCTGTTGCTCACCGACGGGCGCGAACTGCGGCTCGCAGCGATCGAGGCAGATGATGCGAGTCGCGCCGCGCTGAACGCGCTCGCCGCCGGCAAGATGTTGCGGCTGGAAAAGCTTGGGCCTGAGCAGGACCGCTATGGTCGCGTTGTCGCAATCGCCTATACGGATGACGCGCACGAGTCGCTGCAGCAAGTGATGCTCGCGCAAGGCCAGGCGCGCGTTTCGGGCCGGGTCGGCAACCGGCCCTGTGCGGAACTGCTGTTGAAGGCGGAGCATACGGCGCGCGCGACCGTACGCGGCATCTGGGCCGACCCCAATTTCGCCCCTTTGCCGTCACACGATGTTACCCGTATTACGGCTGTTCGGGGTCGGTTCGCCCTCGTTGAGGGCAAGGTCTTGTCGGTGCGGGAGAGCGGCGCCACAATATATGTCAATTTCGGGCGGCGGTGGGCGCAGGACTTTGCGGTCACCATCCTCAAGCGTCATCGACGAGATTTCGCGGCGGCTGTCATTGAGCCGAAGGAACTGGAAGGCCGCAGGATCAGGGTGCGAGGCTGGGTGGAGCAACGCCGTGGTCCGATGATGGAAGCGTCGGTTCCCGAGCAGATCGAGGTCATCAGGTAACGTAGCGTCGGTGGGTCATGGGGGGGCAGTCGATAATCAAAGTGAACCGTGCGCTCGGCATCGCGGCCGCGCTCGCGGTCCTGCTCGCCGGCTGCACCAGCTCGCCGGGCGACCGTTTCGTTTCGCTGCCGATGCCGAAAGCCACCGCGCCGACCCCGCGCGAGCCGGCGGTCCAGCGCGAGAACGCACGCATCCTCGCCTCTTACGGCGGCACCTATGACAATGCGCGCCTGCAGGCGATGGTCGAGAAAACGGTCGACCGCCTGGTGGCGGCGTCCGAGCGGCCGGACCTCAAATTCAAGGTAACGATCCTCAATTCCCCGGCGATCAACGCTTTCGCGCTGCCGGATGGCCGCCTCTACATCACGCGGGGCCTGATCGCGCTCGCCAACGACAAGGCGGAGCTCGCGTCCGTGCTCGCACATGAGATGGGGCATGTGATCGCGCGTCACGCAGCCATCCGCGAGGAACAGGCGCGGCAGGTCGCGATCATCGGCCACGTGGTAAGCGATGTGCTCAGCGATCCGCAGGTGGGCGCGCTGGCGCTCGCCAAGTCGAAGCTGACGCTCGCCGCCTTCTCGCGGGCGCAGGAATTCGAGGCCGACGGCATCGGCGTCGGAATCTCGGCGCGCGCCGGTTTTGATCCCTACGGCGCGTCGCGGTTCCTGTCCGACATGCAGCGCAATGCGGACCTTAAGGCAAGCGAAGGCGCCGGCCCGCGCGGCATCGATTTCCTCTCGAGCCATCCGGCGACGCCCGAGCGCGTGAAGAACGCGCTCGCCAATGCACGCCAGTTCAGCGGCCCCGGCCGTGGCGAGCGCGACCACACCGAATATTTCGCCGTCCTCGAAGGCCTGGTCTACGGCGAGGACCCGAGCGAAGGGTTCGCGCGCGGCCGGCACTTCCTGCATCCCAAGCTCGGCTTCAGCTTCGTGGCGCCACCCGGCTTCACGCTCGACAACACCGCACAGGCGGTGCTCGGCCTCAAGGACCGAGGTGATGAAGCGTTGCGTCTGGATGTGGTGAGCGTGCCGGCGGAGCAGCCGCTGCCCGATTATCTCAAGTCCGGCTGGATGGAAAATGTCGATCCGGGCAGCGTCGAGGAGTTCACCGTCAACGGCTTCCCGGCGGCAACCGCAGCCGCGAGCGGCACCGGGTGGGCCTTTCGTCTCTTCGCCGTCCGTTTCGGCAGCGACGTCTATCGTTTCATCTTTGCGGCGAAAAACAGGACCGAGCAGATCGACCGCGCGTTCCGCGAGTCGGTGATGACTTTCCGTCGCATGACGCTGAAGGAGAGCGAGCAGGTGAAGCCGCTGCACCTGAAGATCGTCACCGTTGCGCCCGGCGACACCGTCGAGAAACTCGCGCACCGCATGGGTACGTCAGATCATTCGCTCGAGCGCTTCCGGGTGCTCAATGGATTGGGCGCGCACGACCGCCTGAAGCCGGGCGAAAAGGTGAAGCTGGCGGTCGAGTGATCTGCGGCCGCCTTGCGCAACGGCGCATTGGGAATACTGCATTTCAACGTCATGCCCGCGCTTGTCGCGGGCATCCACGTCTAACGGTCTCACCAAGATCAAAGACGTGGATGGCCGGCACAAAGCCGGCCATGACGGAGGAGAGACGCAGCGTTGCGCCCCGGAAAAAACCGAAATCAGCTCTCGCCGCCTTCGTAGTTGATCGTGAACTCGCGCGGAACGTCGGGACCCCAGAGGTAGAACGAATCCTCCGGCTTGTGGTCGGCGGCCGGCCAGCGTTCGTCCTTCGGGATGTAGTCGATGTCGCAGGAATATTCCGAGAAGCTGCCCCACGGATCACGCACGTAGTGGAAATAGTTCGAGCCCAGCACATGACGGCCAAGACCCCAGCCCTTAGTCCAGCCTTTGTCGTGCATGCGCATGGCGCCGAGGCCGATGTCGTTGAGGCTGGCGACGTCCCAACTGCAATGGTGGAAGCCGGGCGCGCTCGACTTCACCAGAGCGAGCAGATGATGGTCGCTGCCGTGGATGCCGTGCATGAAAGCGACGAGGTCGGAGGCGCGGTCCGACAGGCGCAAGCCAAGCGTGCGCTCGTAGAACTTGATCGACTCCAATACGTCGCACGTGAAGATGAGAACGTGCGACAGGCGGCGCGGCCGCACCGGCGGGGCTTCCGCACGCGTGCCGGCGCCGGGCTTGCCGGCGGGAACGGACACCCACTGACTCTCGGACTTCCTGTCGGGCGACACTTTCGGCCCGACCTTGACCTCGATCAGCACGCCCTCATGGTTGCGGAACCAGAAGCCATTGCTCTCGAAACCGGGCGGCGGATCGATCAGCTTGACGCCCTGGTCCTCAATGCGCGCCTTCAGGCGCGGCAGGTCATCGGCGTAGCAGCCGAACGACAAATGATGCAGCGCCTTGGTCTTGACGCCTTCAACGACGGAGCCCCAGCGGTGATCATGGCCGAAGGTCTTGATGGCGAGCACATTGCCGTCGCGCCGCACGTCGAGACCGAAATTGCCGTAGAAATCCTGCGCGACCGACGCATCCGGAACGGCGAGAATGAACTGGTCGAGCGAATGCACGCCGAGCGCATCGGCTTCAGTGGTCGGCGCGACATAGCCGCGGATAGCGGTCATTACCTACTCCATTAAAGATCGGATTTTTTGCATTTTAACGCGCCGCACCGCGGGGGCAAATAACCGGCGCGTTCAAGTGAGGCCTTTTCTAGAAACCCTTACGGCATAAACCGAATTGCGCCAATCGGAGGCAGGCTGCATTTTGCCCTGGCGGTCGACGGCACGCGACATCAACACTGCCCCCCCTGCACCACCGGCATCCCAGGTCGTGCGGAACTTCTGCCAGCGCCAACCGCTTCGCGGCTCGAGCTCCGCAACGCGCCAGCTTTTCCCACCGTCAACCGACACTTCGACAGCCGCTACACCGCTGTCGGCCCACGCCCAACCCCAGATTTCAACGTGGCGTGGCCCAACCTGGGAGTCCGGCGCGGGGCTGACAATCACCGACTCCGGCGCTACCTGCCACACCGGCCGCGTGCCGGCCCCGTCGGGGTCGTTATAGAGGAGCGTCGTGAAGGGGCCATCCGCGCGAGCATCCGCGAGGTGCAGCCGCGACAGCCATTTCACGCAATTGGTGCCGTAGAACCCCGGTATCAGCAAACGCAACGGAAAGCCGTGCTCGGCATCCAATGGCTCGCCATTGATCTCGTAGGCGAGAAGAATGTCGCCGCCTTGCAGACGATCGAGCGGACAATCCTTCAGATATGGGCCCGAACGAATGCCGTCGTATTCTCCGTGATCGAGCCCGTATGACCACAGAAAGCGTGCTTCAGGCAAAATTCCAAGAGAGTCGAGCAGCGTCTTGAGATCGACGCCACCCCAAACGGCATTTCCGACCCTGCGCGTGGCGATTGTCGGATTTGACGGATATCCGGCGCATTGATGGAAGGATTCGATCTCAATTTTCGGCAGTTGCCGGATCTCGTCGAATGTGATCGAGGCCGGCTTGCGCACCAGTCCGCTGATACGCAGCGTCCATGCGCTCACGTCGACGCGCGGAATGCCGACATGCGCGAGCACGAAGAGATCGCGTTGTGCGGTTAGCCTGCTCGTCATCTGATGCGGCAGCAGCGGCACACGGCGGAACGTCCGCGGCGGGTCCATCGTGACGGCGGTTTCCTGCATGGCAGCGTCCGGCCAAGACTGACGTCCTGCCCTTTCTAGCACGCCACCAAATCAAAAGCCCGGCATCGCTGCCGGGCTTTTGATTTCGTTCGGAACGACACAGCGATTTACGCTGCTTCTTCCTCGACACCCTCTTCCGGAGTGCCCTCCTCGGCCGGCTTAGGACCGCGGCGCGGACCCTTGGCGAGCGCCGCCTCGATCTCTTTGATCGCCTCGGTCTCGGTCACGCGCTGCACGGCAGCGATCTCGCGCGAGAGCCGGTCGAGCGCGGCTTCGTAAAGCTGCCGCTCCGAGTAAGACTGCTCGGGCTGGGTCTCAGACCGATAGAGGTCGCGCACGACCTCGGCGATGGCGACGATGTCGCCGGAATTGATCTTGGCTTCGTATTCCTGCGCCCGGCGCGACCACATGGTGCGTTTGATGCGCGCGCGGCCCTTGAGAGTCTCAAGCGCGCGCTTGACCAGCGGCCCTTCGGCCAACTTGCGCATGCCCACCGACACGATCTTGGCGGTCGGAACCCGCAGCGTCATCTTGTCCTTGATGAAATTGATGACGAACAGCTCGAGCTTCGCGCCCGCGACCTCCTGTTCCTCGATCGCCATGATCTGACCCACGCCGTGGGCCGGGTAAACGATGAACTCGTTGGTCTTGAAGCCTTGTCGTTGGGTAGTCTTCTTATTGCTGGGCATTCCGGGCATGACTCCTTCACCGGCCCCTTTGCGGGCACCGGTCATCTTGGCTGCGGGAGCCCCGGCACGGGCGGGGCCGCGCGAGGCATGGGGGGTCCGCCGCGTAACGGCAGACTTTTTCGGCCCCCGGCTCATGCCGGCTGACCCTTTCTTCGATTTATGACGCGATTTTCCTGCCACTGCTCACGCGTGGATTGCACGCCCTCTGATCTGGGAACCGGGGAACCCGGCCACCGAAAAATAAGGCTCCCGAATGGGGAGCGTACCGGTGGCGACGTCGTTCCTGTCCATTTTTTACATATATAGCACATTTTTCGGCAGAATCAAAGCCTTATAGGCTGCAAACCCGCCATTCCAGGGACACAATCCGGCGATTTTCGCGAATCGGTTAACGCTCTTCGACGGACCCGGCCGCCCATCAGCCGGGAGGTCCCCAGCTGGATACCGCAACCAGGGTTTCAGCCGCCGGTTCCCGCGTTCGGAGAGAAGAACTTCTTGAACTTCTCAGGAACGCCCTCCCAATCCTTGGCATCGGGAGGAGGCTCTTTTTTGACCGTGATATTGGCCCAGGTTTTCGAGTATTCGGCATTGAGTTCCAGCCACTTCTCGAGGCCCGGCTCGGTGTCCGGCTTGATCGCGTCGACCGGGCATTCCGGCTCGCAGACACCGCAGTCGATGCACTCGTCAGGGTGGATGACGAGCATATTTTCGCCCTCGTAGAAGCAGTCCACCGGACACACCTCCACGCAGTCCATGTATTTGCACTTGATGCAGCTTTCGACGACGACGTAGGTCATTCCCCACTCCGGACAACTTCTAGCGGACGCTGCCTAACGTAATGGCAGATAGGCCGCAACAGCTCTGCGCGCCATAGTTCGCCACCGTCAGGGCCGGCCGGGCCGCGCAACCCTAGAGGCCTCAGCTGCCCCGGTGCAGGCCCCGGTCCCGGAACTTGTTGTCAAATCCCGGTAAAGCGCACGTGCGGCGGGCGCGCCACCCCGACGCCCGCAAATCCTCTCCACCCGGAGCACCCGCACCGAGCGGTCAAGCGCGAGCGTGACTACGTCGCCGATCTGCACGGGATGGGCGGCGGCAGTCATGCGCTTGCCGTTGAGCCGCACGAAGCCCGCCGTGGTGAGCGCCGCGGCATCCGTTCGCGTGCGCACCATGCGGGCATGCCATAGCCATTTGTCGATGCGCTGACGATCGAGATCTTTCGGTCCGGCGCTCAAGACGGATCTTTGCCGCTCTGCTCAAGCTGCTGTTTGAGTGCGGCGAGTTTGGCAAAAGGCGAATTCGGATCGGGCTGCTTGTCGCGGCCGCCGGAATTGCCAAACGGCTTGGCGTAGTAACGCTCACGTTCGGCACGATCGACATTTTCTCCGCGTTCGCGTCGCGGGCGGCCGCCGCGCGGCCTGCTGTCCTGCCGCTCGCCGCGCTCCCCCTGCTTCTGCATGCGCTGCTGGCGCTCTTGACGGTCCTGACGCTTTTCGCGGTCAGCTCCCTCGCTGCGTTCGCGTCGCGGGCGGCGCGGACCGCGCGACGGCGCGGTCGCATCGGTCGACAGCGCTGCGGCCGCCTCGCCTTCCGCAGGGGCCGCGGGTGCACCATCGGTCGCGGCAAACTGCGTCTGCTGCTGGCGATACGGACGACGCGGACGGTGCGGGCGACGCTCGGAGCGACCGGCGGGGCGCCACACTTCGATGAACGCGGGCTCCTCGGCCGGCTTCACTTCTGCTGGCGCGCTTTCGACTGGTGCTGCCGCCGCAGTTTCGGCCGGCACGGGTTCTTGAGCTGCTTCTTGCGCGGGGACCTGTACCGACGGTGCGACCTCCGTCGGAATGAACTCAGGCTCGGGCAACAACGAGCGCGATGAGACATCGGTCGCGGATGCAGCAGCCGCGTTTTCAACCGGGGCCAGCTCGACCGGCGTCTCGCTCGCAGGTGCAGCCTCCACCGTTGCGCCCGGGGCAGCGGCCGCTGCCTCGGGTGCAGCTTGCGCCTCCACCGACTTCGGCTTGCGATCCATCCGATATCCAAGCGAACGCAAGATCGATGCGAAGTCCTCGCCGGATGCACCTGTGAGGGACGTCATCGCGCCGCTGACGAGGAAGCTGCGGCCGTCGAAGAAACCGTCCGGTTTCGGGCCAGGGGCGCCTTCGCGCCATGACAGCGCGGGCCTGATGAGATCCGCGAGGCGCTCGAGAATATCGACGCGCACCGCGCGCTCGCCGCAGATGCGATAGCCGGCCGTCCGATAAAGCGCTTTCGGCGTCTCTTTATCGACCGGGATCGACGTGCGGCCGCTGGCGGCGAGATGCAGCAATTCGACCACGCCCTTCGCATCAGGACTCTCGTGCTTGATCGCCCACAGCTGGGTCGCGAGCGCACGCGGCGCTGGCTTGAGCAGCCCAGGCAAATAAATGTGATAGGCGCCGAAGCGTACGCCATATTTGCGCAAGGTTGCGCGCGCGGGCTGGTCAAGGCCTTTGACTTCTTCCGCTACCTTCTGTCGTTCGAGCACGCCGAGCGCTTCGACGAGCTGGAAAGCAACGCCACGCGCCATTCCGGTGACGTCCTCGGCCGCGGTGAGCGAAAACAGTGCTGCGAGCAGCTTCTCGATGTGAGTCTTGAGCCAGAGGTCGAGTCGGTTCTGCACCAATTCACGCGCGGGACCGGTAAGAAGCTCGTCGGCGATGATACGTACGCGCGGACGCAGGGTATCGTCGCCGGCAGCGAGCTTGCCTACAAGATCGCCGGTCCAACGCAAGGCGCCGTCGGCGGCAAGTACAATCTGATCGTTCGAGGCCTGCGAAAGCTTGGTCGCGCGCAGCTCGATTTCGCCGGCGAGCGCTTTCTGTGCGGCAGCGTTAAGCGCCTTGGCTTCGGACCCCGCAGCGGAAGCGTCCGGTGCGAACATGAAACCGTCGAGGCGGCCGATCACGTGCCCCTCGACTTTAACTTCTCCGGACTTTCCGATTTCGGTTTCCAACATCGTGTTCTCACGCAGCCGCCGCATTAATACACTGGTGCGGCGGTCCACGAAACGTTCGGCCAAACGTTCGTGCAACGCATCGGACAGCTTGTCTTCGACGGCGCGCGTGACTCCTTGCCAATGGTCCGGATCGCCAAGCCAATCCGGCCGGTTGGCAACGAAAGTCCAGGTCCTGACAT
>Ga0207428_10001057_pt1 | contig 30209 bp, 24 predicted proteins | sample RhiMethybrSRZTD1_FD_187600 | JGI IMG/M metagenome (GOLD analysis project Ga0207428, IMG submission 187600) | Populus rhizosphere microbial communities from Tennessee, USA - Rhizosphere MetaG P. TD hybrid SRZTD1 (SPAdes) (version 3) | ecosystem: Host-associated > Plants > Roots > Rhizosphere >...
CCGACGATCGCAGCATCGATCAGGCCATGGCCGTGGAAAACAGCGACCTGGTGGTCGTGCCCAAGGGTTATCACCCGGTCAGTGTGCCGTACGGCTACGAGTCGTATTACCTGAACGTGATGGCCGGCCCGAAACGCGTCTGGCAGTTCCATAACGATCCGCAGCACAGCTGGCTGCTGGATCTCTGAATTCCAACGTCTGAATTCCACTATCTGCACGGAGAACAATAACGATGAGCGACGCCCAGGTAATCGGCCATTACATAGACGGTCAGGTGCAAGACACCGGCAGTGAGCGGTTCAGCAATGTCTTCAACCCGGCCACCGGCAGCGTGCAGGCACGGGTCGGGCTAGCTAACGTGAACACCGTGGACGAGGCAGTCGCATCGGCCCTCAAGGCCTTTCCAGCCTGGTCCGAGCAATCATCCCTGCGCCGTTCGCGGGTGATGTTCAAGTTCAAGGAATTGCTCGACCGCCATCACGATGAACTGGCAGAAATCATCAGCCGCGAACACGGCAAGGTGTTTTCCGACGCCAAGGGGGAAGTCACCCGTGGCATCGAAATCGTCGAATACGCCTGCGGTGCGCCGAACCTGTTGAAAACCGAATTCAGCGACAACATCGGCGGTGGCATCGACAACTGGAACCTGCGCCAGCCACTGGGCGTCTGCGCCGGGGTCACGCCGTTCAACTTCCCGGTGATGGTGCCGCTGTGGATGATTCCGTTGGCACTGGTTACCGGTAACTGCTTCATCCTCAAACCCTCCGAACGTGATCCGTCCGCCAGTTTGCTGATGGCCCGCCTGCTCACCGAAGCCGGCTTGCCGGACGGTGTGTTCAACGTGGTCCAGGGTGACAAGACGGCGGTCGACGCCTTGCTGCAACACTCGGACATCGAGGCGATTTCGTTTGTCGGTTCGACGCCGATTGCCGAATACATCCACCAGCAAGCCACTTCACGCGGCAAGCGGGTGCAGGCGCTGGGCGGGGCGAAGAACCACATGATCGTCATGCCCGATGCGGACCTGGATCAAGCGGCGGATGCCTTGATTGGCGCCGCTTACGGCTCGGCGGGCGAACGCTGCATGGCGATCTCGATTGCCGTCGCAGTCGGCGATGTCGGCGACCGGTTGATCGCCAAACTGCTGCCGCGTATCGATCAATTGAAAGTCGGCAATGGCCTGCAGGGTGACACCGACATGGGGCCGCTGGTCACTGCCGAACACAAGGCCAAGGTTGAAGGCTTCATCGATCAGGGCGTGGCCCAGGGTGCACAGCTGATCGTCGACGGTCGCCACTTCAAGGTGCCGGGCGCCGAGAATGGCTTCTTCGTCGGCGCGACGCTGTTCGATAACGTCACGACCGAGATGAGCATTTATCAGCAGGAAATCTTCGGCCCGGTGCTGGGCATCGTTCGCGTGCCGGACTTTGCCAGCGCCGTGGCCCTGATCAACGCCCATGAATTCGGCAACGGCGTGTCCTGCTTTACCAGCGATGGCGGCATTGCTCGCTCGTTTGCCCGCAGCATCAAGGTGGGCATGGTCGGTATCAACGTACCGATTCCGGTGCCTATGGCCTGGCACTCGTTCGGCGGCTGGAAGCGCTCGCTGTTCGGTGATCACCACGCATACGGCGAAGAAGGCATCCGCTTCTACAGCCGCTACAAAAGCGTGATGCAGCGCTGGCCCGATAGTATCGCCAAGGGCCCTGAATTCAGCATGCCAACCGCCAAATAATTCACCTGTACGGAGAACAACAATAATGAGCAAACCCCTGCGTTTCGCCTTGAACCGTATGGTCGCCCCACGTTTGTCCCTACCCGCGTTCATCGAACTGGCGGTGACCCTGAAGGCGGACGCCATCGAGATCCGCAACGACCTCAAAGGCGTCGAGATCGAGGATGGCACCGCGCCCGAGCGTGTGCGCGAGTTGTGTGCAGCCAAAGGCATCACCGTGCTGTCGATCAACGCGCTGTATCCGTTTGATGTGTGGAATGACGAGCGCCGGGAGCAGGCCCGCAAGCTTGCCGCTTATGCCCGTGATTGTGGCGCACAGGGTTTGGTCATGTGCCCGTTGAACGACCGTGCCGATCCGCGCAACGAGGCCGAGCGCGCGTCAGGCCTGCGCACGGCGTTGAGCCAGCTGGCACCGATCCTGCGCGATTATGGCATTTTCGGTTTCATCGAGCCGCTGGGTTTCGAAGAGTGCTCGCTTCGACGTAAACGCACGGCGGTGGACGTGATCAAGACCATCGGCGGGCTGGATGTGTTCCGTCTGGTGCATGACACCTTCCACCATCACCTGGCCAGTGAACATGAATTTTTCCCCGAGCTGACCGGGCTGGTACACATCTCCGGGGTCGAGGATGCCGAAGCACCACTGGCGACCATTCGCGATGGTCACCGAATGCTGGTGGGTGAAGGCGACATTCTCGGCAATGCGGCGCAGATCGACACCTTGCTCGCTACCGGCTACAGCGGCTACCTGTCGTTCGAACCGTTCGCCGACAGCGTGCATGGGCTGGCGGATATCGAGCGGGCGATCGGCGCGAGCATGGATCACCTGCAAAAAACTCTGGCCTGAGACAGTTATCGAATTGATTGGAGAACCCTTGTGGGAGCGAGCTTGCTCGCGATGGGGCCTGCACATTCAACATTGATGCTGGCTGCCAGTCCGCCATCGCGAGCAAGCCCGCTCCCACAATGATCAGTGTTCACAGCACATACCGGATTTAGCTTCAAAGGAAGGTGCAAGCATGACCACAACAAGACTGACCATGGCCCAGGCCCTGGTGAAATTCCTCGATAACCAGTACATCGAGGTCGATGGGGTTCAGAGCAAATTCGTCGCCGGGATCTTTACCATCTTCGGCCACGGCAACGTGCTGGGTCTCGGGCAGGCCCTGGAGCAAGACAGCGGTGACCTGATCGTCCATCAGGGCCGCAATGAGCAAGGCATGGCCCACGCGGCTATCGGTTTCGCCAAACAACACCTGCGGCGCAAGATCTACGCCTGTACTTCATCCGTGGGGCCGGGTGCGGCGAACATGCTGACCGCTGCCGCCACCGCGACAGCCAACCGCATTCCATTGCTGCTGTTGCCCGGTGATGTCTATGCCTGCCGCCAGCCCGACCCGGTGTTGCAACAGATCGAGCAGTTCCACGACCTGAGCATCAGCACCAACGATGCATTCAAGGCTGTCAGCAAATACTGGGACCGCATCAACCGTCCCGAGCAACTGATGACGGCGGCGATCCACGCCATGCGCGTGCTCACCGATCCGGCCGAAACCGGCGCCGTGACTCTTGCCTTGCCGCAGGACGTGCAAGCCGAGGCGTACGACTATCCCGATTACTTCCTGCAAAAACGTGTACACCGTATCGAGCGTCGTCCGGCTACCGAAGCCATGCTGGGTGATGCGCTGGCGCTGTTCAAAGGCAAGCGCAAACCGCTGATTATTTGCGGTGGCGGGGTCAAGTACTCTGGCGCCAATAGCGCGTTGCAAGCGTTTGCCGAGCGCTTCGATATTCCCTTCGCCGAAACCCAGGCGGGCAAGAGTGCGCTGGTGTCGAGCCATCCGCTGAACGTCGGTGGCATCGGTGAAACCGGTTGCCTGGCGGCGAACCTGCTGGCCAGGGACGCTGATCTGATCATCGGTATCGGCACCCGTTACAGCGATTTCACCACCGCTTCGAAATCCTTGTTCAAACACCCCGAGGTTCAGTTCCTCAATCTTAATATCAGCCCCTGCGACGCTCTGAAACTCGACGGGGTGCAACTGCTGGCGGACGCCAAAACCGGCTTGAACGCCTTGGCTGATGCCCTGGGCGACTATCGCTCCAGTTGGGGCGATCAACCCCGTCAGACCAAGGCGCAACTGGATGAAGAAGTCGATCGCATCTATCAGGTGGAATATCAGGCAAAGGATTTCGTACCGGAAATCAACGACCACATGGACCCGGCCGTCCTGCGCGAATTCATTGAACTGACCGGTTCCTGCCTGACCCAGAGCCGCGTGCTCGGCGTACTCAATGAAACCCTGGCGGACGACGCAGTGATCGTCGCCGCCGCCGGCAGCCTGCCTGGCGACTTGCAGCGCAGCTGGCGCAGCAAGGGCGTGAACACCTACCACGTCGAGTACGGCTATTCCTGCATGGGTTACGAGGTCAACGCTGCGTTGGGTGTGAAACTCGCCGAACCGGACCGTGAGGTCTATGCGCTGGTGGGCGACGGCTCCTACATGATGCTGCACTCGGAACTGGCGACCTCGATCCAGGAGCGGCGCAAGATCAACGTGGTGCTGCTGGACAACATGACCTTCGGCTGCATCAACAACCTGCAGATGGAACACGGCATGGACAGCTTCGGCACCGAGTTCCGCTTCCGTAACCCGGAAACCGGCAAGCTCGATGGCGGCTTCGTGCCGGTGGATTTCGCCATGAGCGCGGCGGCCTATGGCTGCAAGACTTACAAAGTGAACACCGTTGAAGAACTGAACGCTGCACTGGCGGATGCGCGCTTGCAGACAGTTTCGACGCTGATCGATATCAAGGTTTTGCCCAAGACCATGATTCACAAATACCTGTCGTGGTGGCGAGTCGGTGTGGCGCAGGTTTCCACCAGTGCCCGTACCGATGCGGTAGCCAAGACCCTGAACGAACGACTGGCCAAGGCCCGTCAGTACTGATTGCCCCTGAAACCAACAACAAGTCTTCACAGGAGAGTTTTCATGTCTTTAAAGATTGGCGTCATCGGCACCGGGGCCATCGGCCAGGACCACATCCGTCGTTGCAGCCAGACCTTGCTCAACAGCCAGGTCGTCGCGGTTACCGACATCAATTTGCAGCAAGCGGCCAAGGTCGTTTCCGATTTGAAGCTGACCGCCGAGGTTTATCCCGACGGCCATGCGCTGATCAAGGCGCCGGAAGTCGAGGCGATCCTCGTCACCTCCTGGGGGCCGAGCCACGAAGAGTTCGTGCTGGCAGCGATTGCCGCCGGTAAGCCGGTGTTCTGCGAGAAACCGCTGGCGGTCACTGCCGAAGGCTGCCGCAAGGTCGTCGAGGCCGAAGTGGCTCACGGCAAGCGGCTGGTACAGGTCGGTTTCATGCGTCCGTACGACGAGGGGTATCGGGCGCTGAAATCAGTGATCGACAGCGGCCAGATCGGCGAGCCGTTGATGCTGCATTGCGCCCACCGCAACCCGACCGTGGGCGAGAACTACAAGACCGACATGGCGATTACCGACACCCTGATCCATGAGCTGGATGTGCTGCGCTGGTTGCTCGATGACGACTACGTGTCGGTACAGGTGGTGTTCCCGCGCAAGACCAGCAAAGCCCACGCCCATTTGAAAGACCCGCAGATCGTGCTGCTGGAAACCGCCAAGGGCACGCGCATCGATGTGGAAGTGTTCGTCAACTGCCAGTACGGCTACGACATCCAGTGCGAAGTGGTGGGGGAGACTGGCATCGCCAAACTGCCGGAACCGTCCCAGGTGCAGTTGCGCAGTGGCGCGAAGCTGTCCAATGCGATTCTGATGGACTGGAAGGACCGGTTCATCGCCGCGTATGACGTCGAGTTGCAGGCGTTCATCGATGGTGTGCGCGCCGGGCAGGTTGGCGGTCCTTCGGCGTGGGATGGCTTCGCAGCGGCGGTGGCGGCGGATGCGTGCATCGAGGCGCAGAACAGCGGGGCGATTGTCAAAGTCGGCCTGCCAGAGCGCCCACACTTCTACAGCTAACTATTAACCCATGTGGGAGCGAGCTTGCTCGCGATGATGGCGGCACATTCAACATCAATGTTGGTTGACCCTCCGCTATCGCGAGCAAGCTCGCTCCCACAGGGTTGGTGTGAGGGCTGAGTCCCTCTAACGGGAGAACAAAATCATGCGCATCGCACTAGACCCCTACATGTACCGCAACCTGCCTCTGGGCAAGATGGTCGACAAGGTCGCCGAGCTCGGCTACGAACACATCGAGCTGTCGCCCCGGGAAGATTTCCTGCCGTTCTACAAGGCCCCACGGGTCGACAAGGCGCGGATCAAGGAATTTCGCAAAGCCCTGAGCGACACCGGGGTCAAACTCTCTTCTTTATTACCGATGTACCACTGGGCCGCTGCCGACGAAGGTTTGCGCGTGGCCGCGGTGCGGAACTGGAAGCGCGCGATCCAGATTGCCGTAGAGATGGATTGCGAACTGGTCAACACCGAGTTCACCGGCCAGTCGGACAACCCGCTGGTCTGCGAGAACCAGTTCATGCGCTCCATGGACGAGTTGATCCCGGAGTTTGAGCGCGAGGGCATCAAGCTTGATATACAGGCGCACCCCTATGATTTCTGCGAGCGCAACAACGAATCGGTGGACATCATTCGCGGGCTGGATCGCGACTGGATCAACTACCTCTATGCCGCGCCGCACACCTTCTTCTACGACGACGGCAAAGGTGACATCGCCTCGATGCTCAAGTACGCCGGCTCCAGGCTGAGTCACCTGATCATCGCCGACACCTACAACCACAAGGCTTCGTCGGGCCTGCGCTACATCGTCAACCCGCCGGGCGTGACCGCCACCGTGCACCAGCACCTGGACATTGGCCAGGGCGAGGTCGACTGGGAAGCGTTTTTCGGCACCTTGCGCGAGATCAGGTTCGATGGCATCGCCACCGTCTCGGTGTTCGCCTGGGAGGACCGTCCAGACGAGTCCAACCGGATGATGCTCGAGCGCGTGACCCGCGAACTCTGCCAATGACCGGCATACACAAAAACCTGTGGGAGCGAGCCTGCTCGCGAAGGCGGCGCAACAGTAAATATTGATGTTGCCTGACACACCGCTTTCGCGAGCAGGCTCGCCCCACAAGGACCGCGTATATCCAGTAGGCAGCTCACATAACAATAAGAAGGAGTTGATTCATGCGCATCGGACTTGTCGGATACGGCCATGGCGGCCGTTTTTTCCATGCTCCACTGATCAGCAGTTTGCCGGGTGCAACCTTCGTCGGTGTGGTTACCCGTTCAACGGAGCGGCGCCAGTTGCTGTCGGCAGAACACCCCGGCGTGCCGGCCTTCGACAGCATCGGCCAACTGGTCGAAATCGGGGTCGATGTGCTGGTGGTGTCCACACCGCTCAAAGGTCGCCCGGCGCTGGTGCTCGACGCCATCGAACACAATGTGGCGGTGGTCAGCGACAAGCCGTTCGCCGCCGACGCACAACAGGCGCAAACCCTGATCACCATGGCCGAGCGCCAGGGCGTGCAACTGAGCGTCTACCAGAACCGGCGTTGGGACTCGGACTTTCTCACCGTGCGCAAACTCATCGAGTCCGGTGCGCTGGGCCAGGTCACCCGTTTCGAATCGCGGATCGAGCGCTATTCGCCACAGTCGGTGAACAATGGCAGTGGCGGCGGTTTCTTGCGGGATCTGGGCAGTCATCTGGTGGATCAGGCGCTGCTGCTTTTCGGCCCCGTCACTCGGGTTTACGCCGAACTGGATTACGTCGAAAAAGGCCAGCCCTTCGACGACGGCTTCTTTATGTCCCTGACCCATGCCAACGGCGTGACCTCGCACCTGGGCGGCAGTTGCCTGCAAAACACCCCCGGCCCGCGCTTTCGTGTGACCGGCACTCAGGGCTGCTACAGCGTCGACGGCCTGGACGGGCAGGAGGCGTCGGCGCTCGCCGGGCTGACACCGAAATCCGAAGGTGAACGCTGGGGCGTGGAAGAGCATCGCCGCTGGGGCTGGTTCGAACAGGGCGAAGTGCGCGAAAGGGTTTCCTCCGAGCGCGGTTGCTGGAATCAGTTCTATTTACAGCTACAAGCCGCATTGCAGAGGGGTGGCCCAATGCCTGTGGACGCCCGTGATGCACTGGCGACCACCCGTGTGCTAGACGCTGCGCGGCTGAGTGCCGAGCGCCATCAAGTGGTGCAATTGAGCCCCTTCGAGAGTCATCGAACAAAATCAGAATAAAATTCTAAAATTTGTTGATATGGAAAATATTTTCCAATAAAGTCATTTCCAGCGAACTGCCTCGCACCCGGCTCCAACTCTTTTCCCGCTTGTCCGCTTACTGAAATCGTCACGCCTTATCCATAAAACCAACAAGAATGTGGAGAAAGACTTTTCATGAAGACCAAGATCCGTTTCGCCTCACTCGCCTTGTCCCTGATGTTCGCCAGCGGCGCTGCATTCGCTGACATGAAGATCGGCGTCAGCATGTCGCAGTTCGATGACACCTGGCTGACCTATCTGCGCGAATCCATGGACACAAAAGCCAAGTCCTATCCCGATGGCGTCAAGCTGCAGTTCGAAGACGCGCGCAGTGACGTGGTCAGGCAATTGAGCCAGGTAGAAAGCTTCATTAGCCAGAAGGTCGACGCCATTGTGGTCAACCCGGTGGATACTGCCGCGACCAAAAAGATCACCGAATCGGCGGTCAAGGCCGGCATTCCGCTGGTGTACGTCAACCGTCGTCCCGATGACCTGAACCTGCCCAAAGGCGTGGTCACTGTCGCCTCCAACGACCTGGAGGCGGGGCAGATGCAGATGCAATACCTGGCCGACAAAATGGGCGGCAAGGGTGACATCGTGATCCTGCTGGGCGACCTGGCGAACAACTCCACCACCAACCGTACCAAGGGTGTCAAAGAGGTGTTGGCCAAGTACCCGAACATCAAGATCGAGCAAGAGCAAACCGGCATCTGGTTGCGGGACAAGGGCATGACCCTGGTCAACGACTGGCTGACCCAGGGCCGCAAGTTCGACGCGGTCGTCTCCAACAACGACGAGATGGCCATTGGTGCCGCGATGGCCCTGCAACAGGCCGGAGTGGAAAAGGGCAGCATCCTGATCGCCGGTGTCGACGGTACGCCTGACGGTTTGAACGCAGTGAAGAAGGGCTCTCTGGTCGTGTCGGTGTTCCAGGACGCCAAGGGTCAGGCAGACGGTTCGATCGAGACGGCAGTGAAAATGGCCAAAAACGAGCCGGTAGAGCCGGCCGTATGGGTGCCGTATCGCTTGATCACGCTGCAAAACGTTGACCAGTTCAAATAGTCCGTCCGTTCAATAACAACAATAAACACGCAAGGTGGCGACCGCGACCTTGCTGATGGAGTACCTGATCATGTTCGCTTCAGCGACTGCTTCGAGCACCCCATTGATGGGTGTCCAGCCAACTGTAACGCCTGTCGATGAGCCGTACCTGTTGGAAATCGTCAACGTCAGCAAGGGTTTCCCCGGGGTGGTGGCCTTGTCCGACGTACAGCTGCGGGTACGCCCCGGTTCCGTGTTGGCCCTGATGGGCGAGAACGGCGCGGGCAAATCCACCTTGATGAAAATCATCGCCGGTATCTACCAGCCGGACGCCGGCGAACTGCGCCTGCGGGGCAAGCCGGTGGTCTTCGAAACACCCCTGGCGGCGCTGCAGGCCGGGATCGCGATGATCCATCAGGAGCTCAACCTGATGCCGCACATGAGCATCGCCGAGAACATCTGGATCGGCCGTGAGCAGCTCAATGGTTTCCACATGATCGACCACCGGGAAATGCATCGCTGTACGGCGAAGCTTTTGGAGCGCCTGCGCATCAACCTTGATCCGGAAGAACAGGTAGGCAATCTGAGTATCGCTGAACGGCAGATGGTCGAGATCGCCAAGGCAGTGTCCTACGATTCCGACATTCTGATCATGGACGAACCGACCTCGGCCATCACCGACAAGGAGGTCGCCCATCTGTTTTCGATCATTGCCGACCTCAAGAGCCAGGGCAAAGGCATCATCTATATCACCCACAAAATGAATGAAGTGTTCAGTATCGCCGATGAAGTAGCGGTGTTCCGTGACGGCGCCTACATCGGCTTGCAACGCGCCGACAGCATGGACGGTGACAGCCTGATTTCAATGATGGTCGGCCGCGAGCTTAGCCAGTTGTTCCCGGTGCGCGAGAAGCCGATCGGCGATCTGTTGCTGTCGGTACGCGACCTCAAGCTCGATGGCATTTTCAAGGACGTGTCCTTCGATCTGCATGCTGGCGAGATTCTCGGCATTGCCGGGTTGATGGGCTCGGGGCGGACCAACGTCGCCGAGGCGATCTTTGGTATCACCCCGAGCGACGGTGGCGAGATTCGCCTAGATGGTGAAGTGGTGCGCATTACCGACCCGCACATGGCCATCGAGAAGGGCTTCGCCCTGTTGACCGAGGATCGCAAACTCAGCGGCCTGTTCCCGTGTCTGTCGGTGCTGGAGAACATGGAAATGGCGGTGCTGCCGCACTTCGCCGGCCACGGTTTCATCCAGCAAAAAGCCCTGCGCGCCTTGTGCGAAGACATGTGCAAGAAGCTGCGGGTGAAAACCCCGTCGTTGGAGCAATGCATCGACACGCTGTCCGGCGGAAATCAGCAGAAAGCCTTGCTGGCGCGCTGGTTGATGACCAATCCACGAATCCTGATTCTCGACGAGCCGACCCGCGGCATCGATGTCGGCGCCAAGGCCGAGATCTACCGGCTTATTTCCTACCTCGCCAGCGAAGGCATGGCGGTGATCATGATTTCCTCGGAACTGCCGGAAGTGCTCGGCATGAGCGATCGGGTCATGGTCATGCACGAGGGCGACCTGATGGGCACTCTCGAGCGCAGCGAAGCGACTCAGGAGCGAGTGATGCAACTGGCCTCGGGCATGTCCGCGGTTCACTAATGGATGCCGGCGCTGGCTCGGCCAGCGTCGACGATGCGATAGAAGGGTGAGTGGTTATGAACGCGATACTGGAAAACAAGCCAGCAACGGCACCGGTCAAGAGTCGCCGGCGCTTTCCGACCGAGCTGAGCATCTTCCTGGTGCTGATCGGCATCGGCCTGGTGTTCGAAATGTTCGGCTGGATCGTGCGCGACCAGAGCTTCCTGATGAACTCCCAGCGGCTGGTATTGATGATCCTGCAAGTGTCGATCATCGGCCTGCTGGCAATTGGCGTGACCCAGGTGATCATCACCACTGGCATTGACCTGTCCTCAGGCTCGGTGCTGGCGTTGTCGGCGATGATTGCCGCCAGCCTGGCGCAGACCTCGGATTTCGCCCGTGCGGTGTTCCCGTCGCTGACTGACTTGCCGGTGTGGATTCCAGTGATTGTCGGGCTCGGTGTCGGGCTGCTGGCGGGGGCAATCAACGGCAGCATCATTGCCATTACCGGGATTCCACCGTTCATTGCCACCTTGGGCATGATGGTCTCGGCCCGTGGCCTGGCGCGGTACTACACCGAAGGCCAGCCGGTGAGCATGCTATCGGATTCCTACACGGCCATCGGTCACGGCGCGATGCCGGTGATCATTTTCCTGGTGGTGGCGGTGATCTTCCACATCGCGTTGCGCTACACCAAGTACGGTAAATACACCTACGCCATCGGCGGCAACATGCAGGCGGCGCGTACGTCCGGTATCAACGTCAAACGCCATCTGGTCATCGTCTACAGCATCGCCGGGTTGCTGGCGGGGCTGGCGGGCGTGGTGGCTTCGGCCCGTGCCGCCACCGGCCAGGCCGGGATGGGCATGTCCTATGAACTGGATGCGATTGCCGCCGCGGTCATCGGTGGTACCAGTTTGGCGGGCGGAGTAGGGCGCATCACCGGCACGGTCATCGGTGCACTGATCCTTGGGGTGATGGCCAGCGGGTTCACTTTCGTCGGGGTCGATGCTTACATCCAGGACATCATCAAGGGCCTGATCATCGTGGTCGCAGTGGTCATCGACCAATACCGTAACAAGCGCAAACTCAAGCGCTGAGTTTGACTGCAAACAGCGAGGGCCTGTTCTGGCTCTCGCTTCCCCATACCCCCATCACGCATTGAAATAAACCTATCAACGGCATGCCATCGATCCCAGGCTATCAACCAGGGGATCCGGCAGCACCGTTGGCGGGATCTCCGCCAGCGATCATCTGTTTGAGGCACTCACGTTCCTCAGATCCGGGTAGCACTCCAGTCGTAGTCGCCTTCAGCACTGTGATTCCCCCTGCGTTGAGCATTCTGACTCCGGCTTTTTGTGTGACCGCGTTCATCGATGTCTGCGATGAGTCAGTGGCAGGTGATCTGTTCTCCCGCATACACCGATCGTTTGAACGCGAAACTCATCCCCATTGCCAGCCAATCGATTTGCCCAGCACTCTCTCGATCAGGATAGCGAATGCGCCCGCTGCTTCTAACGCTTTGGCACTGCCTGGCAGGCGCTGCGCATCCTCACCACGGGGGATGCAACAGGCCCCAGGCGCACTCGGCCTGACTTTTTAGCCACGGTGTTTGCCACGCATCATGAGGGAGACAGGTTAGCTATCGAGGCTGTCGAGACGGCGTTCGTTGAGATCCCGCACGTGGTCGATGCCCAGAGGTTATTCGGGGGGATGGGCTACCTGCCGCGCGTCAGCACTCAGGATTTCCCAGCCTTCCAACAGCCATGCGATGAGAGCCTTTCGACCCTGGCCAACGTACAACGGTTGACCTCGACTCCCGTTATGAAACGGGGCGTTTGGGATAGCTCTCTTCCTGGTGAGGGTGATGGTCAGCGCCAGAAATAGGGAGGGCGTTGTAGTGACGGCTCTTTTACTTTGCCATAGGGCAGGCCGCATAACAGTGGCGAATTCAGGGAGAAATATACGAGTAAGTTTGGGAGGGGGGGGGACTTTCATCACGCTTTTATCGGGATTTCGCACAACGCTGTTCATTCAACGAAAAACGCCGCTGATTCCTGACTGGAACAGCGGCGTCAATGGTTAGCGTTGGACGCTATTTATAATGTTTCTCATACACGGCAACCTGCTCCGGTGTGATCAACTGAAAGGGCACCCAGACATCCGTCTCGACCGGTTCACCCTTGATCATTTTGATGGCCGCTTGCAGCGCGCTGGCCGCTTGGGCCTTGGGGTCTTGAAAGACTGAAGCAAGCAGCATCCCGCGCTTGATCGCTGCCAGGCCGTCGGGCAGGCCGTCGATGCCGACAATCGCAATCTCGCCCTTGGTTTTGCCGGCCTGCTGCAGTGCCATGGCAGCGCCGATGGCCATCTCGTCATTGTTGGCAACGATGGCATCAAAACTCGTGCCGGCCAGCAGCCAGTTGCTGGTCAGGTCCATGCCTTTGTTGCGCTGCCATTCGGCGCTTTGTTGCTCGACAATCTTGATCCCGGGATAGTCCTTGAGCACCTGTTTGACGCCTTCGGTGCGGTCGTGCGTGGAGTTTTGCGCCAGGTCACCCATTATGATCGCGAGGGTGCCTTTGCCCCCCAGTTTTTCGGCCAGGTAGCGCATTTGCAGTTGCCCGGCCTCAATGTCGTTCGACGCCACGGTGACAACGCCTTTGGGCAAGACGCGTTCGTCCGGGTGGCGGTTGACGTAGACCAGTGGCGTCTGCGCTTCGACGGCGGCTCGGGTCATGTTGGCGGTGGCGGCGGTGTCCACGGGCAAGACGATGACCGCATCGACTTTCTGGTTGAGAAAGCCCTGGACCTGATTGAGCTGGCGAACCACATCGCCTTGGGCGTCTTCGAACTGAATCTGGATGTTATCCTTTTTGGCGGCTTCCTCCAGGCCGCTGCGCACATAAGTCATGAAGTTGTCGTCGACCCTGGCGATGCTGACACCGACGCGATAGTTGGCGGCGGCCCATTGGCTGAAGACGAGTAGCAGCGTGGCAAAAAGTAGTGTGCGGCGACGCATGGTGGTTTTCCTTTTGTTGTTATAAGTCGACATTCATCGAGATCAAGGGGGAGGGTTGCTGGCGCGCGTAGAGTCAACGTCCAAGCGCGCCGAAGGCTCCTCAATCCAGCGTGAACGCTTGCCGGAAACGTTCGAGTGCCGCTTCGCTGTCGCCGCTGGCCCAGCCCTCAAGCCCGACGACACCGGTGTATCCCATACTGAACAAGGCTTTGGCAATGGCAGGGTAATGGATTTCGCCGGTGCCCGGTTCCATGCGCCCGGGGACGTCAGCGACCTGGATTTCACCGATGGCGCTGCCGGCGCGCTGGATCAGTTCGATCAGGTTCCCCTCGCCAATCTGCGCATGGTAAAGGTCCAGGTTCATCTTCAGATGAGGGCTGCCCACAGCATCGATCAACGCCAGGGTATCGTCGGCGCGAGCGAACGGCGTGCCGGGGTGGTCCACCTCGGTATTGAGGTTTTCCAGAAGAAACACCCGGCCGGCGTCTTCGCCCAGGCGAGCGATTTTTTCCAGGGTCTTGCAGGCGCTCAACCACATGCGTCCGGTGGTATGAGCCACGGGTTTTACTGGTAAACCTTTATCGCCCAGGCCCGTGCCATGCAGATTGAGGCTCGGGCAATTCAGCTGGGTGGCAACGGCCAGCGATTCCCGCGCGCTGTCGAGCAGGTGCTGGATGTCTTCGGGATCGGTCAGGTTGCCCGAGATGTAACCCGTCATGGAAGTGAAATCAGCGCCGGTGGCGACCAGGGCGGGAATGTCTTTGGTCGTCCAGCTCCAGATTTCGGCGCTGAAGCCCAGTTCGTGAATGCGTTTGACCCGTTCGGTGAACGGCAGGTCGAGGAACACCATTTCGGCACTGATCGCCAGTTTGAACGGAGTGAAACTCATGGACGGGCTCCTTGCACGCGCACCGCTTTGCCTTGCTGGAAGGACTCGATACACGCCCGGGCAATGGCCAGTGCCGCGCGGGCATCTTCACCGCTGGCGAGCGGTTTTTCGCCGTTGCGCAGGCAGTCTACAAAGTGGTTGAGCTCGGCCACATAGGCGTCACGCAGCAGGTCGGTGTCCAGGCGCAGGGTGTCGGCCTGGATGCCATTGGCCAGGTAGCGAACCAGGTCAGAGTCATTGACGCTGCCCATGCTCAGCATGCCGGCGCTGCCGAACACTTCGCCCCGAACGTCGTAGCCATACACCGCCTGGAAATTCGCCTCGGCGGTGGCGATGGCGCCGTTGTCGAAACGGATCGTGACCACGGCGGTGTCGAGGAAGCCCTTGTCCTTGAAGTCCGGGGCGATCAGGGCATCGGCCATGACAAAAACCTCAACCGCTTCGGCACCGGGATTGAGGTAGCGCAGGGTATCGAAGTCATGAATCAGGGTTTCGAGGAAAATCACCCACTGCGGCGAGGCGGCCGGATTGTTCAGCGCCGGGTCGCGAGTCAGCGAGCGCAGCAGTTGCGGCGTACCGATCCGGCCGGCGACCACATCCAGGTGGGCTGTGCGGAAGCTTTTGGCAAAGCGGCGGTTGAAGCCGACCTGCAGCGTTACTCGTGCGTCGGCAGCGGCGGCGATGGTGCGGTCGGCTTCGTCCAGGGTGATGGCCATGGGTTTTTCACAAAACACGCCTTTGCCGGCGCGGGCCGCACTGATCACCAATTCGGCATGGCTGCGGGCCGGGGCAGCGATCAACACGCCGTCGATTTCCGGGTCATCGAGCAGTTGCTGTGGATCGGTGTAGATTCGCTCTACACCCAACTCTGCGGCGAGGCGAGCGGCCTGGCCAGGTGTCGGGTCGGCGATGGCTGCCAGGCAGGCACCGGGAATGTGCCGGGCGGCCGTCAGGCCGTGAAAGCTGCCCATGCGGCCAGCACCGATGAGGCCGAGGCGGATGATCTTGGATGTACTCATGAAATGACTCCCTTTTATTGTTGTTCAATGACTCGACAGCAGGAATGCCCTCGCTGGTACAAAGCCAAGAGCAAGGGCTGTGCCAATATTTAAGTTATTGATATTTAAGGAGTTGCTAATCTATTTTTGAAATACGTGTTCATTCTGATGACATGTCTATACTGACATGTCGAAAATATGAACATAGGAGCAAATGGTGATCCCACAGCCAATGGCCTTCAGCGTGCAAGACCTCGATTACATTACGGCGCTCGGTCCGGCGTCGTTGAGCGAAGGACCCATCGCTGAGCTGGAGCAAGCCTGGCTGGCGTGTCTGAATGGTCGCATCGATCGACCTGCCGGGGTCAGGCAGATTATTTGGGACTCCTGGTTGCGCAGCGTCAGTGCCGGCCTCGATCCCGATGATGGTCAATACCGTTTTGTCACCCCAGGCGTCCTGGCCGCAACGCTGGCGGCCAATCGTGTGCTGATCACCGCGGCGGCGGAGGTCATGCGAGGGTTGCTCGCTTACAACCCCCGAGGCCATATCAATTTGACCGATGCCAAAGGGACGACGCTGTATTTCTGCGGTCTGGACCTCACCCCGGTGGGCAGCCGGCTGCTGGAGTCGGTGCAGGGCACCAACTGCACGGGGTTGGCGCTTGCCGAAGACCGATTGGTGTATGTGCTGGCCGAGGAAAACTTCGGCGTCGACCTGCGTCGGCGGCGAATGCACTGTGCCGCCGCGCCGATCCGGGATGCCCAGGGCCGGACACTGGCCATGCTGACCCTGACCGCAGAGCCCGGCTGGTTTCATTTTCATACCCTCGGCACCGTCCAGGCCGCAGCCGAAGCGGTTTCGCGGCAGATGGCGCTACAGGCCTTGCTGGAAGAACAACAAACCGTGCTTGAAGTACTGAACGAGGGACTGGTGGTGCTGGATGAGCGCGGCTGCATCAAGGCGCTCAATCGCTATGCCCGGCAATTGTTTCGCGTGGGCCTGGATTTGCTGGGTAGTCCGTTCCAGCGTCTGGGTCGGAGCGAGCTGACCAATGAGATTCTGCTGCGCGGCGGGGAAGGGCAGCAGTATGAAGGGATAAGAGATCTGGATTGCACCTTTGAATTGCATGATCGCAGCCACTTGGCGTGCCTGGTGTCCGTGTGTTCACTGGAGCAGGGCGGGCGCATCGTCTCGCTGCGGGAGAACCGACGCATCCGGGAAATTACCCGGAGGATCATCGGCACTCAGGCCAGCTACACCTTCGAAACCATTCAGGGCAGTTCGCGAGCCATTCAGGATGCGTTGCACTTGGGACGGATCGCCAGTCGTAGTGACTCGACCACACTGATCCTGGGCGAAAGTGGCACTGGCAAGGAGTTGTTCGCCCAGGCGATCCACAACGCCAGTGACCGTTGCAGCGGTCCTTTCGTGGCCGTCAATTGCGGGGCTATTCCTCGAGATCTGGTGCAGAGCGAGCTGTTTGGGCATGTTGAAGGTGCCTTCACCGGATCGGCCCGCGGCGGCTCTGCCGGGAAGTTCGAATTGGCCGATGGCGGAACGATCTTCCTCGACGAAATCGGTGACATGTCGTTTGATGCCCAGGTCAGCCTGCTGCGCGTCTTGCAGGAAGGCGAGGTGACACGCGTGGGCGCGAAAAAGTCGCAGCAGGTGAACGTGCGCATCATCGCGGCCACCCACCGCAACTTGAGTCAGGCGGTGGCCGAGGGTGCATTCCGCGAGGATCTTTACTACCGGCTCAATGTTCTGAGCCTGACGGTTCCACCGCTACGGATGCGCCGGGACGATGTGCCGTTGCTGGCGCGACATTTTCTCAGCCGGTGTGCGCGCTCACTGCGCAAATCGGTGCAAGGCCTCTCGCCAGAGGCGCTGGAAATTCTGTCGGCCTACCACTGGCCGGGTAATGTTCGCGAGCTGGAAAACACCATCGAACGTGCGACCAACCTGGCGGTGACCGAACTGATCCAGCCGGGTGATCTACCGCTTGAAATCAAGCAAAGGCAGAGGCCGTCGGCGCCGGGAAGTTTGCCCGAAACCCGGGCCGCACTGGACCTTGGTGCTCATGAAATGAATGCGATCATTGCGGCCCTGAAGGATACCCGCGGCAACATTCGCCTGGCCGCCAAACTGCTGAATGTTTCTCGTGGCGGGTTGTACAACAAGATGAATCGGTTCGGCCTTAATGCCGAGGTTTTTCGTTCGGATCCCAGCCTGTGACGGGGCCGCTCACACCGTCAGCCTCGAGCGTTTGCTGAGGTCATGATCTGCAACGGAATATGGACCCGATGCCGGACTGGATCGAAGTCCGGCGTGGTCTGCAGTTCGACCAGCAAGTCGACCAGCGCTGCCGCCAGCAATCGCGGTTGGGAATCGATGACCAGGCTAATCAAGCCCTGATCCAGGGCTTGCCGCGACAACTCGGTCGACTCCTGCAGGATGCAGCAGAGGTTCGGCCGCTTCGGTAATTGCGACAGGGCACTGATGATGCCGTCGCCGCCCCCGCCGACCACGCACAAACCCCGCAAGTCGTCATGGCGCGCGACGAGTTCCAGCGTCGCCTCTTCGGTGATGTCGCAGTTGTCCAGATTGATCACCGCTTCAAGCAGCCGCAACCCGGGTGCACGTTCCGCCAGGTAACTGCGCAGCCCCTCCACCCGAGCCTGATGGCCGAGAAAACGGTGACCGCCGAGCAAGACCCCGATGCTGCCTTTGCGTGCGCCACACGTGTGAGCCATCAGCCAGCCCATGGTGCGCCCGACCTCATGATTATCCTGGCCGACGTAAGGCTCATTCGCTGCCTCATGGATGTCGGACAGCAGGGCGATCACCGGTACGCCCGCTGCTCTGATCTGAGCGATGGCAGCATTGATCAGCGGGTGAGCGAAGCTGACCACCGCCAAGCCATCGCACTGCACCGCCAGTTGTTCGATCTGGGCAATGATGGCGCCGGGTGTGCGATCGAAAACGTATTCGAATTGGCAGCTCAGGTTGGCGCCGGCGTGACGCTGCGCTGCCTCGGTGATGGCGGCGGCAACGTTGGCATAGAACGCCTGGGCAGTACCGAGCAGCAGGATGCCGAAACGATAGCTGGGACGCCGTTCGCGGATCCGCTGACCGATCAGCCGGGCGGCGAAATAACCGACCGCTTCGGCGGCCTGGAAGACTTGCTCGGCGGTAGCCGGGCTGACCGGAGCCCTGGCGTTGAGCACCCGGTCCACAGTGGCGACACTCAACCGAGCGTGCTCGGCGACCGTGGCGATGGTTGGGCGTTTAGTGTTGTTCATGACGGGCCCCGCAAGCGCTTTGATAGAAAACTATCAAGCTTCAATGGGCCTGGATGATAGCTTGATAGGGAATGTATTCAAGGGCTTGAGGGTAATCTTTGGGCTCTCTATCTTTTCTCCAACGATGTGATCCCGCATCGAAGCAAGTGCCTTAAACCATCAAGCTTGCGGAGAACAATAAAATGCCTGAACAACACGCAGCATCTGAAAACTCCGGTAAACCCATGCCTCGGGATTATCGATTGACCGGTCCCGAAGCCGCTAAAGCCGCGCAAAAAGGCCTGGTCTCGGCCAATTGGTATCAATCTCCCATTCCCCGTAAACGCCTGAAGGAATTAATGCAGCGCCGCGACGGCCCGGCTTTGCGCGATACCGCGATCTGGCTGCTGGCGATGGTCGTGACCGGGTTCGGCGGTTACTGGTTCTGGGGCTCCTGGGCCTGTGTTCCGTTCTTCTTCGTCTATGGCCTGCTTTACGGCACGGCGTCCAATGCCCGTTGGCACGAAGCCGGTCACGGGACGGCGTTCAAAACCCGCTGGATGAATGATGCGGTCTACCAGCTGTCGAGCTTCATGTTCATGTTCGAACCCCAGGTCTGGCGCTGGAGCCACGCACGGCACCACACCGACACCATCATCGTCGGTCGCGACCCTGAGATCGTCGAGCCGCGTCCGCCGAGCCTGATCAATATGGTGCTGAGCTTTTTCAGGATGCCTTACGCGTTGAAGACGATGGGGTCAGTCTGCCGGCATGCAGTCGGGCGGATGGATGAAGAAGAGCAGACGTTCATCCCCGAATCCGAGTGGCCCAAGGTGGCGAGGGACGCGCGCGTCTGGCTGGTGATCTATGGGCTTGTCCTGTGCGCTGCACTGTATATGCAGAGCTGGTTGCCGCTGATGTTTATCGGCCTTCCAACCCTCTATGGCGGCTGGCTGTCCTATCTGTTCGGCCTTACGCAGCATGTCGGTCTGGCCGAAGACGTACTCGATCACCGCAGCAACTGCCGCACGATTTACATGAACCCGGTACTGCGTTTCATGTACCTCAACATGAACTATCACCTGGAACACCACATGTATCCGATGGTGCCTTTTCATGCGCTGGCGCAGCTTCACGAGGAAATCCGCCACGACTGCCCGCCGCCTTACTCCAGCATGTACGAGGCCTTCCGGGAAATCATTCCGACGATCTGGAAGCAGCGCAAAGACCCGAACTATCACATCCGTCGGCCTTTACCACCGCGCGCAGAACCTGCCGCAACCGTCCAGGCAGAAGCTGAAGTAACGCCGGCCTGACACCTTCCTGGCTGTAACACTACAAGAGAAAACGCCATGACCGACCAATGGATCGATGTCTGTGCCGTGGGCGAAATAAATGAAGAGGATGTCATTCGTTTCGACCATGGCCCGCACACCTATGCCGTCTACCGCTCTGCAGACGACGAGTTCTTCGCCACCGCGGGCCTGTGCACCCACGAGTCCATCCACCTCGCCGATGGCCTGGTGATGGAGCATGTCATCGAGTGCCCCAAGCACAACGGACGCTTCGACTACCGCTCCGGCAAAGCCCTTGGCGCACCGGTGTGCGTCAATCTCAAGACTTATCCGGTGCGGGTCGAGGCGGGGCGTGTCCTGCTCGCAATCACGGTTTAATTGCAGGGAGTCTGTGCCATGAGTTCTATCAATGCTCCACTGGTCATCGTCGGCGCCGGGCACGCGGGTGGCCGCGCGGCGCTGACCCTGCGTGCTGAAGGTTATCGCGGTCGCCTGATCCTGATCGGCGACGAATCCCACCCGCCCTACGAACGTCCGCCGCTGTCCAAAGGGCTGTTACAGGGCACGGTTGAACTGACGGGTTGCAGTTTGTGCGATAGCGCTCAACTCGACGAACTGGACATCGAGCACCTGGCCGGCAACCCGGTGAAAAACCTCGATCCGCAGCAGCATCGATTGCAGTTGGCCGACGGCAGTTGGTTGCATTACGCCCGACTGTTGCTCGCGACCGGGGGCAGGGCGCGATTGTTGCCCTCGGTGCCCGAGCATCTGCCCAACGTACTTTATCTGCGAACCCATGACGAGGCGGTCGCACTGCACGATTCGCTGCTGCCAGGCGCCCGATTGGTGATCATCGGCGGTGGCTTTATCGGCCTCGAAGTCGCCGCAACCGCCCGTGCCCTGGGTTGCACGGTGACCTTGCTCGAAGCCGGGCCGCGCCTGGCAGGTCGCGTCCTGCCTGAGCGATTGTCCAGTGTCCTGCTGGAGATGCATCGCCGCCAGGGCGTGGACGTCCGGCTGAACGTGGCGATTGAAGCGGTGCAGGGCTCCACCCGCGCTGAAGCGGTGCAACTGGTCGACGGCCAGTTGTTGCCCTGCGACCTGGTCGTGGTGGGCATCGGTATGCAACCCAACACTGAGTTGGCCGTGGCCGCCGGGTTGGAAGTTGGTCAGGGCATTCGCGTCGATGCGCAGCTGCGCACCAGTGCGCCGGACATCTTTGCAGCAGGCGACGTCTGTGAGTTTCGTCTGCACCCGCAAGGAGTTTTCCAGCGTCAGGAAACCTGGCGCAACGCCGAAACCCAGGGCCGTCACGCCGCTCTGAACCTATTGGGGGGCGAGCAGCCCTTCGACGTCATTCCCGGCTTTTGGTCCGATCAGTACGACTGGGGGCTGCAAACCGTAGGCGTCATCGCCAACACTGAACCGACGGTGAGCCGGACAACCCCGGGTGGTGGTTTCCTGTTGTTCTACCTCGATGCCGAACAACATCTGCTAGGGGCTTGCGGCTGGGGTCAGGGCAATAGCGTCGCCAAGGACATCAAGTTGTGCGAACGGTTGATCACTAACCATAACCCTCTCTCGATGGTCGCTTTAGCCGATGCCGATGTATCGCTCAAACAATTGTTGAGGAACTGATATGCGCGAATTCCTGGTGTTTCAGTCCTTGTGGGCCATGCAAGATCACCGTGGCCAATGCGACCTTTCCATTGAAGCGCAACTGGAGAAAATCGCCGCCGCCGGTTTCGACGGGATCACCGACCATTTCTGGGTCGCACCACAGGCTGCACGCCTGAGCGCCGCCGCCAGGGCGCAAGGCCTGCAAATCGAAGGTCAACTGTTCCCCCGGACCGTGGATGATCTGGCGGCCGCGCTCGATATCGTCTCCCGCTACGGCTGCCACCACCTCACGCTACAGGCAGACGTCCGGCCGCGAACGCTGGCGCAAGCCATTGAACTGATCGAAGGCTGGCAGCGTCTGGCTGAGCAGGTGGACTTTCCGATCCTGCTGGAAACCCACCGTTACCGCCTCACCAGCGACCTGCTGTTCACCCTCGACATTCTCGCGCAAATGCCCGACCTCAAACTGTTGGCCGACTTGTCCCACTACGTCGTGGGCCGGGAATTGCCTGAGTCGGCCACTGCTGAAGACGACGAACAGATCCTTACCATCCTGCGCCACAGTTGGGGCTTTCACGGCCGGGTCGCCAACGGCGAACAGGTGCAGGTGCCCTTGAGCTTCGCCCAGCATCGACCCTGGCTGGACCGATTCCTGGGCTGGTGGCGCTACGGGATCGAGGATTGGCTGGCCCGCCCGAACACACCAGCCAGCCTGTCCTTCACCTGTGAACTCGGCCCGCCACCTTATGCGATCACGGGGGCTGACGGGCGTGACATCATGGATCGCTGGGCGGAGGCATTGATGTTGAAGGAGCTGATGCGTGGGGTTTGGAGCGACTGCAAGGTGCGAGCGGCTATGTCAAAAGTTTGATTTCACCGATCAGGTCATCGACCGCCGCGAGCATGAACTCGATCGTTGTTTCATCGATGAATCTGCCATCCCGGATTTTTTGATTGACTCCGGGAATGACGATCTGGGGGCAACTGATCACTCTGGAAAGCGTGGCCGAAAGCGTTTCGCGCAGTTGAGACTGGGCACGTACTCCGCCGAGCAGGCCCGGTGAAGAGGTCATGATCAGTACGGGGTTGTTTTTCAACGGTGAATTGAAACCCGGAAGAGAGGCCCAATCCAGTGCATTTTTAAGAACACCGAAAACCCTATTGTTGTACTCGGGTGAATAGATGTTCACCGCGAATTTTTAGTTCACAGCACGAGATTATCGCTGATGTAGAGACCCGGAGAACTCTGGATGCGATTCACTTATGAGGGTGACCGCATGTCTGACGTTGCGTACGCTGGAAAAGACATCATCGACTCAGCCGTAGGATGCTCGTAGGTGGAGGACAACACGGCACTGAGTCGATCGCCCAACAGATTCCAGGCGCGTTTCTTCTCTTCGGCATAATCGTGATGCAGGTAGTGGCGTCTCACCCGCGAGCCGGCCAGCACATGGTTTTGGCAGCGATCGATGACGTCCAGGCTGACCCCCAAGGCCTGCATCATGGTTTCGCCCGTACGGCGCAGGTCATGCGGTGTCCAGTCGCCATTCTGGCCGTCGGCAAGCACCAGGGTATCATCGTGACTCCGCCTGGAGAGGGCCTTGCGGTTTTTGAACCGGGCCTGGCGATCACCGACCTGTTTGCTCACCACTTTCACATCCACATGCTGATCATCCTGTTTGTTCGGAAAGCACCACTGAGAGTCTCCCGTTAGGCTCTTGAGTTCCTGAAAAAAATGCAGCGCAAAGGGCGAGAGGAAGACATGGTGGTCCTGTTTCTTGCCGCGGGTGCCTTTGAGGTTTTCACTGGGGAGGAACCAGATCTGTCGGTCCAGATCGACATTTTTCCATTCGGCCTGCAGCAACTCGCCAATCCGGCACAAGGTGCCCAGGCTAATCCAGAGCGCGAGTTGAGTTTCTTTTTTCAACGGCCGAATGCCGTCGTATTTTTGGCCCGCGGGGAGGGCGTCGTAATCGGCGGTCATTTGCTGGAAGCGGTTGTGCAGTTCCAACAGCTCAGCCGGCGAAAGAATCCGGCTTCTTTCTGCCTCGTAGTCGGCAGGGATCAATGGGGAGATGTCGACGAGCTCAGTTGGATTACCCTCGACCAACAAGGCCCGCCAGGGCTGGCGCTTTCTAGCCCAACTGAACATCTGGGTGAGGTCGGCGAAGAAACTGATGGTTTGCCGGTGAGCGCCGCGGTTGACCACGGCCCGGATCAGCGCCCGAACATCGTGTTCGGAAACATTGTTCACCGCTGTCCTGCCAAGTGCCGGGAATAGGTCCTTGTTAAAACGGCGCTGCAACTCGGCATTGCCGTCTTTGCGCGCCACGCCATCCAGCAACCAGGCCTTGGCCAGATCCTGGACCGTCAGTGTTTGCACCGTCGACGTCTTTACCTGTTCGGCCTCTACTTTAGCAGCGGCATGCGCTTGTGCCTTGACGGTTTTCTTGTGTTCGTTGGGATTGATCTGCTCATCGATGAGCGCTCGGGCATGGTTGCGGGCCTTGCGGATGTCCGTCAGGGATTTGCCTGGCCAGGACCCGCAGGAGTACTCTTTGTTCTGGTCGCCCCACCGATACCGATAGAAAAAACTGACCGACACGCCGTCCTTACGTAGGGAAATTCGACCGGCCAGATTGCCATCCTCCCGGAGGATTCGGCCGGCATCGTTGGCGGTCAGCGACTCGAGTTCTTTGATGGTGATTTTGGCCATAAAATGGGTTCCCCCTACTTTTACCCCCACAAAAACGTCGGCTCTTGATGGACGTTACTGGACTCTCGTAGAGCAGAACACCGCTGGAGCTCAAGTGAATCCGAACTTGGAAAAATCCAGAGTGGAATTTTGGAGTCTTTCAAGAAGTATGAAAAAGGAGATGGGGTGCTAGGGGTCGCGTGTTCGAATCACTCCGTCCCGACCATATAATTCAAGGGGTTGCGAGATTTTATCTCGCGACCCCTTTTTATTTTTGATCGTTTTTACCCCTACAAAACGACTGGTTCTGGGTGGAATCATCACCTCTTCCGTAGGAGATGGACGCAAGATTTTTGTGTGCCAATGTCCCCCACAGGAAATTTGGCGATGGAGGGCAGGGATGGACCTAGTTGACGGCTCGTCAGGCATTCTTCTCCAACTCTTGACCACTGGGGGTTAGTTTATGGCGATTAGCCGAGCGTGCCGAACAAGGTAGATACTGAGAACCAACGTTGTACTAATAGGGCATGGTGGTTCATGAGGATCCTTGTGCGAAATCACAGATCATCCAGGCTCTCGCGGCCAACGGTCGGGGAGTGGGCGTCGTCACCGATTTGCCGCGCTACGGTCGATACGGCGTGTTGATCCAGGCCTCGCTACCCACTCCGGAATTGAACATGAGGTTACCCTGCGCGCTGCGTGGGATCGTCAGCATTACAGCCCCGAATCCTGGAAAGCCTGGCGCAGCGGTTCAATGACTTTTTGCGTAGTACGCACTGAAGCGCGACGCTTGTGTCTGCAACTCGAGTTATGGCGTGGTGGCTAACAGGACACTACAGCGCCTAATTCAGCGAGCATCCGGAAACTCGATCTGATTGGCTGACGCGTAGCGCAGGCTATCGAGCAGGTCGGTGATCCCTGGGTCGCTCTCTGTACCTTTGCGCCAACACATTCCTAATGTGCCCAGGGCATCGAGTTCAAACTCCAGCGGGACGATCAGGCCGCGCTGGGTGAAGTGGTCGGCCACGCGGTCCGAGGCGATCGAGAGCATGTCGCTCAATTGCAGCAACCACAGGTTTGCGATCAGCGAGGATGACTCCACCCGATAGGGCAAAGGCCGTTGACCGGCGTTGGTAAGGGCGATGTCCAGCTTGCTGCGAATCGGCGTACCCACCGGCCACATAATCCAGTCGAAGGCATGCAAGGCTTCCCAGTCCAGTGAAGGTTGGCGGGTCAACGGGTGCCCCGGCCTGCTGATCACCCGCATGGTCTCTTCATACAGCAGTTCGCTGCACAGACTGTGACGAGGGGCGAAGTTATCGAAGCGGCCAACCACCAGGTCCAGTTGCCCTTGCTCCAGTCGGTCGAGCAACACATTCATGGTGTTTTCCTGAAGCTCCACCTGTGCATTGGGATGTAAACGCAGAAACTGGATGATCGCCGCCGGCACCAGGTTAGGCGCAGAAGCGGGTGATGTGCCGATGGCCACACGATACGAACTGCCTTCCTGCATGGCCGCCAGATTTTGCTGGGCCCGGTCCATTTCACTCAAGACCCGCCGTGCATGACCCAACAACATGTGCCCTTGAGAGGTCGGTTTGAGCCCGCGGGCATGGCGTTCGAATAAGGGCGCGCCAACACTGTCCTCCAGGTCCTTCAGCCATTTCGAAAGGGCCGGCTGAGTCGTGAACGTCACCCGTGCAGCCTCACTGATACTTCCGGTCTCAGCCAGGCTGATCAGCAATTGCAGGTGACTGAGTCGTAGTCGGCGGGTCCAGTCCATCTTTTTACCTATACGTTTATTAGCATGGATGCATCATATAATAGCATTATTCGGATATATGGCGCTGCAGGATAATTCATCGGGCCACGGTTTCCACCACGCATGGAAACCGCTCTTCGAAGCGTTTACCCGGCTAAAGGGTTTGACCTTCGGCTAACTCGCCAGGGTGTCCTGATGAATAACAAAATCAACGATGTGCGTGCCGATTTTTACCAGCGCATCGACAAGCACCATCTCTTTCCGCTTTGGGAGCAGCTGCACAATCTGGTGCCCAAAGAACCTGCCGATGCCTGTGTCGGTGCGTTATGGCGTTATCGAGAATTGCGCCCCTATTTGACTGAAGCGGGACGTTTGATCACGGCAGAAGAAGCGGTTCGTCGCGTTCTGGTCCTGGAGAATCCTGCCATCCGTGGCTCGGCTTCGATCACCTCGAGCCTGTACGCCGGACTGCAAATGATCTTGCCGGGTGAGATCGCCCCAAGCCATCGTCACAGTCAATCGGCGCTGCGCTTTGTTGTCGAAGGTCGTGGGGCGTTTACCGCAGTCGACGGCGAACGCACGACCATGGAGCCCGGTGACTTCATCATCACACCCTCCTGGACCTGGCATGACCATGGCAACCCGACTGAAGCCGAAGGCGGCGAGCCGGTGATCTGGCTCGACGGTCTGGATATTCCCATGGTGCGTTTTTTCGGCGCTGGATTCGCCGAAAACCATGAGGAGCCGGTTCAGCCACTGACCCGCCCCGAAGGCAACAGCTACGCGCGCTATGGCATGAATTTACTGCCGATGCGCCATGAATCCCGCTCGCGAACTTCGCCTGTATTCAACTACCCCTATGCCCGTACTCGCGAGGCTCTCGACATCCTGCTGCGCCAGGATCAGGTCGATCCGTGGGATGGGGTGAAGTTGCGTTACGTGAATCCGCTTACCGGCGGCTGGCCGATGCCGACCATCGCGACCTTCATGCAAATTCTGCCGCGAGGCTTCCGTGGTCAAACTTACCGCAATACCGATGCCACGGCTTTTTCGGTCGTGGAAGGTCGGGGCAGCGTCAACATCGCCGGCCAACGCCATGAGTTTGAAGCCCGCGACATCTTCGTGGTGCCGAGTTGGGCGGCGGTGAATTTTCAGACCGATGAAGACTGCGTGCTTTTCAGCTTCTCTGACCGACCGGTCCAGGAAGCGCTGGGCCTTCTTCGCGAATCCCGTGAAACCCGTTAACCCCTAATTCGTTTCTATCAGGAGTCGAGCATGACTTACGTTGTCGAGCCTCAAGCGGTTACTGCACTGTCAATCAATGGCAGCACTGACACTTTTCCGGTGCGCCGGGTGTATTGCGTCGGCCGTAACTACGCCGCTCATGCGCGGGAAATGGGTTTTGATCCAGATCGCGAGCCGCCATTCTTCTTTTGCAAGCCTGCCGATGCCGTGATTTCGGTGGCCTATTACCAACCCTTGGAACTGCCTTATCCGGCCGAAACCAGCAACTACCACTACGAAATCGAGCTCGTCGTGGCCATTGGCAAGGCAGGTCGCGATATTCCGCTGGAGCAGGCCAACGACTATGTCTATGGCTACGCCGTTGGCCTGGACATGACCCGCCGTGACCTGCAGATGAAAATGCGCGAAATGGGCCGCCCCTGGGAAATCGGCAAAGCGTTCGATGCCTCGGCTCCGATCGGTCCATTGCACCCGGCCAGCCAGATTGGCCACCCAAACAAGGCCGGTCTGTGGCTGCAGGTCAATGGGTCGGACAAGCAACGCAGCGATATCGACAAGCTGATCTGGTCTGTTCCGGAAACCATTAGCTATCTCTCGCGCTTCTTCGAATTGCAGCCGGGTGACTTGATCATGACCGGTACACCGGAAGGTGTGGGCCCGGTGGTGGTCGGCGAGCGCATGACCGGTGGCGTCGAAGGCTTGGGCGAGATCCAGGTCGACGTCGTTTAACCCGCTCCGGGCCGGCTCCACGCCGCCGGCCCCGGATCAAACCGCCAATACATGGCCCGAAAAATGTGCAGGGCCGGAGGATTCGCTTATGTCTTCCACGGATAAAAATAATAGTGTGGATGTACAAGACTTCATCGACACCAGGCCGGTCAGCCCCTTTCAGTGGTTGGTTCTGGGCTTGTGCTTTCTGGTAACGGCCATTGATGGTCTGGACACTGCCGCCGTCGGTTTCATCGCCCCGGCCTTGCGCGAGGAGTGGGGTTTGACGCCTGCGCAACTCAACCCGGTTCTCGGCGCTTCATTGCTGGGTCTGATGCTGGGGGCTTTCATCGCAGGCCCGCTGGCTGACCGTTTCGGTCGCAAAACCATATTGCTGATTTCCGTTTTATTCTTCGGTGGGTGGAGCCTGGCCGCCTGTGCATCGCAGGATGTCCTTGGCTTGACCGCGATGCGATTTCTCACCGGTCTCGGATTGGGGGGCGCCATGCCCAATGCGATCACCCTGACCTCCGAGTACTGCCCTCAGCGCCGTCGCTCGTTGATGGTCACCACCATGTTCTGCGGCTTCACCCTGGGCTCGGCGCTCGGCGGTGTGGTAGCCGCCCAGATGGTCCCAGCGTTTGGGTGGCGCAGCGTGCTGTTTCTCGGCGGCCTGTTGCCGCTGTTGTGTCTGCCATTTCTGTTTGTACTGTTGCCTGAGTCGGTGCGATTCCTGGTGCAGCGCTCGGCGCCTGCGGCGCGGATCAGCGCCATTTTGCAACGCATTTCAGTGCAACCGCTGGCAAGCAATCTCAGCTATGAGATTCACGATGGTATTGGTGAATCCAACTCTCGCCAGTCGCCGATCCACCAGATTCTCAGCGGTAGCCATCGCATGGGAACCCTGCTGCTGTGGAGTTCATTCTCCATGAGCTTGCTGATCATTTACATGATGACCAGCTGGCTGCCGATCCTGATCAAGGATACCGGCCTCCAGCTCAGTCAGGCGGCGCTGATCAGCGCCATGTTTCAGGTCGGCGGTACCGTGGGCGCTATTGTCCTGGGTGGGGCCATGGATCGCTGCAACCCATTCTGGGTGTTGGTCTGCGCCTACATCACCGGCGCCTTCTGCCTGATGTCGATCGGTCTCTTCCATGATCAGTACAGCCTGTTGATTTTCGGGGTGTTCGGCATGGGCTTTTGCATCAGTGGATCGCAAGTGGGGGCCAATGCGCTGGCTGCCGGCTTCTACCCGACCACTATGCGTGCCACCGGGGTCAGCTGGGCCCATGGTGTCGGCCGCATCGGCGCGGTTCTCGGCACCCTCGGCGGTGGCTGGATGCTAGGCATGGACATGGGCTTTAGCGGCGTCTTCACCCTCCTGATGGTGCCCGCCGTGCTGGCCAGCGCGGCGATTTTTCTGATGGGCCTTCGCTACAGCCGCTCGCTGCAGCAGACCCCAATCGTCGTTCATTGATCTGCCATAGGTACTGTCACTATGAAGCTCTACAGTTTCTTCAACAGCTCCACCTCTTACCGGGTGCGTATCGCGCTCGCGTTGAAGGAGCTGCCCTACGACTACCAGGGCATCAACCTGCGGGTCGGTCAACAATACAGTGGCGAACATCGCGAGCGCAGCCCAATTGGCGGTGTGCCGGTGCTCGACGCCGATGGCGCTCTGTTGACCCAATCCCTGGCCATCATCGACTACCTCGACAGCCAGTACCCCGGCCCACGGCTGATTCCGGCCGATGCTCTGCAGCGTGCCCGCGTGCTGGAAATCGCCAACCTGATCGGCTGCGATATCCATCCGATCAACAACGTACGGGTGCTCAATTACCTGCAGAACGTATTGGCCGTCACCGCTGAGCAAAAGACTGCCTGGTACAAACATTGGGTGGCCGAAGGACTGGCCGCCGTCGAAGCACTGCTGCAACGCCATGGCAGCGGCAACTACTGTATGGGTGACGAGCCTGGCCTGGCCGACTGCTGCCTGATACCGCAAGTGGCCAATGCCGAGCGCATGGGCTGCGACC
>Ga0207428_10001060_pt1 | contig 30199 bp, 29 predicted proteins | sample RhiMethybrSRZTD1_FD_187600 | JGI IMG/M metagenome (GOLD analysis project Ga0207428, IMG submission 187600) | Populus rhizosphere microbial communities from Tennessee, USA - Rhizosphere MetaG P. TD hybrid SRZTD1 (SPAdes) (version 3) | ecosystem: Host-associated > Plants > Roots > Rhizosphere >...
CGCGACCCAGAAGAAGATGATGTCGAAGCCGGTCACCAGTGCCGACGTCGGGTAATAGCGCTTGAGCGCCGCCGTCTCGTCGGGCCAGCCGAGCGTCGAGAACGGCCACAACGCGGACGAGAACCAGGTGTCCAGCACATCCTCGTCGCGCCAGATCGGATACACAGACGCTCCGCGTTCACCAATAAGGTTCATTGCGGCCGTCTGGTCACTGACAACTACGACCTTTTTGCCCGAATACTGGCCTGCTTGGCGGATGGCCTCTGGTTCATCCGCCGCGACAAAATGCGTGGTCACGCGGTCGTAGGTGTTGCCGGTGGCAAGACGTAACGCCGAACCAACAGTTTGAAAACCGTACCATGCCGGAATCTGGTGACCCCACCAGAGCTGACGCGAAATGCACCAAGGCTGGATGTTCTCCATCCAGTCGAAATAGGTCTTCTCCCAGTTCTTCGGGATGAATTTGGTCTTGCCGTAGCGCACGGCCGCGATCGCCGGCTTCGCAAGCTCTTTGGCGTTCACGTACCATTGGTCGGTGAGATACGGCTCGATCACGACATTCGAGCGGTCACCATGCGGTACCACGTGGGTATTGGCCTCGATCTTTTCTACAAGGCTCTGCGTCTCCAAAAGCTCGACGATGCGCTTACGGGCAGCGAATCTATCTAAGCCTCTTAAAATTTCGGGAACTTGCTCAACGTCGGATTCACTGAAGATCGTACCATCGGGCAATATGACCTCATCCGGTCTTGGAGAGGGCCCAAAATTTCCGCTAAAGGCTGAAACTATTTTTGCTTCTGGAGTGAGTACGTTGATCTGCGGCAGATTGTGCCGCTTGCCGACCTCGAAGTCGCCGAAGTCATGCGCCGGTGTGACCTTCACGGCACCCGAACCCTTCTCCGGATCGGAAATCTCGTCGCCGACAATCGGAATCCTGCGCCCGACCAACGGCAGGATTGCGTTGGTCCCGATCAGCGCCTTGTAGCGATCGTCCTCCGGGTTCACCGCAACGGCGGTGTCGCCCAACATCGTTTCCGGCCGCGTCGTGGCAACAACAATGTAGGTCGACGGATCCTCCGCCTTGAACGTTTTGCCTTCCAGTGGATAGCGCAAGTACCAGAGGTGGCCCTTGGTCTCCACCTGGATCACTTCCAGATCGGAAATCGCCGTGAGCAGCTTCGGGTCCCAGTTGACCAGCCGCTTGTCCTTGTAGATCAGCCCGGCGCGATGAAGTTCTACAAAAACTTTAAGAACGGCGCGCGACAGGCCCTCGTCCATTGTGAAGCGCTCGCGCGACCAGTCGCACGAGGTGCCGAGCCGCTTCAGCTGGTTGACGATGGTGCCACCCGACTCCGCCTTCCACTCCCAGACACGCGCGAGGAACTTCTCGCGGCCCATCTCGCGGCGGCCCGGCTGCTGGCGTTCCATCAGCTGGCGCTCGACCACCATCTGGGTCGCGATGCCGGCGTGATCGGTGCCCGGCTGCCAGAGCACGTCCCGGCCGCGCATGCGCTCGAACCGGCACAGGATGTCCTGCAGCGTGTTGTTGAGCGCATGGCCCATATGCAGCGAGCCGGTGACGTTCGGCGGCGGGATCACGATAGAGTAAGGCGTAGCAGCAGCGCGCTCGGGCCGGCCGGCGCGGAAGGCGCCCGCCTCTTCCCAAGTCCGGTAAATACGGCCTTCAACCTCGGAGGGCTGGTAGGTTTTGTCGATCATTTAAGACGTTGCCGACTCTGCGTATAAAAGGGTGCCGTGAACATTTTCCGCTCATTCCCGCGCATAGCCGTCCGAAGGACGGCGTGCTCCGCACGCCGATGCGGGAATCCAGTACTGTACCTGCAAGGCTGCACTGGACCCCGCTTTCGCGGGGATGAGCGGCTAAGTCAATAATCGCGCGGTAGAAAGCCCGCCCGACCCGCCGGAGTCAACTTTGGCCACCTCGTCGACCGCTTCAGGCGGCAGTGCCACCTCCGCCATTACGCTCCTGGCGGTCGCATCATTCGCCAGCCAGTCGATGGTGCGGGTCTCCGATTCGCTGTTGCCGCAGATCTCGACCGACATGGGCGTGAGCGTCGGCGCAGCCTCGATCGTGGTCACGGCCTATGCGTTCGCGCACGGCTCGGTGCAGCTTGTCATCGGCCCGGTCGGCGACCGTTTCGGCAAATATGCCTGCATCATCGCGGCCTGCGCCGCCGCCTCGGTGCTGGTGCTGCTCTGCGGGCTTGCGACCTCGTTGCCGATGCTGGTCGCGGCGCGGCTCGCCTGCGGGCTCGCGGCTGGTTGGATCATCCCGCTCGCTTTCGCCTTCCTCGGCGACGTCATTCCCTACGAGCGGCGGCAGCAGGTGCTCGGCACCTTTCTGTCGGGACAGATCCTCGGCCAGCTGTTTGGCCAGGCCGCCGGCGGCGTGCTCGGCGATTTGTTCGGCTGGCGGCGCGTGTTCTTTTTTCTCGCCGCGCTTTTTGCGTTCGCCACCGTCGCGCTGGTGATCGAATTCCTGCGCAATCCGATCACGCGCGCCGGGCACGCCACCGCCACCCGCTCGCGTGGATTCATCGTCGACAATCTCACCGTGCTCCGCTCGCCCTGGGCGCGTGCCGTGATCGCCATGGGCTTCATCGAAAGCCTCTTCATGTTCGGCGGCTTTGCCTATGTCGGCGCCGATCTGCATCTGCGCTTCGGTGTCAACTTTGCGGTGGTCGGCCTCTTCGTCGGCGCATTTGCCATTGGTGGGTTGATCTACAGCCTGTCGGTGCGGCGGCTGGTCGAGCGGCTTGGCCAGATCGGGCTCGTCACCGGCGGCGGCGTGATGCTTGCGCTTGCCTACGCGACCATCGCTTTCGCCCCGCACGCCTACTTCGCGCCCTTCGCCATCACCGGCATCGGGCTGGGCTACTACATGCTGCACAACACGCTGCAGACCAACGCGACGCAGATGACGCCGGAAGCGCGCGGCACTGCGGTCGGCATTTTCTCCTCCGCGCTTTATCTCGGGCAGACCTTGGGCGTCGCGATCAACGCGCCGGTCTTCGACCGCTTCAGCGCGGTGCCTGTTTTCGTGATGTCCGGCGCGGGCTTGCTCGCGCTCGGCCTGTGGCTGGCGCGAAAGCTGCGGCAGCGGCGGGCGGCGGGGCTTTGAAGCTTGTCGACTGACCTCTCATCTGTCATTGCCGGGCCTGACCCGGCAATCCATGAGGCCACGCAACAAGCGACGAAGTTGTAGGGCTCTTCGAGCTGAAATTCATCATGGATGCGCGGGTCAAGCCCGCGCATTTCACCCAATTAGAGCTCCTCGTTAAGGCCTTCCGCGCGAGACGCGCTCGATCTCGGCGCGCACGATACGCTCGACCATTCCCGGCAGATTGTCGTCGAGCCACGACTTGAGCATCGGCCGCAGCATCTCGCGCACCAGATCCTCGAGCGTGCGCGCGTTCTGTCCGATCACCGTATGGGCGAGCGTGTTGAACGCGCTGTCGACCGCCTTCACCGTCTCGCCCGAGATCAATCCACGATCGGGCACCGGGGGTGGCGGCTCAGGTCTGTTCGCAAACACCACGTCAGGATTGGCGTCGATGGTGCGGAAGTTCGGTGCCGGGCCGGGCGGCGGCGTGGGCGATGTCATCGACTCGGTCAGGTCGAGCACATCGGGCGCGGCAGGCTGTGATGCCGCACTTTTCGGCGGCGCCTTCGGCGGTCCATCGAGCTCGGCGAGCATGGCGTCGATCTCATCCTGGCTGTTGGCGGCCGCGGCGGACAACGTTGCAGACTTGGGCGCCGGCGGAGCAGCCGGTTTAGCGGGCGGCGCAGGCGGTGTTGCCGGCGCAGCCGCGGCCGGTTGCTTGGCCGGCGGCGCGGTTTCCGGCGCCATCGCCGTTCCTTTGGCAGGCTTGGCGTCGTCGTCGGCAATGATCCGTCGGATGGAGGCAAGGATTTCCTCCATCGATGGCTCTTGGGCCTTCGCCGTCTGCGTCATCCCCTAAAAACCCTGACACACTCCCTGCGTCCCGCGTGGCGAAAAGCACAGCCGTCAGCCGCGCGAATCGCTGCCGCATACTGTTTATACGCCAGAGTGGCGCCGGTTTGGCAGATGGAACAGCGCGCCGATACAATGAACTGTGGACACGAAAGTGCCCGGCCGGTGCGGCCAAGGTGCGGCTTTGAGTCGACTCTAGCGACCGTCCGGCGTGCGCACGCCGGCCCAGCTGTCGCGCACCTGATGGTAGTGCACCCCGGCATCGTAGGTCGGAACGTGCAGTCCGATGATCTGGGGCGACAGGCGTCCGACCGAGGCAAGCAAGGTGTAGGAAGCGACCACCCGGTCACGCTGGGCGCTGACCAGCGCCACGCGTGCGTTGACCAGTTCCTGCTGCGCGTTGAGGACGTCGAGCGTGGTGCGCTGGCCGACACGCGCCTCTTCGCGCACGCCGTTGAGCGCAATTTCCGACGCCTGCACTTGCGCCTGCGTCGCATCGATATTGGCCTTCGCTGCCTCGAGCTGGCCCCATGACTGGACGATGTTTTGCCGCACGGCGTCGCGGGCCGTGTCGAGATCAAGCCGCCGCTGCCCGAGCGTTTCCTTGTTCTGCCGGATCAGCGCATATTCTGAGCCGCCCTGGTAGATCGGCACGCTCAATTGGCCGAGCACGAGCGCGTTGAAGCTCTTGAGCCCGAGCAGGCTGCTCTCGTTGTTCTGCTGCACGCTGCCCTGCAACGACAAGGTCGGATAAAGCGCGCCTTCCGCAACCTTCACCGCCTGCAACGCGACGTCGACATTATACTGCGCGGTCGAGACAGCCGGATGGGTCGCCGTGCCGAGACCGACCGACGACGTCAAAGTGCTCGGCGAGAAGCGATCGACCGGAGAACCCGGCGCGAGCTTTCCCGGCTCGACGCCAATCACCTGGCGATAGGTTGCCACCGACGCCTTGTAGGTCGCCTCCGCGCTCAGCACCTGCGAGCGTCCGGAGGCGAGGCGCGATTCCGATTGTGCGACGTCCGTGCGCGTGACTTCACCGACATTGAACCGGTCGCGCGTTTGCCGCAGTTGTTCCTGCAGCACTTCGACGTTCCGCCGCTGCAGGTCGAGGATGGCGGTGTCGCGCAGAAGATTCATGTAGGCCGTCACCGCATTGAGCAGCACCGTCTGCTCGGTCACGCGCAAGGTTTCGCGTGCCGACTGCACCTGGCTCTCGGCCTGGCGCGTGCGGTTGGCCGTCTGGAATCCGTTGTAGAGAGTCTGGGTCGCGGTGACGCCGCCGCCATACGGCGACATCTGGCCGGACAGATGAGTGTAGGGCGACGGGTTGGTGGACGATGGCTGGAACGGCCCGGTCGTTGATCGTGTCGTCGTGTCCCAATATTGCGATCCGACCGAACCAGTCGCCGTGACTCTCGGCCGGTACCCGGCCAAGGCCTGCGGCACGCCTTCATCGGTCGCGCGCACGGACGCGCGTTGCGCGTTCAGCGTCGGATTGTTTTGATAGGCCTGCACCAGGGCGCCTTCGAGCGTGTCGGCCCGCACCGGCGCCAAAAACAGCGCACACGCGGTGCAAGCGGCTGCTCCGGCCGCCAACCCGCGCCCCCAGCCTCTGGCTCCCCACCCCGCCATCAAACCCCGTCCAAGCACAGTCCATTGGCGCGACCGGTACCCTGCCAGATTCGCGCCGCCGCATCGAACGCGGAACAATATGCGCCCTGATGCACCGTTAAAACCCCCCAAGCCGCTGCGTGCACAAAAAGGGGGATACTGGCGTATTTACGCAACTATCGGAACAAACCCGCAATCAGAAGGCGAAAACCGGCGTTTCTGCAAAGCCCGGCAGTACCGCGGCGGTGGCGTCGAAGATCGGCCGCCCCCCCAATTCGTCGCCGCTCCTGCAATAGAGCATGGCTTTGGCAGCGGGCCCCCCGCCAAGGACGCAGACGAGCCGCCCACCCTCCTTGAGCTGGCTGAGGAATGTCTCCGGCGGGATCTCGGTTGCTCCTTCGAGCACGACCGCGTCATAGGGCGAGCCCTGCGGCCAGCCGCCCGTCAGGGCTCCGCTGACCACACTCACATTCTGCTGCCCGGATAGCGCCGTGCGCGCAGCCTGGGCAAGGTCGGCGTCCTGCTCCAGCGCCACAACCTGGCCGGCGATATGCGCAAGCACGGCAGCGCCGTAACCGGTCGCACAGCCGACATCGAGAACGCGGTCGCCCGGCGCAATGTCTGCGGCGTGAATGAGCTTAGCCAGCACCATCGGCTTGAGCAGTCGCCGCGATCCGCTTTTGCCGACCGGCAAATCGAGATCGAGATACGCAAGACCGGCCGACGACGCCGGAACGAAGCGCTCCCGCGGGATCTCGATCATGGCGTCGAGGATGCGCAGATCGGTCACATCGGCGGTGCGGACCTGTCCGTCCACCATGTGCCGGCGAGCGGTTGCGAAATCGGTCATCGCGTTTCTCGATCTGAAGAAGGCCGTCGGGAAGAGCGGTTCTTGTGCGGCAATAAGCCGGAAAACGCAAGTTTCGCCATGCGATTGTCATGTGATTGTCGGGGGGCTTTGGCTCCTATATAGGCTTAGCCAACCCGACGCCTTGATTTCACAAGTTTGGCCACGTGGCGGAGTGGTGACGCAGCGGACTGCAAATCCGCGTACCCCGGTTCAATTCCGGGCGTGGCCTCCACCCTTCGCGGGACCTTCATCCTTTCCAAAGCAGGCTGGCTTTGTTATAGCGCCGCTACCGTTCCCCGGTAGCTCAGTGGTAGAGCAACCGGCTGTTAACCGGTTGGTCGCTGGTTCGAATCCGGCCCGGGGAGCCACCTTCTCGCACACCCGAGACGTGTACGTGCGCGAACTCGTGTTGCGCTTATCGGCGCGGGCGATCGCGCCGCAATGGAGTTTCGTAGCGCGAGCGATTTTTATTTGCGCTTGCGCAGCCAGTCGTCAACGCTGAGACGTCCAGCCCCACAAACAAACAAGAAAAAGAAGCCACCCAGCATGGCCATGTTCTTATAGAAGCTGGAATCCTGCGAGCGGCGCGCGGCCGCGTCGGTAAATTCCCAATACCGGTGGGAGCTGAACGTCGCGACCAGCATGAAGATAACGAAACCAAAAATGAGATAGCGCGTGGCGAAGCCGAAGATCAGCGCGATGCCGCCGAAGAACTCGAACGGAACGGCGATATAGGCAAGGAAGGGCGACAGCCCGCGCAGCGGAAACGAGTTGGCAACGGCTTCAATATTGAAGAGCTTGCCATAGCCGCTGCGCACGAAAATCCAGGCCAGCAGAATGCGTCCTATCAAGAGCCAGATATCGGCGCTGCCCGCGGCCAGGCCGTCGGCATGTGACAATGCGGAATGCAAACTATTTCCACTGCGTGTCGTCATGGCGCCTTGCCTGTTCTGTTATGGGTTAGGTCCAGTTCATCGGCCCGGGTTCCGAACAGCCATGTAGCGCCGTACCGCCGACAAGCATAAAATCGCGCCGCCTCATTGCCGCCCCGGCTTCAAGACCAGGGATCGTAGCAACTTCGCTATGCGCTCAGGAAGAGATCAGCCGGGCAGACAGTAAGACAAAATTCTATCCGCCCACCGGCATCAGCAAGGGCGACTGATACATGCGCTGCGGCTGCGGCGTCTCGCTGGTCCGCAATGGCGGGTAAACGCGGTGCAGGTCGGCAGGGTCGATCTGTATTTCGCCGTTGGCGTCCTGAATGGCCGGAATCTTCCCGGTCTGGATCGCGCGCAGGATGGCGGTTTTGTTGCGGCCGACGGCCGCGGCGGCTGTTGCAAGGCTGTACATGGCGTCCCGGCTACTCCGTTCCCAATGGCCGACAGAGTGTGGCTGCGCTCGTTAATAAAAGGTATCCGGCGCGGTTCATTGCGGGGCCGAAAAAGGGCGGCAACAAATCCCGGAATCCTTGACGACAAGGAAGCGCAGGCGGTGTGGTAACCTGGGGCACCGTGAGGCAGTAAGCACGGCAATTCCGCGTGAGCCGCGGATGGCGCCGCCTATTCGATCACCTCGTCGGCGCGGGCAATAAGTGACGGCGACACCGTGAGGCCGAGTGACTTCGCGGCCTTGAGGTTGATCACCAGGTCGAACTTGGTTGGCAATTGCACCGGCAAAGCGGCGGGCTTGGCGCCTTTGAGAATCTTCCCGGCATAGACTCCCGCCGCGCGATACGCATCCGCTTCGCTCGCGCCGTAGCTCATCACGCCTCCCGCGACGATAAATTCGCGCGATGCATAAATGGCCGGTATCTTGTAGCGGTTCGCCAAAGCGACGATCTGATCGTTCAGCTCGGTGAATAATGGATCGGCGGCGACGAGAAGCGCATCGACTTTTAACTGGGACAAAGTCGTGAAGACACGATCAAGATCCCGTTCGCTGCGTATGTTTTGAATGGAAATTTTTTGGCCAAGTGCCTCGGCGGCGGTTTCCACGCCTGCCAGCTGCCGATCCGTATCGGGATAATCTTCATTTGCCAGCACGCCGATCAAAGTGCTCTTTGATACCAGCTCGCGCAAAAGCCCCAGCCGCTTTGCCTCCAGCGCCGGTGAAATCAGGCTCAGTCCCGTTGCATTGCCGCCCGGATTGTTGAGGCTCTCGACAAGCCCAATAATGACCGGGTCGCCGTCGATAACAAAGACGATGGGAATTTTGCTCGTCGCGGCCTTGGCGGCGAGCGCCGAGGGCTCACCGCCCGTGGTGACAATCACGACCGCCTGGTGGTTCACCAGATCCCGCGCCAAAGCCGGTAGACGACCATGCCTGCCGTGAGCCCAGCGGTATTCGATCCTGATGTTTTGATTTTCAATGAAGCCCGACTCTTTCAGACCCGCGCGCAGTGCGTCCAGGACACGGGTGGACTCGTCGGCCGATGTGCAGCCTAACAGGCCAATTGTCAGGCCCGTCCTCTGCTGCGCGCGCGCTGCGAACGGCCACGCCGCAGCGCCGCCTAACAGACCGATAAACTCGCGCCGCCTCATCGTCTGCCCCCGCAGCTCAGGACGGGACATTTCAAATCTTACCAGATGCACAATTCGCGGAAAGGGGCGGTCAGCGACCACCGGGCGTTACTGACACGCTCCGACATATTCGCCTTGAAGCCTCACCTGCGTATCCATCATCTGCTGGTTTCCCATCCAGCCTTTGGTCGAGATGACGGCCGTATAGCGAAGCGGGCTGACGAAAATAAATTCTGCGGCAGAGTCCATGTTGAGCTGCCCCCTGCACTCCAGCCGCCATGTCAATTTCTGCTCGGACTTTTCGTATTGCGTCCGCTGGCACGTCGTGTTCATGCCGCCGAAGCGCGGCGAAAACGTATCCGCAAGATCGCCCGCCTGCTCGGCGGTCAGACAACGCGAGTTTGTCTGCGGCGGCATTTGCATTCCGTTGTTCAAGACCGCGGTCGTGATTTTCCACAGACCGGGTTGAATGCCGTCGGCGGCCATCGCTGTTGCGAGACCGCCACACAGTGCCGCCATTGCAAAGACCGCTTTCATAAACGCTAAACCCCGCAACGCCCGCAACTTTGCCGGATACTTTTGTCGGCAGGCTGACCGGTTTGATCCTATAATGATTTTGCCGGCGCCATAAGACGGGGGACTCAAGTGCGACGCGTGGGTCATTTTGTCGAAGCGATCATCTTCAACAGCCGATGGCTGATCGCGCCGTTTCTGCTGGGCCTGGTTGTCGGGCTTGCGGCGCTTGTGCTGAAATTTCTCATCAAGCTCTATGAATTTGTCATTCACATCCCCCAGGCGCCGCCGGCCGATGTCATCGTCGGCATCCTCACCCTCGTCGACCTTACGCTCGTCGCCAGCCTGATTGTGCTCGTCATCTGCTCGATCTACGACAATTTCATCACCGACATCGACCCCGCGAAACATCCCGAATGGCCGGAGGGACTGGTCAAAATCGGCTTCTCGGGACTCAAGCAGAAACTGTTCGGCGCGATCGCGGTCATTGCCGCGGTCAACGTACTGGAATGGTTCATGGACATCGAGCGGCAGGCCGACAACACCAAGCTGGCCTGGGTCGTCGGCATCCTGCTCACCTTTGCGGTCTCCATGCTCATTCTTGCGGTCGCGGACTGGCTGAGCGAGCGTAAGAACGAGCAGCCAAGCAAGCGAAAGTGAGCCGTCAGCACTTGATCTAGATCATTGACGACCCTGCGGTACGGCATCACCTAGCAGGCGCCCGACAGAATTAAAGAGCGGCGCCATGATCAAACTGATTCCCTGGGATATCTGGGCCGCGGCTGCGCTCGCAGCCGGCGTTGTGCTCGCCGCAATTTTCGATCCGGCGCCGGCAATTTTTGCAATGATCTATCTTGCTCTCTGCGCCTACGTCGTCATCGAAAGCTTCAGCAGCGAACCGGGATAGACGCTATACACTCTCGGCAATCCGGCTGGACGTGGGTCTGCTAGGCCTGCCCCGTCTGTTTCATATAACTCTCGAACTTTTCCCGCAGCGCCTTGGGCAATTCCACCGATTGATGCGTCTCCAGTGACGTCATTGCTGTCACCAGGCGCGCGCGCAGCCGCTCGACCCCGTTTACATGTCCCACAATGACGACGCTCAACGACGAGCGTCCGACTCGCGTGAGCAGCAAGGTGAGATCAAGCCGCTCGCCCATGCGGCTCGGCAACTTGAAGTCGGTTTCAATATGAACGTAGGGAAATCCGTGCTGATCCCCGAGGATCAGGTTGGCGTAATTGACGCCGAGTTGCTCGGTGTACCAGTCCTCGACCAGGCCGTTGAACATGTCGAAGTAGTGCGGAAAGTAGACGATGCCCGCCGGGTCGCAGTGGGAAAAACGGATCGGCACCGTGCGCGTGAACGCACGCGTTGGCGGAGTGAAGCGGTCTTCTTTCATGGGGTTGAAGCGGTCTTCTTTCATGGGATTATGGAGCCACCCGCGCGGGTGTCTTGCAACTGTCAAGATTTGAGCTTGAACCCCGGCGTCATTCGATCACCTCATCGGCGAGAAACAAGAATGTCTGGCGCACCGGGAGGCCGAGAGCCTTGGCCGCCTTGAGATTGATCGCGAGCTCGAACTTGTCGGGCGACTGCGCGGGCAAATTGCCAACCGGCTCTCCCTTGAGAATACGATCAACATACGAGCTTGAGCGCCGGAAGATATCGGCGGTATCCGGCCCATAGGACATCAGGCTGCCCTCCGCGACGAATTGCCTGTAGGGAGAAATGAGCGGCAACCCGTGCTGGCGGGCGGCGCCGAGAATGGCACCCCGCGTTGTGAGGACGTAAGGGTCGCCGGGAGTGATCAAACCGCCGCCGCTGTCGCGAGCCACGTCAGCAACCACCCGCTCAATGTCAGCCAGGCTCTGAATATGCGCCCCACCGAATTCAACGGGAGAAGCGCCCCGCAACGCTTTGTATGACTCGATGAAGCGATCATAGTATGGCGCGGTATCGGGATTGAACATCAAGCTCACCCGCGTGAGGCCGGGCTTGATGTCGCTGAGCAGATTGATCCACTTACCGATGATCTCCGGCTCAATGAACGAAAAGCCCGTGATGTTGCCGCCGGGCCGCTTGAGATTCGGGATGAAGCCTTGACCGACCGGATCATTCACAACCACGAACACAATTGGAATCGTGCGGGTTGCCGGTTTCAGCGCTTTCATAACCGGGGTGGTATTCGCGACAATCACGTCGGGTGGCGATTTGACCAGCTCCGCCACATGTCTGCGAATCAAATCCAGGTCGCTCCCGGCGAACCGGTAATCGATCTGGATGTTGCGGCCCTCGACCCATTCCAGGTCGCGCATCCCTAACCGGAATGCTTTGATGCGCGCATTCGCTTCCGGGTCGTTTTCGGTAAGGCCAAGAAGCACGCTGACACGCCGCACCTTGTTTGGCTGCGCTCGCGCCATAAACGGCCAAGCCGCCGCTGACGTGGCGATTGCTTTGATGACATCACGGCGTCTCATCATCATCGCCCCCGACGCTTCACGTCACCATCGTACCGGTTCCAGCCGCCAGCACGGAAGGGGGGTGTCGGCGCCGCGCGCAGGGCAAAAATCGAGGCGGCAATCGCGCTGGAATGTCCAATTTGGACAGAACATTGCCACCTGCCCGCCTTCGTCTCGTCACAGCCTGATGTCCACCTTTGGCACGTCCAGCCCAGTCGGCTGCCTCTCAAATGGTCGAAGGCGGATGCCATGGATACCTCTCCAAGTTCTCAACCGAACAAGCCAACGTTTGGGACGAGCGATTTTGCCGTTTCAGCGGTGGACGCGCGTGAGTACATCGATGCCACGGCCGAGGAAACTTGCCCGGCCGAATCCGTTCCGATGCCCGAACCGAATACGGAACCGCAGCGCGCGGCCGATGAGGCAACGGAAGCGCCATCCGCGGCCAGTCTCGAGGTGATGGATCAGCTGAAAGCCCTCGCGCACAACGTGACGCAGGGCAACCGCGCTTCAGACGTTCAAAGCGACATGAGTGAAGACGCAGGCGCCATCGATCCGGGCGGGTCGCAGGCGACAGAGCCGTCCATCAGCGTGTTTCCGCGGCCTGCCGGTTTCGAAAATATTCAGGTCATCAAAGACAGACCGAAAATTGGCAACCGAGTTCTGACTTTGGCGGGATTTGCCGTGGCAGCCCTGATCGGCGCCGGAAGCACGTTCGCCTGGCAAGTTCACCTCAGGTCCAGCGACGTCGCCATAACAGCCCCGCCGGCCCCCGTCGCAGCTGCGCCCGCCATGTCGCCTGACCTGAGCAAGCAACTTGACGCATTGGCACAAGGCATCAGCTCCGAGCTTGCCGCCAAGCAACAGCAGCTTGCAGCTGCGCAACAACAGCTTGAGCAGCTCGCGGCCAAGCAACAACAGCTCGCCGCCAAGCAGGAACAGGTTGGACAAAGCATTGCGAAACTTCAGGCGCTCGAGCAGGCCCGGCAAAGGACGCCGGCTCCCGTGCAGGCCCGCGCAGCCCCCGTGCCGCCGCGGCCTTCTGTTCCGCCGCCGCCCGTCGAACCGGCCCCGTTGTCGCCACGAACGGCGGACCATCCCATACCGCCGCTGCCCGTGCCCACGGCGCGGTAAGCGCGTCGATCTGGTCACTTGATTATGGGTCTGCGTAGATATTGACCCGTTGCCGGGCCGACGACGTTCCCGTTGTCGTAGATCAACGCCCCGCGCAGGAACGTGCTCTTCACCCGCCCGCTGAGCTCGGCGCCCTCGAACGGCGAATAGCCCTGCTTGGATTCGGATTCCGACGCGTGCACCACGAAGCTTTCGTGCGGGTCGACCAGCACGATGTCGGCGTCGTAGCCCTGCGCGATGTCGCCCTTGTTCTTCAGCCCGAAGCGTTGCGCCGCCTTCCAGCTCAGCAGCTCGGCCATGTGATTGTAGGACATGCCGCGCTTGCTGCCCTCGCTGACGACACCGGACAGAAGATATTCGGTGCCGCCAAAGCCCGATTTCGCCAGCCAGATGTTGTCGGGATCGTCCTTCGACCATTTCTGCTCGGCCGAGCAGCAGGCATGATCGCTGACGATCCAGTCTATCTTGCGGTCAAGCACGGCCTGCCACAGCGCCTCGACGTCCTCGCGCGGGCGGATCGGCGGATTGACCTTGGCATGCACCGCGCATTCGCAGTCGGTGTCGAGCAGAAGATGGCCGACGGTGACCTCGCGCCGGAAGGCGATATGCGGAAAGACCTGCTGCATGGTCCAGGCCGCGTCCACCGCCTTGCGCGAGCTCAAGTGCAGCAGATTGATGTTCAGGCAATTGGTCTCGTTGGCCAAATAGGACGCAATCCAGATGGCGAGCCCTTCCGAATGCGGCGGGCGCGCCGCGCTGTAGGCATGAAGGCCCTTCAGCTTGCCTTCGCGCTCCACGATCTTGGTGTAGGCCGTGAGAATTTCCGCCAGCTCGCAATGCAGGCTGACGCTGATATACGGAGCAAGCTTTGGAAATTTCTCCATCAGCCGCTGCGCCCCGCGCATGATGAACTCGAAATGGGCGATGTCGTAGCGCTCGTCCGGCGCGATCATCAGGAACTCGTTCTGCTGTGACGAGGCACCGTGCAGCCCGTAGCCGCCGTAGAACATGAAGATCTTGAACGAGGTCACGCCGTGGTCGGTGACCAGGTGCTCCATCTCGTCGATGTGCGCGGATTCGATCGGCGCGATGTGGAAACCGTAGTCGACCCAGAACTTGTCCTTCGCCTGCTTGTGGACCTCCGCCATGAACGCGCGATAGGGCCCGCCGCGGTTGAGGTAATAATGCCCGGTGCGGATGTAATTGAGGCTCGATGTGACGCCGCCCATCGCGGCCGCCTTGCTTTCCGAGATCGCGTCCTGGGCAAGCGGCGCGTAGATCCCGATATGCATGTGCGCATCGACGCAGCCCGGGAACGCCAGCCGGTTCTTGGCGTCGAACACCTGCTTCGCCTCGCTCGCCTGGATGTCGGGCGCAAGCCGCGAAATCTTTCCGTCCTTGATCGCGATATCGAGGCAGTCGACCGACGTCTTGTTCGGGCGGACGACGCGGGCATTCTTGATGACGGTATCGAAAACCTTGTCCATGCGAGTTATTCCCTGACTTGACGTATCTGCTAGTTGGGCTTGGCGCCCGATGCCTTGACGACCGGCGCCCAGCGCTCGATATCCTCGCGCACGAAAGCCGTGAATTCCTTCGGTGTGTTGCCGACGCTGGTCGCGCCTTCGGTCTTGAGCTGCTCGCGCAATCTCGGCTCGGACAGCGCTGCAACGATCGTCGTATAAAGCTTCTGTGTGATTGGGTCCGGAAGGTGGGCCGGCGCGAAGACGCCGAACCAGGCGGTGGACTCAAATCCCGGCACCACCTCCCCGATCGCCGGCAGGTCCGGAAACATGGCCTGCCGCGTACCGGTCACGCCATAGGCGCGCAGCTTGCCGGCCCGCACCTGTTCGGCCCCGGTCACCACGCTGATGAACATCAGATCGATCTGCCCGCCGAGCAGATCGGTCAGCGCCGGCGCCGTGCCCTTGTAGGGCACGTTGAGCAGGTCGACACCCGTCATCAGCTTGAACTTCTCGCCTGCGGGATGAAGCGAGGAGCCGATGCCGCCGATCCCGATCGTCAGCCTGTGCGGTTGCGCCCGCGCCAGCGCGATCAGTTCCTTGAGATCCTTTGCCGGCAGGTCGCCGCGCCCGACCAGCAGGCTCGGCACCCGCGCGATCATGGTGATCGGCGTGAAATCGGCGACCGGATCGTAAGGCAGCGACGGATAAAGGGTGGCGTTGATCGTGTGGCTGCTGAAGCTCACCAGCAGCGTGTAGCCGTCGGGCGGCGATTTCGCGACCGCGGCCGCCGCGAGGTTGCCGCCGGCGCCGGGGCGGTTCTCCACCAGGACCGGCTGTTTCAGCGCCGCGGCCATCGGGTCGGCGATCGCGCGCGCCATCGTGTCGGTGGTGCCGCCGGCCGGCGCCCCGACCAGAATCTTGATCGGCCGCGCCGGAAAGTCTTCGGCACGCGCCGCCGGCATCAGCATCAGGACGGCAATGACGGCGAAAAACACGCGCGCGGTCATTGGCCGCCGCCTTTCTTGCCGCTCTCATATTGCTTGCCGAGCGCGATCATTGCCGGTGTGCCGATCACCTCGTTAAGCCCCGCAAAGTCGTACATCCGGTTGCGGAAGGGCTCCGAGGTGCCGTTCGCGGCAAGCGACTCGTAAAATTCGCCAGCCGTGCGCGCGACCGCGCGGACAATCGCCCCGGGGAAAATCACCAGCGAAAATCCGAGCGCCTGCAGGTCCGCCGTGTTGAGCGACGGCGTCTTGCCGCCCTCCACCATATTGGCCATGACGGGTACGCCCTTCAGCGCGGGCGGAATCCGCTTGAGCTCTTCGCGCGTCTTCGGCGCTTCGACAAACAGGATATCGGCCCCCGCCTCGCGGTAAGACACGGCCCGGGCCATCGCTTTCTCGAAACCCTCGACGGCGATTGCGTCGCTCCGCGCAATCACCAGGGTCTCGCGCGATTGCCGTGAATCGAGCGCCGCCTTGATCTTGCCGATCATTTCCTGCGCGGGGATCAGCGCTTTATTGTCGAGATGGCCGCAACGTTTGGGGAAATCCTGGTCCTCGATCTGGATGGCGTTGGCGCCCGCGCGCTCGAACATCCGTACCGTGCGTGCCACGTTGAGCGCATTGCCGTAGCCGGTATCCGCATCGACGATGAGATGGCTGCCGACGCGATCGCGGATCAGGGCAACCGTATCGGCCACCTCACTCATCGCAACGAGGCCGATGTCGGGACGTCCGAGCCGGGTATAGGCAATGCCGGCCCCCGAGACATAGACCGCGGAGAACCCTGCCCGCTCGGCAAGATGCGCGGTCAAAGCATCGTAGACGCCGGGGGCGACAAGGATCGGCGGGGCCGCGAGACGGGAACGCAACGTCGTATCAGTCATGGGTCACATTCCAAGATAAGCGCGCTTGAGTTCGGGGTTCGAGCCTAAGTCTTTTGCAGGGCCGGACATGACAAATTTTCCTTCAGCCAGAATGTAGGCGCGGTCTGCCAGATCGAGGCTCTGCACGACATTCTGCTCCACCAGCAGGATAGACACGCCGTCGGCGTTGATGCGCTCAATGAGCGCGAACAGCTCCTCGACCAGAATCGGCGACAGGCCGAGCGACGGCTCGTCCATGATGATCAGCTTCGGCTCCGCCATCAATCCGCGCCCGATCGCCAGCATCTGCTGCTCGCCGCCGGACAAAGTGCCGGCGCGTTGCGTGCTGCGCTCGCGCAAGCGCGGAAAGATCGCAAAGACGCGGTCGCGGTTCTGCGCGCGGCGGGCCGTGCCGCGCCGGTAGCTGCCGAGATCAAGATTCTCGCGCACGGAGAGGTTGGGAAAGACACGCCGGCCTTCCGGGACATGAATGAGGCCGCGCGCGACGATGGCCTGCGGCTTCTCATGCGCCACGTCATGGCCTTCGAATTTGATAGCGCCGGCGCGCGCGCGCACGATGCCGGACAGCGCGCGATTGAGCGTGGACTTGCCCACGCCGTTCGAGCCGAGCACAGCGACGATCTCGCCGGGCGCGATCGTCAGGTCGACCCCGCGCAGCACCTCGGTCTCGCCGTAGCCGGCGTGGAGATCGCGCACGTCGAGCAGGGCTTCACTGGGCATGTGACGCCCCCCATTTTGCCGCAGCACCGTGACCGAGATAGGCCTCCACCACCTGCGGATCCTGCGCGATCTGCGCCGGCGCGCCCTGCGCAATCACGCGCCCTTCCGCCAGGACGAAAACGTGCTCGGCGAGCGACATCACCGCCTGCATGACGTGCTCGATCATTAGAATTGTAACCCCGCGCCGGCAGAGGTCGCGAATGACCGGAACGATGTCGCGGATTTCTGTCGGGTTGAGCCCGGCCAGCACTTCGTCGAGCAGCAGCAGCTTCGGCTCGGTGGCGAGCGCACGCGCAAGCTCGAGCCGCTTGCGCGCGGCGACCGTTAGGGTATCGGCGGGACGGTCGAGCATGTCGGTCAGGCCGAGATCGCGGCCGACCCGGCCGGCAACCGCAAGCGCGGCATCGCGCGCCCGGTGATGAAGATGCGCGCCCACCAGGATGTTCTCGCGCACCGACAGGCCGACGAAAGGTTGCACGATCTGGAAGGTGCGCGCGATGCCGAGGCGCGCCAGCTCATGCGGCGGCTTGCCGGTGATCTCCTGGCCGGCATAACGGATCGCTCCCTCGCGGGCGCGCACGAAACCAGAAATGATCGAGAACAGAGTCGTCTTGCCGGCGCCGTTCGGGCCGATCAGCGCGGTGATGCGGCCGGGCGGCGCGGACAGCGATGCGCCGTCGACCGCCTTCAGTCCGCCAAACCAGCAGCTCACGTTGTCCACTGCGAGCAACGGCTCAGCCATGACGCACCTGTTTAGTCGACATCGCCGCCGGCTTGCGCCGGCCGAAGATCTTGCGCGCATCGGCAATTCCGCCAATCAGCCCGCGCGGCATGATCCAGATCACCAGCACGAGCACAGCGCCGTAGATGATGAGGTCGAGGCCGGGCGCGTCCCCGATCATTAGCCGCGTCGCCTCCCCCAACGACTTGACGACCAATGCGCCGGCCAGCGGCCCGAAGACCGTGCCAACGCCACCGATGATGGCGGTGAGCAGCGCCTCGACCGAGATCCAGGTCCCGTAGGCGATCCCCGAATCGATGAAGAGGAAATATTGCGCGTAGAAGCAGCCCGCCGCGGCGGTGATTGCACCGGAGATTGTCATCGCCGCGGTCTTGACCTTGCGCGCGTCGACGCCAAGCGCGGAGGCCGCGTCCTCGTTCTCGCGCACGGCAACCAGCCAGGTGCCGAACCGCGAGCGCTCGATCAGCTCGGCGATCACCAGCGAAACGGCGACCAGCGCGAGGATCACCCAGTAGAACGCGGCGCGGCTCTGGAACTGGAACGTTCGCGCGCCCAGCTCGAGCGTCATGAGGGTGCCGACGCCTGCGCCGGTTATAGGCGCGACGCTGGCCACGATGCGCAGCACTTCGGCAAAGGCGAGCGTGACCAGCGCGAAATAAGAGCCGCGCAGCCCCGACCGGAACGTGAGAGCCCCGATCACCGCGCCCAAAGCCGCCCCGGCCGCGATGCCGATCGCAAAGCCCGGCCAGGCATTGACGCCGTAGCGCACCTGCAGGATCGCCGTGACATAGGCCCCGGTCCCGAAAAACGCGGCGTGGCCGAACGAATATTGCCCGCCATAGCCGCCGAGGATATTCCAGCCCTGCCCCGCCAGCGCGATCATCAACGTCACCACAAGGAAATTGAGCGTGGCGTTCGATTGCACGACCAGCGGCACGGCGGCCAGCACGGCGATGACGATGGCGGTCGGCGCGAATGATTTCATGCGCGCGCTCCGAACAGGCCGGTCGGGCGCAGCAGCAGCACGGCGATGAAGATGAGGAAAATGCCGATCTGCCCGAGCGACTCGCCGAGAAAAAGCCCGGACAGGCTTTCCACCACGCCGATGACGAAGGCGCCGATCACCGCTCCCGGCACCGAGCCCATGCCGCCGAGCACGACGATGGTGAAGGCCACCAGCACGAAGGCGTTACCCACGCCCGGATTGACGTAATAAGTCGGGATCAGCAGGCAGGCCGCGATCGCCACGCAGGCGGTGCCGAGGCCGAAGGTCATCGCGTAGACGTGGGCGACGTCGATCCCCACCAGCTGGGCACCGAGCTTTTCCTTGGCGACGGCGCGAATGGCGCGGCCGACATCGGTGAAGGTCATCAGCAGCCACAGCGCCAGCGCCACCACGAAGACTGCGACAAAGCCGACAACGCGCGGCACCGCCAGGTAAGTCACCCCGAGATTGAAGGTCTGGAAGGCGTAAGGGACGTCGATCGTGCGGGTATCGCCGCGAAAGTTGTAAAGCAGTGCGTTCTCGATGATGACGGCGATGCCGAGCGTCACCAGCAACATGTTGCGATCATCGCCGTGCGAGGCCGGACCGATGACGAAGCGTTGCAGCCCGTAGCCAAGCACGAAAAAAAGCGGCGCCAGCAGGAACAGCGCCACGTAAGGGTCGAGCCCGAGCAGCTTGAACGCGAAGAACGCGGCGAACAGTGCCGCGCTCAGCAGAGCGCCATGTGCGAAGTTGATGATGTGGAGGACGCCATAGATCAGCGTCAGCCCGAGCGCGACAAGCGCGTAGACCGCGCCCATCAACAGGCCGTTGAGGACGGCAGGAATGAGTATGGCAGCCGACAGCATAAAACGGTCCCGCCGGACAGCCCGCGGACGGCGCGCGTTGCGCCGCCCGCGGGATGGATCGGTTAGGCGGGCATCGGGAACACCGGCTTCGCGTTCGCGAATGTCGCCGGCAGGATCACCTTGATGTCGTTGTCGAGCACCTGTGTGTTTACCGGCGCCGCGCCTTCGTTCTGCCCGTTGACGAACTTGGTCGGCCCGTAGGGCATCAGGTGACCAGCGAAGGTTGATGACGCCAGCGCCTCGGTGATCTTCGCGCGATCGGCCGAAGCCGCCCGCTGCAGCGCGTCGGCAACCAACATTATACAGCTGTAGTTCATGTAGACTTCGTAAGTGTAGAACTGACCCTTGTCCTCGACCGTCTTCTTCAGGGCGACCGCCTTCGGATTGCGCGGGTCGAACCAGTGATTGCAGTCCATGATGTATTTTGCGGCCTCCGGGAATTCCTTGACGAACTTGTAGGAGGACGCAGCACCCCCGAGCACGGAATAGATGCCCTTCAGTTTCACCTGCTGCTGCTGCATGGTGCGCGCGAGCAAGACGTATTCGTTGTAGTAGCTGGCGGGGATCACGAGATCCGGATTCTGCGCCTTGATCTTGAGCACGACGTTGTTGAAGTCGCGCGTCGGCGTCGGGTGCGGGATCGTCTCGAGGATCTGGAAGCCCTGCGCCGGCAGCTGCGCGTTGAGCAGCTTGGCGAGCCCCGAGCCGAACAGCGAATCCTCGTGCACGATCATCACCGTCTTCGCCGGCTTGCCCGCCGCGTCGTTGATCGCGGCAAGATTGGCCAGCGCCGTCTTCGCGATGACGCCGAAGCCAGGCCCGAAGCGGAACGTGTTCTTCAACCCGCGCGTGACGATCCCGTCGGCGACGCCGACGTCGACCACATAAGGCAGTTCATAGCGCGCGGCCGCCTGCGTCGTCGCAAGGCAGATATTGCTGGCATAGCCGCCGACGATGGCCGCGACGCCGGCCGAATTCATCTTCTCGACCTCGGCGGTGCCGCCTTCCGGCGTCGATTGCGCATCGCCGAGCACGGGATCGATCTTGCCGAGGCCCTTGATTCCGCCGGCGGCGTTGATCTCCTCGATCGCCAATGTGGCGCCGAGGCGGCCCTGTTGTCCCGAATAGGACAGCGCACCGGTGACCGGATGCAGCACACCCAGTTTCACGGGCGCGCCCTGCGCGCGCAGGATGGAAGGCATCGCGATGGCGCCGGTCGCCACGGCCGTCGTGGCGAGAAAGCGACGGCGATTAAGCAGGTACTTCTGGTTCGGCATGATGACGTCCCTCCTGGGTCAGCGTCGCGGGGCGAAGCCCGCCGTTTTGATTTCAAGGCCTCGATCTTGGTTTTATACTATTGCGGACCGCTCCAGAGCCCGCAACCGCTAAAGCAGACCCGATCGGATCATGAGCAATTCCCGGACCCTGATCGACAAACTTTGGGTTATGCATGAGATTGTGCGCCGCGACGACGGGGCTTCGCTCCTCTGGGTCGACCGCCATTACGTCCACGAAGGCTCGTTTCATGCTTTCAGCCAGATGAAAAGGCGTGGACGGAGTGTCGCAGAGCCGCAACTCACCTTTGGCGTGGCCGATCACTACGTGCCGACGCGCGGTCGAGCCCGCGGAATTGCCAATCCCGAGATCGCGGCCATGGTCCACAACCTCGAGGCCAACACCGGCGACAATCACATCACGTTGTTCGGCCTGCGCGACCCGCGCCAGGGCATCGTGCATGTGGTCGGACCCGAGCAGGGATTGACCCTGCCCGGGCTGCTGATCGTCTGCGGCGACAGCCATACATCCACGCACGGCGCATTCGGCGCCTATGCCTTCGGGATCGGCGCATCCGAGGTCGCGCATGTGCTGATGACGCAGACGCTCTGGCAGAAGAAGCCGAAGCGGATGCGCATCGCCGTCGACGGCAAGCTTGCGGCCGGAATCGCGGCGAAAGATATTGCGCTCGCGATCATCGCGCGCATCCGTGCCGACGGGGCGCAGGGCCACGCCATCGAATTTGCCGGCAGCGCCATCCGCGCGCTCACGATGGAAGGCCGCCTGACCCTCTGCAACATGTCGATCGAAGCCGGCGGACGCTGCGGCATGGTGGCACCCGATGCGACCACCTTTGCTTACCTGAAGGGCCGGCCATTCGCGCCGAAGGGCGGTGATTTCGACCGTGCGGTCGAAGCCTGGTCGGCGCTGACCTCGGATAAAGATGCAAGCTTCGACCGCGAGGTGTCGCTTAACGCAAACGAGATCGCGCCGATCGTCACGTGGGGCACGACGCCGGACGATGCATTGCCGGTCGACGGCCGCGTTCCCGATCCGGCGCGCGAGAGCGATGCGACGCGCGCCAAATATCTGCGCGAGGCGCTCGATTATATGGGGCTTACGCCGGGAACGAAGCTCACCGACATCGCGGTCGACCGGGTGTTCATCGGCTCATGCACCAATTCGCGGATTGAGGACCTGCGCGCGGCAGCAGCCGTGCTGAGCGGCCGCGTCAGCAAAGTGCCGGGCCTCGTCTCGCCAGGCTCGTCGTCGGTGAAACGGCAGGCGGAGGAAGAAGGCCTCGACAGGATTTTCCGCGACGCCGGACTCGAGTGGGCCGATTCCGGCTGCTCGATGTGCGTCGGCATCAATGGCGACCTGGTGCCGTCAGGCGAGCGCTGCGCCTCGACCACCAACCGGAATTTCCGCGGCCGACAGGGACCGGGCGCGCGCACGCATCTGATGTCGCCGGCGATGGTGGCGGCGGCGGCTATCAGCGGACGTCTTGCCGATGTCCGGCCTTTGCTCGCCGGGCGCAAAGCATAGAGGCGCCGATGGACAAATTCGTTCGCCTCACCGCAACCGCCTGCCCGCTGTCGCTGCCAAACCTGAACACCGACCAGATCCTGCCTGCACGCTATCTCAAGTGGCCCCGATCGAAGGGGCTCGGCACCGTTCTGTTTGACGACGTGCGGCTCGATGCCAAGGGCCAACCGCGGGATGATTTCGCGTTCAACAAGGACGCTTACCGCGGCGCGAAAGTCCTGCTGGCGGGACGCAATTTCGGCGGCGGCTCCTCGCGCGAGGCGGCGGTCTACGCGCTTTATGATCACGGTTTCCGCTGCGTCGTCGCGCCGTCCTTCGGCGACATCTTTTCGCAGAATGCCGTGAAGAACGGGCTCCTGACCGCCGTCGCCGAGGAAGCGGACATCGAGATGCTTGCCGCTCTGGTACGCGAGAAACCGTCGCAGCCGGTCACCGTCGATCTCGAACGGCAGACGGTGAGCGGCAACGGCGTTTCCTTTGCGTTCATGATCGACGCGATCAGCCGCAATCAATTGCTCAACGGCTGGGACGATGTCGACCTGACCGAGAGCTACCGCGAGCAGATCGCGGCCTTCAAGGCGAAAGACAAGACGATCAGGCCCTGGGCCGTTCCGCTGGTAAAACAGTGACCAAGCGATTTCCCGACTGGGCCTCACTTGATGCCGCGGAGCGCGAAGGGCTTTCGGCGCAGGCCGGCGACTTCGCCCGCGCGCTCGATGCGCAGCTGAAGGCATACGTCGCGTTCGAAGATGCCGTCACGCCGGCGCAAGGCGTCCTCGGCGGGATGCCCTATGCGTCGAAAGACATGTTCGTGTCGAAGACACGCAAGCCGCAAGGCGGGCTGGCGCAGCCTCTGCCGATGCAGGATTCGCAGCAAGCCGAGGTGCTTAACCTGCTCGATCGCGCCGGCGCACGCCGCATCGGCACCACCGCGATGACTGAGCTCGCCTATGAGCCGTCGGGCTACAACGCCGTGCACGGCGCGCCGAAGAATCCCTGGAATTTTGACTACGTCACCGGCGGCTCGTCGTCAGGCTCCGCAGTCGCAGTTGCCAGCGGTTCCGCCGTCTTCGCGCTCGGATCGGACACCGGCGGCTCGTTGCGCATTCCGGCACATTGCTGCGGCGTCACCTCGTGGAAGCCGACCTACGGTGCCGTGCCGCTTGCCGGCGCAATGCCTCTTTCCCCGAGCCTCGACACGGTCGGCATCCTCGCACGCAGCGCCTCGGATCTGCAGCAACCCGCGCGTGTTCTGTCCGCCACACGTGATGCCGACCCTATCCGCAAGGTCGCCGTGGTCCAGGATGTTCTCGATCTCGCCGAGGCGCCGATCGCGAACGCATGCGGCAATGCCATCGAGGCCATCGGCAGCTGCGGCATCGCGCTCGGCCGCACCGACGGGGTCGCCGCCATCGAGGCGCTCGACCCGCACGTTTTCACGGTCATGCAGGCGGAGGCCGCGCGCGCGCATCGTGCGCTGATGGAGTCCCGGGCGCTCGACGTCACCCTGACCAAGCGCCTGCGCAAGGGCCTCGAGATCGATGACAAGACCCTTGCCGCGAGCATCGCCGCGCGGCCGCAACTTGTGACCGATTTTCTGGTCCAGGTATTTCAGAACGCGCAGGCGATTGTCCTTCCCGTGCTAACGACCAGGACACCTGCTGCGCGAGAATGCGATCCCCGTTCGCCCAGTTTCAACGCGAAAACGCTTTACCAGCTCAGCCGCTGGACGCGCTTCGTCAACATGCTCGGCTTTCCGGCCGTCGCAATCCCGGCCGGATTTGACGACCGTGGCCTGCCGGCCGCGCTGCAGATCGTCGGCCGCCCGAGCTCAGACCACGCGCTGATCGCGCTGGCCGCAGCCGTACAGAAACGCAGCGACTGGCACGCGCGGATTCCCGCCGCCGTGCGTGACCAGGTGATATCGTCTTATAAGGGACGATTGACATGAAAGCGGAACAGTCGAAAGCGCTGGCGCATATCCGCGTGCTCGATGTGTCGCGCGTGCGCGCAGGGCCGACCTGCTGCCGCATCCTCGGCGACTTCGGCGCCGACATCATCAAGATCGAGGCGCCGCCCGGCGTCGATCCCAACGAAGGCATCAGCGGCGCGCGCGACGGCTATGACATGATCAATCTCCACCGCAACAAGCGCTCGCTCACGCTCAACCTTAAGGAGCGGTCCGGGCACGAGATCTTCATGCGGCTGGTGAAAGATGCCGATGTGGTGGTCGAGAATTTCCGTCCCGACGTCAAAGACCGCATAGGCATCGGTTACGAGGCACTCAGCGCGGTGAACCCGCGCATCATTCTGGCGTCGATTTCGGGCTTCGGACAGAGCGGCCCCTACCGCATGCGCGCCGGGTTCGACCAGATTGCGCAGGGCATGGGCGGATTGATGTGGGTCACCGGCATGCCGGGCTCCGGACCGATGCGGGCCGGCATTGCGGTGGCCGACAGCTCGGCCGGCGTCTATGCCGCGACCGGCATCCTGATCGCACTGGCCGAGCGCGAGCAATCCGGCCGCGGCCAGTGGGTGCAGACGTCGCTGCTGCAGGCGCAGATCGCGATGATGGATTTCCAGGCCGCGCGCTATCTCGTCGACGGCGTCGCGCCCGGCCAGGCCGGCAACGATCACCCCTACTCGACACCGATGGGCGTGTTCCCGACTGCCGACGGATTCATCAATATCGGCGTCGGCGGCGACGGCCAGTGGCGCGCGCTGTGCGTGGTGCTCGGTCGGCCCGAGCTCGGCACCGCGGCCGACTACGCGACCAACGACATGCGGCTGCGCAACCGGCCCAAGCTGACCGCCCTCCTCTCCGACATCTTCAAGACCAAGCCCTCGGCGCAGTGGCTCGAACTGCTCGAGCAGCAGGGCGTGCCGGCCGGGCCGATCTACAAGATCGACGAGGTCTTCGCCGATCCGCAGGTGCAGCACCTCGGCATTGCCGAGCCGCTGCATCATCCGACGCGCGGCGATGTGCGCGTGGTCGGCCAGCCGATCACGATGTCGCGCACGCCGGCCAAGGTGGTCTCGCCACTGCCCGATCCGGGCGCGCATACCGACCAGATCCTGCGCGGTCTTGGATACAGCGCCGGCGAGATCGCGGACCTGCGCAGCAGAAAAATCGTCTAGGGCGCGCATGGCCGACAATGTGACACTGGTGACCGGCGCAAGCGGCTTTCTCGGCAAGGCCGTGATGAAACTGCTCGGCGAGGAGAAGCAACGTGCGATCGGGCTCGATCCGCGCCCGTCCGCCACGACGCAAGTGGCGGACGATCTCTCGGACCGGTCGATGCTTGTGAAACTGCTCACCGGCGAAAAGGTAACCCACATCATTCACGCCGGCGGGGTCTCCGGCCCGATGGTGCTGGCCGACGATCCGCTCAAGGTTATCACCATCAACGTGCTCGGCAGTCTCAATCTGCTGTATGCCGCGATGGATGCGGGCGTCCAGACTTTCATCTATTGCTCCTCCGCGGCGGCGCTCGGAAGCTTTCATGAAAGCGCACCGGTCGATGAGAGCTATCCGCTGCGCCCGAACAACACCTACAGCGCCTCGAAGGCGGCGGTGGAAATGGTGCTGCGCGGCCTGTGGGGCAAGATTCCGCTCGACCTCTGCGCGCTGCGCTTCACCGTGATCTACGGGCCGGGACGAGAGACAACGTACACGGTCGAGGAAATCGTCGGCGCAGCGCTCGCGGGGAAACCTGCGCGCATCGCGCCGATGGGCGACTGGCCCTACGTCTATATCGACGATGCCGCCCGCGCCGCCGTGCAGGCCTGCTATGCAAAAGGCCGCAAGCAGCTCAGCTATTTCATCGCGCATCCGGAGAAAGTCACGCCTGACGACATCGCCGCTGCCGCGGCGGCCGCCGGCAAGCCGGTGCGCGTCGAAATCGACGGCAGCAAGCCGAAAACCGAACGCGGCCCGCTCGATATCGAGCCGGCCGCGCGCGACTTCGGGTTTCGCGCGCAAGTCGGTCATCGCGAGGGAGTTCGCCGTCTGATCGAAGCCGCGCGCTAGCGGACAGGTTGCCGATCCCCCGCGTGGCCGTCATAGTCGCTCACAGTCAGTTCTTGCGAGGGACATAATGGATCTGAAACTTGCCGGCAAAACGGCCTTGATCACCGGCGGCTCGAAGGGCATCGGCCGGGCCGCCGCGGAAATTCTCGCCGGGGAAGGCTGCAACGTCATCATCGTCTCGCGCAGCGCCGACACGCTGGCCGCAACGAAGTCGGCGATTGCTCAGAAATTGAATGTTCGCGTCGACACGGTCGCCGCCGACCTCTCCGACAGCAGCAAGGTCGACCAACTCGCCCGCGATTATCCCGACATCGACATCCTGGTGAACAATGCCGGCGCCATTCCCGGCGGCAGCCTGCTCAATGTCGACGAGGCGACATGGCGCAAGGCCTGGGACCTCAAGGTCTTCGGCTATGTGAACATGTGCCGCGCCTTCTATGCGCTGATGCAGAAGCGCAAGCGCGGCGTGATCGTCAACGTGGTCGGCAACGCGGCCGACACGCACGACCCTGAGTATATCTGCGGCGTTGCCGGCAATGCCGCGCTGGCGGCCTTCACGCAGTCGCTCGGCAGCGTCAGCGCCAAAGACGGCATCCGCGTAGTCGCGATCAATCCCGGCCCGGTGGCAACCGACCGCCTGGTCACGCTCATGAAGCGAAAGGCGCGCGACCGAACCGGCAGCGAGGACAACTGGAAAGAGCTGTTCAAGCCGCTGCCCTTCGGCCGCGGCGCCAGCGCCGAGGAGATCGGCGCGGCCATCGCCTTCATCGCATCCGAGCAATCGGGCTACACCAGCGGCTCCGTCGTCACCATCGACGCCGGCCTCTCCGCCCGCGCGCAAGCCTTCTGAATTAAGCCTTCTGAACGGGGAATTCATGCCACATCTGACGACAGACGACGGAGTGAAGCTCTATTACGAAGAGACCGGCAAAGGCATTCCGGTCGTCTTCGTGCACGAATTTGCTGGCGATTGCCGCTCGTGGGAGCAGCAGGTCCGCCACTTCGGCAAGTACTACCGCTGCATCGCTTTCAATGCGCGCGGCTATCCGCCCTCCGATGTCCCGAAAGATCAGGAAAAATATTCGCAGGAGCGTGCGCGCGACGATATCCGCGCCGTGCTCGATGTGCTGAAGATCGACAAGGCTCATGTCGTCGGCCTGTCGATGGGCGGCTTTGCCGCGCTGCATTTCGGCTTCATGTACGGCAACCGCGCCCGTTCCATCGTGGTGGCGGGCTGCGGCTACGGCGCGGCGCCCGGCGAGCGCGCGAAGTTCGCCGAGGAAGCGGAGGCCTCGGCCAAGCGCTTTGAAGAGCTGACCATGAAAAAGGCGGCCGAAGGCTATGCCCTGGGCCCGACCCGCGTGCAGCACCAGAATAAGGATCCACGCGGCTGGCGCGAGTTCGCCGACCAGCTGGCCGAGCACTCGACCGAAGGTGCGGCGCTCACCATGCGCGGCGTGCAGAAGCGGCGGCCATCGCTGTTCGATCTCGTCGACAAGATGAAGACGATCACGGTGCCGACTTTGATCATGACGGGCGACGAGGACTGGCCCTGCCTCGAGCCGGGCATCCTCATGAAGAAGAATATCCCGACCGCCTCGCTGGTCGTGATGGGAAATTCCGGCCACAACATTAATCTCGAGGAGCCGGCCATCTTCAACATGCACCTGTCGGACCTGTTTCAGGCCGCCGACGCCGGCACATGGCCGAAGCGCGACCCGCGCGCCATGGCGGGCACGATCCTCGGACGCTGAGGTCCGTTACGTCGCGTTGTAGCCGCCGTCGACCAGGAGATCGGCGCCGGTCATGAAGCTCGATGCATCGCTCGCGAGAAAGACCGCAGCCTGCGCGATTTCCTCGGGCTGGCCGAGCCGCTGCAGCAGGTGCTTCGGGCCGGCCGTCCGGCGGGCGGTCTCCATGTCGCCGAAGCGCTTCACCAGGCGATCGGTCTCGACCGCACCGGGCGACAAAGTGTTCACGCGGATGTTCTGCGCGGCATGGTCGGTCGCCATCGCCTTGGCGAGCTGGATCAATGCGCCCTTGCTGGCGCAATAGACCGCGCGGCGCGGTCCCGCGACGCTGCCGAGCTGCGAGGCGATGTGGATGATGCTGCCGCCGCCGGCCTTGATCATCGCCGGCAGGATCGCGCGGCTCATCAGGAACGCGCCGCCGACATTGACGCCGAACACCTTGTTCCAGTCGTCGAGCGTGAGCTCCAGCACCGACCCGTTCGGATCGTTTCCGGCCGCGCCGTTCAGCAAAATGTGGACGGTTGGATATTTCGCCAAGATCGTTTTGGCGGCCGCCTCGACCTGGGCTTCGTTGCTCACGTCGCAGGCGACCGCGATCGCCGTCTTCCCGATCGCCGCAGCCGTTGCCTCTGCCGCCGCTCTGTCCAGATCGACGCAGGCGACGTTCGCCCCGGCTTCGGCAAAAGCGAGCGCAATCGCGCGGCCGATGCCGTTACCGGCGCCGGTGACGACGGCGGATTTGCCCGCGAGCGAATATTTGCCGGCGAGCGTCATGACACCGCAGCCGCCGCGATGCGGCCAAGATAGGCCTCCTGCACGCGCGGATTGAGCTTGAGCTCGGCACAGGAGCCGCTCGCGATCACTGAACCGGTCTGCAGCACGTAACCGCGGCTCGCGGTCTCGAAGGCGTAGCGCGCGTTCTGCTCGACCAGCAACACGCTGGTGCCGGCTGCGTTGATGGCCTTGATCTTCTGGAAGATGTCCTGAACGATGATCGGCGCCAGCCCGAGCGACGGCTCGTCGAGGCAGAGCAGCTGGGGCTCCGACATCATGGCGCGGCCGAGCACCAGCATCTGTTGCTCGCCTCCGCTCAGCGTGCCCGCGTTCTGGCTGCTGCGTTCCGACAACCGTGGAAACATGGCAAAGACGCCGTCCATGCGCTGGCGGACTTTTGCGGCGTCGTTGCGGACATTGAAGCCGCCGAGCTCGAGATTTTCGCGCACGGTAAGGAACGGAAAAACGTGGCGGCCTTCCGGCACCAGCGCGATGCCGAGCTTGCTGCGCTCATAGGATGGCATCCCTGTCACGTCCTGTCCCGAAAACCTGATCGTGCCCAGCCGTGGCGACAGCACGCCCGCGATCGCACGCAATGTCGTGGATTTCCCGGCGCCATTGGCGCCAATCAGCGCGACGATCTCGCCGCGGTCGAGGCGCAGTGAAATATCCCGGCAGACCGCAACCGGGCCGTAGGCCAGCTCGAGCTTCTCGACCTCCAGAAGCGCGCTCACGATAATTCTCCGCCGAGATAGGCCGCGATAACCGCCGGATTCTTCTGCACCTCCGCGGGCGCGCCTTCAAACAGTCGCCGGCCATAGTCCATGACCATGATCCGGTCGGCGACGTTCATCACGAGATCCATATTGTGCTCGACCAGCACGACCGTCGTGCCGCCATTGCGCAGCGAGCGGATGCGGTCGAGCAGGCTGTCGACCTCCGCGGCGTTGAGCCCCGCCGCAGGCTCGTCGATCAGCAAAAGTTGCGGCTTGGTGGCCAGCGCGCGCGCAAGCTCAAGCATGCGCTGCTCGCCGTAGGACAGCGAACCTGCCTGCACATGCATCCGCGCCGACATGCCGACAAAATCG
>Ga0207428_10001061_pt1 | contig 30175 bp, 36 predicted proteins | sample RhiMethybrSRZTD1_FD_187600 | JGI IMG/M metagenome (GOLD analysis project Ga0207428, IMG submission 187600) | Populus rhizosphere microbial communities from Tennessee, USA - Rhizosphere MetaG P. TD hybrid SRZTD1 (SPAdes) (version 3) | ecosystem: Host-associated > Plants > Roots > Rhizosphere >...
GCCTTCAAGATTGGAGACTACCTGCCATAACATTGTTCGAATGTGTGATTTCATCCCTTTGTCTTGTGTAAGTCTATCTAACATGCTGATAGCGTTTGCGGCCCTTACAGATATACTGAATTTTTCGTCTCTATCTTTTAATAGGAGAACCAATTCAGCGATTTTATTCTTGATATTCCTATTTACCTCGCTATGATGATTTCGACTAATATTTTCAAGCGTAGCAATTGCGGCAGCTATATTTTCCTGGTTAATCTTATCCCTAAATAATTCTTTTTCTTTCTTTGTTTGTCTTTTGCTACCAGACTTGGGTACAGTTGAGTATATTTTTTCAGCGTCAGTCATGATAGGATTTATTTCTTAATGTAGCTATGGGTATATCAAAGTATGGTATATCAACTTCAAAATATCTTGGTTCTATCTGGTCTCACTCATTAGATCTTTTGTCTGGAACCTACTAGTCACCTTCTAGCGTGAATCTGTCTACAGATAATGTCAGATGACATAAAAACCAGATATCAGAAAGAATTTACCCCCTTTAGAATAATAACACGATAATGGAAGAGCGGTAGGAATAACTCATTCCAACTGAACAACATGGCCATAAAGCTTAGCCTATTGTGCCCACTAAAGCGAGGAGGTAGTATCTATTCTGTGCATTAGATGCAGTTGATATTCCTGGGATTTAGGGGACAGAGCCAATTATGCGGCCTTATAGATGTGAAACGTTATATTCATGTAATAACTAACGTTAATATGATCGAAAAACGAAATAGGATGGCTAGCTTTTTGCTGCCTGGTATTGCGATTTCTTCCATACTTGCAGCGATCTTCTTAGGGATCGCAAACTTCCAAGCATTAGCCCAGAATGGTGCATCTAATCAAACCGCAAGCCTAGAACCGTTGAGAAATAGCATTAATAAAACTCTTCAGGCTCTTGAGAGCAATGATACAGCAGCCGCCCTTAGCTCTTTAAACAATGCAGACTCCCAGTTGTTTGAAATTATACGGAACCTACCGAGTAGTGATGAGGGAGAAGAAGAAGAGGAAGAAGAGGAAGGAAGCAATTAATACACGACCAGTTTAATTTTCAAACAACTATTTTTCTATTTAATTTTATTATCCAGGAAATCACGTTCAGACTTTAGAAAATTTCTTCCTGCCTAATAATCCATCTCTAGTCCATGGGCGTGCTATTTGTTATCTTCCTATAATAAACCTCTTTAGACGATCGGGCTGTCGGTAACCGAAGCGTCACCCGCCTGGGTTTTGGCACCCTCAACAATCCTTTTCAAGATTTCAATGGCTGCTCGCTTATGTAGATATTCATTATTATTTCCGCACCTGTACGAGTATGTACACCTTGGGCAGCCACTATTGCCATCACAAGGACACTCAGACAAAATCTTCAAGGCTCTAATTATTGCTTTATCAAACTTATCATATAGTGCCCTGCTTGCGCCATTTCCGCCTATACTCCCATCGTAAATAAAAATCAAGCCTGAAGAACCAATAGATATTCCACCGAGATCCTGTGAAGCTCCACCTGTTGCAAGTGTACTTCCTTCTATTATGACATGCTCTGATGCATGATAGCCACTCATTTCTACATAATTCTCATCAGTAACAGCGATCAAAATATCTTCCGGCTTTGGAGCCCTGAATACCAGTCCCTTAGTATTATAAACAAATTCTATGGGACGCTCGAACCTCACTTTAGTCCCTTGCATTTCTTCTTTTCCAATTTCAATGTTAGAGTATCCCGTTACTCTCTCTTGAATTTCCAAGGAGCAATACCTGACTTCTAATCCATACACTTGTTTTTGATCCAAAGTTTGTAAGATTGTTGGCCATTTGTCTACTACCGCTCTAGTGTAGTATGGATAGTCATTAGGTAAAGAAATTAGTTCTGCGTAAGGCGCAAGGGCTCCGCGCCGTACTACCATACGCTCTGTTTGATTGCGGTCATCAAAATGTAATTTGTGAACATGATATCTCCTTCCAGATAGAAAGTACACAGCACCATCATGAAGTTCCTCTAATGCCTGTGGTATTTGACGTTCTCCAATTATCTTTCCAGCATAAATTATGCTAACAGACGCACCTATTCCTCTAATACTATATTTTCTGAGGGCGTCCAATGCCTTAACATAATTTGGTACAAATCTCCCATTTGACAGTCGAAGGAGATCGTTTGAAATCAGCTTTTGTATACTTTTCCAGATGGGAGTTGACTCAGACATTAAGATGACCCTATCACAGGCCATTGCGAGTACTTGATATTCTTCAACAAATGGATTCGCGGGATCCAGGTATATTACTTCTTCATCTGCAATGTAGTCATTGGGATGATGTTTGTAATATTGGCTAATAGGATCGTTACCTAGTGCTAGGAATGCATACCCATCCTGACCACTTCTTGCAGCCCTACCGAGTCTTTGAGTTAGCCTATTAATAGGCACAGTGTCAGATATGATAACATCGATATCACCTATGTCTATACCAAGCTCTAGAGTAGGGGTTGCAGAAATAGCCTTAAGTTTACCACTCTTAAACTGATCTTCGACTGACTTCCGCTCAGATGGGAGTAAACCGGCTCTATGAACTCTTACGGAAATATTATGTTTAGACGAGTAAAATGCTAATAGTTCTGAGCCAAGGTGTGATTTGTTAAATGCAATTGTTTTCATTTGTCTTGTGCTCGCTTGCTTTAATAAGTCAAGCATTAATGACCTCTGCGAATGAAGTGATGGGAACATTAGAACAAGGCTGATCTTACCTCTACGACCTTTACCACGTACTACTCTCATTTTGCGCCCAAATAGAGATGTGCAGAATTCCTCTGCGTTTGGCAGAGTGGCAGACGCGGCAACTATTTGCAAGTTTTTCTTAATATTGAGGTTCGCTATTCTCTGGAGTCGTTTTACAATGTGATGAATATTTGCTCCAAATACTCCGGTGTAGGTGTGGACCTCATCAACTACTAAATAGTTAACTGTTCTTATTATGTGAGAAAACTTTGTCCTATTGAATAGATGGTAGTGAATTGTATCAAAATTTGTAATTACTATCTCAGGAATTTGCGTTGTTAGAATTTTGTCTCTTTCAGTCTTAGTTGTATCCCCGTCGAATATACCAACATTTATCCCAAGGGGGTCTGCAAAGTTTCTTACCTTTGGTAGTTGATCTCGTGCTAGAGCCTTAGTAGGGTATACAAATATGGCTAATACCCTGCCTTTAATTCCAAATTTAGGCCTCAGGGGTGTGATACGGGAGATCTCTTTGGATATTTTTTGAATTATGGGAATGGTGAACGCCTCTGTTTTTCCTGATGCTGTAGGTGCTATGATCACAACATCCTCTCCGCATAAAATTTTTTCAAGTGAATCCTCTTGAAATTTGTAAAGTCTTTCAATTTTTCTAGACTTCGCAGCATCGATGATGCCCAGATCAACTGGTAGTTCTGCGAGATTGCTACCAATTTCTGGTTCAGGTTCGATAAGATTTCGAAATTCCACGACGTAATCCTTTTTCGAATGTAATATGGATTTGAGTAATTCGTCTTTACTTGCATTATTATGTTCAAGCAGGGAGCTTATCTCAGAGGTTGGGCGCAAAAGTCTCTCATATTGCGCCAACGAGTCCAAATCCTGCGTTTCGCCAATTTGGCCACTATCGTAATTGACCAGAAATTCTAAATATGCATCATCTTGATTAGCCGAGAATGGTATAACGCCTCCGATGTTGCAATCGACACAAACAAACATCAACCGTCCGTCAAATACTCTGCTTACATTCACAGAATTTGGGGAATTGCAGTTGGGACACCTATAAACACCCACACAAGAACAATTGGATCGCGCGATATATCCCTACCGATAATGGGATCGTTCATTCGCTATCTAAAAAAACTAGAGTTTAATGTTCAGCATGCTCCCTAGTTGAACCATTTCTAAAATGGGTATTGAAATATCGCTTATTCACCTAGTATTTGAATTGTTAAGGCCCGCTCCCTTGGTTTTGTATCCATCTCTAGCATTACGATTTGCTGCCATGTGCCCAACAGCAGGGCACCATTTGAGAATGGAATTGTCAGACTAGGCCCAACCAGCGAGGCACGCACATGCGAATGACCGTTTCCATCATGCCAAGTCTCATCATGACGATATTGAATATCTTTAGGAGCTATTCTCGACAACATTTTTGGAAAATCGTACCTTAATCCTGGTTCATATTCAATAGTTGTTACGGCAGCTGTAGATCCCGCAACAAAAACGTTGACTATGCCATTATTTAGCTCGCTCTCTCTTAACGCATCTGATGTTTGTTTTGTAACATCGATAATATCGTCTTCCTTGCTAAGTTTCAGTTGAACAATTTTTGTAATTACGTTCATATATTCAAGAACTTCCACATTTTATTTTTATATATCTACGTCACATGCAGGGGACTTGGGGCTGTATCTTGATTCCCTCGAATTATATAAAAACAGGATTAACAAGTCTGTAATTAAGGTTACAAATCGAAATAAATACGACCATTTGACATATTAGGTGTTCATGTTAATATCTTAACTGGTAATGAATACGAATACTCGAGATTTGAGATTTATTTTCATTGAATTGTTCCCCATAAAATTTGGAAGAGACAAGAATTCTTCACATTTTGTTGAAACTGTCCCATGTTGGGTTCAATATTAAATTGCATAACTGATATATTTCTACTTCCAAACTTATCATTGTAAGGAATACAAGATTGAATCATAAAATCGGATAACATGGAGTTGCTACATGTTGCACCTGCTCATCTGGTCTTATTCGGAAGTTAGTCAATAATGGGATAACTCTTGTCTATGTTTTCTATGTTCATAGATTCTATCGCAGTTGCAGAGATTGGAGACGGGATTGCAGCCTTATGTATCTCATGATAAACCGATATATCACTCAAATCACACCTGTAGTAATCTAGTTTATCGGGGTCATATTTCTGGACAATATCGATTTTCTCACCGTTTTCAATTCTTTTCATTACTACATTTCTATGCACATAGCTTGATACGTACAAATAGCCACGTCGTCTTGCTTCCCTAAGGAATTCAATTCTCAGGATATGTCCGCCATTTTCTCCCCAAAAGCCGGGCTTGATGCTAATCCATTCCATATAAGCCGTATTGTATCTCCCTATATTCTCGTCGTGGGTGCCACTTCTTAACCTGTAGTTTTCCAATGGTCCACCTTTAACATATCCCATAATTTCACCAACATTATTATGATCATCTTTGTTAACTCTGAGGGTAATTAGGATCGTGTCCTGTCGGTCGAGAGACTTCCTAAACTTCTCTTCGTTCTTGATTCCTACTGGAGGTAACAATTCTTTGTACAATTCAATCACAGACCCCTTCACCGAAGTAATACGGTCGGTATCACTTTTTTTGCTAACCTCTTCTATTACGGGCATCAAGTTTATTCTGTTTTGTCTGATTAGATTTCTCGTGATGATTTCCTTGGACCATGCCATATTGAATGCGGCTACGTTTTCAAAATAGTTCTTCTTATATTCTTCCGGAACTCCATACATCACAGTTCCAAACATTTTCCTTTCCTCTTTTAGAATGCTAAAGTATTTGACAGATTCTTCGTTAATACGCGAAGGGTGCCATCCGAGAGCATGTGCGTTCATCCTAGCAAGTTCCATCGAGCGTTCATGGTCTCCAAGCGCATAACCGGCAACACGTTCAGAAACGGACAAGAACCATCCCAAGTTCTTGTAATGCTGTCGTGTTTCTATATCATATTCAGAAATTCCTGCACGTGTGAACAATCCATCCATAATACTCTCTGCGCGCGAAGCTATTTGCCCCTTATATGGATATGCTGTTCGATGTATTATTGCAATTACCTTATCAAGATCTATGTCGATTTCACTAATAAAATTCCTTATTTTCTCATCGTTTCTTACGAATAGTTCGACAGCATCCTCATGTGGCTTATCAAAACGCTTTGATGGATCGTAGTCGTGGAATAAGGCCGATACAAATAGGTACTTAATATCTTCTTCCCTAAATTTATTCCCTCTACCCTCTGCTTGTTCCTTCACATTATATCCGTTGGCTGAAAGCAAAGCAAAGTAGGCAGCTTCAAGCTCATGATCAATGTTGTGATATCCATAATAATCAGCTCCAAGTCCTTTTTTTGAGAATTCGGATACTGCGTGCCTCAAGATCCTTTGAAGCCACTTGTCTTGTAATCCCATCATGCTTCCAAGATGAACAATCTTATTTTTTAAAACGGCTTCCTCTGCAAACCCGATGTTGTAGCTCAGCCACCACGGGATCAGTCTTATTCGCTGAAGAAACTCTGTCCAACTAGAGAACAGTCCTGTCATGGGGCCATCCTGGAAATGCATCATTGTGTCGCTAACGCCATCATCTCCATCGAGACCGGTATTATTTCCTCTAGCTCTTGACAAAAGCTGTTATAATCATACCGCTCCTGAATATATAAGAATATTTAGGACAGTATTATTCTAGGTGAAAGCTTAATTAAAATCTGAATATATTACATCATTCTTTTCAATTAGTCTGACATTACATCAGAATATCAGAGTAGGTAATTGCCAAGTATAAACTCCTTAACGATATTCGCTACTTAACTAGAACATTTAATTGAGATAGCTTGGCAAAAGCGGTATTATTTAATTGTCTCGTAAGCTTCTTTTATTTGTGACTTGAGAGATTCGAATTCTTGAACATGTTTTATTGTTCGGGTAATGACGGGTTCCATTCTTCCTTTCTTGATTGAAATGATAAGATAATGAATTTCAGGTTTTATGTCCAGGAAGGTTCTAAAGTTCAAAGTTTTGGCGTAAACCACCCTGTGAGGTCTAACTTCTTCGATAATATCATTACCGAAGGATTTTACAAACCTACGTACATCTAACAATAGGTTCTTCATATCTCCTTCAACTCTAGCGAGATGGCTCTCAAAATCGAGTGAGTCACCCCGCTCAGAATAAAATCCAAACTCTTTCAACGGTTTGATATATCGCACCGAATATTTAACTGGCTTCCCTGTTGCGGGCTTACATCCATAACTAAACTATATTTGGAACAGGAAAAGAGAAAAGAGTGCAAAGAGAGATAGACAACAAAAATAATTGAACTTGATCATCTTTTACATACCCTAAGAATGTGGGAGAATTAAGGCAGGACAGAAATATACTGTATGGTTTGGTGGGTATACCAGCTAAAATTCCGCCAGCAATTGGAACCTTTCCATTAATACACTATAAATAGTAGTCTCCTTCTGCTATTTATCTAAAGCTGATAAGCTGTTGATAAAACATTCTCAAAGAAAGAAAAACCCTGAAGGTTACACCGACGAATCTCCAAGAAGGAGTCGAATAATAACAGGAAAGGAGCTAGATGAGTTGGAGGAATTAAACATTAAACTAGCTACATTAGTAGGACTACTATCAGAAAAAGGGATTGTATCTAAAAGAGAATATGCCAATAATGTAGCGATGCGGCTCCACGAGACTTCAAAGGCAAAGAGCTTCGAGGAGCTTGATGAAGAAATTTAGACAGATGTTATATTGCTATTAAATTATGAGATATAGCTGTTCAGGTAACTGAACATAAAAGCTTCTATCTGTCTATATCCAACTATTGCTTAATTCAAAGACAAACCAATTCTAACTCCTTTAATAATATTCCATCCACACTTTTGTTGGTAGATATAATTTTGGGGATATCTTGTCCATCGAAAACGTAGTACGAAATTTGCAGGAATCGATCAGTATTACACTGTATCACACTCGAAATTTCTCTACAGTTATATATTCACGTGATGAGTACTATATCATCGCACTGTGATTCCTTCGGACTGTTACATTTGATTTCACTTGTTCCCGAAATCCAGTGTAACACCGTAGGGCTGCTGTCACAGTGCGAAATGTCACAAGATAATTCTAGATTATTTTATATCTAACAGAAGAGCCAAGTACAAGGTGGAATAGAGATTATATTTTATCACAATATTACAATTCTTACTATCCCAGGGCGTAATTATTAGTTAAAACTAGTTCGTCATCTGAATTCGCTTTCCCTTGTAAAATTTTGGAACGATCCCAAATGCCTCGACCATGCAATTTTATGGCATTTCACAATTTAGCCTATTGGCTTTACAGTTCTAATTACTGTGTTCTTTCAGTCTATGAGTCATAAAGCTGGGATAATCAATTATCTCTATAATATGGTTGAAATATTTATTATAGTAGAATAAGGAGATGGTACCGTGCAGAAATATAATCTACACACTGCTATAGAAAAAAAAGTAAACAGCAACTATTTCACTGGGAGAGTGAACATCAGAGAGATATTAGCTGAAGGAAATTCAGCAGAACAGGAAATGTATCACGTTACATTCCATAACGGTGCACTAACCACATTGCATTTTCATGAATCTGATCAAATTTTAATTGTAACCTATGGGAAAGGTGTAATTGGTCTAATGAAGGGTAGAAATGCGTTAAGAGCTGAAGTCGATGTGGACAGTATCACATTCATAAATGAATGGGATACGGTATGTATACCTGCTAATATAATACATTTTCATGGAGCGATAGGTGGAGAAAGCCTATCACATATTGCCATAATGAAAAGGTATACTACAGGCAGGGACGAAAAGGGTGGTCTCAAGCGATCAGCTACCAAGTGGGAATATGATCTGTTACAGGAAGAGAATCAGAACGGAGGAGAATCTTTGGAAAAATTCATAAACGCGGCACAGAGCGACATCAGAAACAGAATTCAGTTGGCTATTTCAAAAAAACGACAAGTCGAGACTCGGTGATGTACCAATATATGCGGTAAAGACGTGAGTGGAATCCATTGGAAGTTATCGTGTATGACGGCAGATATCGCTGACTGAAAGTGGTGCTGTAGGAAGATGATATAGAAGAGAGGAAATAAAGATCTGAAAACATAACCTTTATCCTACGAACAATCTACAGAATAACTAGAGATTATTGAAAATTAATTCTCATCATAATCGGTATTGATTTCTACTTTGCTAACCTTTCTTATCTAGAAAGAAGCACTCAAACCAACCACTCGCATGTTTTGCCACTTCTTCTAATGCTCCTGGCTCTTCAAATAAATGGGTAGCCCTGGGAATTGTTACAAGCTTTTTCTTTTTTTCTATCTTCGTAAGCTGCTTCAACGCTTTTTCATTTAAGTCGATAACCTCCTTATCATTTTCTCCTACGATCAACAGGGTTGGAGCCTCAATACGAACTAGAATATCGCCGGTTGCTAAATCTGGCCTACCTCCACGTGATACGACGGCGTATATTAGATTTGCTCTTTCAACCGCTGCCACTAATGCCGCTGCTGCTCCTGTACTAGCACCAAAGTATCCGACCTTCAACTTCGAAAGTTCAGTACTTCGTAATAGCCAGTCAGTTGCAGCTATAAGACGCCTAGAAAGTAATTTAATGTCAAATCTTTGTTCTCTGGTAATATTATCTATCTTCTCCTCCTCAGGTGTAAGTAAGTCAACTAATAGGGTGGCAATACCACTCTCATTTAAAACCTGGGCAACATACTTATTTCTGGGACTATAACGGCTGCTCCCACTTCCATGGGCGAATATGACAATCCCTCTTGGTTCCTTAGGGATAGTCAAACTACCTTCAATTATATTACGAACATCTATTTTGATAACGACGTTTCTGACTTCACGATCTGAGTTGTGGCGTTCGGATGCCATGATTATTCATAGTTTCATAAGTATTTAGTATTAAATGATTAGGAGGAGTAAGCGTATTTAGTTGGTCAATAATTAAACGTGCAAAGTAGCAATAGTCATTGGTCCTCTTTTTTTATGTGAATAATACTAATCAGGATTTATAACATTCCCAAGTTCAATGTTATCCAATTAATCCTGTCGCCACTTTTCCTTAGACTTAGTTCTGGAAAGTTCCCCCTATCAGTTATCATGGCAAATTTTACTTTGATCCATCGCTGACCCAATACATCGGTTGGTTTATTGGCCTCCCTTCCGCAACCGTGCAAGGTAATCTGACTTACGGCGGACAAACCTACCAAGTAAATGGAACTGGATATCATGACCATAATTGGGGGACATTTGACTTTAACAAAGTATTAGATCGGTGGTACTGGGCTGGGACAGACTTTGACAACTATACAATAGATGCCGGGGTACAAATCGCCTCAGAGTTCTATAATTATCAGCCATTGCCAGCATTTTATTTGGCGAAGGGGAAAAAAACCTTGATTGAGGATATGCAACATCTTACAGTTCAAGGGTCGGGGAACAATACACCACCAGGAGGATACAACTATCCCACTGAACTAATATTCAACTGGCAAAATGGTACTGACTCAGTTCGTTTAACTCTCACTGATGGCACGCTTATTTCGTCAGGAAGTTCCACCATTATTACTAATTCCACAGTTATTGGACATCCTGAATATATGAGGATTAGTGGCAACGGGGAGCTCGATGTGAACATCGGTGGAGTAAACTAGACTGAAAGTGCTCCGCCGGTATGGGGGGTCAACTACGGACAATAGTCACGTACTCTACTTTTTCTTTTAGAATATAGCATAGAGTTACCAAAAAAATCCTCTATTACTATTTTTGTCTTCCCAAACCCCTTACTAAAAAAAGAATGAAGCCTATGTCTGCTTTATCAGGCTTCTAAAATGATCTTTATTCTTATCAATCTCTTCATTCCAGGTCTCTTCATTATATCCATGAACTTCTATACCATGCTTCTTTGCGTTGGCAAGAAGTTCTTCCTCTGTTTCACCAGTCATCGTATGTGTGCAGACTGGATCACCGGCGTCTTTACAATTCAGTGACAGTGTCATAATTTAATGATAAATGAACCAGGAACTATATAATGAGAGAATAACTAAGTTAATCATGTCTTTAATATGGGTCTGGATGAAATTATACTTCCTCGGTGCATATGACATAATAAGTTCTGCAGGAGATTCAACAGTCCTGTTCCAACTCGTGTTTTATGTTGAGTCTCCTGCGTTCTTAAATTGATGTCGAGACGCTACTACAGCCGATCTTTATTATCTTCTAACATTATAGTTTTCTGATCAATGGACGCAGAAAAGGACAATGACACAGTAAAAAAGGAAATTGAAGCCTGGAAAGGATTTGAGTACGCATTACGTAAACCTAATTCAAGTTTATTTAAGCAGATGCTAAATGAATGTCTCGAAAATGAAGAGTACGGAGAAGCGTTTAAGTCCAAAGGATCACAGTTTTCTGCAGAATCATTATTTATGGCTCTGATATTCCAACAACAAAAAATGATTAGTGGATTAATTGAAAGTCTAACTTCAAGTCAAAATAAAGAAATATAATGGAGCCTGAAAATAATTTTCAGGAAATGCAAGCGGGGCTTTTGGAACATTCTGCGTCTTCTTCATAGCCACTGATACTACCGGTTATATTTCCACCAGTCATATTTCCACCAGTAATATTTCCACCAGTAATATTTCCACCAGTCATATTTCCACCAGTCATATTTCCACCAGTCATATTCTGTGCCATTACTGGTGTAGCCATCATCGCTGAGCTAAATGCGACAACTATTGCTGCTATCATGAAGATTTGTTTTGAACCCATCGCATTCGCTCTCTCTTTACTCAATATATAAATCTTCATTGGGCACTACAAAATAAAAATGACCGGAACAAATACTGCTAATGGCTATACCAGTTTTTTTAGTTCCCCGTCTTTTAGTGTTATCCTATTATCGTGTCGTACCTAAGCAGTCTGAGTCCAATCGATTATATTCTCATTCATTGTCGTTGTCGTCGTTACTTCCAATTCCACACCTAGGCGGACATACTTGTAATACTGGATCTCTATCATCATTATTATTGTTTGAATTATCATTTGAGTTATTTTCTGGTTCACATCCAAAAACCTCTATCTCCCTCCAAAGGAATTCAGATGCCTAATATGTAGTAAGGGATTCAGGAATGAAGAGGAATTGATGGATCACAAGAGTAACCTACACGGTGCCTAGATTTTTGTTATTGATCGATATTGGCGTTTTCCAATTTACGGGTTATAATTTTTTTTGATTTCCGTAATTATGTTCACAAGTAAGGAATTGGTGCACATGTTAGAATAAGTAACGATAAATCTGAAGAATCTAAAGAGTTGAGTCATGGTAGGATAGACGGATGGTCTCCAGATCCTAATTTGATAGCTACAACCTCTGACGAGTCGTCAGGCCCGTTCAGATGCGATGAATGTGATATTGACTTCGAGTGGGAAGCAGAATTGATTGAGCACAACAATAGGGTGTCCCATCAGTCCGATCAGATACCCACACCTTCTAAACATCAATATATCAATCTGGAAACGTACAGAAAGAATGGAAAGGCTGTGACGACACCAGTCTTCATTTGTCCATTACAAAAAACTACCTCTCATTTGAGGCATTGAACAGGCCGTAGAAATCATTCCAATCATTTCTGTTGTCACGAGATGAGTGATGAGAAAATCGATACTTGTATTCAGTCGGTGATTATCGTGAGCCCAATTATTAGGAAGAGGACTAATTTTCGTCAAATTCAGTTGGTTCGGTATAGTTTATCTCATTTTGGAATAAACATGATAGATTTATCTAGTCATATAGCTGAAATATTCATGAAGACGATATGAAGACAGCTAACAGATCATCTGAGGCTGTAAGAAATTGGGTCCCCTTGGCCGCAGTCGCAGCGGGGATAGTGTTTGTACTATCCTTTGTATTGGGTCTGCCCCCGGATAGAACCATCGTTGCTTCAACATTGGCAGCTATTATGGTATTTAGTGGGTTCTTCTTCAGATCATTTGGTAAAGATAGTGATACTTATAAGAAAAAATCAGATTCCATTTAGATCGAATCATCAGGCCGTGAAATGAGTGGATAATTTAACTATCAATCCTTGAGCAACAGTCTGAGAGAAGAGTATATGATAAAGTAACACAAATTTGAACACCCGAGTAGTTTGAGCAATCTATTTCAACTATGCATTTAGGCTAATACGCAGAAATTCGTACAATGATCAATTTTTCTGATCCGATATCCTGCAAACAAAATTATATTGAAGCATAGAGGAGGGTTAATCCAAGTAATGAAGCTAGAAGTGGAGATAGAATAGATGAAAGAGCCAAATAGAATAGATCGTGCTAGAAAAAAATTCGAAGGCCAGGTTGTATTAGTAACTGGTGCTTCTTCTGGAATTGGGAGGCAGGTATCTCTTGATTTTTCAGGGCAGGGAATACAGAGTATTATACTCGTTGCCCGTTCACAATCAAAGCTAGAAGACTTGGAAAAAACCATCCGTAAGAAATTTGACATTCAAACAATTGTCTATCCTTGTGATGTATCAAAAAAGTCAGAAGTTGAACAGATGGGAAGAGAAATTTTGGATAGATGCGGTCATGTAGATGTCTTGGTAAATAACGCTGGATTTGGGCTATACGGAAAGGTGCAAGACCAAAGTATTGAGCAGATAGAAGCAGTTACTTTTACAAATTTCTTGGGAGTGGTCTACTGTACTAAGGTATTTTTAGGTTCTATGATCACAAGAAAATCAGGACACATTGTAAATATTGCGTCTGTAGCTGCGAGTTTTGGAGTAGCAGGTTTATCAGCTTATTGCGCATCCAAATATGCAGTATTAGGGTTTTCCGAGTCATTGTCTCAGGAATTACATGGAACTGGTGTCGGATTAACAGTAGTTAGTCCCATGGGTGTGAAGACAAATTTCTTTAATAATAGTTCATTTGACGGGAGAAATCCGTATGACGAAAGATTTATGCTCAAAACGAAGACTGTTTCCAATGCTGTCCTTGCCGCAGCGACTTCCCATCGTCTGGAAATAATTGTTCCATTCTATATGAGGGTTGGAGTATGGTTAAAACATACAGTCCCTTTTATTATAAATCCCGTAATTGGTTTTCTTTTTAGAAGAGAATTATTGAGATAAAGAAAGGAGGATAAGTTCCCGCATAACTATCAGTAGCATAAAGTGTGGCCCAATCATTTGTTCCTGAAGTTGATCAAATTCAGGACACATCTTTTCCCATTTAGGAAAATCTTTGAATATCTTGTGTCCGATTCTACATGTCCATTGGCGTGAACATTACCATATTTAGATCAATAGTAAGTCATTTTCCAGTTACATCATTCGCTTTTATTATTTTCATTCTTCAATGTGTCTAATATCGCACCCTTGGAACCGTCCATTTCCAAATTTTCTCTCAAATATCTGACAAAATCGCTTGTAGAAATTATACCAAGTGGTTTGCTTATATCTTCATCCTCAGCAACAAGCAAATGTCGAACACCATTCTGAGTCATTATGTCAGCGGCAACTTCAACAGAAGACAGGGCGTCTATTGTGACTACTGGAGATGACATTACCTGCTCCAGCTTAGCTGTCTTGCTACTAGCACCATGAACGCAGACTCTGGTCACTAAATCTCTTTCGGTTACTATACCCACCGCTTTATTATTTTCATCAATAACCACGAGCGAACTTGTATCATTTTCCCTCATTTTTATTGCAGCTTCCTGTGCCGAATTCGACGCTGCAATTGTAACCAATTTTTGGGTCATTATTTCACCTATTGAGGATGCCAAATTTAGTCATAAGAGGTAGAGAACTCTCCCTATTATCGTTATCTAACTGGCCGAGCAAAGCTCATGCGATAATAGCTATCGGTATCGTGAGATTTTATATACATATTCTGTATCGATGATAAATTGCTGAGCCTACTGTCCTTTCACCCTTTCTCAATCTTGCGTTCTATCAGAAGCTAAAGCTGACGCACTAAAATATAGTCTAATAATGCCAGGGAACCGTTCGGAAAGTGAGCATCAAGCAATATAGATGAAAGATCAAATATTGGCATATTTTTGGAGCACTTGGAACCATTGAGTATAGGATATTGAAATAAGAGATACTATGGTTTTGTACCATGTTCTGATGGTATGGTATAGAATACGGATCATTCTTTTTCTGTGCCCTGGTTTTTAACCCATTGTTCATACATCTGTAATAACTCATCTATATCTTTCTCTCTTTCCGAATATGTAAATATCACTCCGAACTTTCGATCTCGGTTATCGTGACCTCTAGCGAAGTACCCCCAGAATTTATCCGGTAGCCGACTAAAATTTTTTTCATTTCGAGAAACCTCGATCAAATGATTTGCAATAGTATTTAGTGCGATGACAGCATCATTCGGGTCTATCACTCTACATCATACTTCCTCCTAATCTTGGGCAGTATAAATTTACTCGAATAGTGAATCTCGTGGGGTACTAGGATCATTCTGTTAGCATTTTTTTACAGAGCGATATGTCATATTTTATTCAATAACATATACATTTAGAGAAGAAATAATCTGAAACTGGCGAAATACTTCCAAAAACTTTTGTCGTGAGTTCTATTCACAATAATATTGATCTGGCCTTGAACTTATCGGTTAACCAGAATCTAGAGACTATCATCCAATGCAGCAAGACACTGCAACATCATCTCACGATCCTTTCTTTCTCTTACTATCCAGGAAATGAATTTATCAAAAGTAAATACATGTTGCTCATGAAAGCTAGTTGGAATGAATCCTCCACGTGTGAATATCTGGATCGTAATATATTTTTGGTTGTGAAGAACAATTTCTTCTGTTGCAGAATCTTCGTTCTCGTCTATTATCCCTGAGTATAGCACTAATGGTCTATTTTGAGACCCTACAATAGTTGCAACCTTTTTAAGCCTGTTTTTGAGATGCTCTATTAACCAATCATCAACAATGCTGTCTTTGTGATTCCTTTCATTAATGGAAATTAATTTATTTTGTTCGGTCCCAACCGTCTTATTATTATGATGACTTCGTCTGATTTTGTGAGTCAAGTAGCAACGAATTTGCATAAACTTTTCACTTATAGTCGTATGAGAAGATATTTTGGCCTTGTACTAAATTTGTCTAAACAATCACGAAATTTTATTCCGACAACTCTAGTGGTAGGGGAATTAAACGACTAAAAGAACTTGGTATACTGGATGAATTGAATAGAATAATCGAAGGGGACAACAAACAATTGTGCGGAACAGAAGAAATCCAGTTGCCAACTTTATTCATAAGAGGAAAAAGCATCAGTCCACTAAATCTGTTATACGGATCCTGCCCTAATGCCCTGAGCAGTTGTCTAATCCCACTAAAGAGGCATCCCTCTTATTTATTTCTCTTATTTCTGCTTCCCAGAACATATCTCTTTATCTCATCTAATCTCTCCATCGAGACGGCGTTATCTTGAAGATCCGAATATGTTGAGTCATTTCTAACTTTATCCACAAATGATAGTACTTCTTCGTTTGTGACACCATGCTTAATGTCGTAATCAATATTTCTGCAGACGTTCGCAATGTTGTTATACTTTTTGTATTGTTTTCTCTGCCATGAGGAAGCGTTCTCCGATAATTCTGTGACGAACTTTACAATTGTTTTCTGCATGTGTTCAATATGCCATTCTCTCATAGGAAAACTATTATTCTGTGTCAAAAATATAGTAACAAATACCACGGTACACACTTATAATTATAGTGTCTAAACTTATTTACTTATTTTCTTGCTTGCAGTGAGATCGAATTAGAGGATTTTATTTAGAAGCAGGTTAATTAATTTTTTTGTACCAATCATGATGAATGGGAGAAGTCTATAACTTCATGAGCTATATCTGTTTCAAGTTCTTCCCTTTTCCTACGTTATCCTAAATATCGTTATGGGATATGGTTTCGAGTTTTCACCACTTAATTATTGAATCAGAAGCACTGGTGTATTTATTTTACTTCTTATCTTTCTGGGATCGCTAATACAAAACTTAGCCAGGAATCTAGATGTGAAGTTGTCACGACTGCCATGTGTGTCTTCGCACGCCTTCACTACTTGATCGGCTGCATTTCCCGCCTTCATTTCATAGGATATTTTATTCTTAGCGCCTGCTTCTACACACCATTTTATTTTTTCTTCCATGGCATTTGCCAAGTCTCCTTCAATATTATGCTTAAAGCCACTTTCAGTGGCTGGTTCTTTATCTTTAGATACACTGACTGAAGTATCCCCCAAATTCTCAAAATTTTCTACTATACGCAGTATGACAATTTCTGCTCCAGAGAAATTCGAAATAAATATCGCATGATTAATTGATTTATCTGATGTTTCGCTTCCGTCGTCGGGGACTAAAATCTTAGAGTATTTAGGAATATTAGATTTGGATATATAATACCGTACGTCTATATCTACTGTCTTTACCTAATCAAGCACGTTATCGCTGGATAGAGTAATGTAATTCTACGTACTTAGCATCCTAATAGAACTAAAAAAGATCGACTTAGATCCATTGCTATTCTTATCAACCATTCCCGCTACTTCTATACTAGGACCACTATTGGAAAAATATAGAAAATATTGCAGTCGGTCTGTTGGTGGCCTAAATAAAAAACTTCCTTTATGCTAGTGAAAATAGCGCCTTCGTTTTCATTGAATTTTGCCTTAAATTAAAATCTGGCAATTAAGAAATTGGATTAAGTAGAATGGATTGAACTACGCGGGATCAAATATCTATACCGACATTAGCTAACTGTAATAAAGTATCAAGTCAACAAACACTGAAATATCGAAAAAAATTACCACACTTTATGGTAAAAATTGTTGAAATGGACGAAAATGTAACACTAATGTCGCAACTAGAAGAAGATGTAGCTCCTGTCGTTCTGTTAAACAAGTTTATTGTTGTGCCCGAGGATGTTGACCAGTTCCTGAAAGTATTTGCAGATACCACCAACATATTCAAGCAACAGCCTGGCTTTATCTCTGCACAGTTACATCGTGGTATTGGGAGTAGTAATACATTCTTCAACTATGTAGTGTGGGAGTCTGCAAAACACTTCAAACAGGCTTTTAATAGGTCTGAGTTCCGGTCTAGCATTGCAGACGTTCTTCCTAATACTACAATGTCTCCACATCTATTCAAGAAGATAGCAGTTCCAGGGATCTGTGTAGGGTAAATCCTTAATATTTGGGCCAGAACTGTGCCACTTTTTCCTCATGAAAGAGTATTTGAAAACGTGATTTATTCTAATCCTAAAGACGATTCACAATCACCTAAAACAGTCATAACAATATTTTGCAATCTGTCAATAGAAGTTAAAATCAACAGTGGGGTGAGGGCTATATACAGATAGAATACCCGTATTGTAGTAGGGGAAAATGCTCAATCCGTAGTTAGATCATTATGCGGATTAGGCCAATCTCTAAGCTTGATACTCGTGATTCATCAGTTCCGTCATATCCTGAACTAGGTTCAACCAATATTATAGTACTGGCCATCTACTAGAAAAAGTGGAACCTCATTGTAAATTGATGGAATATTTAGAATCAGAGTTCTTTATTGTGCTTATAGAACACAAAGTTAATGTCCTTATCCTACTCTTTTCATTCTTGAGCCGCAATTAGGACATGCAATTTCTCTGTGTTCCTTTCCACAGCCCATACAATAGTACTTTAGTGGCCTGTATTGATTATTATCTGGAACTGAAGAAGAGAGCGAACTGAACATATCTTTTACACTACCAGTAACTCCATACCTTTTCATTATACTTCTCATTCTAATGAATGTAAAGAGAATAAAAAGGCAAAACAGAGAAATGAAGTCATATGGAAAGGGAAGCAAGAAAACTAGGATGAGACCGACTCCCATGTAAATTCCAAGCCACTTTATACGTTCGATAATAAAGTGCCTAGTATCATCATCTATGTTCATTAATACACTACATCGATACTATAGTGGAACAGGCTATTAAGCAGATACTTTACATTGCACCTGGTTCTATGTCTCAGAATAGAAGGTTAACATAACGATAGTTTAAGATACCTTTATCTCTTATACTCCAACAGCTTAACATCCGGTCATTGTGATGGCAATTGCGGTATTTATGGCTCCTATAATTACTCAATTTAGATCCCATGTCACCACGAATGCATGGTACTACTACGAGCTCTAATTTTTGACATCAATATCAACTCGCACAATGGGATATATAGATGGTCAAGTAAACCCGGATATCTTTATCTAGGAGGGTTCATAAATTGTGTTTGGAATTCGAAGTGATCATATAGATTTGTACGTACAAACATTTACATACTAATCTAGCTTGGTCAATTATTTCTCTGTATTCGATTTGAACATCGCCATCTTATACGGATTGAGGACGTCAATCCATGCAATTACTACAATAACGTCCTTTTCCAACCATGTGGCATCGACTTCTAATGATTTACTTGACTCACTTTTCAGAACTTGAGCAAATCTGGTCGTATATTCATCTATGTTTCCAAAGCTATTGTGAGTTAACCCAGAAGGTGTCTCAATACACAGAGGTTTCATCGGGTCAACTTTTATTGCCTCTCGTCATTCAATATAATGAACTAAGAGACTTAATAGAATTCAGAGACTGAATAGCAATTGTGAAAGACAAGAAGAGTGTCTTTTATTGCCCATCATGTATTCTTATAGCGGCTGTAGCCTTAGTTGCAATTATTGAGGCAGATGCGACACCGAGTCAGACACCTCAGATTTTATCTAATCTTAACTTCAGTAGTGCAACAACCGACGCAATAGATAAGACAGTGAGAGGGATGGCTACTGATAATATAGATAAACTCATGAGTGAGACCATCCTTCCAGTGCTTACTAACTCTACTACTTCCACACATATTGCTACCGGCAACAATCAGACAGAGGGAAGTACACCAAATATGGTTTCAAACAATCAAGACCAGAGGGATCTCCAATTACAAAATGGACCAGTACTAGCAAATACTGACGGAAGTAGCAACAGTTCAGCTTCGTTTTTAATGAACTCTAACCAGGAACTCGATCCAACAAATAACGCACGAGCAATCGCTGACAACGGAACAATTCTGCTTCAATTTCAGAATCCAACTGACCTCGACATTGTAAACAGATTGGATAAGATTGGGACGATGGTTCAAGAATATACAAAAGGTAATGATCTAAATAGAACAGTCAAATCACTCGATGAATCCAACAATCAGATTTTAAGGGAACTATCGGAAATTAAATCGTCAATAAGAGAGTCATCATCTCCCAACCTGTTGAACGGAATCTTTAGCAGTGCTATAGTAGGTGGAATCGTCTCTGCAGTGTCAGTTTTTGTACTGTTCAAGGTGTACAGCAATGGCGGACTAAAGATTAGCGAATTAAAACTGTGGCGAAGAAACAATTCAAATTATTCTTAAGATATTTTTGGTGTCGGTTAACTGTTTTTTAAGATACAAAAATGATCAGACTATTCCTAGCTGATAACAATGCCGAATCTTCTTCCGTTGTATTGGATCCGGGTTTGGTGGCATAGTGGATATATAGAGACAGGGCAAGATGGCCTTCTATACTTTTTGACTCACGACAGAGGAACAGGAGAAGGAAATCTCTATAGATTAAGCTCTGTAGGGCATTGACTTATTGTATTGTAGCGACGTTTAGATTCTTTTATTTTTAGGTAAAACTCAGGGTATTGGAACAAATCTAACATTGTAGGAATTCGTGTCTAGTATTATAATCTATTTCAGTGAGGCCATCTGGATATTAATCTCCACAGGACAAATTGTTAAGCCTTTTATAAACTCGTCCTCCCCTTCTATATGATCTAAAAGCTGAAAAACCAGAGGGGGAATCGCAGGGGCCGCATCCATGACGATAAATCAATACTAAAGGTCTTTGTTATTACAATGGTTGCGACAATTGTAGTCGCAAACTCAATAATAGTTTTCTCGGAGTCTGATAAAAGGCATTCTACGGCACTTTGGATTTTAAACATAACGGCATTCACGACTTCATTATTGGGCATTATTACAATATGTCGCTACGGGATTCACGGACTTCACGGAAGGTCATATTTGTACTTGACAATGGGGATCATTATGTGGTGCTTGGCCGATTTCACCGTCTTGTACTCTTACTATGCTTTGCCTATGGATGAGCGGGAAAAGACATCTATTGCCGACGTCTTCTGGTTTTCGGGGTACGGATTTTTATCTTTACACCTGTTTGCCATACTTCGTTCGCTGCATAAAATGATCAATTTAAGGCTCGCTCTTATGGTAGCATTTTTTTGCCTAGTCTTTATTTTCTATAACGTCTATGCTCTACTCTCGGCAGAGAATTTTTTAGAAGATATCGATTTGACATCGCTAATCGTTACCATTGCGTATCCTGTCTTAGATCTAACACTAATTTTCCCTTCTGTTCTTGTACTGGTTAGCTTACGAAGAGATTATCAGCAATCCATACCTTGGTTCCTCTCTTCATTATCGCTGTTAATCAATGCTTTAGCCGATGATGGGTATGTGTACGATTTTGTAAGTGGCAATATGGAAAACCTATGGTTCTGGGAACTATTCTACATAGCAGATTTTATAATCATGGCTGGGGCGTTGATCTGGTATAACAAATTTCATATTTCATACGTACTAAGTATGAGGAAGATAAACGTAAAGTAGAACAGGAATTATTCAAAACATCCATTTTCTCAAAATGCATGCTAGGTAACATTCAATATGTAAAGTTGTCATTGACCAACAACTATTGGCTATTTTCATATCCATAATAGATCCCAGTACTGCACCGGATGTGGTGCTAAACCTAACACTAACAACCGCATGGTGTCACTGGGTGAAATCTATATGACTTTGGCGTTCGTTCTTAGTATCATGTTTTTTTGGAATGTGGCAACTCTTCACCCTCATTTTTACCGACAAGACGATTCTTTTTTATGTACTTCAATAATTCATCATGATTATCTATTCTGTAGTAGCGTTTCATGTTTTCTAATGTCTCATCGTCGTAAATAGATTCTTTCCTACCTCTTGCCATAAAAAAAAGCAAAAAACATACTATTTATGGGTTATGGTCTCCGTCTCGTCATTGTCAAAACAGTTCCCGAGCACGAATCATTCTTCAAACCCCAAAACCTACAAGGTTTCCTGTTTATGAATGATACCTGATCCGGCGAAAGTCACAGGATAGAATAAGTAGAGTATGATTTGCTACTAGCGATAGTTGTTTTCCATCTCATGTATTCACTATTTCACAATTACTTGCAATGATATCACCAAGTGACACATCATAATCTAATACGGTATCAATACCATCACCACAATTGAATTGATCAGCATCAGAACCACCTTCCATTATATCATTTCCAGGTCCGCCAAAAAATTTGTCATTTCCTGCTCCTCCAAAGAGGAAGTTATCTCCATCGCCAGCAACTAAGACATCGTTCCGTCCACCCCCTAAAATGTGGTCGTCGCCTGAGCCCCCTTGCAGAATGTCATCGCCAGAATTTCCAGATAGTTTATCGTCTCCATCATTCCCGTAAATAACGTCGTCGGCCTCTTTTCCAGTTACTTCATCATTACCTGCAAGGGCAGTTATGATTTCACGTTCGTTGGAACCTCGTATTACATCATCACAGATTGTCCCAGTTATCGTGTTACCTTCTCTCTTAATTTCAGGCTCCTCTGGTTCAAATGTATTGCTAACGCAACCTGCTTCAGATGTTGACTTAGTCGAGGGATCACTGCCTCTACTTGTATCTGATACGGACGAACTCGAAGATGAGGATCCCCTATTCACTTCATCCTCGTTTTCATTTCCTTGATCATCGTCTTGGCTATCAGTCTCTTCATCCTCGTTTTCATTTCCTTGATCATCGTCTTGGCTATCAGTCTCTTCATCCTCGTTTTCATTTCCTTGATCATCGTCTTGGCTATCAGTCTCTTCATCCTCGTTTTCATTTCCTTGATCATCTGCATCACCGACGCAGAATGGAAAATCTGAATCACCAATACCACATTCTGATGCCTGTACGTGCCCCGCAGAAACTATCAAGACAAGACCAGTTATTGATATAAAAATTAAGGGCGACCAACCTAGTGGAATAGCTGATAGAACTGAATCTACATTGTAGCTTGACATACCCTTGATATTATACTTTCGATTGTGTTGGCAATCACTATATATGAATGATTTGCCTTAATAATATAAAAGAAAGATTCTAGTTCACATAATATATTACTCTGTTGGAGAACACTAGGAATTCTCGGAACTCCAATGATACATTTTTCATAACCCTTAAAGGATGTTTGCAACAGGGATCACCCTACACCTATGCTATGACGAAATTACTCATGAAGAGAATGTCATCTATGGACTATAAAAATAATCCATGATCGAATTCACCACAGGCGAGGAGTCTTCAGGTATTTAGCTTATCACTAATATTATGAAAATGATCTAATCCATAATCCTTCACAAGTGAGATATATGTTCTGTGGCTAGCAATATAGAGGCCTAAATTAATGTATAGAAATTCCAATTCTATTATCCATGGGACAATCAAGGTTGGAGCTATATTCACGCTCAGTATTTTTGTTGTTTTGACTCAATTTGCATATGCATCGTCAGGGCCTAATCCTGTCATACTAAATTACCTTGCATTCAACGGCGAAATATTCTTGCCCATGTCAAGTAATACTGAAAGTGAAGTAGAAGAAAGCAAAAAAATGCTGGAGTCTAATATATATGAAAAAAAACTATCTACTGAAATGAGCGCAGGTGACGATCGAAAATCCACTGTGCCATTTGATTTCGAATTACCTATCCCATTTCCATAACTCTGAATTCGGAAGAAGTTATTCTGACGCCTATGATCTACAAAATAAGATGAAAGCTTATTTGTAATGATCTAGGATTTAGGCAGTATTCTAAATATTTTTCCCTGACCAGTTGATACTACGTACAAGTATCCATCGGGTCCCATCTCTAGATCAGTGATTCCTCCAAATCCGTCTGCTAATATGATACTATCCAGTTCGGATGTACTATCTGCGATTTTATCCTGAAGTAGACCAGAAAGTATCAATTCAGTTCTATCTGCATTTAGTTGAAAGTAGTATATACGCCCTTCATGTACGTCTGACACAAACATCCCGTTTTCATATTTTGCACCTAATTTTTCGGAGGGAAAAAACTTTATGGCGGTCACCCCGACGGGGTCAATCCAAGTAAATTCAGGAAAACTATATTTTCCTCTCCCGTCAAAATCTACTAGCCCAGCAGTACTATTCAAGAATAATTCCCAAGTTGATACATTGGATCTAGGATTTACCCCTTCTGCCCATATGCCCTGCACCGGTGTGTATCCGCTATTAAACCCCGGTTTTACAAGATTGATCTCATCAGCATATGCAGGGCCATTCTCCGTGTCCCATAAGTTCCCTGTTAGTGGATCGAAATCTATCCCAAAGCTATTTCTTATTCCATATGCATAGTAAAGTACTAGCGGGTAATCGTCACCTAGAAGACCTTTGTCACCCAAAGGTTTGCCATCTACGCCAATTGCAAGTATGCCACTCCTGCCGTCAACAATGCTTGAATTTATATAGTTCTGAGTCTGAGTTCTAATATATCGGCCATTCGGATTGAACGATCCGTCTACGTCACCTATCGGAACATAAAGACTGTTATTATCTAGTCCTAGTCTAATCGCACCCCCATTATGTCGTGGTCCAGGTTGAGCGGGTAGATCTAGAAGTAATCGTCCGTTCACGAGCTCGCCGTTAGATAATTCGTATCTATATACCCTATTACCAAGGGCCTGTCCACCATCAGCGACATCTGACTCTGTATAGTAGAGAAAAATGTTTCCGGTATTATTCCCCATAGAAACTGCAATTCCACACATACATCTCTCGACATCTGTTGAAACATTGACGTCAATTAGAGGTTTGCTCATGATCTGGCCATTTACTATTCTCTGTATAGTGCCCTTGTCCTTCTCCAAAACCAGTATGTCGTTCATCCCGATAAAAGCCATACTAGTTGGGAGTTCCAGTCCCCGGGTAACTTCCTCAATCCTTAAGTTCGGGTCATGAATTACGGGCGTGGTCATGTCAGAAGAAAACCGTAGGGCGGGAGCATATCCATAAACATAGGACGCATGTAGTAAACTAACAAGAATTACTACCATGACAACCTTAAAAAACAAGAAACCTTTTGGCATATTTATTGGTCTAATCCAGCTGAAGCCTCTTTTCATAAATTTAAAGGAAACCTTTGCTGATCACCGATCGGATGCTATATATGATTATCCAATCAAACGATGACTTGTTCAGTAATCGCCATTCAGTTAGAGGTGAATACCTGTCAAGCATTTTTCTATAACTCAATAATCTTCAAAGTATTATCTCCTGGCTCAGTCGGCGGTATCCTCTGAGAAATGTACCCAATCCATCTAGCTTCCCTTTTCTTATCTGAATTTCTGGAAATTACTCTATTCTTCTCATTGAATAGTATTGATTGACCTTGTCATTCATGCAAGCATCCAAGTTATTGTTGTTAGCTTTACATGTGCTGACTACAACATCTCCAAGTTGATTGTCACATTCTGGGGTTCCTTCCGGAAGAGATTTTAAACAAAAGTCAATTATCCTATTTAGTTGGTTGTTAGTGTCTTGATTCTCTATTTTGGTCGAAGGTGTTCCTGCGAAATACGAAGAAGCCGCTACTGATGACACAAGAACTACCATCAACACTATGACTAGAGTCTTCTTTGTTGCTGCCACGTTATGTTTAAAGACGTAACAATATTTTTAACGTTGGTGGCAACTCTTACTTTTTTCTAGGATGCATAATTAAACATACAGTTGAAAAGTTCTATATCAATTAGTAAGTGTTTGGGATTACGCATAGGCCCTAGAATACTGAATGGAACAAGTGGCTAATTTATGTGAGGACCTCAGATAAAACTTTATTAACCCTCAGGTCTACCCGAATGCTACAAGATTTAGGGATTAGCCTAACACCAATTCCTTTTATTTATGTGAGCGCGAGTGGCCCAAAGCTCAACTAACTGTTCAGCCAAGAGGAATCGCTCTACTCGCGATGTGCAAGAATCACTACCTCTTTACTTCAAATCTAGGAGCTCGCTTACCTGTTTTATCAAGTCCTTATTTGCAATAGGTTTTTTTAGAAAATAATTCACATCTAACTCTGGAAATGCTTCCCTTATCATAGCTTCATAATAAATTTCCTTAGCTGCTGTTAGAAAGCATATTTTGACATTGCTATCTAACTTCCTCAGTTCGTCATAAAGCTCGAAGCCATTCATCTTTGGCATCAAGATGTCTATAATGATTAAATTATAGATGTCTGGCCTAAAACTCTGCAGAGCATCAATCGGGTCGCTAAATGAATGTATTCTAAGCCTATGATCTAATTCACCTAAAACTATTTTGAATGTTAGGTTAACATCATCGTTGTCGTCAACTATCATGATTTTTTTTATTTTACGAGCCGAAATCTCATTGACCGAGTGTCGCTCGTACTGCTTGTCACCTTCTTCATATACGTGTCTTCGATTCCAGACATTTATTGGCGGGTGAAAGTCATTTTTATCATCTGTCTGTGGATCCTTAAGGCCAGTTATCATTTAATATTCATGTATTCAATAATCGCCAGCATATACTAATTTATATAAAAAACAATTATGATTAATGACTATCAGCTATTATACAAAATCTTCCCTTGACATCCTGAAGATGGAAGATTGTCGTGGGTACAATACAGGTTCCTAAAATTTTTTTACAAGTCCGGATTATACAAAATAATCCCAATGGTCAGATTAGGAGAGTGTAAAATAGTTTCTAGGTAGGTTTCAGACATCGATAGGACAACAAAAAGGAAATGTCATAAAGGAAAAAAAGATCTTATCATTAATTAAGGAAATCTTCTTACATAATAATATGTACTATTATTTTCAGAAAATTACTAGAAGAAGGTATTGCGTATATTTATAACTTATTTGTAGAAGAATATTAAATGATAATATAGCAATGGTAAAGATAGAGGTGACTAAAACAGAATTGGAGATTCTACATTGGGCTGTGGAAAAACAACTGGACAGATTATTGCGAGCGAGAGAGGTAGGTCACAGCGTAGATGAGAATACAATACTTCCTATTTTGAAGAAGTTAAAGGAAAAGACTTATGTAAAGACTCCTGAAAGAGAAGAGCGAACAAAAATAGTGGCTTGAACTGAATTATTGCTAGAACCATAGCTACAGAGGAGGGAAGATGGTAGAAAAGATCTCTATCGAGCTGATCTCGAGGTCAGTAGTCCCAATAGAATATGAGATCAATACTTGATATGTTGCTCGTATCAGCTTTTAGATCTACAACCATTGTTAAACTTGATTACTTCCCATCACTTTAATTTATAGAAAGTCTCATTTACAGTAACACAGTCTGATAGATTATAAAGCTTATATAGATAACTAGTCTTCGCTAACCTATCGGAAAAACCCTTAGGGATGATATTGAGTTCACTGTCTGTTGGGTTGGGATTACTTTATGATAGAAGGGATACTTAAGAATAAATACTTCGATAAAATAGAATATTTGGTAACTTCTGACAATTAATTACGAGTAAATTGATGATGCTCAGACAAGCAATAGCTTGTTTTTACTTGATTTAGCCATTTTAAAACTACTTTCCATAACATAATCCTGTTCCGATACCCACTTTTCGGAATAGATATCCCGGACGTAATTGATCCATCATAACTTGACATCTTCCTTATCATTCTAATTTACACGCTGCTGTGCGTTTGACTAATCAATCATAAATTCAACGCTGTTGATTTTAAAGGAAACTCCTTCTTCATAAAGACCTTTTGAGATACTACGTACTAGTCCTTCTTCTACTGCTTCGCGTCTGCGATCATTCTCGACAATATCTACGGGTAAGTCAACATCGATTTCTATATTCAGTTTTCCCTTTTTTGTTTCAACCATCTTCTGCATACTATAGTTAATTAAGGTTAAATCCTTATCCTATCAAGTGACTCAATCAAACTCATATATTCTATCTGCAATAGTCCTGTAATTTTATTGGTGCTGCCTGAATTATATCAACCAACAAATGGTCATTAGCTTTGAATCACATACATATATGTTGCATCCACAACTGTCTATCTATAAGGTGAGGTATTATACATGTCTGAAAATAAACGACTAATTATATGCATTACAGGTATGCCGGGAGCAGGTAAATCCACTGTAGCTTCGCTACTGCATCATGACGGATTCGCCATGGTGACCATGGGCGATGTTATCAGAGAGGAGGCTAAACGTCATAATCTAGTGATGAATGACTCAAATCTGGGCAACCTTATGCTCAATCTTCGCAAAAGCAAGGGTCCAGCAGCCATAGCCTATCTAATTCTAAAAAAAATGGAACAGGAATTAAACGCGACGGATAATATAGTAATTGATGGCATAAGAAGTGTTGCAGAGGTTAATGTACTAAAAAGTTTGGGAAGTGTAAAGCTCTTGGCAGTTCATGCCTCTGCTAATATGAGATACAAACACATCAAGGAAAGAGGCAGATTCGATGTTGCATTAAACAGCAATGATTTTAGAATCCGCGATAAAAGGGAGTTGAAGATTGGCATTAGCGAGGCTATTGCGTTATCGGATGAGGTGGTATCAAACAATAATCTCACAAAAGATGAATTAAGGAATAAGGTTCTCTCGATAGCAAGGAAGTGGACAACTGAGAAGAATGATAAAAATATTGTAGACGATAATAAGAAATGAAGAATTTGGCGTCGATAACACAACTTGTAGTAAGAGCAGAGACTCCATTAAATCCATCTGAAGACCTGGAAAAGGTAAGTACAGCAGTAACTAATGTCATAGATGACTGCATTATAGATTCCAAACATGGTAAAGTTATTGGTAGATCTATTGGAAGCGAAGCACTAAATACTATTTACAAACATGTCAGGTCGAAGGCTGCCTTGGGAGTTCTTAGAAAGGCATTGCTTGCAAATAGAATGGGGGATGCTACTTGGTTTCTACTTAATAAACAAGCGGCAACAGCGGGCACAGTGGCATTGGTAGAAAATAAGAAAGAGTCCCCTTTGGGGGCAATAAAAGTAACTATCGAAGCAGATGAACTCGACAGGGTTATTGAGTGGCTTGCTCCCAGAGTACATAAATTTGAGTTAGATAGGTTCAGTAATATGTTCTTTATATAAATATAAAATAATTGTAAATTATATTATCTATAGATATTTTTTTGAAGATAATCCCTTTTATAGGGAAGCCTACTAATATTATGCGTGCTACCTTTAAGGCTTCGTGGGTGGTCTAATGTTAGCTCATCCAGCATATTATCTAACATTTGTTTATTTTTTGAAAGAAAACAGTTCCTCTTACTAGTATTAGCCATCATTAGCATCGTTCTACTCTTTGTGATTCATTCTACTACCACGGCTATGTATCCTGATCCAAGCTCTATTTTTCAGAAATTTGTAGTTGTAATTACAATCTCACTTCTTCTCTTGATAGGGTGTTCAATATTTTCAAAAGGTATAGTCCCCATAGCAATTTGTACCTTAGGACTCACCTTGTCGTATGCGGGAGTACTTTACCCTTCATACGTCATGGACATGGTGGGTGAGGTTTACTATAAATCATCTTACGGATTCACATCAGAAAAATCCGTACTAAATGCTTCGTACGGGTATTTCTATCTAGGAATAAGTATGATTGTCTTCAGCATAATCGTAGGACACAAACCGTCATTGCTCTATACAAAAAACAGACCAGAGCCTTCAGATATCATCTGGAAGAAATACCCTGTGTGGAAGGACAATACTAATGTGATCGGAGGATACCCAGAACCTAGTGTTCCACTAAGAAGCTTGATGACAACTGAGGAAAAATATCTTCTATGGCGATATGAATTTGTACTCACTAATATCTATGGTACGCCTCATCTTGTGAAACCTGATGGATTCGTCCCATCACAGTCAACAATATTCAGAGACAAGACAAATTTATCAATGATAGGGAAAGCAAAGTATAACGGGTATTTTGTATAGTCATCTTTCGCTTAAATCAAAAGTTTTGTATCTAATCTGAAATTGCCATCAGATTGTAGTTCGCAACCATTTAGTAATAATGACATGTA
>Ga0207428_10001074_pt1 | contig 29830 bp, 20 predicted proteins | sample RhiMethybrSRZTD1_FD_187600 | JGI IMG/M metagenome (GOLD analysis project Ga0207428, IMG submission 187600) | Populus rhizosphere microbial communities from Tennessee, USA - Rhizosphere MetaG P. TD hybrid SRZTD1 (SPAdes) (version 3) | ecosystem: Host-associated > Plants > Roots > Rhizosphere >...
GTTCTGCGAATCGAGCCGTCGGCGACACCACAGGTACCAACGAGTTACTCGGCGCGACCGCCGCGCTGAAAGACGACGTCGTTACTCTGCTGTGATCCACAGAATGTCATTTGAGCAAATGAGGATCGGTGAATGAAGAAATGCGTCCTGGTGTGTGCTCTGCTCGCCTGCACGGTAGCCGCGACCAATGCTTCGGCTCAAATCGTCGCCAACACCGCGAAGCGCGCTGGAATCGGTGGATCGGTGGGAGGCTACTTCACCTTTGACGATGAGGTGAACGTTGGACCGGCGTACGGCGTCAACTTCGGCCTGGCGCCAGCGCCCGGGTTCGGTCCGTCCCTTGGTTTCGGCTGGTATGAGGGCGATCTCAAATTGTCTGGAGTGTCTGGCGACAGAGAGGTCGGACAGCTTCGCATCCGGCCGCTCATGGCCGGCGTCGGCTACACGTGGATGCATGGCCGCGTGGCCACCGGTGTGTCGATCAACGCGGGGATCAGCTTCAACTCGATCAAGCTGAACGATCAGTATAGGACGTTCTTCGGCCCTGGCACTGAGGTCCGCGTTGACGCGAGCAACAGCTTCGCGGTCAGGCCTCAACTCAGAGTCGAGTACGCTGTCGCCAAAAAGGTCGGCGTCTTCTCCAGCGCGGGCTTCTTCTTCACCAAGTTCGATAACGTGATCGAGACGCCGGTCGGCCGCTTCGAGAACGAGTGGGACGGGAGCAGCTTCAACCTCTTCGTCGGGGCGATGGTCTACCCCTTCAGGTGAGTCATCGCGCTCGTGGGCGCGATTAAAAGCGAGGATGAGGACATGCGAAGTCTGGGTGTCGCTGCGGCTCTGATGTTGATCGTGGTCGGGCTCGCGTCCGCTCAAGGTGTGTCGCTGGCCTCGGAAGGCAAGACGGCCGAGCAGGTCTACAAGAACATCACTGCGCTCAAGGGCACGCCGGCGAACGAGCTGAATCAGTCAATGCACCTTATGAAGGGGGCCCTCGGCGTCGACTGCACCTACTGCCACATCGAGCGGGAGTGGGACAAGGACGTCAAGGCGAAGCCCGTGGCCCGCCAGATGATCACGATGATGATGGACATCAACGCGCGGCAATTCGGCGGCCGGCAGGTCGTCACCTGCTACACGTGCCACAACGGCCACCCGATCCCTGCCGATAAACCCGTCTTCCCCGTGTTTGAGCCGACGCTGCCGGTGCGGCCGACGTTGCCAACGGTCGATATGATCCTCGGCAAGTACGTCGACGCCCTCGGCGGGGCGCAGGCCATTCAGAAGGTCACGAACCGCTCGATCACGGGAACGCAGTACATCCCGACTGGACCGGGGGGAACCGTACCGACGCCGGCCGTCTTGGAGCGCTACTTCAAAGCACCGAACCTGTCGCTGACCGTCTACAAAACGGCGACTTACTCAATCTCCCAGGGTTTCGACGGAACGACGGCGTGGTCGCAGGATCAAAACGGCCGCGTGACCGACGCCATCCCGCTCGACGTCGCACGCGCCGGGCGGGCTGCCGATGTCCAGGAACCCATTCACCTGAAACAGCAGTACGGGCAGATGACCGTTGCAGGTATCGAGACGGTCAACAATCGCGAGGCGTACGTCGTCGTCGGGGTCCCGAAGGGAGACACGCCGGAACGGTTGTACTTCGACATCCGAACCGGCCTGCTCCTGCGCAAAGTGACGGTGTTGCCGACACCGGTCGGCGAAAGCCCTTTCCAGACCGACTACGACGACTACCGCGACACCGGAAGCGGTGTGAAATTCCCCTTCCTGATTCAGATGAATCCCGCGAATCCGCGCACGGAGCTGGCGCCGACTGCAACGCTGCGGGTGACCAAGGTCGACGACACGACGGCCATCGACGTGATGAAGTTCACGAAACCAAGAGCTGGTCCGCGGTAGGCTGGCGCGCTCCCCTCTTCGTCTCGACCCTCACACGCCACACTTTTGGGACGCAGTACGTGGTGAGACTGCCGCCGCCGGGTTATACCAAAGCGTGTCTATCACCCGTGGAGCGTCAGCATGAGACAACTGCGTTACCAGGTGGCGGCGAGCCTCGATGGCTTCATCGCCGGTCCCAAGGGCGATTACGACTGGATCGTGTCGGATCCGTCGATAGACTTCGGCGCGCTGTTCAAGGAATTCGATACGGCGGTCATGGGTCGAAAGACGTACGAGGTGATGACGGCACAGGGCGGCACCGGAGCGATGAAGGGGCTCGACGTCGTGGTGTTCTCCCGGAGCCTGTCGCCAACAACGATGAAGGGCGTACGCATCACGAAGGATGATGCCGCTGACGCCGTCAGGGCACTGAAGAAACAGCCGGGCGGCGACATATGGCTGTTTGGCGGCGGCGCCCTCTTTCGTTCGCTTCTCGACGCGCGGCTGGTCGATACGGTGGAAGTCGCCCTCATACCCGTGCTGCTGGGAGACGGAATCCCCCTGTTGCCTGCTGGTGCCTCGACCAGACTCGAGCTCGTCGATCAGATCACGCTTCCGACCAGCGGCATCATCATGCTGTCGTATCGCGTGCCCGGACGTGGGCCTGGTGCCCGCATCCGGTACATCAACCGGCGTTCGGCCCAGAAGCGGCCCGCGAGTAAACGCACCAAACCTGGAAAGCCCAAGTCGGGAGTCAAGCGAGCCGAAAAGACGCGGGCGACGTCGACGCGTTCACGATTCACTGCCTGACACCTACCGCGCTACTTCCACGCCGAGTAGACCGGCTTGCCTATCAGGTAAGCGGGGTTTGCGCCGGCCCGCGGGCGGAATTTCTGGAACCGCCCCGCGTCGACCTCTGCAACATAGAAATTGCCCTCCTGGTCGGTGCTCATGCCGTGCACACCCCACAGCGTGCCGGGGAAATCGGCCACGGTTCCCCACGCGTACAACAGATGGCCATCGAGGTCGTATTTCAGCATCTTGTGCGTATTACGGTCGAAGGTCACAACAGCGCGATCGGCGCCGATCTGCACGAAATGGAGACTCGAGGGGCTGACGGCGATCTTCCACTCAGAGAGGTACGTGCCTTTCTCATCGAAGATCTGGATACGGTGGTTGTCGCGATCGTTGACGAAGACGCGCCTGGTCTCGAGATCGACCGCCACGCCGTGCACGTTGTTCATGTACCCAGGACGCGTCTCCTTCCCGGGCTCGCCTGCTTTGCCGAAGTCGAATTGAAACTTGCCGTCGGCATCGAACTTCGCGACGCGCGTGCCGTTGTATCCATCCGCCACGTAGAAGCTCCCGTCCGGCAACCACGCCATGAACGTTGGACGATTGAAGTGAGTGCCGTCGGCACCCGGAACGTTGGGCGTGCCGATTGTCTGCACGAGCTGCTTGCCGTCGTTGGTGAACTTGTAGATCGCGTGAGTGTGGTCATCGACCACCCACACGTGCTTCGCCGCGTCGTACGGGCTGATGTACACCGCGTGCGGACGCTTGAACAGCTTGTCCCACTGCGTCCACTCCTCGATGATCTTTCCCGCGGCGTTGACGACGACGATTGAATGCTCCCAGCGCGAATCGACACCGAGTTCGCGGTACGGCGCTGACGCTCCTCGCCAGATCTCCATGCCCTTCGCCGGGTCCTGACCCGATCCGCCGGCTCCCGGCGGTGACGCCGTGTTCGCGTTGCGCCACGGCAATCCCGCAAGCGGAAACTGCACGTTGGGGCCGATCTCGGGAAACAGCCGTGTCTGAGGCCGAGGGATCTTCGGCAGCTCGCCGCCACCAAGCAGAAAGACACGATTCGGGCTCTCGGCAAAGATTCCGCGCGCGCCGCCATACGTCCACTTCTCGTGGCCGGGAAGCGTGCTGAGATCCTGCGGCCACCCTTCGACCACCTCGTACGGCCCAGAGACATCCTCCGCACCGATGGCGGCCGGTACCGCCGAGGCTGCCGCGCCTGTTCCAGCACCCGCGGCGAGCGCAGCTGGCGGCGTCGACGAGGACGCCGGCATCAGCCGCCCACCCAGCGGGATGCCTGCTGCCAGGCCCACTACGAGCGCCAACACTGCTGTCGCTGTTCTGCTCATGCCACCCTCCGCGCGGGACTATACTGCGACACGCTCCCCGACGTTCACGGACACCTTCACTTCGTTTCTGGACCGAGAGTTGACCGACTCGCACCTGCCTCCACGGGAATGGCTGATGGCATGAGGCGGCGCGACGCCGTCCCGATTGGGTCCGCGCCGGGAGCGGTTTCGCAGGCGCACAGGGCCGTCGCCGGCGGCTGGGTCGGCTCGGCGCTGGAGTACTACGACTTCTTCATCTACGCTACGGCGGCGTCGCTCGTTTTCCCGCAGGTGTTCTTTCCATCTGCCAATCCCACTATCGCCATCGTCGCGTCGCTCGCGACTTACGGCGTGGGCTACGTGGCCCGGCCCGTGGGCGCATTCGTCCTCGGGCACTGGGGGGACACACACGGCCGCAAGCAGGTGCTCGTCGCCTGCATGATCCTGATGGGTGCTTCCACGATGGCTGTCGGGCTGCTGCCGACGTACGAGCAGGCCGGCATCCTCGCACCGGCGCTCCTGGTCGCGCTGCGCCTGATTCAGGGTTTCGCGGTCGCGGGCGAGATCTCCGGCTCGAGCTCGATGATTCTGGAGCACGCGCCATTCGGCCATCGCGGTCTCTATTCGAGTTTCACCTTGCAGGGCGTGCAAGCCGGCCAGATCCTTGCCGCCGCCGTTTTCCTGCCGCTCGCACGCTACATGCCGAGGGATGCATTCATGGCCTGGGGCTGGCGTCTGCCATTCCTGCTCAGCGTGTTTGCGGTTGCGGCCGGTTACATCATCCGTCGCCGCGTCGCGGAAACCCCGCTGTTCGCGGAGCAGCACGCGGGCGGAACGATCGCAAGAGCACCAGTCATCCAGGCCTTCACCGAAAGCGGCGGAGACATGCTGCGCGTCGCGTGCATGGCGTTGATGAACGTCATCCCAGTCGTGACGACAATCTTCGGCGCAGCGTACGCGGTGCAGCCTGGCTATGGCATCGGCATGAAGGAAGAGGTGTATCTGTGGATTCCCGTCCTCGGGAACTGCGTAGCAGTGCTGGTCATCCCGTTTGCCGGCCACTTGTCGGATCGCGTCGGCCGCCGGCCGCCGCTCGTGGCCGGCGCGCTCGCCTCGGGCGCACTCTCCTTCGTCTATCTCTACGCGATCAGCATCAGGCACGTGCCGCTGGCGATCGTGATCTCGCTCGTGATGTGGGGAGTGGTCTACCAGGGCTACAACGCCGTCTTCCCAAGCTTTTATCCCGAGCTGTTTCCCTCGCGCGTGCGGGTCACGGCGATGGCGATTGCGCAGAATTTCGGCACCATGCTGACGGCGCTGCTGCCCGCGCTCTTCGCCGCGGTTGCGCCGCCTGGCTCATCGCGTATTCCAGAAACCATCGGCGTTATCACCTTCGCGGTGACCGTCGTCGCGTCGCTCGCTGCGTGGAGCGCGCGCGAAACATATCGCGTGCGTCTTCGCGACCTCGGAGATCCGGGCGCTGTGCCCGTTGACGAGCGGGAATACCGGCGGCTGCGTGCGCAGGCAGCGCCTGTCGATCTCGTGCACACCGAGGCGTGACGGCATGCGCGTGGCGGAATGAGCATGTTGATTCGGGGAACGACAGAGCTCATCGCGCATATCGGGTTTCCGACGCGCGGGTTCAAGTCTCCGCTCATCTACAACCCGTATTTCGAACAGGCCGGCATCGACGCCGTGGTCGTGCCGATGGGCTGCGGCGCCGAGCACTTTCCGAGTGTCCTCGCAGCGGTGTTCTCGCTGACGAACATCCGCGGTGCTCTCATTACGATGCCCCACAAGGTGGCAGCGGCGGCACTCCTCGACGAGGCATCGCCTGCCGTACGCATTGCGGGCGCGTGCAACGCGGTGAGACGTACGGAGAACGGCCGTCTGCAGGGTGACCTGTTCGACGGAGAAGGCTTCGTTCGGGCGCTGAGGCGGAAGGGATGCCGGCTTGCAGGCGGGCGGGCGCTCGTCGCCGGTGCGGGTGGTGTGGGATCCGCGATCGCTGCATCACTGGCGGCAGCCGGCGCCGGCGCAATCGCGCTGTTCGACATTCGTCGCGGGTCCGCGCAGGCGTTAGCCAGCCGGCTCGCATCGTTCTATCCGGGCCTCGAACTGACAACTGATATCGACAATCCGTCGGGTTGCGACATCGTCGTCAACGCAACACCGGTGGGCACGCATGACGATGACCCCATGCCGGTCGATGTCGATCGAATCGACCCGGGCACGTGGGTTGGCGAGGTCGTCATGACGCCGGAGATCACGCCATTCCTGATCGCCGCGCAGGCCCGTGGCTGCCGCGTGCAGCCGGGTAGCGATATGTTGTTCGAGCAAATCCCGGCATATCTCGAGTTCTTCGGGTTCCCGGCCACGACCCCCGAGCACCTCCGGCAGCTCGCTGCAGACCGATAGTCGGAGCGCCGTGAATACTCTCAACGAGACAAACGATCAAAGGGAGCTGGGGATAGACTACTCTCCGCAACGATGTCGATGATCGGGCGCGTGCTGGGTCGCTACCGGATTGAATCAAAGCTGGGTGAAGGCGGCATGGGAGTCGTCTACAAAGCCCACGATACTCACCTCGACCGACCAGTTGCCATCAAGGTTCTTCCCCAGGACCGGGTCGCCGATCCGCTTCGCAAGGAGCGCTTCGCACTCGAAGCGAGAGCTGCCAGCGCCCTCAATCATCCTGGCATCGTCACGATCTACGACATCAGCTCCGACGAGGGCATCGACTTCATCGTGATGGAGTATGTGTCGGGGAAGACGCTCGATGCCGTCATCCCAGCCAAGGGACTGAGTGTGACGCGAGCCTTGCGCTACGGGGCCGCGATTGCCGATGCGCTGGCGAAGGCGCACGAAGCCGGCATCATTCATCGAGACTTGAAGCCATCGAACATCGTCGTGACCGACGACGATGCCATCAAAGTGCTGGACTTCGGCCTGGCGAAGCTGCTGGAGCCATCGACCGATGCCGCACACGCTCGAACCCAGACCGCTGTGTTGACTGACGCCGGCACGGTGGTCGGCACGGCGGCATACATGTCGCCAGAGCAGGCACGAGGAGACAAACTCGATGCCCGCTCGGACATCTTCAGTTTTGGCGCCGTGCTCTATGAGATGGTGACAGGTCGGCGACCGTTCGACGCTCCCTCGCGCGTCGAGGTGCTGGGAAAGGTTCTCAACAGCGATCCCGAGGCGCCACGCAATCTGTCCTCCGTCTCGCCGGACGTTGAACGTACGATCCTGCGCTGCCTGCGCAAGGACCCTGCGCGCCGCTTTCAGACGATGGCCGATCTGAAGGTGGCACTCGAGGACCTCGCTGCCGACGTGACCAGTGGATCGCAGGTGCAACCGGCGGTCGTTCGCGGTCGGAGTCGATGGATGTGGGCGGTGACAGCGAGTCTCGTCCTCGCGCTCATCGCATTCGTGGGATGGCAGACGTGGCGGCCACAAGGGAGCGGGACGCCGCTTCGAGCCGTGCCGATGACGTCGCTGCCCGGCGTAACCCGCTCCCCGTCCTTTTCGCCAGACGCCAATCAGGTGGCTTTCAGTTGGACGGGGCCCGCGGGCAACAACCAGGACATCTACGTCCAACAGATTGGTACGACCACGCAATTGCGCCTCACTACCGACCCAGCCAACGACTACAGCCCTCTGTGGTCGCCGGACGGGCGATGGATTGCGTTTCTTCGCGGCGAGCTCGACGGACAACAAAGCGAACTGCGCCTCGTGCCGCCGCTCACAGGACCGGAAAGAAAACTGATCGATATCCACCCGAGTGGGTTTCTGCGACCGGTGACCCTCGCCTGGTGCCCTGATTCCTCATGCCTCATCGTCACCGATTCGCTCGGTGAGAAACAGCCTGGCGCCTTGTTCGTTGTCGCACTCGACTCGGGTCAGAAACGACCGCTCACTCGGGGCTCGCAGTTCAGCGACAACGATCCGGCGATCTCGCCCGACGGCAAATGGCTGGTGTTCCGACGGGAAGTTGCCCCATTTGCCGGACAACTCAACCTGCTTGCGTTAGGCAGCGGTGTGACGGCGAGTGGTGAACCACGTCCGATCACACCGGTTGACCTGTATGCATACAACCCCAGGTGGATGCCGAACAGCGCCGAGATCGTCTTCAGTGCCAAGCAAAGGCTATGGACACTCGGGATCATCGGTAACGCGTCACCCGAAGTCCTGCCGTTCGCAGGTGAGGACGGACTGTCGCCGATCGTGTCGGCGGCTCAACCTGGTCATCCGTCGCGTCTCGCCTACGTTCGCAGCTACACCGACGCCAACGTGTGGCGCGTCGAGACCTCTTCTCCCGGTGCTCCGGCGTCCTCTCCACCAACGGTCGCGATCTCCTCGACGAGGCGGGATGCGATTCCACAGGTGTCCCCCGACGGGCGTCAGCTGACGTTCACATCGACCCGCTCGGGAGAACACGAGGTCTGGCGCGCCGATATCTCTGGTGGAAACGCGGTTCAACTCACGTCGCTGCGCAGCAACCCGGGGTGGCCACGATGGTCACCTGACGGCAAGCTGATTGCGTTCCACACGAACGGTGTCGAGGGCAATGGCGATATCTGGATCGTCCCGGCGGAGGGTGGTCAGCCACGCAATCTCACTTCGCACCCTGCGACCGATGTGTTTCCGTCCTTCTCGCGAGACGGCCGATGGGTCTACTTCAGCTCGACCCGAACGGGTGGTCCGAAGATCTGGAAGATCCCGGTGTCGGGCGGTGACGCGATCCAGGTCTCACAGGACGACAGCCTCATGGCGATCGAGTCGACCGATGGAGCCTACGTCTACTACACGGCTGGCCAGAACACCAACAACCCGGCGCCGTTGTGGCGAATGCCGGTGACCGGCGGCACCCCGATCAAGATCGCAGATGATGTGATCGCCACCGCGTTCGACGTATTGGAACAGGGAATCTACTACCTGGAACGCACGGGTGGCGCAACACGGCTTCGGTACTTCGACTTTGCGTCGCGCAGAATGACGACCGTCGCCGAGAACCTCGGCAATGTCGAGTTCGGTCTCGGTGCATCGCCCGATGGCCGCTCGGTGTTCTACACGAGAGTCGACTCGTCGGTGAACGATCTCATGCTCGTCGACGACTTTCGGTAGTGCTGGTGTCAGGCAGTGAATCGTGAACGCCGGAGGGTGCGCTTGCCTGGTGTCAGGCAGTGAATCGTGAACGCCCGATCCGTCCGCTGACGCTGACAGCTCTTAAGACGGCAACCGTGGCGGCATCGACCGCTGCTGTTGGCGATTTACAACTTCACCGGCGCGACGCTATTTCAATTGGTCGGCGACCTTGGCGATGCCGGCCTTCGCGCAGGCTTCCTCCTGCTCCTGACCGCCAGGCGCGCCGCTCAGTCCAACGCCACCGATCGTTTCTTCACCGATATTGATCGGCATGCCACCACCGAGCGGGATCACGTCGGCCAGCATGCGCTGACCTTGATTCACGGTTTCGGTGCGTTTTGCCCAGGCCGAGGATGGCTGGCGAAATGTGCGTGCGGTGTAGGCCTTGCGGCGGGCGAGCTCGATGTTGTGGGGGTTCGCGTTGTCGCCCTGAAGGAACACGCGCAACCGGCCGGCGCGATCGACCACGGCGACGGACGTGTTCGCGCCACATTCGTGGCTTGCCGTCTGCGCGATCGTCAACGCCAACTGGAGTGACACGTCTCGCTGAGTAAGGACCTGGGCGGCGGCAGAGGTCGTCAAGGACAGAATCGCGGCTGCACCAGCGGCAGTGGCGCCAAAACGGAACGTCATAAAGAGCCTCCGAATCGGCCCGAGTGTAGCGCAACCGCAGTCGGTAGGTGTCAGGCAGTGAATCGTGAACGCGCGATTTTACGCGGAGCCCGTCAGCCCGTAAAACAACCAGTCCATAGACACGTTCACGATTCACTGCCTGACACCAGCACGATCAGGACGATCGGACGACGCGCGGGCTGGTCGGCGGTTTGGGAACCTCGCTGACCGACGAACCGAGACAGCCGATGTAGCTCCTGGCGACGACCACATGATCGTAGAGCATCGTGCCGCTGTAGCCCGGCACATCGTTCGGCGAGTAGTTCTGCAGCCAGATCCAGTTGATGTTCAGCGCGCTGGTACTGCGCCACTGGAAGCCCTCGAACGGGGTTCCGTTCGGATTCTGCGTGAAGCGCCCGCCGTCCCAGAAACCATTGGGGAAGCCGGGACCCAGATGCGACACCTTCACGCCATTCAGCCACAGGGCGTGCTCCCCGTTGGAAGCCGTCGTCGGGTTGTTCAACTTCACCATCTGCTCGACGCACACCCACTGTCCGCGCGTCGCCTGGACCGACGGATTCATCAACAGAAAATTGCCCCAGTACGGGCCGCCCGCGTCGTGGTGCATGCCCATCCAGTAGTCGTAATGCTCGAACGCGTTGGTCAGGGTGTTCTGCTCACCAGCGGCGATGAAATGATCGGTGCCACTGGGCAGCTCACCAGCCCTCGGATTCGGCCACGCCGATCTCGGGTTGTCGCCGCCGACCCAGATGCCGTTATGCGAGAAGTTTCCATCGACCGGATACTTGACGTAGTAACGGACATACAGCGTGTCGTCGACGCCAGGGTTGAGCACCTTGTAGAGATGTCCGCCGGTGCTGACGCCTCCGACCCACGGGATGCTGAGCGCATGCCCCGCCGGGGTTCCCGGCGGAACATCGCGCGTGAACAGCATGCCGGCCGGGTTCTTCGCATCACCCCATCGCGCGACGACGTCGGCAATGGTCCCTTCTTCGAACTGCTCGGTGAAGATGACGGCGGAGTGATTCTCGATGCCGACGTCGCCTGGATAGAGCGCCGCGATCCCGGCCGATCCCGTCTGCGCGATCGAACGGCTCGAGATGATCGTCAGCGACACGATCAGCGTCAACGCGAGTGCCAATGGTGTTGTCGTCGTGCGTGCCGATCGGGTCATGGAGCGCCCGATCCGTCGCAACGGTTGTACCGCGCCAATTGCACGAGACTTCGCATCACTATTCGAAGGTTGATAGTCCCACTCACGCCACTCCTTCGCTGGCCGATTGTCCGATCCGTCATGAACTTGCGGGGTCTTAGGTCTACGAGACATCGCCGTCCTTCCCGAATTACAAATGTGAGCGCGCGCACACAAAGACGCTGAGCGTCTTTCGACACTGCAGGGCGAGCACTTGGTTAGGGGATGGCGATCTGCCCGCAACGTCGATGCCATGACGCCGCGACTTTGTTTTTGCTGAATGTGTGTAGTGTGCGCGTGTTGCCGTCGGGAAATCGTGGCTGATTAATAGTCACATCGGGTGCGGCTTACACGGTTAGCCGCCATCGGAGCGACGTGACTGAACCATTGAAAGTCTTTCCGCCGCTGACACGCTCGCGCGACAAGGTCTATCGCACGCGCGAGTACTTCCGCAGATTGTTGAAGCCCACGTCCGCCGCGTAGATGTTGCCCTGATCGTCGACGGCAATGCCCGACGCCGACGTGCCGGTGTCAGTCATTTTGCTCAGGTCGCCGGGATCGGGAATCAGGTATTTCAGTTCGCCTGTGATGGCGTTGCCGATCACGATGGCCCTGTCGTTCGGGCCCTCCGTCGGCCGCAGTGCCGTCTGGCCTGGAGCCACACTCTCGTACGTGGCGCCGATGTAGATGTTGTCGTTCTTGTCGACATACACCGAGCTCGGCTGACCGAACTGCGTCCACGCGGCGATGAACGTGCCGTCCTGATCGAACACCTGCACGCGATTGTTCTGACGATCGGCGACGTAGACATAGCCTTTCGAGCCGCCGACATAGAGGTCGTGCGGTTCCCGGAAATTGCCGGGCTCAGATCCCACATGTCCCCAGGCCTTGACGAACCTTCCGTCCTTCGTGAACTTCACGATGCGGGCGCTGTTCGACTTGTTGCGTGAATGACCGTCCGACACGAAGATGTCGCCGTTTGCGCCAATGGCCACACCGGTCGGGCGATCGAACAGGCCCGGGCCGTCGCCGCCCACGCCTGGCTTGCCAAGCGTCATCAGCAGCTTTCCATCGGGACTGATCTTGAGGACCGTCTGCCCCATCATCACGCCCTGCGTGGTCTTTGCGGGCATGCCGAGAATCGTGTCCTGGTCGTTCGTATCGGTTGTCCAGATGTTGCCGTCCCTATCCACGGTGAACCCATGCGGATGCGCGAAGAGGCCGACGCCAAAGCTTCTGAGCAATCGTCCGGCAGGATTGAACTCCAGGATCGGCGGGTTGGCGTCACCTCGATTCAGGCACGTCGCGTCGCCGGTCGGCTTGTCGTTGAAGCAGCGATGAAAGACCCAGATGTTGCCGTTGGACGCGACGTGGACCCGGATGACTTCTCCCCACTTCTTGCCGTTCGGCCCTTTCATGGTGACGGGAAGGGTTGGCCAGTCCGGCACGAGGCGATAGGGATTGGGCAGCGCCGGTTTTGCAACCCGGCTCACGCTCGAGCCAGCAGCCGCTTCCCTGCTCCCTTGGCCATGCACGGTCGCCATGACCGCGGCAGACACAAGAGCGGAGATCACGAATCGGGAAAGAATGCGACTGAGAGTCGGCATAGCAGATCTCCCTCGAGTCGGAGTTACGTGTGCGGAGGCACGCGTATTGTACGCGCGATCGATTGACCGTCCGCGAATCCGCGCCGAACAGCAGCAATGAATGGTTGGACGGGGCTTAGGATTCGTCGAGAACAGCGCCGGAGTCGCTGGTCAGCTCGTGTCCATCGGTACGCGCGCCCCACAGACCGCCAATAAGGACGCAGAGCGGGTACGCCACGATCGAGAGCACTCCATGAAACAGGAGCGCCCAGCGGAACGAGCTCCATCCCCAACCGGGCCACAACTCTGTTCCCAGCAAGCGCTGTATCTCCAGCGCCTGGAAAGCAGCCGGTATCAGCAGCGTCGCGGAGAACACGACAACGATGCCAGGGAGATGTCGGCGATGCAGGCGGCCAACCATCCAGCCGATCGCCATGAACATCGAGCAGGACAGGAGCACGAACGGGATGCCGTAATAGACCCACAAGACCCGCAACACCTCAGATTCGCCCCACAACGTCGTTCCCCATTGCCTGAAGAGCGCCCTCCGCGCTTCTTCCAGGAGTGGCCCGCCGAATTGAAGCAGGAGGAACAAGGCGGACCAGCCGAGAGCAAGCGCGCGGAGCGCGAGAAGTTTGTGGGCGGCCACATCCGCAACGATACCGGCGAGAATGGTTCCGAAGACCTGACGCCGATACCACCACGCCGAGCGGCCGCGATGGAATTGCTCAAGCAGATCGCCCATGAGCGATTCCCGCCTGTGTCGAGGTGCCAGACGTTCCAGCAGCCAGGTCGACAGACGCGGTGGCTCAGAGCATTTCATATCGTCTTTCCTGCCAGCTGCGGCAAGCCTTGCCAGAGGCGCATCAGCGTCCGTCGTGCCAGCCGAACCTCTCGTAGTCCCTTGGCGGTCGGACGGAAATAGGTTTTGGCGCGACCCCCGCGTTCGGCTGTTGGCTCCCCCAGCCTCGAGGACACGAGCCCCTTGCGTTCGAGCCGGTCGAGCGTGATGTACACGCTTCCAACCGAGACGCTGCGGCCAAGCGTGGCCTCGATCTCGTCAGAGATCGGAACACCATAAGCCTCGTCGCCGAGACGGATCAACGCGAGCAGCACCAGCAGCTCGACGCCTCCGAGAACCACCTGTTGCGCCATTACTTCAATATCATTGCATAAATAACGCCGTCGGCGGCACTTCCTGGACTTCCTCAGTGCGTCGTCGTCGAAAGGATCTAGTCAGTGCTTCGGTGCCGCCCACGGCACCGGCTTCAAGGTTTCGGTGCCGCCCACGGCACCGGCTTCAAGGTTTCGGTGCCGCCTCGGCCCCCGGTGGTTCTCTGAAGGGGTCGATGGGAATGCGCTGATAAACCACTTCCAGGATGTCGAGGTGTTCCGTCCCGCCTGGCGCGCGAAGGATCACCGTGTCGCCTGGCCCTGACTTCATCAATGCGCGCGCCAGCGGCGACAACCAACTGACGTAGTTGCGATCCAAATCGACCTCGTCGGCGCCGACGATGCTCACGACTCGCTCTGTTCCAGCTGCGTTGGCGTAGCGAACGGTCGCTCCGAAGAACACCTGCTTCAACGCCCTCCCGCTCCTGCTGGCCTCGGGGTCCACCACTTCCGCGGCATCGATCCGTTTCGTCAGAAAGCGAATCCGCCGATCGATCTCGCGCAGCCGCCGCTTGCCGTACTGATAGTCGGCGTTTTCACTGCGGTCGCCATTGCTCGCCGCCCACGCCACGACCTGGGTCACGGCCGGCCGTTCCCTGGTGAGCAGAAAACGGTGCTCATCTTTGAGGCGCTGCAAGCCGCTCGGGGTGATGTAGTTCTTGAGTGCGGTGACCGGGGCCTTTGCAGCCTCGTCAGCTACGCGCTCTCGCTCCGCGGTGGCGGGACGTCGCCGGCTCGTGAACGCCTTACTCATTCGATCGATCCAATCACGACTGTACGGTGATTTTTACCAGAGCGCCAGCGGCACGGCTGGCGTCGGTCGCGCTGGCCGCGGCCGGCTGTTTCAACTCGGGCGCGAGATTTACGCGCGAAGAACGCCTGCGATCAAACGGACACTCGCGTGCCGACGAGGCCGCACCGCGGCTGTAGTTGTCGCGCACCTGGATCTAGGGTTGCAAAAGTTTGCTCTCACGTGATGCACGAAGAAACCTCAGGGACAAACTCGTCATAGTGCACCAGGGGAGGCCAAAATGGGCCCACGAATATGCGTTGTGGTGTTCTTGCTGCTCGGGCTGCTGCAACCAGTCGCGCTTGGGCAACGTCAGCAGCGCGATGGAGCCCTGTATCGGTGGGGTGGTGAACAGTGGGTGCAGGTTGACGGCTATGGCGTTCGTGTCAGCGTCGCGCCCGACGGTGCGGCGTGGGTGGTGAACTCGCAGAATGAAATCTATCACTTCGTCAACGGTAGGTTCGATCGACTACCGGGCACGGCTACCGACATCGGTGTCGGCGGCGACGGCACCGCGTGGATCATCGGCACTGACAGCAACGTCTACCGATGGACTCACGACAATTGGGAGCGCATGCCCGGAACCGGCGTTGCCATCAGCGTCGATCGATCGGGATCGGCTTGGGTCGTCAACGCAGCAAACGAAATCTATCGGTGGGCCGGGAGCGCATTCGAACGCCTACCCGGGATGGCGCGCGACGTCGGGGCTGAAAACCAGGTCTGGATCGTCGGCACCGACGGCCAGATTTACCGTTTCGACTCTGGCAAGTGGTCTCCCGCCGGGGGCATGGCCGTGCGTGTCAGCGCTGGCGCGGACGGGACGGCCTGGGTGGTGAGTCAGGCTGGTGAAATCTACCAGTGGCGGAACGGATCGTTCCAGAGACTTCCCGGCAGCGCTTTCGACGTCGGGGCTAATGCCAAAGGTGAAGTGTGGGTGGTCGGCACACAGGGTCGGTAGCCTATTTGAAGAACGATTTCGCCAGCGACGCGTGAATCCCCTTGGTGGCATCGACCGCCTGCGTGACGTGCAGATCCGCCGCCAGCGAGCACAGCATGTAGGCATCCTCGCGCGACATCTTTCGCGCCACGACCAGGAAATCAACCATCTCGCGAACGGCCAGCCGCGTGGCTTCGTCCAGGTCTTCGTGCAATCCCATGGCAATGTAGTGCGTCGGCGTTTCAGCCCGCGGCCAGCGCAGTCGCTGCCCTTTTCGAAGATGCAATTCGAACGTGCCGCGCAGAGAGGTCTCGAGCGCCGTGCCGGTCACCTCGCCATCGCCCTGCCGCGCGTGGCCATCCCCGATCGACAACAGCGCGCCGGCAACATGCACGGGCAAGTACAGGATCGAACCCGCGACGAGGTCCTTGTTATCCAGGTTGCCGCCATGCCAGCCGGGCGGCCGGCTGGAGATCCTGCCAGCCAGGGCTGGCGGGGCGACGCCAATCGATCCGAAGAACGGCGCGAGCGGTAACGTGATGCCGGGGGCGAACTCCACGCGATCGGCGCCGGCGGACCAGCGCATCAACTTGAGCGCCTGGTAGGGAAATTCGTCGGGCAACACGCCACTGCCGGGGCTGAAAGCGTTGACGCCGAAGTTGTGCAGAAACTCGATTGCAACGATCCGGACTTCGAGCGTGTCTCCGGGCTGTGCGCCCTCGACGTAAATCGGCCCTGTCATTGGATGCGCGCCGGGGCCGCGTTCCACGACACGCTGTTCGACCGCTTTCAGCGACTCCGGGATCTCCGCCTCGGCCGCACCGGCAAGCCGCAGCCGCTGCAGCCCGCCGGCGACCATGGTCTCCACTCGCACTCGATCACCTGACGCGACGCGCACGACCGGCGCGACCCGGGCGTCGTAGTAGCCCCAGTGCACGTGCTCCGGCGTGAGTGCCACGTCGTGAACCGGTGCCTGTGCGGTGACGGCGGTCACCGACAGCGCGACGATCGATGCCGTGAACAGGTACCCAAGCTTCATGTCGACGCTCCAGCTGCGCGCCTATCTTCCCGCGCAGCACCCGCAGCGGGCAAGCTGAATACAGACCACGTGCGCGAATGGGATGGGCCATGCCCGTTTGACGGCGGGTTCGACCGGTCCAGCGGATGCCACTGAGGCAACTGTCAGGTACTGCTCTTCGAGCCGATACCCTCGGTATGGCGAACGATTCGCTGCCCCTCCGTAAAGGCGACATGTTTTTCGTCGTGGTGGTGGTGATGCTTGCGCTGACACTGCCCACGACAACCGCAAGGGCCCTGGTCGCCGGTAGTGCCATCCTGCTGTGGATTCGGTTCCGCGTTTACGGGGATCGCAGTCGATAGTCCCAGAGGCCGCTTGGTTGACTTGACTACGACACACAGAGGCACCGCGCAGCCGCAACCCCAATATGGCTGCGCTGTGCCTCCAGAGGCGCTGGCACACTAGTGCTACAAACTCCGCGCGCGCATCGGAGTCGAAATCGTCGTCAGAAAGCAAGGTGCGCGGCGAACTCTTCTCGCCTAGAAGTCGAACGTTACGTTGAATCGCGCGAAGCGCGCATTCAATACCTGCGTGGGCGCAAGCCACGTCGCACCGTTGGTGACGGGATCGTACGTTTGGTTGTACGCCGTTCCCGTGTTGCTGTTGAACAAGTTGTAAATGTCGATCGCGACGTTCGTCCGCGTGTGCCCGAATCTCAGGTTCTTGCCAACGCGCAGGTCGAGTGAGTTGAGCTGATCGGGGAACGTATGCCCCTGCAGCAGCAGGTTGACCGTCTGGAACGGCAGGCCAGGCGCCAGCGGGCGTCCTGTCTGCGCCTGCAGAATCGCGCTCGTGACGTTGTAGTTGGCCGACAACGAATTACCGTTGCTGGCCACCGCATTTCCGGCCGGCGCCACGCCAGGTGTCGACCGGAACGTGCCGCTCACCAGGACGTCGATCCTGGGCACGGTGTACGTCGCAGCGCCGCGGACGCTCGTCAGCCAGTCTTCGCTGATCGCGCACGAGGTGATCTGCTGATTGACGAGGAGCGATCCAGCCGTCACGTACAGCTCCGGAAGCTTTTCCGCAACCGCGCAATAGTCGCGCACACCGCGGCCGCCGCTCGCACCGAGTTGCAGGAACAGCTGATTGGTCAGCCGCGCGTTCACCTGTGCGTCCACGCCGTGCCAGTACGCCGTCACGTCGCCATAGTCGCTCGCCGACGTGAAGTAGTTGTCGGTGGCGCCCAGTGGTGATCGCGTGTTGCGCGTGAAGAACGTCACCGGGTCGCCGCCGCCGTTCGGCAGGTTCGGATTCTGCGGCGCGGCAATCGTGACCTGATCGAAATCCAGCGGACTCAATGCGAGGTTGTCAGTGAAGAAGTGGTTCCCCCACCAGCGGCGGTTGTAGCTGAGGTCAATCGCGACGCGCGGGATGATCTCGTGCTGCAGCGCAATGCCGAACTGCCAGTCGTATTGCCGGACGCCCCATCCGTGCTGCACGTCGGGATTGGCACGCGTGGTCACAAATTGGTTACCAAAATTGGAGTTGCTCCAGGCACCGCAGCTGTCACCACCTGACGCCAGATTGTTCTGGGCAGCCGGATTCATCAGATCGCAATCCGGGATGAAATTGCGGTTGCCGTCGGTCCAGCTGCGGTTCGTCGTCTGCTGGTATGTGACCGCCGGGTTGGCGATTGTATAGAGGCCGCCGTTCTGTGCGGTTTCGAGATACTTGCTCAAGTTCACCTTCAGCGACGTCTTGCCATTTCCGAACAGATCGTAAGCGGCGCCCATGCGAGGCGTGATGTCGTGGAAGCCGGTGACACCATCCTGCCGCGGGAACATGTAGGTGCTCCCGAACCGGTTATCGGCGGTAATGCCGTTCTCGCCTTCGGGGAACCAACTCCACGCGTGCTCATACCGTAATGCCCCCTGCACCGTGAGACGCTGGTGCGTCCACTGATCCTGGACGTAGAAGCCGTCGTAGCGCGTGCGGTTGCTCTGGATGTGAGGCGCGATACGCATCGTGAATTGCGTCGGCACGCCGTTGTTGAACGTGTAGCTCAGTTGATTGTCGGCGTTCTGGTATTGCCGGTACACCTCGTGCGCGGCCTGGTAGCCGACCTTGAAGCTGTGCGCGCCGGTCACATAGGCGAGCGACGCCCGCCAGATATTGTGCTGCTGGTTGTTCTCCGCCGCCGAATTCCAGCCGCGGTAGGTGAAGTTGGGAACGGGAACACCAGCCGCGGTGCTCTGTTCGGTTACGGCGACCAGCCCCGTCTGCGATCCGGGAGGAGGGTATCCACCCCACTTGCTGCTGAACGACGAGAAGCCGGCTTCCATCAGGATGCGGTTCGTCGCCGGCGACGTCCAGGTCGCCTGCGTGATCTTCTCCCGCTCCGGCCACATGTTGGCAGACTCTGGTGATGTCGTCGTCGTGCCGAGGGCGATCCAGTCGTCGCCGCGCTCACGACACCCATCGCCCGTGTTGACGAGCGCCGACCCGGCGCAGTTCGCCTGGTAGTCGTAGTAGAACCCCAGCTTGTTCTTCTGACTGAGCTGGCCGGTGAGGCGAATCGCCTCGATCTTCTTGTCGCCGGCCGACCGCGCCTGCGTATTCGTATCCCTCACGTAGTTCCACTTCGTGGGATCGAGCGCGTTCGCATTTGGAGACAGACCCGGAATGGTCTGGTGCGTGCCGTAGCTGCGAAGGTTGTTGAAGAACCACAGGCGGTCGCGCTTGATCGGTCCTCCGACCGCGAGGTTCGTGTCCCAGTTCTTGATGAGCCCTGGTGGCTCCGTGATGCCAACGCGGCGGAGATCGTCGTCGAGATTACTGCCCTGCGACCACTCACCGGCATTGCTGAAGAACGCAGTACCGTTGAAGTTGTTACCGCCGCTCTTGGGGATGATGTTGAACGCTGGCCCACCGCGATCGACTTCACCCATACCACCCGCGACAGTGACCTGGACCTCCTGCGCATTGACAAAGTCGTAGGCGAAGCTCGAGACACCGCCTCCACCGAACGCCGAGCCGACGTTCATGCCGTCCACCTGGACCGTGCCCTCGTTGCCACGCCCGCCGCGTGACGTGAAGAAAAAGTTCGTGGCGGTGCCGCCAACAGACTGGGTGGAATTCACGTCGAGCGTCAACGACTGGACGCCGGGCACCATCGCGAGAACACTGCCGTACGTGCGCGACACCGGAACGGCGGCGAGCACTTCGTCGGCAAGGACGACCTCGCGCTTCGTGCTCGTCTGCGTGTCAACGACCGGCGTCGCTCCGGACACCGTAATCGTCTCCTCGACCGCTCCGACCCGCATGTCGGCATTGATCGTCGTGACGCCGGCGCCCGTCAACTCGATGTTATCGCGCTTCACTGTGGCAAATCCGGGCAGCGTGAACGTCACGCTGTACGTGCCGGGTTTCAGATCGACGAATCGGTACTGGCCCGTCCCATCGGTCACAACGGTGCGTGACTTCTCGATGAGCGCGGGACTCGCTGCTTCAACGGTCACGCCGGGCAGGATGGCGCCGGACGTATCCTTGACGATGCCTGCAACGCCCTGGGCAAACGCGGGCGTTGAAAGAAGAAGTAGTAGCGCAACGACAAAGGATCCCCTTGCCAGTGCTCGCATCAACTGCCTCCGATCTGTTATGTCACCTTCGAGAGTATGTTCGTGCACAGCCGGATAGCGTACGGCAAGCGGGGCGGGGCAATCAAGAACGGGAGAAGCGCGCTGACAACTCCGACTTCCAATTTCCAACTCCCAACTCCGAAGCGTCCCGATTGTTTGGGACTTGGATCTTGGGAGTTGGGAATCGAAAACGTCGCTTTTAGAAGTCGATCTGTGCGCTCAACTTCACGAATCTCGGTGTGAGCACCGACTGCGGGATCAGCCACGCACCACCCGGTGCGAAGGTCTGGTTATAGGTCAGCACGGCGTTCGAGTTGATCAAGTTGAAGATGTCGACGCCGGCATTCATGCGCCATCGTCCGAACCGCAGGTACTTTCCTACGCGGAGGTCGACCTCGTTGACGCGATCACCCCACACCTCGCCCGGCGCGATCAGATCGATCGGCACTGTCGTGCCGGCCACTGCCGCCGGACGCCCGAGGGCGGCCGATACGAGAGCCACTGGAGCGTTCCAGGTCGCACGTAACGGAGCACCCTGATCGCTCCTGAACGTGCCGGCAACAAGGACGTCGAGTTTCGGGATGTTGTAGGAGCCGACAAACGACGTCTTGGTGACGAAGCCCGGATCGACGCGGCAGTAGGGATTGGTCGGGCTCAGGATGGCTCCCGCAATGCCGAGGGTGAACTCGGGAAGATCGGAGCGCACGGCGCAGTAATCGGTCACCTGCTTACCCGTGTTGACGCCGCCTTGCAATGTCAACCCGTCCCTGACCCGCGCGCTGACGCTCAGAAGCAGCCCGTTGAAGCTTTGGATCTGCTCAGTCGTCCGGAAGACGTTGTTGCTGGTCTGCCCGAACTTAGCCTGGACGACGTTGAACAGATCGTTGACCAAGTAGCCGCCGCCGCCGGGCAGCCGCGAGTCGGACGGCGCGGGCATGCTGAACTGGGTGAAGTCGCTCGGCGCGACTGCCAGGTTGTCGGTCGCGGTGAAGTTCTGCAGCCACCGTTTGAGGTAGCCGACCTCCACCGACACACGCGGCAGCAGCTGCTGCTGGACCGAGACACCGAACTGCCAGTCGCGCGGGCGCACTCCCCATCCGCGGAGCAGGTCGTCCTCGATGGCAGCCGTTGTCCGCGTGTCTGTTCCGAAAGTGGTCGCCGTCGTGGCAGCGCACTCCCCGTTGGCCGCGTTGTTGGTCAGATCGCACTGCGGCTCGAAATCGCCCGCCGTGCCCGGTACCCCCGGAATGCCGGCATCAGTCCACGTGCGAGTGGCCGTTGTGGCAATGCGGGCGATCGGGTTGGAGATCGAGTAGTTGCCGTTCAGGTTACTCGCCGGATCCATGTACTTCCCGACGTTGATCTTGACGGCCGTCTTGCCGTTGCCGAAGACATCGAAGGCGGCGCCGCCGCGCGGCGAGACGTCCTTGTAGTTCACGCCGTCGGTGCGACCGAAGGTCAGTGGCGTGCCGAGGAAGGTCTGACCGTTGATCAGAGCCGGCCCGATGGTCTGCGGCGGCGAGTAGCTCCAGGCGTTGTCGTACCGTACCGCACCCTGCAGCGTCATTCGCCCAAACGTCCATTGATCCTGCGCGTACAGTGCTGTCGTTCTCACGCGGTCCATCTGTCGGAAGACGCGCAGACTCTCCGTCAGCGACGATGGCCTGCCGTTGAGGAAGGTGTACGCCAGGTTCAGATCGTTGCCGTGGTTCTCGATGTCCTCGACGAGATAGCTGCCGTCGTATCCGAACTTCATGCTGTGCGCGCCGGTCACGTACGCCGCCGACGCCCGCCATCTGTTCGGGTTATCGTAGTCTTCTGCCCAGTTCGCGGACCGGTAGGTGAAATTGGCCACGGCGCTGTTCCGCGCCGCGAGCTCGGTCACGCGTGCCAGGCCACGCGTCGGATTTCCCGGCATCTCGAACGGTCCCCATGCGGCGTGATACGAGCCGACTCCTGCTTCGAGCAGCAGTTTGTTGGTGACCGGCGACTGCCAGGTGACCTGGTGGTTCTGGACGAACGTCTGCAGATACTGGGCGGTCTCGGGCGAGGCCGTCGCGGTGAGTCCGCCAAGGCCCAACGACCCGACGAATGCACCATCCTGCGACTGCGTGCGGCATGCATCAGCGTCCCCTGTGAACGACGCGCCGTTGCACGGCCACTGCATGTCGAAGTGATAGTTGATCTTGTTGCGAGCCGAGACCTGCGCCGTCAACCGGATGCTTGCCAGCTGGAAGCTTTCAGCGCCGCGCGCCTCTTTCGTTGTATCCGGCTGGTATTCCCACTTCGTCGGGTCGCCGGCGTTCAGGTTCGGGAAGACACCGGGGATGGAACGATGCTGGCCTTCGTCGCGATAGGTGCCGTAATACCAGATCCGATCCTTCATGATCGGACCGCCGACGCCGAACGTCTCGTCCCACTGCTTGAGCAGCTTTCCTGGCGCTGACATACCACGGTTCTTCAGGTCGTCGTCGTAGTTGGAGTTCACCCACGCCGGCGGCACACCGGACAAATAGATCTGACCTTTGACCGTGTTGCCGCCGCTTCGCGGCACGATGTTCATGGAGGGGCCGCCAACTTCGGCTTCTCCCAGGCCACCGGAGTTGGTCGTCACTACTTCCTGCGCGTTCGAGATGTCCGCGACATAGGTCGACACGCCGCCGCCGTTGAGCGCCGCGCCGGTGCCCAGACCGTCTACCTGCATGCGCCCTTCGTTGGTGCGGCCGCCGGCGCCGCCGAAGACCGTCATCTGCGGCGTGATCTGGACGTCGGCGCTCGTGCCGGCCTGGATCGTGATGCCCTGGAACAATACGGCAATCGCCGCCCATGATCGCGCGTTCGGGACGGTGGTCAGCAGGTCGTTGGTCAACGTCGTCTGCCGCCGCACGCTCTGCACGTCGACGATCGGCGTCTCGCCGCTTACCGTGATGGTCTCCTCTACCGCTCCGACCTTGAGGTCGGCGTTGACAGTCGCGACGAATGTGCCCGAGAGCTCGATCCCCTGACGCTTGACCGTCTGGAACCCGGGCAGCGTGAAGACAACGTCGTACGTCCCCGGCCGCAGACCCTCAATGCGGTACTGGCCCGTGCCATCTGTCACCGCAGTGCGAGTCTTCTCGATGAGCACGGGGCTCGACGTCTCGATCGTGACGCCGGGCAGCACCGCGCCGGATGCATCTTTCACTACGCCTGTGATCGTCGCCTGCGCGGACGCCAGCGCCGGCAGCAGCAGCACACTGGCCGCTACGACCACCAACCTCACCACTCTGTGCACGCTCTCCTCCTTGTATACGGACAAAAAGACCGTACTGGCCGGCTCAAGCCGGCGCAACGAGTTCTAAACAGTTCAGCGTAGGGTCCCCGCGAGCTTCTGTCAATCAGGACCGATCTTTCACGGGTCGAGGTGGGTTCAGGGAAGGCTCACCCTACGACATATTGTGAAAACAGATGTAGCCCGCTCTCATCAGAGAGCGGGCTACAAGGGAGGATGCGACTTGCCTTTCGGTGTTAGAAGTCGACCTGCACCGCGAACCGGGCGTACCGTGCCGGCGTGATGGTCGTCGGAGTGAGCCACGCACCACCCTGCACGAACCCATAGTTGTAGTTCGTGACGGTGTCCGCATTCAGCAAGTTGAAGATATCCATTCCCACCTGGGTCCGCATCGTCCCAAAGCGGAGAATCTTCGCGACACGCATGTCGATGTTGTTGCGGCGCTCACCCCACATCGTGGCGGGAGCAATCAGGTTCACTTGATTGAGGGCCCCAGTCAGAGGCCGCCCGAGCGGCTGCGGACCCGCTGAGATCCACGCGTTGGTCAGCGTGTAGTCCGCCCGCAAAGAGTCGCCGGGAATGCTCGCCCATGTTGCCGACAGCTGCACGTCTACTTTCGGAACGACATACGACGCGAGTCCGCGAAAGTCCGTGCGGTACGGTTCCTCGATGCGGCAATAAGGGTTGTTCGGCGAGAGCGCGTAGGGACCACCGCCAAGAGCATTGACGTTCGCCGTCACGGAGCTGTTGGTCGCGGATCCTGTCGGGCCTGGGATGGGACCGGTGCCGAGCTCCGGTAATTTCGCCCGCACGGCGCACCCGTCGGCAAGCCTGCGCCCGGTGCTCGTGCCGGCCTGCAGCGTCAGTCCGTTCCGCGGACGTGCCATCACCGAGAAATCGATACCCTGCCAGTTCTCCGTCTGCTCGCCGAAGTTCTTGTAGGACTGGGCGAGTTCGTCTACCAACCCGACCTTCTCCGGTACGAGGTTGTACAAGCCGCCGATCGTGTAGCCGCCGCCGTTTGGCAGGCGCGGATCGAGCGGTGCGTAGATGCTGAACGGCGTGTAGTCGGCGAGATTGGTCGCCCGGTTGTCCACGACATACCAGTTGCCCCACCAGTTGCGCGTGTAGCCAACGGACACCGAAACACGCGGCACGACTTCGTGCTGAACCGACAGACCGAGCGACCAGTTGTTCGCACGGTTACCCCAACCGCCCACGTAGTTCGGATCGAACGAACGGCTGAACACCGGCTGCCCGAGATTCTGGTTATCCATCCTCTGGCACTCGCCATTTGCCGCCGGGTTGTTGAGATCGCAATCCGGTACGAAGTCCCGATCAAGGTCGGTCCACCCGCGAGTCGTGTTCGTGGCCGTCCGGATGAGCGGGTTCATGTCCAGATCGTTGTTGCTCGCCGTGATGGCTTCAAGATATTTGCCGATGTTGAACTTGACGGCCGTCTTCCCATTCCCGAACAGGTCGTAGGCGACGCCCACCCGTGGCGTCAGGTCTTTCCAGTCGTAGCCGGGAGTCGAGCGGCTTGGAAAGAAGAGCTCCACGGGAGCGTACGGCCAGCCGGGGCCGCCAATGCCCTGGTCGGGATAATTTGAGATCAAGGAGTCGTACCGCACCCCGCCCTGCAGCGTCAGCCGGTTCATCGTCCACTGATCTTGCGCGTAGAAATTCGTCGGGATCAGGTTGCGGACGTACTTGGTGTCCGGCCCCACGGAAATGGTCTGCGTGAGCTGGTTCGGCACGCCCAGATTCGTTCGGACCTGCACGACCTGGGTTTCGTTCTGGTAGGTCTGGGAGGGGTTGCCAAACCCGCCCTGATAGCCGAACTTCATGTTGTGCGACCCGGTGACATACGAGAGCGACGCCCGCAGACTCGCCAGATTTCCAATCAACGAATGAGTGAATCCCCCCTGCCCAGGCGCCCGAGGCATCCGCGAGATCAGACCAGGGATGCAGTCTCCCGTGGCCTGGCAACCCGGCTCACCGGTCTGCTCCAAACGCTGGATCATCGCCGGATTGTGCGTTCCGTCGTTGCGCTTCCCGAAGCGGTAGCGAGCCTGATACATGCCCCAGCCTGCCTCGGCGAGCAACCTGCCTGAAATCGGCGACTGCCAGGTGGCATGAGGCTGACGGGACGGGATGTACAACGTTCGACTCGTCGCTTCCGGTGTCGTGGGTGGCACGCCAGCGCCACCGCCCGGCCCATAGTTCGCGTCGTTGTACTGCTCGGACCAGTGGAAGTTGAACTTGTTGCGTGGCGTCGCCTGCCACGTCAGCCGAATCGTGCCCTGGCGCTCCAGGCTGTTGTTGAAGGCCTGCTTGGATCGATCGAAGTCAACGGTCCAGGAGTTCGGATTGCCGGCGTTCTTGTTCTGGAACATGCCCGGCACCGTCCTCTCGCCCCCGACCTGACGGTAGACGCCGTAGAACCACAGCTTGTCCCGCACAATCCGGCCGCCGTACATGCCGCTGACGTCATAGACGTTGATGAGCTCGAACGGGGCGCGCAGGCCCGCACTCTGGAGCGCCTGCGTGTAGTTGCTGCCTTGCAACGTGTCGTTCGAACCGCTGAAGTTGAATTGGCCAGTGAAGGCGTTCGACCCTTCACGCGGGACGGCATTGAATACGAGACCGCTGGTCTCGGCCTCGGCCAATCCACCCGAGATCGTCATGACCACTTCCTGAGCGGCGGCAACCTGCGGCATGTTTCCGCCGCCACCGCTGCTCCCCGCCCACCCCATGTTGATGCCGTCCGCGTAAATCCGCGAATCGTTCGTGCGCCCGCCGTGGATGGCAGCGGCCCCTCCTTGCATCGTTCCCGCGAGACCACCGTCATCTCCCGCCACACTCATGCCGGGGATGATCGCCTGGATGCCGACGACGTTCCGCGACGAAGGGATCGCCGCGAGCACGTCCCTGTCAACGATTTGTTGCGCCCGCACGCTCTGCACGTCAACGATCGGCGATTCGCCGGTTACCGTGACTGTTTCCTCGAGCGCGCCGATCCTCAGGTCGGTGTTCACTGTGGCGACAAAGCTGCCCGACAGTTCGATGCCGTCGCGCTTGACGGTGCTGAAGCCTGGCAGTGAGAACGTCACGGAATACACGCCGGGCCGGAGGTCCACAATGCGGTACTGGCCGGCGTCGTCGCTGACGACCGACCGGGCTTTTTCAATTAGTACTGGGCTTGCGGCTTCGACCGTTACGCCGGGCAACACTGCACCAGAGGCGTCTCTCACGACGCCGGTGATCGCGGCCTGGGCGTAGACCGCCGACGGCAGGAGCAACGAAACCAATGCGATCGCCAGGGCACCCTGGAATCGCGGGATTAGGTTCAGCATCACAGTCCTCCTCAACCTGTCCTCTGCTCGAATCGAACACCAGAGACGCGCCTTACCCGATGCGAAAAAGCGGATCTCCCCGAGGGTTCCCCTTTGGATCACCAGGACGAGCGAGTTACCAGGACACGAACACCGACTGCCTATGAGGACGACGACGTGGAAGGACGCTGAAGATACGGAGGAATAACCGAGGCCGTAATACCACCGCGGCACCAAGGTGTCAAGGCGATCGTCGCCTTCCGATTCAGGACAGATTCACTGTGATATGGAAGTTTGTGGTAGGTGTATGACGACTCTGGAAGCTAGTCTGCGTGAGCTTTGTACCAGACGACGAAATCGCGCACGTTCTCGCTGGCCGTGCGAGCGTAGATAGTTTCGGTGGTCTCCACCGGGCGAATCGTGCCCGATTTGAGATTCGGTGCCGAGAAGTTCGCCAGTAGAAATGCACCTGGTTTCAACAGAGCCTCGACATTCGACATGGCCAGCGCCTGCTCGAGTTCGTCATAGTAGATGAACACGTTGGTGGCAATCACGAGGTCGAACGGTTCCCCATCGAGACGCTGCGTGACGATGTTCATGTCCACCACTGAGATGCGTTGAACCGTCGCGGGCCTCGCACGGACGGTCCTCAGCTCCGCGGCATCAGTAATCGCTTTCGAGCTGGGCGCCTGAACAGGCGCCCCAATCCGATCACCAAATGTCTGCCAGTACCGGCGCACCTCGGGGAGCCACGGCGTGCTCTTCGGTAGCGCGAGGTTCAGCGTGTAGCCAATATTCTGCGCGGCGCGGGCTCGCGCCTGTTTGACGTGATCGACAATCCTGGGACTGATGTCGAGCAACACGACGTCGGGATCGTCCGGCGAGCTCGCAAGGCCGAGGCGCTTGAGCGCATCCAGCACAGCGAACGGCTGCAGCGTCTGTTGAGGATAGAAGTCGAAGCCGACATCCTTGTCCGCGAAGTCGAGTCCCGGCCCGACGATTGCGACCCGCTGCACCGATCCCGGCTTCTGCAGGCCACGTGCCTTGATCGCAGTGAGCGCCTGTTCGATGGAATAGTTGGGAAGAAGCGAGGTGTCGAGCGACAGGCCGCGCGTGCGGAAGAGCCGGGATCGCTGGGCAAACTCTCTCCGGGGATCGGCATTACCAGTCGCCCCGAGTTCCTGCTCAATCTGGTCCTGTTCGTTTGCGACCCGTATGACCGCGGCGAGCAGGTACTCTCGCGCAGCATCCCGGTCTGCACTCGTCACGAAGCGAAGCCCCTTTCGCTCGAGGAGCGCTCGCGCGAACAGGCGGCGTTCATCCGTGCCAGGGGTGGCCAGCGCCTGCACCAGATCATCGAGGCGGGCCGAGATCAACTCCATCGTTCGGCGTAGCACCAACTCCGGATCGCCCGCTCCCGGTTCCACTGCGCCGAGCACTGCGCGCGGTCTCGACGTGAACGACGTCCCGAATAGCATCCAGTTGACGATCGTGTCTTCGTCGCCTTGCTCGAGCCGCGCGCGGATCTCCCGATCGTGGCGCCCGATCCAGTCCGGCCATGCTTTCGCCATTTGCGCCGCAGTCAGCGGCTTGAGCTCGGATGGCAGCTTGGCCGTGAGCTCGGTCAGAATCGGCCGTGCCTCGTCAAAGCCGATGAGTCGTGGCCGATCGCGGACAGTCGTCGCGCCTTGCCCCTCCACGCGAGGTCGTCGCGCGTCAAGGCTCCCGCTACCCTCGACGAGCAGCAGCATGCAGACGATTGAAACGTGAGCTCGAAGAATGAGGAATCCTAGCAGGTTTCGCCGTGGAGGAATGGAACTGCTTCACTCCATCACGTGAGGAGCCGCTTGAGGAGATGTCGGCTTGAGGAAGACCGCCAGCGGAATCATCGCCACGAAGATCACCGCAAGGATCCAGAAGGTGTCGGTCACGGCCAGCATCGCGGCCTGGCGTTGAACGGTCGCGTAAAGGATGGCTTGTGCCTGGTTTGCGGCGTCGACGACGCTCGACCCGCGCGCCGCGATCGCTGCCGTGGTATTTCGAAGCATCTCGCCGTACGCCGGATCCAGCGGCGTGAGATGGCTCACCAGCACCTGGTGGTGAAACTGCTCGCGCCGCGCGAGGGTGGTCGTGACCATCGCAATCCCGCCACTGCCGCCTATGTTGCGGAACAGGTTCATCAAACCGGTGGCGTATGCGAGCTTCTCTCGCGGCACCGTGCTGAACGCGCTCGTGTTGATCGGGACGAAGAGGAACGCCATGCCCAAAGCCTGAATCGTGCGCGCCCACATCGCCGTGCTGAAGTCGACGTCGAGGCTGAAAGACGCCATCCGGAACACGCCAGACGCAGCCACGATGAGCCCGAACACGATCAGCCAGCGCGCCTGGAATCTTCCGAGTAACCGCCCCACCACCGCCATTCCGATCATCATGGCGAAGCCGCCCGGTGAGAGCACGAGTCCGCTCAGAAGTGCCGTGTATCCGAGGACGGTCTGCAGAAAGATCGGAAGGATGGTTGTGCTGCCGTACAACGTGAAGCCAAGGGCGTACATCGACACCGCAGCCAGCGCGAAGTTGCGATTCGCCAGAATCCTGAAATCGACGACGGGCTCCTTCTGGCGCAGCTCCCAGATCACCACGCCAACGAGGCAGAGGACGGCAAGGAGGGCCGCGACAACGATCATGTTCGACCCGAACCAGTCCTTTCGCTGACCCTCGTCGAGCATGATCTCGAGCGCCCCGAGTCCGATCGTGAGCAGGCTCAGGCCGATGTAGTCGAGCCGCAGACCGTTGGCAAATGTCCGGCGAATCAAATGCGGCGGGTCGACGATCAACCAGGTGGTGAGCAGCACCGACAACACGCCGATTGGAATATTGATCAGGAAGATCCAGCGCCAGGTGTAGTTGTCGGTGATCCAGCCGCCAAGCGTGGGGCCGATGACCGGGGCGACGACAACGCCCATGCCGTAGAAGGCTGTGGCCACGCCTTGCTTCTCGCGCGGGAAGCTCTCGACGAGAATCGCCTGGGAGATTGGCTGCAGCGCTCCCCCGCCGAGCCCCTGCATGATGCGGAAG
>Ga0207428_10001075_pt1 | contig 29809 bp, 25 predicted proteins | sample RhiMethybrSRZTD1_FD_187600 | JGI IMG/M metagenome (GOLD analysis project Ga0207428, IMG submission 187600) | Populus rhizosphere microbial communities from Tennessee, USA - Rhizosphere MetaG P. TD hybrid SRZTD1 (SPAdes) (version 3) | ecosystem: Host-associated > Plants > Roots > Rhizosphere >...
CAGGCCGGTGCGCTGGCTGATCTCGACGATCGGTGTGATGTCCGACACGGTCGTCCGCGCCGCGCAGTTGGCGCGCACCTTCAACTTCGCGTCGACGATCTCTCTCGCCAGGCGCTCGACGTCGCCGACGACGTGCGGTCCCGCGCCAGGCAGCCCGATGTCCGCGGTATCGATGCCGAGCCGATCGATCAGGTGGAGGATCTCGATCTTCTGATCGATGGTCGGCGTCCGCACCGACGGCGACTGCAAGCCATCCCGCAGCGTCTCATCGTCCAGCATCACGCGCTTCGGCTTGGCCGGCGCGCCGATCTTGTTCCAGTCGTAGATGAGAGATTCGAGCATTTACCTGTTCGCGCGGGCGGCCACGGCGGTGGCCGCGGTGCCGGCGGCGGCGATCGCGGCCAGCCACACGGCGGCATGCTGCGCGGCCTCGCGCACCATGGGCCGGAAGGCGTCGTTGATGGTCAGTGTCGGCAACCCCTGCTGGTGCCTGACGATTTGCGATCGGACAAACCGGTTGTTGGCCGCGCGCACGTCCCAGTCGAACTTGACGTTGAAGACGACGATGGCCAGCAGGAACCAGAGGCCGATCGCCATCCTTGCGGACTTTCTCATTTAGGTCCGGTGTACTTCACGACGAGCGCCGTGACGTCGTCGTACTGCTCGGCGCCGTGGGCGAATTCCTTGACGGCGTTGATGATCTGCTCGAGCACGATGTCGGCGCTGCCGCGCGTGTAGCGCTCCATCACCTGCACCAGGCGCGCCTCGCTGAACTCTTCGCCGGCCACGTTGTGAGCTTCGGTGACGCCATCGCTGTAGAGCACCATGGTGTCGCCGGGCTTCAGCGTGATCGTGTCGCACGAGTACGGCGCCATTTCGAACATGCCCACCGGCATGCCGCCCGTCTCGATGCGGCGCAGTCCGTCGGCGCCGTAGATCAGCGGCGGATTGTGACCGGCGTTGCAGAACATCAGCTTGCCGTCGGCCGAGAGCTGTCCGTAGAGCAGCGTCGCGTAGCGCGCGTCGATCTGGCGGCGGGTCAGGACCTTGTTGATGTGATCCACCGTCTGCTCGGGACTGTCGCCCACCGACACGAACGCCGAGAAGATGCCGAGAATTTTCGAGGTCAGCAGTGCCGCGGCAGGACCCTTGCCGGCGACGTCGCCGACGAGGAAACCGAACTGCCCGTCGGGCATGTCCTGCATGTCGAAGAAGTCGCCGCCGATGGCGCGCGCCTGCACCGAGGTGCCGGCCGACTGGAAGAACGGACCGGTGTGGCTGCCCTCAGGCAGCAGCGCCTTCTGGATTTCCGCCGCGATCTTCAGCTCGTGTTCGATGCGCGCCTTCTCGAGCGTCTCGCGATAGAGGCGCGCGTTCTCGATCGCCACGCCCGCTTCGTTCGCCAGCGTATCGAGCGCGGTGCGGGTGTGCGGCGCCAGCAGGCTGCCCTTCTCGCGGCTATCGAGATAGAGCACGCCGATGTTCCTGGCGTCGCTCATCATGTCCGCGCGATCGATGTAGCGCACCATGCGCAGCGGCACGCACGCGACGTGGCGGATGCCGAGCTGCACCGTGCCGAGGTGCACGTTCGCCAGATCGCCGTCGAGCAGGTCAGCCACGATCCTGAGCTCGCCGGTCGCGAATACTTCCTCGGGAATCTTGCGGCTGGTCTTGAATCCGGTGCCCGGCAGCGTGACGCGGCCCTTGGCGCGCGCCAGCTTCATTTCCAGGTCGGTGCCCTTCGCACCGGCGTTTGGCGCCAGCATGATGAAGCCGCGCTCGGCGCCGGCCACGTCGATCGCCGCGTCGAGCACGAGCGCGAGCACTTCGTCGAGGACGCGGCCCGAACCAAGCGCGCGCAGGCTTTCGAGGAGCTGCGCCATCTGCCGCAGATCGTTGACGGCGCTGGCGTGCGAACGATCCGTGTGCGCCGGGCCGTCGCCGGTGAGGAACACCACGTCGGCGCCGCTGGCGCGCCCGAACTGCACGCGATCGCCGTGCGTCAGTTTGTGCTCGGTGACCGCCTCGCCGTTGACGTAGGTGCCGTAGCGCGAGCCCTTGTCGCGCAGGATCCAGTCGCCGTTCTGCTTGACGATTTCGGCGTGCTCGCGCGACACGTCGCTGCCGACCAGGCGGAGATCGCTCTCCGTGCGGCGGCCGATGCACAGCAGCTCCTTGTTGATCGGGACGATGCGCTGACCGAGGCCGTCGTTTACTTCCAGCCGTGCGTTTGGCTGAGACATAAGCTAGGACCGCCTCATCATAGCAGGCTTCCGCAGGCCACTTCCCGCGCCACCGCCGCCAGCGCCAGTCCCAGCAGGATCAGCCCGGCGATCGTGCCGCGGCCAAGGCCGGCACGCTTCGCGGGCGCCTTGATCTTCGCTTCCGTGGTGGCGGTGCCGCACTTATAGCAAATGAGGGCATTCGCGGCAATTTCGGCACCGCACGATCGGCATTTCATCGGTAAAGTTATTCTACGTGAACCCTCGATGATTCCCCTCCGCGATGTGATCCCTTCGCGAACGACACCCGGCGTGACCGTGACCCTGATCGCGGCCAACGTCGCCGTCTACCTGTTTCAGCTGATGCTGACCGACCGCGGCCAGGACGCGTTCATCCTCAGCTTCGGCCTGGTGCCCGCGTACTTCTCGCCGGTCAACGTGGTCACGGCGATGTTCGTGCATGGCGGTCTTGCGCACCTTGGCGGCAACATGCTGTTCCTCTGGATCTTCGGCGACAACGTCGAGGATCGCCTCGGCCACGGCCGCTTCGTCCTCTTCTACCTGGCTTGCGGCTTTGCCGCGGCGTTCGCGCAGACGGCGCTCAATCCGGATTCACTCGTGCCGATGGTCGGGGCGAGCGGCGCGATCGCCGGCGTGATGGGCGCGTATCTGGTGCTCTATCCACACTCGCGCGTGCTGATGCTGTTTCCGTTCCCGGTGTTCCTGTTCGAGCTGCCCGCGGTGGTGTTCCTGGTGATGTGGTTCCTGGTGCAGTTCCTGAACGGGATCAATCAGCTGCCGGTGTTCGAGAAGAACGCGATCTCGGGCGGCGTCGCGTTCTGGGCCCACGTGATGGGATTTGTCGCGGGCCTGATCCTGGTCGTGTTCATGAAGCGGCCAGAGCGCACCAAAGTTGAGTGGTGGGACACGGTTGAATCCCGAGATCTCTGATCTCGGATTTCGGATTTCAGATTTGTTTAGGACTTCTTCCTGATTTCGGCCGACACCTGCGCGAGCTCGAGCATCAGCTTCTCGAACTTCGCCTGCCACTCGGCGTCGGGCATCACGCCTTTCAGTTCCTTGTGCTCTTCAGCCTGCGCCTCGAGCGCGCGGCGGCGGCGAATCAATTCCGCCAGCTCGGGATTCGCGGTCGTCGAGACGACTTCCGAATCGAGATAGGCAATGCGCGCAACGCCGCCGTCCGGACCTTCGGCCGCCGCTTCCCGGCCTTTGCCGTCGCCGTTGTCGTCGAGCAGCGCGCGTTCGGTGGTCAGCTGGCCGCGCTGTTCGTAGTGCTGCTTCACCGCGGCGCTCGCCGCCGCGAACACTTCGTAGATCGACGTGCGGCCGTTCTTGTCCAGATCGGTCGAGGCTTCCTTCATCGACTTCACGAAGTATTCGGGGAACACCGTCGCGTACTTCTGCGCCGCCGAGTCGGTGGCGGTGATCACGACGCGGCCCTTCGCGGTCAGCGTTTCGAGGAACGGGAAGCTCGCCTCGGTCGTGTTGACGACCACCACTCGCCCTTGCACGCCGGCAATCAGGTCCGTCCACTCCTTCGCCGTCATGTCCGGACCCACGAGGTTGAACTTCGCGACGTTGCCGTCGTAGGTGCCGTGCCCGATCAGGACGATGAACACGAAGTCGTCCTTCGCCGAGGTCTTCTTCATCTCGGCGAAAAACTTGCGGACGTTCTCGGCGGAGCCCTTGTCGCCGGATGCCGCCGTCTCGTCGACGAACATCTTCACGAACTCGGGCTTGAACTGGTAGCGATCGACGAGGGCCGCGCGCAGGTCGTTGCGCCACGTGGTCATCTGCTCGGCGTATTTCTCGCCGCCGGAGGCGCCGGAAATGATGATGGCCCATCGCGACTCTGCAAACGCAGGCGACGACAGCCCCATCAACAACAATCCGAACGCGATCGATCTCATCATCACGCCAATCCTACCCTGCGTCGAGCGACCCATTCTGCCGCGAGCAATCCGACGATGGCCAGCAGACTCCATCCATTGTGCCAGAGGTCGCGCATCTCCGGCGTGCCCGCCTCGGCCCGTGAGGCACGCAGCAGCGACGGCAGCTGCCCGACCTGATCCGCGGGCACGTAGCGGCCGTTGCTTTCCGCGGCCAGGCGGCGCAGCACCGCTTCGTTCAGGCGAGGCTGCGTCATTTCCAGATCCACGCCGCCGACCAGCACCGGCCGCGAAGCCGTGCCGATCCGGGTGCCGCCGCGCGTCGCCACGACGTCGATCTTGTAGACGCCCTGTTGATCGAAACGCGCCGCCACGCCGTAGCGGCCATCCTGCGGGCTCGACAACGCCGCCGGCATCTGCCGCTTCTCGCCGTTCGGCGCCGTCATCTCGATCGCCACTTCCGCATTGGCGACCGGCTTGAAGTCCTCATCGCGCACGGCGACGCTGATGCGATCGGTGATGCCGGGCACGGCGGGGCTCATCGCGCCGATGGTCACCGGCCCCTGCGCACCGGCGGTGACCCAGCGCGCGAGCTGGCGCCAAATCGTCTCGTAGCTCGTGTCCGTCGCCGGCCGCAGCATCCGCCACCGCCACGACGCTTCGCCCGCGAACGCCACCGATCGGCCCTGCCCGTACCGCTGCGCCGCGATCAACGGCTGTGGCGTGCCGCCGGCCGTCAACGCCACCGCGAGGATTTGCGCGCCCGGCCGCGATCCGCCGACGTGCGCCACCGAGGCGAGCGCCGGCAAGGCCGCCCACTTCTGCCGGTTCTCTTCGGGCGTGACGGCGAGCCTCGTCGCCGGATGCATCACGCCGTCGGAGGTGAGCGCCGGCGTGTTGGGCTCGATCGCCGACGTTTGCGACGACGCCAGCGTGATGCTCGATCCGCGATCCGTGAGATCGATCGGCAAAGCCTGTTCGAGCGCCGTGCCGGCGAGGCCCTGGCGATCGAACGATCGCGCGCCGAGCACCAGCAGGCCGCCGCCGCGCTCGGCGATGAAATCGTTGGTCAGCTCGAGCTGCTCGCGCGTGAAGAAGTCGGCCTCGATGTTGCCGAAGATCACGCCGTCGTAGGCGAAGAGCTCAGAGCGCTTCGCCGGATACCCACTCGACAACGCCGCCATCCGTGATGGAGCGGCCTGCACGTAAAACGTGTCGCGCCCATCGTCGTTCTGGCCTTTGCGGACCACGGCGTCGATCTCGAGTCCCGGATCGTCCGACAGCGCGCGCTTGAGGAAGGTGTGCTCGAAGCCCGGCGCGCCTTCCACGACGAGCAGACGCCGCCGGCCGGTCTGCGGCGGCACCAGTACGCTGCGGCTGTTGTTCTCGGGAGCGATTTCGCCGGGCGCTGGTGGAATCTGCACTGTATACACGGTGGGCACGTCCGGTTCCGGCGACACGGTGAACACGGCGTGGACGGGCGCGCCTTCCGCCGTCGGCGTCAACCGACGCACTTCAACCGGACGGCCGTTTGCCGTGACGCGAAGCTCGACGGGCTCGGTTCCGTAGCCCGTGCTCGCTGCCGACACGCTCACGTCGATCGATGCGCCCGGCAGCAACGGCTCGCCGGCGGTGAGGTTGAGGATCTCGCGATCGCGCGGCGCACTCGCATTGCCGATGCCAACGGTCATGACCGGCGCGCCAATCGCGCGTCCTTCGCCGGCTTCCTGCGGCGCAGTATCGCCGCCGTCCGACAACACGATCACGCCGGCGAGCCGATCGTGGCGATGACGCTCGGCGAGATCCGCGATCGCGCCGCTCAGATCGCTGCGGCGCGCGGTTGCGGACAGGCGATCGACATCAGGAACGGCGGCCAGCGCATCGCCGAAGGTCAGGATTTCGAGGCGGTATTCCTTGCCGAGCTGCGACTGCAGATCTTTCACCATCGCCTGCGCCCGCTCGATACGCGACGGACCATCGTCATCTTTCAAGCGCATGCTGCGTGACACATCAACGAGGATCGGCAGGAGGCTGTTGTTGGCGGCGGCCGGCGGCACCATCACGATCGGCCGCAACAGGATCAGGATCAGCAGGATGAGCGTGAGCGCGCGAAGCGCACTGAGACCGATGCGCCTGCCGGCCGTCAGCTTCACCGGCACGCGGGCGTAGGCGAGCCAGCCGAGGACGAGGGCGGCGCCGAATGCCGCCGCGTATCCCCACCACGGAAGAACGACCGCAAATCTCATTTATCGATTCTGGCGTCTCGGTGCGGCGAGCGACTGGTAGTAGCGATCGACGAGCGCCTTGTAGGTATCGGCCACCGCGTCGTGCCGGCCGGCGTTGAGCCGCTCGCGGCTTTCGCGCGCGCGCAGCTGATCGGACAACTGCGATTCCGTTTGATCGAGCGCGACCAGCAGGTTTTTCTTGAGCGACTCCCACTTGGCGAAGTCCTGCTTGAACGCCTCGGTGCCAGGCGCCGAGACGCTGCGCTGCCATTGCTCGGGCGTCGAGCCGCCCTTCTGCATGCCGGGATTCTCGCGCTGCATGGCCTCGGCGAGCTTCTGGGCTTCGCGCATCTGCTCGTCGGCTTCGCGCTGCAGCCGCGCGACGCCATCGCGTCCGCCTGCACCCGAACCCTGCTGTCCCGATGATCCTTCCTTGCCTTCAGCACCCGGCTGCGCACCCTGTGCACCTTGTGCACCCTGTGCACCCTGCTTCTCGAGTTCTTCCATCGTTCGCTGGAGTTTGCCGAGTCGATCGCGAAGCTCCTGCGCGCGCGACAGTTGATCCGACAGTCTCGCCGCTTCCGCATCGCGCTCGCCGGCGGATCCGAGTTGATCGGCCACCTTGTCGAGGGCACGCGCGATGTCGTCGGCCGAGGCGCCACCTTCCTTCTGATCGCCCTGCTTGTCCGCCGTAGCCTTGGCAGAGGCAGAGCGCATCGCCTGCGCCGATTCGCGCATCCGTCCTGAAAGATTCTGGCGATCGAGCTCGCGTCCGGCTTCGCTCATCGCCTGCTTTTCTTCGGGCTGTCCGCCTCCCGATGCGAGCTGCTTCACCGACTCGCCCAGGCGATCGGTGCGATCGGCGAGGCGCTCCTGTTCGGCGGCGAGCCGGCGGCGCGCATCCTCACCGGCGTTGCCCTGCGCAGTGCGGGATGCCTCGTTGCCCAATCGCCGTTCCGCGTCCGCGATCTGCCTCGCTTCGAGCTGCAGATCGCCCATGGCGCGCTTGCGTTCGTCTGGCCGCGCGCCCTGCATCTGCTGCTCGACACTGCGCAGCGCCTGCCCAGCCTTCGATCCACGAGAGCTGGCTTGCTGCGGATCCTGATTGCGAAGGTCTCCCGCAGCCTGGCGCATCTGCTCCGAGGCGTCGCGCAACTGCTGGCTCTCGGAGCCGGTGGAACCACTGGAACCCTTGGCACTGTCGGAACCGCGCGAAGCTTGCATCTTCTTCGCCAATTCTTCAGCTTCGCGCCTCAGTTCTTCCTGCTCGCGCGTCAACCGTTCGAGCTGCCGCTTCACTTCCTCGGCGCTCATCTGGTTCTTGTTCTGCGCGAGATCCTTCTGCTGCTTCGAGAGGCCCTCCTGGCGGCGCGCCAACTCGCGGATCGCGGCCAGCGGATCCTGTTCTTCCTTCTTGGCCTCGCTTGCCGCATCGGCGGTGGTGCTCTGCTGCTCGTAGTTGGTCTGCTGCTGCTTGCGCAGCTCCTGATCGAACAGCGTCGAGAGATCGGGCTGGTTGCGATTGCCGTTGCCGCCACCGCCATTGGCCTGCTGCATCGCCACCTGGCGACGGCGGATTTCAGCGGCGGCCTTCAGCAATTCGGCGAGCGCCTGTTCCTCGTGCGGGAGCGCCGCCGACAGCTTCAGGCGATCGAGCTCGGTGGCGGCGCGGCCCATCGCCGCGATCGCGCGCGGCAGCGGCTCCTCGCCAGGGCGCGTCAGCGTGCCCGGTCCGCCGCGGCGCCGTTGGGCGGCGAGGGCGGCGGCCATCTGCGCGGCGACGTCAGCGGTCTTCTCCTTCAACGACGTCTGCGCCTGCGCCACGACCTTGATGTCCGTGGCGGACTGCGCGCCGGCGCCACTGCGGCGTGCGCGCGAATCGAGCTTCCACGTCGCCGCCATGATGTCTTTCTGCTGCGCGATCAGATCCTCGAGGCCGGTCTCCTGTCCGCCCCCCATCGCACCCGCGTTGCTCTCGGCGGCGGTGAATTCCTCCTCGTATGGCTTGACCTCGAGGAAGAAGATGTCGCTTCGCGATTCGGTGGACTTCCGTCCGCGGCCCACATCCGTGGCGCGCGCGTGATACGTCACCACGTCGCCCGGCTTCACGTTCAGATCTTCGAGAAACACCGTATGCAGTCCGGCGGCGACCGAGCCGCGAATCGGCGCGCCGATCGGGATGACCTTTTCCTTGCCGGTGTTCGACTTGACCACGAGCTCGAGCGAGCGGACGCCGTAATCGTCGTCGGCACGCGCCTCGATCTCGACTTCTTCGAGCGGTGATACCTGCTTGTCGCCGGCCGGCCGCAGGATGCGGACGTCGGGCGGGCGATCGTTGAGCATGCGGATGAAGTACTCGGTGCCGCCGCCGTTGGACAATCCGTCGACGTCGTTCAACGCCACGCGATACGAGCCGTCTTTCGACACGACCAGGTCCGCCTTCAGCACCTGGTTGTGTCCGCTCAGCGCAATCGCCGGACCGTCGCTCATCATCAACTCGCCGCGGGCGACGGGTTTATCGGCGGTGATGGTGAGCTCGATCTTCGTGCCCGCCGGCGCATAGATGTCGCCGCCGTCTTCCTCGATGTGCGACTCCAAACCAACGCCCGGCGCGTAGTCGTACCGCACATCGATCCGCGAGACCCGCACCGGCCGGATCACTTCGATCTCGTATTCTTTCGACGTTGCCGAGCCGGCGCTGACGAGATACGGAAACGACACCGCGATGTTGTTCAGCGTGATCGTGAATTCGTCCGGCTTCGCACCCGCATTCATGCGTGCCGAGCGCGCCTCGTTGCCGCGCCCAACGATAATCGAGGGCACGATGCCGCCGGAGATGCCGGGAATGCGCGCGGTGACGGTGACCGGCTGACCCTCTCGCACTTTCGTCGAGCCGGGCGTGACGTCGATCGTGTAGTAACTCGGAAACAGATAGGAGCCGGCGACATCGATGGCGCGCTCCGCGGACGGCGCGAAGAAATAGAACGCGATCAGAAACGCCGCGCTGCCGATCGCCGCGCCGATCGCCGCGCGCGACATGGTGTCGCTGGTGACCACGCGATGCGGATCGACGGCGCGGGCCGCGCGGACCGCATCGCCGACGATCAGGTCGACGACGGGTCCCGAGCCCGACTCGAGCTTGTCGACCGCCGTGACGACGACCTCGTCGAGGCCGCCGGATTGTTCTTCGATGAAGCGCGCGATTTGCCGGTCGGAGGGCGGCTGCCTGAGCGGCAGCAGTGAAAACGACAGCGCGACGCCCGCGAAAATGCCGACCGTCGCCACCACGAAGACGAGCGGGATGCCTTCCTGCGCGAGGAGCAGCACCGCGAGCAGGCCGACCATCAGGAACCCGGCCGCGGCCCAGGCGCCGATCGACCACCCGCGCAGAAACGCGCGGCGCGCCCAGCGCGCCCGCACACTGGCGAGAATGGCCCGAAGTTCGGTCGACCTTTCGGTCATAAATGATTCTCGTCCGCCATCGCCTGACGGGCAAGCCCCGTCTGTGCCATCTGTGCCTTCTGTGGCCTAGGTCGCGCGGCGGCCAACCAACGCTTCACCGGCCAGCGCGACGAGCATGATTACCAACCCAATTTGCCACCATCGCTGCCGATCTTCGAGGTCGCGCGCCGCGTTCTTCGCTTGCAGGAGTCCGGCCCGCGTGGTCCGCTCGATGGCATTCGTAAACTCTGCAACCGTCGTCGCCGCCGGATTCGACTCGCGAAGGTCGACGGCAGCGGTCCCCTGTTGCGGACGACGCGACTTCGTCAGGTAGCGCGTCGTCTCGACCGCGAACGGCACGAACGCGGGATTCAGCGGGAAGCGGCTCCATTCGTTGTCGAGATCGGACGTGAACACGATGAGCCGCCCCTGTCCCACCGCCTGCTCAGTCAACGCGGCGTCGCCGCCCGAGAATCGCGCCAGCACGATGCGCCCGGCTTGATCCTTTAGACGCCGGTGCTGCTCCACTTGGACGTCCCCCAATGCCCCGGACGGGTTAAGGAATGGACGAAAGATGGGATGACGGCCGTCGCTCGCGATCATCGTCGCACCAGCGGACCGCACCGGCGTTTCGTCGAATGCCAGCTGGGTCCCAAGCACATCGCCCAACGTGCCGGGATCCACGTCGGGGCCCATGGCAAGCAGGACCTGGCCGCCGCCGTTCAGATAATTTCTGATTACCTGGCGCCCGTTGCGATCGAGCGTGCGCGTGCCGAGCACGAACATCGCGGCCATCCGCGATCGCTCCGCCTCGGTCCATTTCACGATCTGCCGTCCATCGCGCACGTCGACGTCGAACTCGCGGCCATTGCCCGCGACCTTCAAGGCGCGCTCGACGTAGAGGCCGCCGGTGGATCCGGTCGGGTCGGCCACCACCACGGCGATCGCGAGAGCCGGCGTCGAATCGAGCAACACCTTCCGCGCGTTGTCTGCCTGATACCCGATCGCGTCGTCAACGCGGACCTCGACATCACCGCCCGCAGGCAGCGAGCCGGTGAGCTCGACATCGCCGGCGCCGCGCGGCGCCATCGTCACCTCGGCCCTCGCGATCTCTTTGCCTGCGGCGATCAGACGAACCGGCGCGCGGACTTCAACGTTGCCGTAATTCTGAATCGACGCCACGACACGACGATCCCGCCGCTCCGCTGAAGTCACTGCGAGATTGCCGGCGGGAGGCGGCACGCCGATCACCTCCACACTCACGCCATCCGGCAACCCGCCATCGTCGTTCGATTCCCATCCGGACTGCTGCAAGTCGCTGACGATGACAACGTGGCCTTCGCGTGTGCCGATGATCTCGCTCGATCGCGCGAGCGCCGTGCGAAAGCGCGTGCCGCTGGCATTGGCACTCAACTGCGCGATCGCGCTGGTGATCGCCGATCGATCGGTGGTCGGCTCGACGACAACCGCCGCCGCATCGCCGAATCCGATCAGCGCAAGAGCGTGCGAGGCGGGCGCCGCTGCCGCCGCGCGCGTCGCCGCCGCGCGCGCGCGATCCATCTGGCCCGGCGCGGACATGCTCATCGACGTGTCCACGGCGATGACGGTCAGCGGCAGCGAGTCGGGCGCCGCCGCGCCGGCGAAGTACGGCCGCGCAAACGACACTGCGAGCAGCAGCAGCGCGGCCACGCGCAGCGCGAGGAGCAGCAGCTCGCGAAGCCGGCGGCGCCGATGCTGCTGAACCGGTGCGCGCTTCAGCAGGCTGACCGCCGGAAAATCGATCACCACTTCCGTCTTGCGATGGAACAGGTGCAGCAGGATCGGCACGGCGGCCGCGATGGCGCCGATCAAGAACAACGGCGACAGGAAAGAGAGGCCAGACATCAGAGCACACTCATTAAAGAACTCTGCGGCGCGTCATCAAGTACGCCATCAGCCCGAGCTCGAGCGGCTGCGAGGTATCGAGCTGGCAGTAATCGATGCCGACGAGTCCGAGCTCGCGGCGGTAGCAGGCGATCAGGTTCTGCATCTTCTCGATGTAGTCCTGCCGGATCGAATCGGGCACCGCCATCACTTCCTCGGCGGTCTCCATGTCACGGAAACGCGCCGCATGCTCGTACGGAAACTTCAGCTCGAACGGATCGAGCACGTGAAAGACGATCACGTCCGTGCCGCGATAGCGGAAGTGTTTCAACCCATCGAGCACGTTCGCCGGATCATCGAGCAGATCCGAGATCAGCACCACCATGCCGCGCTTGCGCACCGCCGCGGCGAGATCGTTCAGCGGCTTGGCCACGTTGGTGCGCGCGCCGATCTCGAGCCGCTCCAGCGCCAGCAGGATCGCGCGCAGGTGCCCGGAACGGGCGCTGGCCGGCAACAGCGCGGAAATGCTGTCGTCGAAGGCAATCAATCCGAAAGAGTCGCGCTGCCGGTGCATCAGGTAGGCAAGCGCGCCGGTGAGATACGACGCGTATTGCAGCTTCGTCACTTCGCCGGAGGCGTAGCCCATCGATCCGCTGACATCGATCAACAGGTGGCACGTGAGGTTGGTTTCTTCCTCGTATTTCTTGACGAAGTGGCGGTCCGATCGCGCGTAGACCTTCCAGTCGAGCGTGGCGAGATCGTCGCCGGGCAGGTATTGCCGGTATTCCGCGAACTCGACGCTGAACCCTTTATAGGGACTGCGATGCAGACCCGTCAGGAATCCTTCGACGATCGTCCGTGCCTTGAGATCGATCGTGCCAAGCCGCGCGACAATCGCCGGGTCGAGGAATCGCGCCGCGCCAGCCACGGCTTATAACCCGCTGGCAGGAACCGGGACCGCCTCGAGCAGCTGATCGACGATGCGATCCGCGCTGATGCCCTCCGCCTCGGCGTAGAAATTCGGCAGCACGCGGTGGCGCAGGATCGGCTTGGCGAGCGCCTGGATGTCTTTCACCGACACGTGGTGGCGGCCGTGCAGCAGCGCGCGCGCCTTGGCGCCGATCACGAGCGCGTGCGACGCGCGCAGGCCGGCGCCCCACTTCACCCATTTCTCGATGAAGTCGAGGTTGGCGCCGCGGCCGGGACGCGAGCTGTCGGTCAGCCGCACCGCGTAGCGGACTACTTCTTCCGCGACCAGCACCTGCCGCACGTGATCCTGGATCAGCAGGATGTCCGCGCCGCTCAGCACGCACGCCGGCTCCGGTTTGCGCAGGCTCGTCGTGTCCGTGACGACCTGCACTTCATCGTCTTCAGAGAGATAGGTCATGACGACGTTGAACAGGAAGCGATCGAGCTGCGCCTCGGGCAGCGGATACGTGCCCTCGAGCTCGATCGGGTTCTGCGTCGCCAGCACGAAGAACGGGCGCTCCAGCTGATACGTGCGCCCAGCCGCGGTGACGTGATACTCCTGCATCGCCTCGAGCAGCGCCGCCTGCGTCTTCGGCGGCGTGCGGTTGATTTCGTCGGCGAGGATGATCTGCGCGAAGATCGGGCCCTTCACGAAGCGCAGCGCCCGCGTGCCGTGATCCTCGTCGAGGATCTCGGTGCCGGTAATGTCCGCCGGCATCAGGTCGGGCGTGAACTGGATGCGCTTGAACGACAGATCGAGAATCTGCGACAGCGTCTTCACCAGCAGCGTCTTCGCGAGGCCGGGCACGCCGGTGATCAGGCAGTGGCCGCCGCAAAACAGCGACATCAGGACCTCGTCGACGACCTCGTCCTGGCCGACGATGACCTTGCGCAATTCCGAAAGAATTTTCTGGCGGCTGCCGGCGACCTTTTCGGCCAGCCCTTCAACCGCCACGCCGGTCTGATTCATGAATCCTCAGTGAGTCAGGGAATAAATCACTTCGTTGATCAGCATCTGGTAGGCCTGCGCGGTCCACTTGATGTAGCCCTGGTACTCGGCCGCGTTCGACCACTCGACGCCGTCGCCCATGTCGGTGTTCCAGTTGATCAGCACCATCGGGCGCCCCTTGTCGTCGAGGATGCCGCGCAGGTGCGCCGTGAAGCCGCCCTTCTCCCAGGTCCGGCCGCTCAGGAATGATCCCAGTCCCGGAATCTGCGGATACTTGTCGATGCGATAGAAGCAGGTGTAGATCGGATGCGGCGGAGCAATCTCGACGATCTCGCGATCCGGAAACACGCGCTTCAACTGCTTCTCGGTGAGCTCCCACTCGAACGGCCCGTGGAAGTCGTCCATCGTCAGCGTGCCGCCGCGCAGCAGGAACTCGCGCAGAATCGGCACCTCGGTGTCCTTCAGGATCAGATTGCTCGGCTCGACGATGTAGATCCAGGGATTCTCCCAGAGCTTCGCATCTTCGAGCGTCAGCACGATCGGATCGCCGACGTCGATCGCCGTCACCGACTTGATGCGGCGCGACAGGTTCTGTTCGGCGGCGGGCGCGTCGATGGCCCACGGTTCGTCCCAGTATTGCAGCCGCGACGCCTGGCCGCCTTCGTTCTCGTAAGTGCCGTACTTGATGCGGACGAACGTCCACTTGAGGCCGGCAAACTTGCTCCCGTCAACGACAGGAATCTGCTGGGGCGAACTGACGTTCGCCGCTACATTCGGCGGGGACAGACACACCGCGACCGCAATCACTGCGGCGGCGAGCGTCCATCGCATGAGCACTAGCGGCTTCCTTCCTGCAACTTCAGCAGCAAGTCCTGTGCCCGGGTGTAGGTCGGCGCGATTAGCAGAGCTTCGAATACCTGCTTCTTCGCCTCATCCTTCTGGCCGGCCTTGAAAAGCGCCTCGGCGAGATCGACATGCGCGCTGGCCTTGTCGAGCGGCTTCGCCGCAAGCGCCACCCGGAACAGGCGGACCGCCTCGGCATGGTTGTTGGCCTCGAGCGCCAAGCGCCCGAGCTGGGCATGCGCGGCGCCATCAAAGGGATCGACCGACACCACGCGCTTCAACGCGATCTGCAGCCGCGCCGGCTCCTTGTTCGCGTCGATCAGCGACACCAGCTCGCGCGCCGATTGCACGTCGGTGTGGCTGTAGCCAATCAGCGTCTCGAGCGCTGTCGCGGCGCGGGCCTTGTCGCCCTTCTTCATCGCCACCGCCGCGATCGCCGCCTGCGGACTGTCTTCACCCGGCAGGTTGGGAATGATCTTCGCCGCGGTTTCGAACGCCGCGATTGCCGCGTCGGGATTCGACGCCGCCAGCGCCTCGCCGAGCGCCATCTGCACCTGGAAGTTGTCGGGGTTTCCGGCGGCCAGCACCTTCAACGCATCGGCCGTCATGCCTTCCTTCAGGCCGTCGGGCGCCTTCAAGGCTCGGCGCAGCTCCGCGTACCGCTTGTCGAGCGCCTGATCGAAGCCTTTCTGTAATTCGTCGATGTCGATGCCGAGCGCCTTCTTGATCGCTGCCTCGGTGTCGCTGCCGTCGGCATACGCCTCGATCAACGCGCGCAGCTTGCGCTGCCCGTAAGTCTCGTGAATGTATTCCACGATCAGCGACGCCTGGTAATAGGCGAAGTTGATTGTCTGCGAGCTGCTGAAGCCGGAGTTCAGATCGCGAATCTTCAGCACCGCTCCCCGATCCATCGCGCGCGCGAACGGGATGTCCATCTCGCGGCCCCAGTCGGGCCGCGCCCGCCGCTCTTCGAACACCGACGTGCCCTCGCTCAACCAGCGCGGCAGCCGATTCCCCGACAGCTGCAGCGTGATCACGTGCGCCAGCTCATGCCACAGCGTCTCGCCCCAGTTGAACGTACCGGGATCGCGCGCCGTCGGCGAATCGAGCGTGACGACGCGGCCGAAGCACGCGCCGAGCGCGCCGATCATGCCGGGCAGGCCGAGCGTGCGCACCGCGAAGTCGTCGTGCTTCGTGAACATTTCGACGAGGATCGGGCCCTTGGGCACGAACTCCCAACGCTTGCTCAACGTGTCGAGCGATTCGCGCGCCAGCATCGGCACGTAATTCTTCATCACCGGCGATTCATCCGGCGGCAGCCGGATGATCATGTCGCCTTCCTTGATCGTGTCGAAGGGCTCGAGGTTGTCGAGCAGCTCGAGCAGGTTGTAGGTCTGCACGTCCCACTTGTCGATCCGGAACGCGGTTTCGAGATTGCGCCGCGCATTGCGCTCGTCGCCGGTGCGCATCAGCTGCGCGCCGAGATCGGCGACGGCGCGGATGTTCTCGCGATCGAGCGCGATCGCCTTGCGCGTGTGCTCGACGGCTTCGTCGAACCGGTAGTAGTGCGCGGTGACCTCGCCGACGACGCGATGAATCTCGCCGTAGATCGGGTGAATCTTCAGCGCCTCGGCGACGGTCTGCTGGTATTCCTGGTCGCGGCCCTCGACGTAGGCCATCGCCGCCTTCATCGACAGCGCTTCGAGGTTCCTCGGATTGAACGCGAGGATGTGATCGACGTGGGCTTTGACGTCGGATTTCTTGTCCTGGTAGACCGCGACTTGCGCCAGCACCAGCTGCGCGCCGGCGTCGTTGGGGTTCTGCTTCAGCACGCGCTGCGCGAACGCCACCGCCTGCGGCGGATTTTCGTCGGCGAGCGCCTTCGCCATGCCGAGCAGCGCCGGGCCGTACTCGGGATCGACCTTCAACGCTTCCTGGTACGACTTCGCCGCTTCGGCCTTGTTGTACTTCTCGAGGAACAGCTCGCCCCATTCCGTGTTGATCCGAGGATCGGTCGGAGCCAGGGCGATCGCATCGCGGAAGTACGACTGCGCATCGTCGATGTTATTGAGCGCGCGCATGGCGCGCGCGCCGCGGAGCAACTCCCGCGCGCTCGGGTTCGCGCTGTCGGCCGACAGCATCAGCGTCAGCGTGCGGCGGCCTTCGGTGCGCCTGCCGACGTAGAGTTGCAGCAGCCCGAGCTCGAGCGCCGCTTCTCCACCGGGGCTCGCACTGGCGAACGGCTGAAGGATCGATTCCGCCTTCGCGTAGTCGCCCCGCGCCGCGACGCCAAGCGCGCGATACACGGCGATCTGTTCGTCCTTGGGAAACGCCTGCGCGAGCGTCTCGATTTCGTCGTAGCGTCCGGCGCGGAACGACTTGTCGGCATTGGCGCGCGCGGCGGTGACGTTCTGGGGGGCCTGCTCGGCCGTAACGCGCGGGCCAGGCCCGGCGGTCAAAAGGAGCGCGAACGCGAGGAGAAAGAGGCGACGGGCCATCTCGTGTCGAGTATATCCGCCCATGTCATTCTGACGACTGCCTTAGTACAACGGCCTCCATGTAAAAAACATGACCGCCACGAATCCCTGTAATAACGCAAACACGCCGATCCACGCCGCGCGATGGCGGGCCGGCACCGCGGCGCCCAGCCAGAGGAAGACCGGGAACAACACCGACGTCACTCGTCCCATCGAAAGCAATCCGCCCGCCGACATCGGCGGCAGGATCGTGATCAGGATGAACACCGCCAACGGCAGGCCGAAGCGCCGGTAGACCGGGACTACCGCGAAGAGTGCCAGCAGTACCGCGAGGGCGTAGAAGAAGTCGATCGTCTGCGTCGACGCGTATGAATAGAGCCCGTTGTCGGCGATGAAGCCGAAGCGATCGGACACCAGCGAGTCGAGGCCTCGATACACACGCCCCCACGCTGCGTTCTGCATCGTCCACATGAACGGGTTGCCGGTCAGGCGATAGATGAACGCGGAGAACGCCAGCATCCCGAAGCCGGGCGAACCCGCGGCCAGCAGTCGCATCAGGATCGGCCGCCAGCCTTCGGGCGGCACGACAAAACGCATTCGACGCTTGTCTGTGCCATCTGCGCCTTCTGTGGCCCACATTGGCGCCACCGCCATCAACGCCAGCACGATCGACACGAGCGATCCGTTCGGGCGCGTCAGGCCGCACACGAATCCCCACAGGGCGGCGCGCACCAGCTGATTCTTGTGGAAGTGATACACCGCGCCCATCAGCGTGAGCAGGAACAGTCCTTCGGTGTAGGCGGCGCTGAAGAACACCGCGAATGGATAGGCCGCGAGCAAAATCACCGCGGTGATCGCTTGCTCTTCGTCCTTCAACAGGTCGCGCGAGAGGCGCAGGAAATAGACCAGCGCGAGATAGAACGACACGATCGAGATGCCGACGCCCGTCCACAGCGTCTGGCGTCCGAAAAACACCGCGAGGTAGCGCATCGCCATCGGAAACGCCGGGAAGAACGCGATGTTCTGCTGGTAATCAGACGGCGCGGTGGGCAGGTATTGATAGCCCTCGGTCGCGATCATCAAATACCAGCCGGTGTCCCATCGGCCGGGAAGATCGAGCAGATCGTTCGAGTAGATCCGCCAGCGGTTTGCGGCTTCCGGAGGGAATCCGATCAGGATGACGGCGAGGAAGCCGACCAGCAGCACGCCGATACGTGTCGCCAGGTGGATCGGCAGCACCACCTTGGTATCCGGCGCGCGCCACCAGCCGCGCACGGCGTGCGCGACGCGCAGCGGCAGCGGCTGCTGCCGGACCAGCGCGTGACGGAGGGCGATCGCCAGCACGCTGATCAACGCCGGGCGCCACCACGAGGTGACGGAAAGGCGGCCGTCGAAGAGGCGGAAGCCGCCGGCGATCGCGACCGAGATCGCGAGCAGGGCCATCAGCACCGCCACGACGTCGAACGCCGTCGCCCATCCGGGCAGTCCGCCTTCGCGCTTCGCGCCACGGCGCGACAGGCTTTTCATTCGCCGCTATTTTAGTCTGCCCAGCGCGCGGTCCTCGACGCGAATCCGCGCCACCATCAGCCACCCGAAGCCCATCGCCGACAACACGCCTGTGATCGGCGCCCACACGATCATCGCGACGCTGACGATCTCGCCGACCACCGCGAGGTAGTTCGGATGCGGAATGAAGCGGTACGGGCCCGACGTAATGAGCGGCTCGCCCGGCAGCACGAGCACGCGGTAAGTCCAGCGCGATCCGAGCGAGGAGATCGCCCAGATCTTCAGCGCCTTCGCCAGGCCGAACAGCGCGAGGCCGCCCATCAGGATGTCCGGCGACGCGGGACCAGCGATGGCGCCCTCGATGCCCATGAGGACAAATGCGCCGGGATACGCCCACCGCATCGATCCGATCACGTCGTCTCGGGGCTCGATCGCGCCGCGCGCGCGCAGCTGCTTCTCGTTGAACGACGACAGCACCGCCTCGCCCGCCATGATCAGCAGTGCGGCAAGACTAGTGAGGACTGCAATCGCGATTGCCGGAGTAATGTTCAGCCCCAAGCCCCAAGCCCCAGGTCCCAATCCCCCATCCTCACCGACAGTCCCCCGCGAAGCGAATCACCTGGCCGAAGAGCGACGGCCAGATGCGGGCTGTCGCTGCGGCGGCATTCACTCCGACGGGCGACGCGACCAGAGAGCGCAGCAGGCGATTGAATCGCCACTTCGATTGAAACGCGCGGCGGCGCCGCGCCGCGAGCTCCACGTGCGCGCGATCGATCGGCAGCGATCCGTCGAAGACCTCCTTCACGATGCCGGCCGCGATCTCGGCGCCCAGCAGCGCGAACCGCAAGCCGTCGCCGGTCATCGGATCGATGAAGCCCGCGGCATCTCCGGCGAGCAGCAACCCCGGTTCCCCAACTGCGTCTGTATCCACCGCCATCGGACCAAGCACCGTCGGCGGCGCCACCGCGCGCGCGTTCGCGAAGCGCGCCGCAAGCTCCGGATCCGATTTCACCACTCGATCGAGCGCTTCGGCGGGGTTCGCGAGCGGAAGGTCGCTGCAGTCACTTGTCCCGCCGAAGCGTCTTCGCGAAGGCGGATGCGGGACAACGAGGCAGGCGTTGGTCAAGCCGCCCGGCACCGGCGCAACGCCGATGTAGTGTCCGCGCCGCACGTGCATTTCGCCGAGCCTCGTCATGCCGGTGACGTCGCTGAAATACGCGCCGATCGCCCATCGACGCGGCTGCTTCGGCTGATGCGCAAGCCCGCGGCCGATCGCGATCGCGCTGCGACGTCCATCAGCGGCAATCACCATCCGCGCCGGATGCATACGCGACTTTGCCTCTCGCCCGTTCGAGATCAGGCCCGCGGCCCTGCCGTCCGCGACGGCGACATCGCGAATCGTCACCTGTTCATGAAACGTGGCGCCGGCATCGACGGCGCGATCGATCAGCCATTGATCGAGCACCTCGCGCGTGATCGATCGTCCCGTGACGCCGTTGCCGTATTCGCCGCGCACGCGCACGCCGCCGGGACCCGTCAGCAGCATGCCGTCGATCGGATCGCTGCTGGCGACCAGCGAGGTGATGTCGGCGTGACGGCGAATCACTTCGAGCGCGCCAGGATTCAGCGTGTCGCCGCAGAGTTTGTGGCGGGGAAAGCGCGCGCGATCGAACACGCTGACGCGCAGGCCGGCCGTCGCGAGCATCGCCGCGGCCAGTGCGCCGGCCGGGCCCGCTCCCGCAATGGCGACATCATCCATCGGCTCGACCGAGCACGAGCGCGCTGTTCTTCGATCCGAAGCCGAGGCAATTGCAGAGCGCGGCGACCGGCGACGCCTCGCGGCCCTGGTTCGGAATGAAGTCGAGGTCGCACGACGGATCGGGATTCGTCAGGTTGATCGTTGGCGGCAGGAAGCGGCGCGACAGCGCCAGCGCGGTGGCCACCACGCCCGCGGAACCACTCGCGCCCTGCGGATGGCCGATCATGGATTTCGTCGACGAGCCGGGGATGCGCTCGGCCAGCTTGCCGAACGCGAGGCGCGTGCAGCGCGATTCGATCGCGTCGTTCAACTGCGTCGAGGTGCCGTGGTAGTTGATGTAGCCGATTTCCTCGGGCGCGCGGCCCGACTTGGCGACCGCGTCGCTCATGCACTTCACGATCTGTTCGCCGTCGGGATCCATCTGCACGCGGTGATAGGCATCGCACGTCGACGCGTAGCCTTCGATGGTCGCGTAGATCTCGGCGCCGCGGGCGCGAGCGCGATCCTCGAGCTCGAGCGCCATCATCCACGCGCCCTCGCCGAGCACGAAACCGTCGCGGCAGCGATCGAAGGGCCGCGACGCCGTTTCCGGCCGATCGTTGAAGTGTGTCGACACCGCGCGCATGCGTGAGAAGCCGAAGATCATCCCGGGCAGGACGCACCCATCGGTGCCGCCGGAGAGCAGCACGTCGAACTCGCCCTGCCGCAGCAGCATCGCGGCGTAGCCGAGCGCGTCCGTGGAGCTCGTGCAGCCGGTCGAGAGCACGTGACTGATGCCGCGCAGCCCGAGTGCAATCGAGATCTCGCTCGACACCATGCCGCAGATCCCGACCGCGATCGCGTAGGGCGTGACGTGCTGGCCGCCGTTCTGGAAAAAGTCCTGATACTGCCGCTCGCCGACGTCGATGCCGCCGCCGCCGCTGCCGATGATCACGCCGGCGTTCGGCTCGGCGAACGACAGGCCCGCGTCGTGCCAGGCTTCGCGCGCCGCCATCACGCCGAAGAGCGCCGCGCGGGAATAACGCCGCGGATCGGCGCGGCTCTCGCGTGGCCCGAGCTCGCCATCGACGGGCGCCGACGAGGAAATGTCGACGGACGGCACTGGGGCGGCGACCTTACAGGGATACGTGGACGCGTCGAACTCGGTGATGGCGCGCGTGCCGCTCTGGCCGGAACGAATTGCGTCCCAGTAGACTTCGCGGCCTGCGCCGAATGCCGAAACAACTCCGATGCCGGTGATTGCGACGCGAGGTTGGGCCACGAGGTTCCGTTCCTATAATAGCCTTCGTGAAGAAGCTCTTCCGTTGGAGCGGCGCGCTCGTGTTCCTATTGTCGCTGCTTTCCTTCGCCGCGGTGTACGCAATCCGGCTGCGCACGCCGGCGCCCGATGACGGCTCGGCTGTTCGGGACGCGATCGCCAACGTGGTGCTCTTCACGGTCTTCGCGCTCCACCACAGCCTCATGGCGCGCACCGGCGCCAAGGCCTGGATCACGCGGATCGTGCCGCCGGATCTCGAGCGGAGCGTCTACGTGTGGATCGCGAGCCTGTTGTTTCTTGCGGTGTGCTGGATGTGGCAGCCGCTCCCCGGCATCATCTGGCAGGTGCGCGGTCCGGGCCTCGCGCTCTACGTGGCGCAGATCTTCGGCGTGGCGCTCACGCTCAGGGCCGCGCAGATCGTCGGCATCTGGGAGTTGTCGGGAGTGACGCAGCCCGACCTGACGAAGCCGATCGAATTCAGGGCCGAAGGCCCATTCGCGCTCGTGCGGCATCCGATCTACCTGGGTTGGGTGTTGATGGTCTTCGCGACGCCGGTGATGACGACGTCACGCCTGCTCTTTGCGGTCGTGAGTACCGCCTATCTCGTCGCAGCGATTCCTCTGGAGGAGCGATTACTCGTGGAGAATTTCGGCGACAAGTACCCCGCGTATCAGCGGCAAATGCGCTGGAGGCTGATTCCGTTCGTCTGGTAGGCGCTAACCTCGCCAGCCTTTTGTCGGCTTGGTGAACCTCGCCGGAAGCTTCGCGCGATCGATCGGTGCGGCGGGTGGCGCTTCGGCCTCGATTGTGTCGGCCTCTTCGTCCTTCGGTAGGCCTTCCAGTTGATCGGTGAACAGCAGCGAGTGATGTGACGGCACTTCGAACTTCTTGCCGCAGGACTTGCACGTCACCTCATCGTCGAGCCGCAACAGGTGATCGCGCAGCTTGTCGAACTTGGCGCGATCCTCGCCGCCTTGCGGCTGGCGATCCTTGCGCTTGGTGCGCCGCATCCAGCGGATGCTGTACTCGTTGACGCGCTTGCAACGTGGGCATGGATACTTGGCCGGACGATTTTCCGGTTTTTCGATGAAGAAGGCTTTCTCGTCAAACGCCACACTTAGATAATAGCTGCCAGTGTCAGTCGTCTTCTATATTTCTGGCCATGGGTTCGGGCACGCCTCCAGGTCCATTGAAATCATCAATGCGCTGATCGAGCGGCAACCAGATCTGCGCGTCGTCATCCGCTCCTCGGTCGCCCCGTGGCTCGTCGAACGGACCGCGGCGCCAGGCGTGACGCTCTCTCGCGCCGATGTCGACACCGGCGTCGTCCAGCTCGACAGCCTCACCCTCGACGCCGAAGCCTCAATCGAGCACGCCGAAGCCTTCATGGCGTCGTTTGGAGCTCGGCTCGCCACCGAGGTGCAATTCCTTCGCGAGCAGGACGCGACGCTCACGATCTCCGATCTGCCGGCCCTCGGCATTGCCGCCGGACACGCGGCCGGCGTGCCGTCGATCGCGTCGGGCAACTTCACGTGGGATTGGATCTACGCGCACTACCAGGCCGGCGAGAACGTCGCATCTCAGATCGGCGCCGTCTACCGGAACACCACCTTCGCATTGCGCATGCCGATGTGGGGCGGATTCGAGACCATGCCCGACGTGCGCGACATCCCATTTGTCGCGCGGCGATCAGGACGCGATCCGGAGGAGGTGCGCGATGCGCTTGGCCTGCCCCGCAACGAGCGGATCGTCCTCACGTCTTTCGGCGGCTATGGCCTCGCTGGTTTGAATGAGGATGCGTTGCTGGCGATGAAGGACTTTCACGTGCTCCTGCCCGGGATGCTCGACGAGAACGCGATGTACGACCGCGGTTATCGCTACGAAGATCTCGTCCGCGCCGTCGACGTGGTCGTCACCAAGCCCGGATACGGAATCATTTCCGAATGCATCGCCAACGGCACCGCGCTGCTCTATACAGCGCGCGGCGATTTCCGCGAATACCAGGTGCTCGTCGATGCGATGCCGAACTATCTTCGCTGCGCCTTCATCGATCACGACGATCTGTTCGCGGGCAAGTGGCACGAACACCTCGATCGCCTGCTCGAGCAACCAGAGCCGCCCGTCCGCCCGCCCGTCAACGGCGCCGAAGTCGCTGCTGATATCCTCTTGAGGACACTGCCATGACCGCGCCGACTGCGACGCCGGAGCCCGGTTGGGAACCGGTCGAGCCCTTTCCCTCTCCCGAAGACACGTTCCTGTCGGACGGCGATCGCGTCCGCCTCGCGTACTTTCGCAAGCCGAGCGAACCCGATCTCTACGCGAAAGCGTGGTTTGGCGCAAAAACGATGGGCCCGCCCGGACACGTGCACGGCGGCGCGATGGCCGCGACGCTCGACGAGGCGATGGGCGCGGTGTGCTGGATGAACGGCCACAAGGTCGTCGCCGCGACGATCACCATTTCGTTCCTGGCGATGCTGCCGATCGAGACGGAGACGATCGTCGAAGCGCGGATCGATCGCATCGACGGGCGCAAGATTCAGCTGCGCTCGAGCATAAAAAATCCCTCGGGACGAATCGTCGCCGAGGGATCGGGATTGTTTATCGTCTTGAAAGACGAAGCGCTGAAGGCGTTGTCTAGTCTTTGACGACCGTGATGAGCGTCCAGATCTTCGGGACGTTCACCTTCTCGATCGACACCGGGTTGAGCTCCGCCTGTTCGAGGAAGCCCGGCAGATCGAGATCCGCCGTGAACCCGATGTGCACGGTCATCGGCGAAATCGCCGTCTCGAACTTCGACATCAGCGGGTTCGCGCTCTTGAAGTGATTCAGGATCACGACGCGGCCGCCGGGACGGCACACGCGATACATCTCCTTCGCGACGGCGACCGGATCGGGCACCACGCTGATCACGTACGGCGCGTAGACGACGTCGAAGGAATTGTCGGCGAACTGCAGCTTGGTCGCATCCATCTCGACCAGGTTGCAGTGATCGAGGCTCTTCTCGTCGATGCGCTTCTGCGCCTTCGCCAGCATCTTGCTCGACAGGTCGATGCCGGTGACGCGCGTCGCCTTCGGATAGAGCGAGAGGTTGATGCCGGTACCGACTCCTACTTCGAGGATCTCGGTGCCCGGACGGATGCGCATCTTCTTGATCGCTTCGAGGCGACCAGGATGCAGCGTCGGGCCATACGTATAGTCGTAGACCTGCGCAATGTTCTGGTAGACCTTCTCGACGAAGTCCGTACCAACCGTCGTGACCGACAGCGCGCGCGTTGCCGCGTCGCCCGAACGTGAGGTCTGCTGCTCAAATATGGCCATATTTTCGCTTTCGCTGACTCGGAACCGGACTATACCACGTCAAGAACGTCAAGGGCGGCGTCCAAACGCCCCGACGGAGTTGAAATCTGCACACCGGCCGCCATCCCCTTGATCGCGGTCACTATCTCCCGTGCCACTTGCACGCCTTCGGCCATCGCCGACTCGGCGCTGGTCGTCTTCCTCATCCGCTCGACGATCGCGTCCGGCACCGTCACGCCCGGCACTTCGTTCGCCATGAACTCCGCATTCAGCGCGCTCTCGAACGGCCAGATGCCGACGATGATCGGCAGCCGCAACGGCTCGACGCGCTTCAGAAAGCGTTCGAAAGCGGCCACATCGAACACCGGCCTCGTCACCGCGAATTCCGCGCCTGCTTCGACCTTGAACTCCAGCCGGCGGAGCTCTTGATCCAGATCACGGGACGGATTCACCATCACGCCGGTATGAAAACCCGTCGGCTCGCCGATCGACTGGCCGCCGATGTCGAGTCCGTGATTCAAGCGGTTGATCACGTTCGTCAACCCGATCGAATCGACGTCGAACACCGCCGTGGCGTCCGGGATGTCGCCCAGGTTGCGCACATCGCCGGTGATGCCGAGCACGTTGCGCACACCCATCGCATGCGCGCCGAGCAGATCCGACTGGATGCCCAGCAGGTTTCGATCCCGACACGAATACTGCAACAACGCTTCCAAACCGACCTGTTGTTGCACGAGCACGGCCATGGATAGCGCGCTCATGCGCGCTCCTGTCCGCGGGCCGTCGGGGATCGTCACCACGTCGACCTCGCGCCTCGCGAGCCGTGCCGCTCCCTCGAGCGCGCCGGCCGGCGCGTGTCCGCGCGGCGGCAGCAGCTCGATGGCGCGAATGAAGCGGCCGTTCACCAGCTTCTTCGCGAGCGCGGATTTTTCCTCGCGCTCGATCGGGCGCTTCGCGTTCGGCTGACTTGCGATCGGCGTTTTGACGTCGCCCGCACCGCGCGCCAACCCGGGCGCCATCGATTTCGCCGCGAGCGCAATCTGCCGGATATGCTCCGGCGTCGTCCCGCAACACCCGCCAACCAGACGCACACCGCTCCCGATAAAGCGCCGTGCATACGACGCCATGTATTCCGGCGAGCACAGATAGAGATTGCGGCCCTCGATGTCGCGCGGCTTACCCGCGTTCGGCTGCGCCGAGAGCCATACATCTACGATGTCGGAGATGCGCTCGACAGTTTCAAGCATCGGCGCGGGTCCTACGCTGCAGTTAACGCCGACCACGTCAGCGCCGCGCTTGATCAGTTCCGGCGCGAACTGCTCCGGCGGCGCACCGTCGAGGCTGCTGCCATCCTCTTCCGTAGTCATCTGCGCGACGATCGGGAGATCGCAAATGCCGCGGACCGCGGCAATGGCGGCGCCGATCTCGTTGAGGTCGCGAAAGGTCTCGAGGATGAAGAGATCGACCTTACCGTCGAGCAACGCCTGCGCCTGATCGCGGAACATCGCTTCCGCTTCGTCGATACCGGTCTTGCCCCACGGCTCCACGCGCACGCCGAGCGGGCCGATCGCGCCGGCGACATACGCGTCGCCCTTCCACTTCTCCACCGCCCGCCGCGCCAGCTGCGCGCCGGCGAGGTTGATCTCGCGCACTTGATCGCCCAGGCCGAAGCCGCGCAGCTTCATGCGGTTCGCGCCGAACGTGTTGGTCTCGATCACGTCCGCGCCGGCCTTCAGGTACTCGAGATGCACATCAACGACGAGGTCGGGCTGCGATTGATTGAGCGACTCGAAGCAGCGGTTGATGAAGACACCCTTCGCGTACAGCATCGTGCCCATGGCGCCGTCGCAGACGAGCACACGATCATCTAACGCATTGAGGAAGGGCTTCACCGCTCTAAGAAAAATAGTTTGTCAGGGCGTAATGTTACAGACGGCCGCCGTCGCCGCATAGTTCTTGAATCCGATTTACGTGAGCGCGATTTACCGGGCGGCGCCTGGCGCCTTCTCATTCGCGGCGGCCGGCACGAGCAGTTCCGTCTTGTCCCACACGAAGTCGTCCTTGCTGTAGACGGCGAGCTCGTAATCCTTGCCCATGAAGATCGCCGACACCGGGCAGGCCTCTTCGCAGTAGCCGCAGAAGATGCAGCGCGTCTTGTGAATCTGGTACGTGGACGCGTAGCGCGGGCCGGCCATCACCGTGCCGTCGTTCTCCGCCGCTTCGAGGTAGATCGCGTCGGCCGGGCACGCCACCGCGCACAATCCACAGGCCACGCACTTCTCGAGCCCGTTCTCGTCGCGCATCAGCACCTGTTTCCCCCGATAGCGCGGGAACATCGGCATCTTCTGCTCCGGATAGTTGATGGTGATGGGCTTACGGAACAGGTGCTTGAAGGTGAGCGCAAAGCCTTTCGCGAGCGGACCGAACATATCTGGAAATGATACCATTTCGGCGTCGGTAGTTCGCCCAAACTTCGCCTTGTTACAAGAAGCTAAGTTCCTCTCTGCAGGGCAGTTCCTGCTCATCACGCTGGTCGTCAAGCTGGCCGCGATGGCAGCCCTGGCGACGATGCTGGCGAGATATCGCCGCTTCCGCCACATCCTGATCTTCGAGCAGCGCAACTGGCCCGATCGACTGGTGTTCGCGCTTGGCCTGGCCGTGCCGTTCACCGCCGGCGTCGCCTCTCGCGTGCTGCTCAACTACGACGCCGCGGATCTCACGCTCGAAGGCGCGCTGCTCGCGGGACTGATCGCCGGCCCCTACACCGGCGCGATCGTCGGCTTGTCGATGTCGCTGCCGGCGCTGGCCGCGGGCGAATACGGCGCGCCGTTCTTCGCCGTCGGCTGCGGCTTTGCCGGCGGCGGTTTCCGCGAGGCGTGCCCCAAGGAAGACATCTGGGACTTCTCGCCGTTCGTGATCTTCAGCGTGCCGCGCTACGTGTGGCGCATGCTGCGCGACATGCAGGTCAACTGGCAGGTGATGCTGCTCGTCGCGCCGGTCGGCCTCGAATTCATCCGCCAGATGGTCGGCGCGCGCTATCCGCTGCGCCTCTTCCACCTCTCGAGCCCGGAGCCGTGGCTCACGCTCTTCGTCTACGTCGCCGCGATCCTCACGGTGTCGACGCCGATCAAGATCTGGAACAACGCGCGCATCGAGCATCGCCTGCAGGAACAGGAAAAGCTGCTGCTCGCCGCGAAGGTCGAAGCGCTGAAGAGCCAGATCAATCCGCATTTCCTCTTCAACACGCTGACCTCGGTGTCGTCGCTGATCCGATCGCAGCCCGAAACGGCGCGCGCCGTCATCCACAAGCTCTCGGGCCTGCTGCGCAAGCTGATGCAGAACCAGGAGCAGTTCGTCACGCTCCGCGAAGAGCTCGACGCGATCGACGAGTACCTCGACATCGAGGTGATTCGCTTCGGCTCGCGCCTCTCGGTGAAGAAGTCGATCGCGCCGGATACACTGGACGTGATCGTGCCGAGCCTCCTGCTGCAGCCGCTGGTCGAGAACTGCATCAAGCACGGCTTCGCCCGCAAGGTCGGTCCCGGCACCATCATGATCCGCAGCCGGCGCGAGGGCGACCTCGCGATCATCGAGATCGAAGACGACGGTCTGGGCATTTCCGATGAGCGCGTGCCGCAGGCGCTGTCGAGCGGCATCGGCTTGAGCAACGTCAACGAGCGCCTGCGCGTGCTCTACGGCACCGGCGGGCATTTCGCCCTGGTCGGATCGCCCGGCAAGGGCGCGATCGCGCGCGTCGAGATTCCGCTCGCGCTCGCCGGCGCGGAAAGAATCACGGCGTGACGGGTACGAGTGCCCTGACCGCCGTCGTGGCCGACGATGAGCAGCTCGCGCGAGACGAGTTGTGTTTCTTGTTGGGCCAGCTTGACGGCATCGAGGTCGTTGGCCAGGCGGCCAACGGCGTCGAGGCCCTCGATGAAATCGCGCGGCACGCGCCGGATGTGGCGTTCCTCGACGTGCAGATGCCCGGCCTGACCGGGTTCGAGGTCGCGCGGCGTTTGATGGAAACGGGAACCGGACCAAGCGTGATTTTCGTCACAGCATTCGACCAGCGCGCCATCGAGGCGTTCGAAGTCAACGCCGTCGATTACGTGTTGAAGCCGGTGGATTCAGCGCGCCTCGAGACCGCGGTCTCCCGGGCGCGCAAGCGGCTGGGGACGAACGACCCGCTCCAGGGGCAGCTCGACCGGCTGGTCCGGATGATGACGGGCCAGAAAGACCGCCGGGATCAGGTAGCCGTCAAAATAAATGACAGATTTGTGCTCGTGCAGGCGGACGACATCATCCATGCGTCCCTCGTCGAGGATTCGATTAATATTGTTACGAACCAGGTATCGGGGACGTCGAACGATCGCACCCTCGAGGAGTTGCACGCGCGGCTCGATCCGGAGGTGTTCTGGCGGGTCCACCGATCGCACCTGGTCAATATCAACAAGGTGAAGGAGATCGTCCCTTGGTTCAGTCGGAATTACCTCCTGAGGATGAGCGACGCAAAGGCGACGGAGATCCCGGTCAGCCGGTCGCAGACCCGACGTCTTCGGGAATACCTGAAGCTGTAGTCTTCGCGGATCCCGGCGACGAAAACCAGCCGGTCCTCGCCGCCACCACGAGCGATCCGTTCGCGCGGCCCGGCCAGGCGCCGCTGCCGTTGCAGATCGATCAGGACTCGCAGCAGATGATGCGCCGCCTCGAAGTGTGGCGCGACGAGTTCTTCGCGTGGGTCCGCACGCTGGCGTCGGCCGCCGTCTACGCGACGTTGATCGTCACGTTCGGCTTCCAGGTCGCGCGCGTCGAAGGCCAGAGCATGGCGCCGACGCTGGCCGACCAGGATCGCCTGATCGTCAACAAGCTCCGCTATCGCCTCACGGCGCCGCAGCGCGGCGACATCGTGATGCTCTACTACCCGCTCAATCCGGACAAATCGTTCGTCAAGCGCGTCATCGCCGAGGAAGGCGACACCGTGCGCGTCGTCGATGGCCGCGTCTACGTGAATGACGTGCCGATGCGCGACGACTTCGTCCCGGCGGAGTACCGCAGCCACGATGACTGGGGCCCGCAGGTCATTCCGGAGG
>Ga0207428_10001076_pt1 | contig 29807 bp, 21 predicted proteins | sample RhiMethybrSRZTD1_FD_187600 | JGI IMG/M metagenome (GOLD analysis project Ga0207428, IMG submission 187600) | Populus rhizosphere microbial communities from Tennessee, USA - Rhizosphere MetaG P. TD hybrid SRZTD1 (SPAdes) (version 3) | ecosystem: Host-associated > Plants > Roots > Rhizosphere >...
CCTCGCGCGCCGCACTCTCACCGCGCGACGCGCGCTCGGTGACGGCGTGCTCGACGTCGCGGTCCCGGACGAGTCGGCACTGCGGGCGGCGCTCATCGACCGCCTGCCCCTGACCACGCCGCCGGCGCCGGCGTCAGTGGCGATCTGCCGGGTGTGGCGCCGCCAGGCACGCTTCATCGCGCGACGGCTGCAGCGGGGACGGCAACTGACCGCGCGATGGCGCGCCAACAGCGAAGCGTCGCGTGCGCTGTTCGCGCGCGTCCGGCACAGAGCGGGGCTGAGTTTCCCGCCGGACACTCGCACGGTATTCGCGTTCACCGTCCCCCTCCTCGATCGCGCCGGGACGATGGTCGAGCGGCACCTCGTGGTTGTCGGATCGGGCACATCGCTGACCGCGGCGAACTTCACCACGATGGTCGAAGCCGCGCGGCACGCCGCCGGGCGCGCCCGGCAGGCGCGCGTGGCACACGTGCGCGGGCTCGCCAAAGCGATGGCCAGTCGCCTGGCAGCGATCGACCGCGCGCTCGCGGCCAGGATCGCGCTCGAGTGGGTTCCCTTCGAAGCCCAGCCCGGCCTGTTCGACGCGCGCGAAGCCAGACGCTTCGAGGCGGCTCGAAGCGCCGGCCTGCTGGTGGATCAGGACCTCGCGGTCCGAATCGATCGGCGGACGCATCAGGCCACGCTCGATGCCGGCCGTCCGGTACTCGAGCTGGTGCTCGACACCGGCGCCGAATGACGTCGCTCGCCGGTATCAGCGGCTCGCTGTTTCCGAGCCGGTACCTCGCGACCGTGTCATGGGACGAGCATCTGCCCCACGCCGCGGATTCGATCGAGATGCGCCGCCGGAAGCTGGCGGCCTGGTGGCGCCACGTCGAACGCGAATGCGGCCCGGCGACGGGCCTCCACGGACTGTTCGATCTCGTGGCGATGCCGCTCGCGGCCATGCTCGGGTTCCGCGCCCGCCAGGTGAGGTTCGAGCGGACGCGGGTCGAAGCGTGCCTGCAGTCGCCGCCGGGCGGGGCCGTGGTTGGTCTGGTCGTGTTGCCGTGGGCCGCCTCGCCCTCGATGCTCTGGCGCGATCTCGTAACGGTGGCCGGACGGTTCGGCGCGGACTGGGGGCTGCTCGTAGCGCCGCCGTTCGTGTCGGTGGTCGAAGCGCGCGCGGCAGCCGTACGGCGCAGCGTCGACTTCACGTTTCCCGACGTACTCGCGCCGGAGAGCTTTCTGCCGTTCTGGGCGCTCACACACGCATCGGCTTTCGAGACGCCCTCGAGGCGCCTCGAGGATCTGCTCCAGCGCGCGGCGAGCTTTCAGGATCGCGTCCGGAACGACCTGCAACAGGGCGTGGTCCTGGCGCTCCGCTCCATCGGATCGGCCGTCACTCCGGTCGGCCGCCAATCGGCGCCCGGCGCGTCATTCGATGAAGCGTTGACGCTCGTCTACCGCCTGCTCTTTCTGCTGTTCGTGGAGTCCAGACAGCTCGTGCCGCGGGACCACCCCATCTACGCGGCGGCGTATGCGGTGACGACGCTGTGCCGGACGGCGTTGCAGGACGCCGCGCGGCCGACCGGGATGTGGGAGAGCGTCGCGGCGATCACCCGGCTGTCGCGGATGGGGTGCCGCGCCGACGATCTCATCGTGCGTCCGTTCAACGGACGCCTGTTTGCGAGAAGCTCGGCGCCGTCACTCGAACGCGGCCGCCCTGCCGGCGGGATGACGCGTGCCAGCGCCGCGCGCGATGCCGCCATCGGCGACGCCCTCGTCTCGCTCGGGACGCGGCCGGGACCGGGCGGCCGCGAAGAGATCAGCTACACCGACCTCGGCGTCGAACAACTGGGGGCGGTGTACGAGCGAGTGCTCGATCTCGATCCGGAGGCGGTCGTCTCGCCCGAGCGCGGCGCGGCGGATCCGTGCCGGCGACAGGCCCGCGCCCACAGCGATCGCCGCAAGCAGACGGGGACCTTCTACACCCCGCAATCGGTGGCCGAGTTCGTCGTGCGCCGCACGCTCGGGCCGCTCGTTCGCGGCGCCTCGGCCGACGCGATCCTGGCCCTGCGCGTCGTGGATCCGGCGATGGGCAGCGGCGCGTTCCTCGTTGCCGCCTGCCGGTACCTCGCGGCCGCTTACGAGCATGCCCTGCTCGAGGAGGGGCGCCTGGTCGAGGCAGACCTCGATCAGGACGCGCGGGCCGACATCCGGCGCCGCGTGGCCGAGCACTGTCTCGCCGGCATCGATCTCAATCCCGTCGCGGTCCAACTCGCCCGCCTGTCGTTGTGGCTGACGGCGCTGGCGCGCGGAAAGCCGCTCAATTTCCTCGACCACCGCCTGCGCACCGGTAACAGCCTCGTCGGTATCTCGCCGGATGATCTCTGGCGCCGGCCAGGCCGAGGGCGAACGTCACGCGACAGTCCGTCGCTCTTCGAAGCGGCCCGTCTCGAGGATTCGCTTCGCCGGATCGCGCGGCCCCTCGCAGAGCTCATCTCGACGCGCGACGACAGTGTCGATGCCGTCCACGCCAAGAGTGCGGTCTGGAGCCGGTTGAGCGGCGCGCGTTCGCCGCTCGACCCCTGGCGTGTGGCGTGCAGCCTCTGGTGCGCGCGCTGGTTCTGGTCGTCGCGGGAGCAGGCGACCACGGCTGCAGCGCGCCCGCCTGCCGACGCGGAGCTTGCCGCGGCCATCGACGCCGTACTCCGATCGGATTCGACCCTCGGCCGCGCGCAGGTGGAGTCCTGGATCTCGACCGCACGCGGGCTCGCGTCCGCACTCGGCATGTTCCATTGGCCACTCGAGTTCGCCGACGTCTTCTACGACCGCGCGGGTCAGCCGCGCGCGCGGCCCGGATTCGACGCGGTCATCGGCAATCCGCCATGGGAGATGTTGAGAGACGAATCCGGCGGCCGCGCGCCAGACCCGACGGCTGGCGGCGCTCTCGACGGTCGCGGACGGCGGCAGAATCTCGTCCGGTTCATCCGCGAGTCCGGACAGTACCCGAGCTGCGATCGCGGCCACGTGAATCTCTATCAGCCCTTTCTGGAGCGGGCGCTGTCGCTGGTCCGGCCCGGCGGCCGCATCGGCTTCGTCGTCCCGTGGGGGCTGGCGACCGACGACGGCACGGCGGCGTTGAGGCGGCGGCTCTTCGAACAGGGCACCGTCGACACCATTGCCGGCTTCGACAACGCCGCGGCGCTCTTTCCGATTCACCGCGGACTTCGCTTCATGGTGATCGTGGCGCAACCGGGCGGCGAGCCGCGCGAGACGCGCGCGCGGTTCGGTCTGCGCACGACGGCCGAAGTCGACACGTTGCCTGACGTGGACGACGCCGGCGAAGCGTCCGCGTTTCCGATCAGGCTCTCGCGCCAGACGCTCGCTGCCGTCGGCGGCGCGGCCTGTCGGATCCCGGATGTCCGGCATGCCGAAGATCTCGCGTGGCTCGAACGGCTGACGCGGACGTGTCCGGCGCTTGGCGATCCGCGCGGCTGGGCCATCCGGTTCGGCCGGGAGCTGAACGCAACCGACGATCGTCACCACTTCGGTTCGAGCGGGATGCCGGTCCTCGAAGGGAAACACCTCACGCCGTTCGTGGCGGACATTGCGGGCCCGGCGGTGCGGTTATCAGAAGCGCGTGCCGCCCGGTTGCTGCCCGACGGTCGCTTCAGGCGGCCCCGGCTCGGATATCGCGACGTGTCCGGTGTCACCAATCGGTCCTCGCTCATCGCCGCCGTGCTGCCGGCGGGCGTGGTCTCGACCCATACGATCTTCTGCCTTCGCAGCGCGGTGTCCGAAATGCAGCAGCACTTCCTGTGCGGGCTGTTCAATTCGTACGTCCTGAATGCCGTGGTCCGCATGCTGATGGGCGGTCACGTCACGACCAGCCTCGTCGAGCATCTGCCGGCGCCGCCATGGCGGGACAGCAGTCTCGAGCGGCGGATCGCGGCACTCGCGGAGCAGTTGTCGCATCCGGCGACTGCGCCAGCGGCGGTTCAGTCCGCACGCGCGGCCGAAGCCTCGCTTCAGGCCGCCGTGGCCGAGCTGTACGAGATCGACGCATCCACGTTTGCGCGGCTCGTCGACGGATTTCCGCTCGTCGAGATTGAGACGCGCGCACTGGCGCTGAAGGCCTTCCGGGCATAGTGCTATAGTCGCGCGCGGTGGCCAACTACGGGTTCGTGATCGACTTGCCGAAGTGCATCGGCTGCCACGCGTGCACGATCGCGTGCAAGGCCGAGCACGACATCCCGGTCGGCGTCAACCGCTGCTGGGTGAAGACGGTCGAGAAGGGATCGTTCCCCGATACGCAGCGGCTGTTCCTGCCGGTCCTCTGCAATCAGTGCACCGAAGCGCCGTGCATGAAGATCTGCCCGACGAACGCGCTCTTCAAACGCCGCGACGGCATCGTCGATCTGAACGGCGAGGCGTGCATCGGCTGCCGCGCGTGCATGGTCGCCTGCCCGTACGATCAGCTCTTCATCGATCCCAACACGCGCACGGCCGAGAAGTGCAATTTCTGCGCGAACCGGGTGGAGAATCAGCTGCAGCCGGCGTGCGTCAGCGTCTGTCCGACCGAGTGCCGGATTTTCGGCGATCTCGACGACCCCTCGAGCCAGGTCGCGCAGATCGTGCAGCGCGAGGCGTTCATGGTGCGGAAGCCCGAGAAGGGCACGGGGCCGAAAGTCTTCTACCTCGGAGCCGATGAGAGCGCGCTCCGGCCGGAGATCGCGGCGCGACCGTTCATGTTTCGCGAGGGCCAGGTGCACCTGCGCCCGGCCGGTGCCGCCGATCCCGATCCGCGGCGTCCGGGCGATCCCCGCGTGGACTACGACGTGCCGCACGACAAGGCCTGGGGATTCGATCTCGTGCTGTACCTCCTGACGAAGGGGATCTCGACCGGCGCCTTGATGCTGTCGGCGGTGCTCTGGATCATGGGTGACCGGACGCCGCTCGTGGGGCTCGCCGGCCCGCTCGTGTCGGTGCTGTTCTCCATGGCCACCGCGGCAGTGCTCATTGTCGATCTCGAACGGCCGGAACGCTTCCTTCTCATCCTCACGCGGCCCAACTGGACGTCGTGGATGGCGCGCGGCGCGTTTCTGCTGACGGCGCACGGCGCCATCGGCAGCGGGTGGGTCGCCGCGTATCTGTTCGGGTGGACGGGCTTGATCAACACGCTCGCGCCGATCGCGTTTCTGATCGCGGCGAGTGCCACGGCATACACGGGCCTGCTCTTCGCGCAGGGCCTCGCGCGAGACCTCTGGCAGGGCCCGCACTCGACGGTGGACCTGATGCTGCTCGCCGTGGCCGAGGGCAGCGCGGCAATGCTGCTCGCCGCGACGCTCGCCGGTGGTTCAGCAGAGACGATCCGGTTCCTCGGCATCAGTCTGGCGCTTGCAGCCCTCTGTCATGTTTCGATTCTGATTCTCGAGCACCTGCTCTCGCCGAGCCCGACGCTGCACCACGAGCTGGCGGTCCGCGCCGTGCGATCAGGCGCGTACAAGCAACTGTTCTGGTTTGGCGCGCTCGGCCTCGGCGGGCTGGCGCCGCTCCTGCTCGTCGGGCTCGCCGCAGCGGTCGGATTCCCGCTCGGCGTGCTCATCCCCGCGGCAATCTTCGCGCTGGCCGGCAGTCTCGCGTGGGAATACGTCTGGGTCGAGGCGGGGCAATCGGTTCCGAATTCCTGATTGACGGTTAGTGAGGCAATGGGGCAATGAGTCAATGGGGCACCACGAGCGCTTGTCTCAGCTGCTCGCCTCGTAGGGCGGATCGGGTTGAGATGCGCGAAACTCGCGGCTCAAAGCCCGAGCCGCGCTACGGCCAGGGAACACAAGGGTTTGTATTGCCTCATTGCCCCATTGCCCCATTGCCCCATTAACAAAGATCAAACCGAATGGCCGAATTCCGCACCCACCCCGACCCGTCGCAATGGGACGATTACGTCGACTACGAGTCGACGAGCTGGCCGAAGAAGGAACGCCGGCGCTACTGGATCATCCCCAGCATCTGCTTCAACTGCGAGTCGGCGTGCGGCATCCTCGCGTACGTCGACAAGGACACGCTCGACGTCCGGAAGATCGAGGGCAACCCGGTGCATCCGGGCAGCCGCGGCCGGACGTGTGCGAAGGGCGTGGTCACGCCCAATCAACTCGAAGATCCCGATCGCGTGCTCTTCCCCCTGAAGCGTGCGGGCGCGCGCGGGGGCGGCGAGTGGAAGCGCGTGAGCTGGGACGAGGTCCTCGAGGACATCGGCGGCCGGATACGGAAGGCGATTCTGGAAAATCGCCGGCACGAGCTCATGTACCACGTCGGGCGGCCCGGCGAGGACGGCTATGCGAACCGCGTGCTGCAGGCCTGGGGCATCGACGGACACAACAGCCACACCAACGTCTGTTCGTCGTCGGCGCGCCTCGGGCATTTTCTCTGGACCGGCGCCGATCGGCCGTCGCCCGATCACGCCAACGCGAAGACGATCCTGCTGTTGTCATCGCATCTCGAGTCGGGACACTACTTCAACCCGCACGCGCAGCGAATCATCGAGGGCAAAACACGCGGCGCCAAGTTGATCGTGATCGATCCGCGGCTTTCGAACACGTCGGCGAAAGCCGATTTGTGGCTGCCCGCCAATCCGGGCACCGAATCGGCGCTGCTCCTCGCGATCGCGCGCCGGCTCCTCGACACCGGCCGATACAACCGTGACTTCGTGCGGAAGTGGGTCAACTGGGAAGCCTACCTCGAAGCCACGCGGCCGGATCAACCGCGAACGTTCGAGGTGTTCGAGGAGGCGCTGAAGCAGGAGTACGAAGTCTTCACGCCGCAGTACGCGGAAATCGAGACCGGGATTCCCGCTGCGAAGATCATCGAGACGGCCGACGCCATCGCGAATGCCGGCACCGCGTTCTCCACGCATAGCTGGCGCGCCGCGACTGCAGGGCATCTCTGGGGCTGGCAGATCACACGCTGCCAGTACTTGCTTGTGGTCCTCACGGGAGCGATCGGTGAACCCGGCGGGGTGAACCTCCACCAGACGAACAAGTTCATTCCCAAGCACCCGAATCCGCCGCCGCCGCCGTCGTACTGGAACGAGCTGCTGTTCCCACCCGAATTTCCGCTCGCGTTCTTCGAGATGAGTTTCCTGCTGCCGCACTTTCTGAAGGAAGGGCGCGGCCGGCTCGATACGTACTTCACGCGCGTCTACAACCCGCTGTGGACGAACCCTGACGGCTTCAGCTGGATGGAGATCCTTCAGGACGAATCGAAGATCGGGATGCACATCGCGCTCACGCCGATCTGGAGCGAGACGGCGTGGTTTGCCGACTACGTGCTGCCGATGGGACTCGGCACCGAACGGCACGACACCATGAGTCAGGAGACGCACGCGGGACGCTGGCTGGGATTCCGCCAGCCGGTCAGGCGCGTGGCGCTCGAGAAGAAAGGTCAGCGCGTCGAACACACCTATGACGCCAACCCGGGCGAGGTCTGGGAAGAGTCCGAGTTCTGGATCGCGCTGTCGTGGAAGATCGATCCGGACGGGACGCTCGGCATACGGAAGTTCTTCGAGTCGCCCTACCGTCCCGGCGCGAAAATCACCGTGGACGAGTACTACGGCTGGATGTTCGAGCACTCGGTCCCGGGCCTGCCCGAGGCTGCCGCCAAAGAAGGCCTGACGCCGCTCGAGTACATGCGACGGTACGGCGCCTTCAAGGTGGACGATGTGGCCTACAGCAAGGCGCACGAGCAGCCGGTCGAATCGGGCGGCGTCGTGGTGGACGGCGTCCGTCGCGCCGGGTTCAACACGCCGTCGCGCAAGCTCGAGTTCTATTCACCGACGCTGGCCGAGTGGGGCTGGCCGGAACACGCGATTCCCCGCTACGTGCCCGGCCACGTCTACTGGCGCGATCTCGATCGGAGCGCGAACGAGTTCGATCTGCTGCCGAATTTCCGGTTGCCGACGCTCATCCACACGCGGTCGCCGGTGAAGTGGCTCTACGAGATCTCGCACAACAACCCGCTGTGGATTGCGCCGGGCGATGCCGCGAAGCTCGGCCTCGAACCGGGCGACCTGGTGAAAGTACAGACCGGCATCGGCTTCTTCGTCACGCGCGCGTGGATCACCGAGGGCATCCGCCCCGGTGTGGTCGGCGTGTCGCACCATCTGGGGCGTTGGCGGCTGCACGAAGATCAAGGTGGCGCGCGCGCCGCGACGTCGCTCGTCAAGATCGAGCGTGACGACGCCGGACGCTACACGATGCGGCAGATCCACGGCGCACAACCCTTCGCGAGCGCCGATCCCGATTCGTCGCGGATCTGGTGGAGCGAGGTGGGCGTCCACCAGAACGTGACGTTCCCCGTGCAGCCGGATCCGGTGAGTGGCATGCACTGCTGGCACCAGCGCGTGAAGCTCGAGAAGGCCGGCCCGGACGATCGCTACGGCGACATCATGGTGGACACCAACGCGTCACACCGGCTGTACAAGGAATGGATGGCCAGAACGCGGCCGGCGCCCGGACCCGATGGCACCCGCCGCCCGATGTGGTTCGAGCGGCCGCTCAGACCGGTGCCGGAAGCGTACAAGATGAAATGAGCTGTTAATGAGGCAATGGGGCAATGGGGCAATGGGGCAATGAGGCAATACAAGCGCTGGTCTTAGTGGGGCATGCGCGACAAGTGATTGTATTGCCCCATTGCCCCCATTGCCTCCTTGCCCCATTAACGAATAGCTATCTAGCCGCCGACAGAATCCGCTCGATCACGTTCGGATCGTCGGGCAGGAGTCCCGACTTCGGCAGACGCGGCGTGAGCGTGATCCAGTTCTTGTCCATCCTGAACACGCGCCGGAAGAGCGGGAGCGATTCGTCCACGCGTCCCATGTTCACGAGCGCGACCGCGTGCCAGAAGATCATCTCGGCGTTGCCCGGCACGAGCTTCTCCGCGGCGCCGTACTCGCGAAGCGCGCCGGCGTTGTCCTTCTTCTCCACCGCGAGATCGCCGGCGTTCATGTGGTTGTACGCGCGCTGCAGCGTGACGAGTCGGCGAAGCTCTTTCAGCGGATCAGGGTTGTCGTCCACGCGGAGATCGAAGGTCCGGTCCTTCCAGGGCTGGCCAGTGGGTTTGCCCGTGGCGACGATGAGCGCGGCCGACTGTTTGCCGCGGATGTCGCCGCCCACGGCCTGGGCCGCGTCGAGCGCCGCGAGCATACGATCGGCGAGATCGCCGGCCGTCTTTTCGAACGCCTGCGCCATCGCCGGCCAGACCTTGTCGTTCAGCATCAGGTTCGCCTGGACGGAATAGTCCTTGCCGATGTGATGGCCGGCCGCCTGAATGTCTTTCGGGCCGGTCCACGCGTCAACTCGCCCGCGCGCGTCGATCATCGCCACCTGCCTCACGTCGCGGGCATCGTCGGCCGCGAGCAGGGTCTTGAGCGCGTCGGGCGCCGCGCGCCCCGCTCGCATGAGGTCCAGCCCGCGCGGCCCGTACGCGGGATCGACGAATGACTGCGTCGCCACGGCCCCGACGCCCGCTTCCACCCACGGGACGATCGGACCGACCGAGAACCAGTGCGATTGGACGGCGACGCCCAGATCTCCCGTCGCCGGATCGCGCGCGACGATGGAAAACGTGTGGACCGGACGGGCCGGCCGCTTGACGGCCGTGGTGTCACCGGACTCCGAAACGCGCCCGCAGGCGCCGGCGGCGAGAACGGCCACGAAGAAGATCGCGCGCTTCATCACCAGACTCCGAGGTAACCGACACCCACCACCGCCAGCAGCGTGGCCAACAGGATCTTCAGCCACTTCACCGGCACGCGGCCGCCGAGCCAGACGCCACCGCGCGTGCCGAGGAGCACGCCGAGCACGGCCGAGGCGACCAGTTCGAGATTCGTCAGATGCCCGAGCGCATAGTGCTCGACGACGCCGGGGACGGCGGTCACGCCGATCATGAACGCGCTCGTCGCCGCCGCCGCCCGGAGCGGAATACCGCACCAGGAATTGAGGGCGGGCACGATCAGGATTCCGCCGCCGACGCCGGTGAGCGTCGAGATGACGCCGGCCAGACCGGCCGACGCCACGGCCACCGGGAGGCGTCGGACCCGGTACGACACGACGCCGCCGCTCTCGAGCTCGTGGAACCGCCCGCCGAGGACGCCGATCGACGCGGTGGCGTCCTTGATGACGTTGCGGCGATCGAGCCGCTGCAGCATCACCACGGCGATGAGCACGGCACTCAGGCCGAAGATCCGTTGTGCGCCGGCACTCGACACGAGACCCGCCTGGAGCGCGCGCGCCGACGTCATCGCGCCCAGGACCGATGCGACGAGCAGCACCACCGCCAGCCGCAGATTCAGGAGCTGCCGGCTCGCTGCCAGCATCGAGACCGAGGTGGACGTGCCGACGACGGAAAAGAGGCTGACAGCGGCGGCCGTGAGAAACGGCAGCGCGACGACCTTGTTGAGGATGGGCACCAGGAACACGCCGCCGCCGAGCCCGAGAATCGACCCGAGGAGCCCGGCGCCGGCGCCGGCGGCGATGGTGAACAACAGCGTCGAGATCACCGTCCGGTCACCTCATTCACCTCAGGACAACCGGGTGGCGACGCCCAGCGCCAGGAGCAGCAGCACGAGCGCGGCGGCGCAAGCGAACGGCCAGTCGCGCCGGCGGACCTCTTCGCCGAGCACCGCGACGACGTTCACGATCGGCATCGTCACGAGCAGCAGACACCCGGCAGACAACACATCGGTCGCGAACTCGCGCCGGCCCGCGATCCAAAGCGTGAGGCCGGCGACGAACGCCAGCGCGATCAACGCGATACCGGCGCGACCGGCAATCGCGCGCCATCGCTCGATTGGGGATTCGACCGGAGGATCGTGAGGATCGATCATGGTGAGGCCCGGGGCTCGAACCGCCGGTAGTGTCGCAGTTGAGGCGTGGCCGCCGCAATGGCTGTCGCGGCGATCAGGCACCCGACGCCGCCGGTGATCACCGAGAACGGCGCCCCGCGCCACTGCGCCACCAGCCCCGCTTCGAGCTCGCCCAACTGGGGACCGCCCATGAAAAAGACCATGTTCACGCCGATCATGCGGCCCCGCATGGCGTCGGGCGTCTCCAGTTGACGCACGAGGTTGCGAATGACCATGCTCACCGCGTCGGCGGCGCCGGAGAGGGCCAGGCAGGCGAGCGTCAACCAGAACGACCGCGAGACGCCGAAGACGATCGTCGCGAGCGCGTACGCCATCACCGCCCAGACGAGCGTCATCCCCTGGCGGGTCAGCCGGTGGGCCAGCGGAATCATGGCGGCACTTGCCGCGAGCGCGCCCATCGCGGGCGCGGCCGCGAGCACGCCGTAGCCGCGGGCGCCGACGTGGAGGATGTCCTGCGCGAAGATCGGCAGCAGCGCCAGCGCCGACGCGAAGAACGTCGCGAAAAAATCCAGCAGCATCGTCGACCGGATGATCGGCGAGCGGAAGACGAAGGCCAGCCCTTCGCGCGCGGCCGCGAGCGACATCATGTCACGCGCCCGCGACGGATCGCGGTCCGTTTCCGGCACGTCGCGCATCCGGACGAGCGCGATCACCACGCACGCAAAAGAAATGGCGTTGAAGGCATACGCCCACCCGACGTTCGCGACCGCGATGATGAGCCCGCCGATCGCCGGCCCGGCCACCGACGCGGCTTGCGCCATCGCCGTGTTGAGGCTGATGGCGTTCGGCAGCGCGTCGCGCGGCACGAGCATCGGCACGAGCGCGTGACGCGCCGGCGGATCGAACGCGCCGACCGCGGCGCCAAGCGCCGCGAGCAGGTACACGGGCCAGACGACCGTGAGACCGGCGAAGGCCAGGACGGCAAGCACCGATGCCACCAGGGCGCCGCCGATCTGCGTCACCATCATCAGACGGCGGCGGTTGAAGACGTCGGCGGCCACGCCGGCGATGAGCGAGAAGACGATGATCGGCACGACGCGCACGAGGCCGACCATCCCCAGCGCGACGCCGCGCCGCTCCGGCGGCGCAAGCAGCGCCACATGCCAGAGCAGCGCCGCCTGCTGCATGAACGAGCCGGAAAACGAGATGATCAGGCCGATCCAGAGAAGACGGAAATTGCGGAAGCGCAGCGCCGAGAACACGGACACTACATCTTAATTCGTTCATTCGTTAATGAGGCAATGGGGCAATGAGGCAATGGGGCAATGGGGCAATCCAGGCGCTTGTCCTACTAGCCGCGCCGGCGTTGTCCCACTGGCCGCGCTCTGCCGGCAAGCCGAACCGCACCACGGCCAGAGAGGACAAGTGTTTGCATTGCCTCATTGCCCCATTGCCTCTTTGCCTCATTAACAAATCTTCGTCATACAATCCCGTCATGCACAATAGATTGATTTCCGTCCTGGCCATCGCCCTGGCAGTCACAGTGTCGACGAACGACCTGTCGAGTCAGTCGTCTCCGTCCGCGGCGCCGCCGGTGGTGGGCGGGCACAAGCATTACGTCGCGAACGAGAATCAGATGCAGCAGGCGTCGCCGACGGGCCAACTGGCGCCGCGACTGCAGAATCTCGGCGGCTATGTGTTTCCGGTCACGACGAAGAGCGCGCGCGCGCAACTGTTCGTCAACCAGGGATTGAATCTGTCGTATGCGTTCAATCACGCCGAGTCGGGACGCGCGTTTCGCGAAGCGGTACGACTGGATCCGAAACTGGCGATGGCGTATTGGGGACAGGCGCTCGTGCTCGGGCCGAACATCAACGCCGCGATGGAACCGACCGACGAGGCGCCGGCATACGCGGCGATTCAGAAAGCCGTGTCGCTTCGCGCCAACGCTTCGCCCCGCGAGCGCGCGCTCATCGATGCGCTCGCCCACCGTTACACCGGCAAGCCCGAGGATCGCACCGCCCGCGACCAGGCCTACTCGGCCGCCATGCGGAAAGTCTATCTGCAGTATCCGGCCGACAACGACGTCGCGATTCTCTACGTCGAGTCGGTGATGGACCTCCGACCGTGGGGCTACTGGATGGGCGACGGCAAGCCGTACGAAGGGGTCGCGGAAGCCGTGTCGATCGTCGAACGAGTCATCGCCAGGAATCCGAAACACCCCGGCGCGCTCCACCTGTACATCCACCTGATGGAATCGATCGCGCCGAAGAAGGCCGAACAGGCGGCCGATCGGCTGTTGCCTCTCGTCCCGGCCGCCGGGCATCTCGTCCACATGCCCGCGCACATCTATCAGCGTGTTGGCCGCTACGCCGATGCCATCAAGAGCAACCAGCTCGCCATCGCCGCCGACGAGGACTACATCGCGCAGTGTCGCGCGCAGGGGCTCTATCCGCTCGGCTACTATCCGCACAACCTGCACTTCCTCTGGTTTGCGGCCACCTTCGACGGCCAGAGCCAGCTCGCGATCGACGCGGCGAGGAAGACCGCCTCCAAAGTCGACGCCGAGACCATGAAGCAGCTCCCGCTGCTCGCGGCATTTCGTGTCGTGCCGTACTACGCGTTGATCCGCTTCGGGCGCTGGGACGACATGCTCGCCGAACCGGCACCGGCGGCCGGGCCGGCATTTCTCGTCGGCACGTACCACTTCGCCCGCGGCATGGCGCACGTCGGCAAGAACCAGCTGGCGGAAGCGGAGAAGGAGCTCGAAGCCGTCCGCCAGGTGCTGACGGACAAATCGCTCGATTCGCCGCTCTTCTCACCAAACACGGGGCGAGCCGTGCTGTCGGTCGCACCAGAAATGCTCGCGGGCGAAATCGCGGCCGTGCGAAAGCAGTACGACACCGCGATCGCGCACCTCTCGCGTGCGGTCCGCCTCGAGGACGGCCTCGTCTACACCGAGCCCTCGGAAATGATGTTCCCGACGCGCCATTCGCTCGGGGCAGTGCTGCTCGACGCGGGACGCCCGGCCGAGGCCGAAACGGTCTACTGGGACGACCTGCGCCGGTTCCCGGACAACGGCTGGTCGCTCGTCGGCGTCGTTCAGGCCCTCAAGGCCCAGGGCAGGAACGAACAGGCCGCGATCGTACAGGCGCGGTTCGACAAGGCATGGGCGCGCGCGGACGTTCGACTGACCTCATCGCGCTTCGCGCGATGAGGTTCGTTAATGAGGCAATGGGGCAATGAGGCAATGGGGCAATGCAAGCGCTTGTCCTCGCTTGCCGCGCCAACTTGAGGTCTGCCAGCGAGAGGCTGGGCCAGAGGAGACAAGTGTTTGTATTGCCTCATTGCCCCATTGCCCCATTGCCTCATTAACCATGGTCACTTAGCTCCATCCGCGTGCAGTTTGAGCACCGCGTACAGCGCGCCGATGATTGGCGTGGGCACGCCGACGGCGCGGCCGCGGCGCACCACGCTGCCCTGCAGCGCGTCGACCTCGATACGCTTGCCCTGCGAGAGATCGATCAGGAGCGATGATCGCGTTGAGGGCGGCAGCTTGCCCACATATTCCTCAATGCGGCTGCGCTGATCGTCCGGCAGCCGGATGCCGTGGGCGCGGCCGACGCGGGCGACCTCCTCGACCGCGTCGATGAACAATGCGCGGCAGAACTTGTCGGCCCACACCGGACCGATGGGCAGCCGGGCGGCGCCCGTGAACGCGGCGAACGGCGCGAGGTAGGTGAACTTTTCCCAGATCGCCGCCTTCGCGTCGGGCACCGCCTCGGCGTGAATGTCGGCGCCGAGCAGGGCCTGCTCGATCGCGCGGACGCGATCGGTCACCGCGCCGGCCGCGCCGAAGTACTCGCCGAACACCACGCGCCGGTGCGTGCCGGTCTGCCGAATCAGCCCCGGCGCCTCGATCGCGGTGGCCACGTAGGTCGCGCCTCCGAGCGTGGCGGCCTCGCCCGCCACTGCCGCCACTTCCTCGGCGCTGTCCACCCCGTTCTGCAGCGTGAGCACGGTCGTGCCCGGCCCGGCGAGCGGCCCAATCATCGGAATCGCGGTGGCGTTGTCGTACGTCTTCACCGCCAGCACGACCAGATCGGCGGGTCCGAGCCGCGCGGGGTCGCTCTCGGCGCGCACGCGCACGGTGAAATCGCCAATCGGCCCCACGACCCGCAGCCCCTGGCGGTGAATCGCGTCGAGGTGCGTGCCGCGGGCCACGAAGCTGACGTCATGTCCCTGCCGCGCCAGCAGCGCGCCGTAGAATCCGCCAACGGCGCCGGCGCCGATGAATGTCACCTTCAAGAGTTCGTCCTTCCAGGTTCCGTCATCGTCTTTTTCCAGTAGAAGTACACCGGCAACCCGATTACCAATAACCCCAGTCCGGCAAGCGATTCGACGGGCCGTTTGACGAGTGTGTTGGCGATCACGAACACCGATCCGAGCACGAAAAGTCCGGGCAGGATCGGATAGCCCCACACGCGATACGGCCGCGGGGCCTCGGGCCGGACGAGCCTGAGGCGAAAGAGCGCGAGACCGCCGAACAAACTGAACAACACGGACGTGAACACGACATACGTGAAGAGTTGTTCGTAGGTGCCCGACAGCGCCAGGAGCGACGACCAGATCGTGATGCCGAGAATCGCGACGTGCGGACTGTGGTAGCGCGGGTGCACTTTCGCGGCCGCCGAAAAGAACAGGCCGTCTGCCGCCATCGCGTACAGCAGTCGGGACGACGCGAGAATGGCCGCGGCGTTGCACCCGAACGTCGAGAACACCACCGTCAACGCTACGAGCGTCGCACCTGAGGCGCCGACGAGCGCCGTCGCGGCGCGCTCGGCGACGCGCGACGTCTTCGCCAGCTCGGACATCGGCAGGGCGACCAGGTACGCGAGGTTCACCGTCAGGTAGATTGCAATCACGGTGAGCAACCCGAAGGTGAGCGCGCGCGGCAGGTTGCGCGTCGGATCGCGGACTTCGCCCGCCGAGTAGGTGAGGAAATAGAACCCGTCATTGGCCCAGAGCACCGCAATCATCGCGACGCCGAAGGCGACGAGCGGCTCGGGCACGTCGGGCGGGACGATGGGCGTCCAGTCCGGAGAGACGCGCGGCGCGGCGATCGCGAAGATCGGGATCAGCAGGAGCCCGGTGATCTTGGCCACGGTCAGGACGGCATTCGTGCCCGCCCCCGAACGGACGCCGAGATAGTTGATCCCGCCGAGCGCCACAATCGACAGGACCGCGACAAGCTTTGCGGCGGTCAGCGTCCAGGTGACCGACCCGATCGGCACGGTGACGAGCACGTGCGCGGGCGAGAGCGACGGAAAGAAGTAACTGAGGTAGTCGGCGAACCCGACCGCGACTGCCGCCACTCCGCCTGACAGTGCCACCAGCAGCATCGCCCAGCCGTACAGGAACGCAGGCAGCGAGCCAAACGCTTCACGCAGGTAGACGTACACGCCGCCCGCCCGCGGGAACATCGCGGCCAGCTCCGCGTAGCTCAACGCGCCCGCCAGCGCGAAGAGCCCGCCGAGCGCCCACGCGGTCAGGATCAGGGTCGGCGAGGGCAGACTCGCCGCCATGAGGCCCGTCGTCAGAAAGATGCCGGAGCCGATGATGCCGCCAATGACGAGCAGCGTCGCGGCAATGGGACCAATCGCGCGATCGAGGGTGGGGGACGACATGAAGGCTGGGCGCCGATTATACGGAACTGCCGCCGTGGCTCACCCGTCTGACTGATCCGGCGCCTGTCGCCGGCAGATCGCCGCGCATGCGCTATGCTGGCGGCTCCACCCCTTGACGGAGGACGTGATGACACGCGCGCGCCTGACCGGCGTCTGCCTGGCCATGCTCGTCGCCCTGCCGCTCGCGGCGCGGGCCCAGGCCCAGGCCCAGGCAACGCCCGCCGACAAGGCCGAGGCCCTGGGCGCCGCCGCCCGCCGGGGCGACGCGGCCACCGTCGCCAAACTGCTCGACGAAGGCGTGGACGTCAACACGAAGTTCCGTTACGACGTCACCGCCATCTCGTACGCGGCCGATCACGGCCACCTCGAGGTCGTGAAAGTGCTGCTCGCCCACAACGCCAACGTGAACGTCAAAGACACGTTCTACAACGCCACGCCGCTCAGCTGGGCGGCCGGACCGGCTCAGAAGCGCAAGCCCGAGCACGCGCAGATCGTCGGCCTGCTGCTCAAGGCGGGCGCGCAGGGCAAGGAGGGTGCCCTCACCTCCGCCGTCGGCGCCTCGGACGCCGCGATGGTGAAAGTCATTCTCGACGTCGGGGGACTCCCTCCGGCGGCACTCTCCGACGCGCTCGAAGCCGCGACCGCCGCGAAGAAGACCGAGATCGTGACGATGCTCGAGACCGCCGGCGCGAAGCCTTATCCCGTCTTCAAGATGGATGAGTCGCAGATGGCGAAGTACGTCGGCACCTACCGTGCGCCGAACGGCAACGAGCTCGTGGTCGCCATCGTGTCCGGACGCCTCAGCCTGAACGCGTCCCGTGTCGGCGGCCCGCCGCAGATCGCCCTCGCCGGACGCAACGAGACGACGTTCGTGGATCCCGACACGCCCGGCCTGCGGGTGGTCTTCAAGATCGAAGACGGCAAGGTCACCGCGATCGTGCTCGGCCCGACGACCTACGCGCGCGTTGGAGGGGAATAGAGATGCGTCGCACCACCGTGCTCCTCGCCTGGCTCATCGTCACGGCGCCGCTCGCGGCGCAGCAGTGGCCGTCCTTCCGCGGCGCGAACGCGTCGGGCGTCGCCGATGAAAAGCCGACGCCGGCAAAGTGGAACGCGCCGGCCGGCGAGAATCTCCTCTGGAAGACACCGATTCCGGGCATGGCCGTGTCGAGCCCGATCGTCTGGGGCGACCGTGTGTTCGTCTCGACCGCGGTCAGCAGCGATCCTAACGCCGGCATCCGGACGGGACAGTACGGCGACGTCGAGCCAGTCAACGACATGAGCCGCCACCAGTGGCGGCTGCTCTCGCTGGACAAGAAGACCGGGAAAGTGATCTGGGATCGACTCGCGTACGAAGGCACGCCGAAGACCAAGCGTCACCCGAAGTCGAGCCAGGCGTCGCCGACGCCCGTGACCGACGGGCGCCGCGTCATCGCGTCGTTCGGATCCGAAGGCCTCTACGCCTACGACTTCGACGGCAAGCTCCTCTGGAAGCGCGATCTCGGCGTCCTCAACTCGGGCTGGTTCTACGACCCCGACTACGAGTGGGGGCTCGGCAGCTCGCCCATCATCTGGAGGAACCTCGTCATCGTCCAGTGCGACATCCAGAAGAACTCGTTCATCGCGGCGTTCGACGTCGCGTCGGGCGAGCCGGTCTGGCGCACGGAGCGCGAGGAAATCCCGTCGTGGTCCACGCCGGCCATCTACGACCCCGGCGGCCATGCCGAACTCGTCACACAGGCCACGGCATTTACGCGCGGATACGATCCCGCGACCGGTACAGAGCTGTGGCGTCTGTCCGGCAATTCCGAGATCGCCATTCCGACACCCATCATCGCGCCCGGCCTCATCATCGTCACGAACGGGTACCGCGGCGTGCAGCCGATTGTCGCGATCAAGCCAGGCGCCACCGGCGACATCACGCTGAAGGGCGAGGAGACGAAGAGCGACGCCATCGCCTGGAGCATGAAGCGCGGCGGCCCGTACATTCCGACGCCGGTGCTCTATCGCGATCAGTTGTACGTCTGTCAGAACAACGGCGTCGTGGCGACCTACGACGTCAAGACCGGGCAGCGCGTCTATCAGGAGCGGCTCGGCCCGAATGGCGGGTCCTTCAGCGCGTCGCCCGTGGCGGCCGACGGCAAGGTCTATTTCACGAGCGAAGACGGCGACGTGTTTGTGATCAAGGCCGGTCCGACGTACGAACTGCTGGCGACCAATCCCGTCGGCGAGATTCTGATGGCAACGCCCGCGATTTCAGACGGCGTGCTGTTCTTTCGCGGACTCAGGCACGTATTTGCGGTAGGACTAAAGTAGGCGGCTCGAGTGACGTACGTAGCGCGGCTCGGGCTTTGAGCCGCGAAAAGGTCAGTGCGTGCAGGTCTCGTCGGCGCGCATGAGCCGCACTTCGCGAATGCGCGTCGTGCGGACGCCGTTGTCGAACTCGAGGAACATGCCCGGCGCGGCGACGAGCCCGGTGTGAATCGCGGTGCCGCCCCACGTGCAGCCGACGACACGGACGCGGACGTTGTCGCAGCCTTCCGAAGCAAACCAGCCACCGACCACCTGATAGCGCCCGTTCCCGACGCTCGCCAGCGAATACGTGGAATTGCGCGTGCGCACGACGACCCAGTCGCCTTCGCGCACCTCGTGGGCCCAGACACCCTCGATGTCGCGCGCAGCCGCCGTGATGCGATCGAGGGTTCGTCCCTCGGTCGTAATTTCGCTCAACGGCGAGTCGACGATACGGGTATGTTCCACTCGGCGCCATCCTACACCGGAACTACGACGGCTGCGTTTCCGGCGTTCTCTTGCATCAATGCGAGATGTGTGCCGATCAATTTACGGCTGCGAGCCGATTCTGGCTTCTCGCGATATCCGTTGACTGGACAATAAGTTAGGGGGACGGGGCTATTGGCGGTCCCGTCCGGGAAAGGGTCGGCCGACGCCGATAATCGGGGCCGGAATGCCAACCTGGCGCGTCTTTCACCTCAGTCTGGGCACGCTCGGAACCCGGCCCGGCCCGGCGCTGTCGCCGACGCTATCGGCGCCGCCTTACGGCGCGGGCGAAAACCGGAAGCGCGTGAACGCTTTGCTGGCTGGCGCCAGAACGAACAGGTTGTCGAATTCGCTGTCGGGGATCGTCACGCCGGGTCCGCCGAGGGCCTTGATGATGGCCGGCAACGTATCCGAGTGACCGACGATCATTACGATGCCGTTCGCGTGCTCTTTCCTGATTCGCGCCACGAGCTGCGACGTGTCGTCGGCGGGCATCACCTGGACGGTCAGCCCGAGCCTGGTGGCCAGCGGTTTGGCCGTGTCCTGCGTGCGCTTGAACTCCGACGCGAAAATCGCCGTCACGCCCGCGTCGGCGAGCATCGCTGCGAGCTTCGCGGCGCGGTTCTCGCCGGCCTTCGAGAGCGGCGGGTCCTTTTCGGCGGTGCCGGACATCGCGCCGCCGTCTGCCCGTTCGGCGTGCCGGGAAAGGATCACGAGCTTCTGCGCCGCCGCTGACGCGGGCACCAGCACCGACAGGACGAACAGCGCCGTCAGGGTTTTCGCCACACCGCCACTCCGTAGAGAATTGCGCCCGCGACCAGGAACGACAGGCCCACCTTGACCTGCAGCGCGGTCGCGCCAAACAGAATCGCGATCGAGATGACCAGGGCGAGCACGGGAATCACCGGGCCGAATGGGATCGTAAAGGGTGCGCGGCTCTGGCGCCGCAGCGCGAGGACCGACGCACACGTGCTGCTGTAGACGAGCAGCCGGGCGACCGCGCTCGTCGCGGCGAGCGTGGCAAACGAACCGGTGAGCGCGAGGGCCAGCGCGACCAGCGACGTGAAGACGATCGCGTAGTCAGGCGTCTGGAACCGCGGGTGCACGTGGCCGAACCACCGGGGCAGGTCGCCCTGCTCGGCCAGCGCGAACAGGTTGCGCGATCCGGACAGCGCCTGCCCGACGTTGTTACCGGTCATCGACACCGCCGCACCCGTCGTCAGCATCAGCGCGCCCCACCCGCCGAGAAAGATCAGCGCAGCGTCCGCCAGCGGCGTCTTTGAGGCCGCAATCGTCGGCAAGGTGCCGAGGGCGACGACCTGCGCGAGCGTCATGACAATGGCGACGATCACGATCGTCGCGACCATCGCGAATGGCACTGCCCTCTTCGGATCGCGGGCCTCGCCGGCCGGCACGGGGATCACTTCGTATCCGCCGTAGGTGAAGATCAACGCGAGCGCGGCCGCCGCGGTGTGCTCCCACGTCAAGGCGATGTCGGGGCGGAGCGCGTCCGTCGAGAGGTGCGGCAACCCCAGCACGATGAAGAGCAGCAGCGGGATCAGCTTGCCGATCGTGAGCAGGTTGACGATGAGCGAGCTCTGCCGGATGCCGCGCACATTGATGCCCATGATCGTCAGCACGACGAACGCGATGAGCGCCGTGCGCCACGACCCGGTCCGGACCGCCGGCCAGTAGTACCCGAGCGCGTCGGCGAGGCCGTTGACGACCGACGCCCAGCTCGTCGCGCGCGTGACCCAGAGCATCCAGCCGATTTCGAAACTGGGGAACCGGCCGAACGCCGCACGCGTGTAGAGGTAGGCACCGCCGGTGCCCTCGAACCGGCTGCTGGCCTCCGCGAAATTGAGCGCGATCATGAGTGCGAGCACGCCCACGAGCCCGACGGCGATCCAGCTGAAGCCGCCGAGATGAAAGGCGAGCGTTGCCGGCATCAGGAAGACCGAGCCGCCGATGACCTGGTTGACACCGATGGCGGTGAGATCCCACTTGCCGAGCTCGCGCCGGAGTTGAGGCGTGGGCGCCTCGGATCGTGCGGTCATCATGAAGTCCGGGAGGGTTGTATCATGGCTGGTGTCCTTCAAGCCCAGATCGAGGCTGCCCGCAACGGCGTTCACCTTGCCCGCGCGGTATTACACGGATCCCGCCCTCTTCGATCGCGAGCGCGAGCGGTTCTATCGCACGCTCTGGGTCGGTGTCGGCCGGCTCGCGGACATTCCGCGCCGAGGCGACTACATCACCCGCGAGGTCGCCGGCGACAGCCTGATCGTCGTGCGCAGCGACGGCGATCACGTGCGGGCGTTCTACAACGTCTGCCGCCACCGCGGGACGCAGCTCTGCGGTGACGTGTCGGGCACGTTCAACGGCTCGATCCAGTGTCCCTATCACGCGTGGACCTACGACTACGAGGGCCGGCTGATCGGCGCGCCGCACATGGACGGATCGCCGGGATTCCGCCGCGAGGAATTTCCGCTGGCCGCGGTCGCCGCGGAAACGTGGGACGGATTCGTGTTCGTCCGGCTGTCGGCGTCCGGGCCGTCGCTCCGCACGCACCTCGCATCGCTGCCGGAGAAGTTTGCGCCCTGGCGCATGGGCGATCTGACGCTCGCGCACCGCGTCGTCTACGACGTGAAGGCGAACTGGAAGCTGATCGTTCAGAACTACAACGAGTGTCTCCACTGCCCGACGCTGCACCCGGCGCTGAACAAGCTGTCGCACTACCTCAGCGGCGAGAACGAGCCGCTGCATCCCACCTACATGGGCGGGCGGATGGATCTCAACGCCGGCATCGAGACGATGTCGATGGACGGGCAGTGCCGGCGGGAGCCCCTCCCGGGACTGCCTGCGGCAGAACGGCGTCGCGTCTACTACTACTCGGTCTTCCCGAACTTCCTCTTCGCGCCGCATCCCGACTACGTCCTCACACACACGCTCTGGCCCCAGGCGCCGAATCTGACGAAGATCGTCTGCGAGTGGCTCGTCCATCCGGACGAAGCGGCGCGCGCCGGCTTCGATCTGTCCGACGTCACGACCTTCTGGGACATGACGAACCGCCAGGACTGGCACGTCTGCGAACTGGCGCAGGCGGGCATCAGCTCGCGCGGTTATCGGCCGGGCCCGTACTCGAATCGCGAGGATCTGCTCTACGCCTTCGATCGCTTCGTCGTCGAGACGCTGGGGGACGAATGACGCGCACTTGCGAGACGGGACGGACGTCCCATCCTGCGACACGCCTGTCGCTGTGGTTGGCCGCGGTCGTCCTCGTGGCGGGGCCCCGGGCGCAGCAGCCCGCGCTCGATCCCGGCTTCGAGGTCGTCCAGCTCGCGCCCGGCGTACACACCATCATTCGTACAGGACCGCCCGGGCTCTTTCCCGTCGCGAACGCGGGATTCATCGTGAATGCGGACGACGTGGTGGTCGTGGACACGGGCGGAACACCCGGCGACGCGAAGGCGTGGCTCGCGGCATTGCGCCGGATCACGCCGAAGCCGGTGTCGCACGTCATCAACACGCACTGGCACGACGATCACACGATGGGCAACGCGGTCTTCCGCGACGCGTTTCCAAAAGCACAGTTCGTCGGCCACGCGCGGATGGCCGGCGAGGTGAAGGCCGTGGCCGAGGCCGACCGCAACCGCCTGCAGCAGATGATGCCGATGATGACGAAGCAGCTCCGCGTCGCGGTCGAACAGAAGAAGAACTTCGACGGGCTGCCGTTGAGCGACGACGAACGGCACAGCCACCTCAACGACGTCGCCGGGTGGGAGCGATTCGCGTCGGAAACGCAGAACGTGCCGGCCGTCCCGCCCTCCGTGACGGTGACCGACAGGCTGACGATCACGCGCGGCAAGCGCGTCATCGACGTGCGCTATCTGGGCCCGGGCCACACGAACGAGGATCTCGTCGTGCACCTGCCGCAGGAACAGATCGTCTTCACGGGCGACCTCGTGACCGCGCCGGTGCCGATGCTGGGTCCCGCCTCGCACCTCACCGAATATCCGGCAACCCTCGCCGCCCTGGCGGCGCTCAAGCCTTCGGTGCTCGTGCCGGGCCATGGCGGCATTCGCAAGGGACTCGACTACGCGGCGCTCGAGAGCCGCGCGATGACCGAGCTCCTCGCTGCGGTCCGGACGCCTGCGGTGTCGGGATCGACGTTGCCGCAACTGCGAAAGACCGTGCGTGTGCCGGAGCTCGAAAAGGCGTTTGCCGGCGATTCGCAGCTCATCAAATTCCTGTTCGACTTTCAGTTCAGATCGCCCGGCCTCAGCGTGGCGTACCGCGAGGCGACGCAGGGGAAGAAGTGACCTGTGCGCGCCGCGCGCGCGCCCACTGCTCGACTCGATCACGATAGGCGTCCACCCGCTCTGGCGCTTCCGCCGATCGATCGGTCGTCTCGCCCGGATCGCGGCACAGGTCGTAGAGCCGTGACCGCTTCGACTCGACTTCGAGGACGAGCTTCCAGCATCCGTCTCTCAGGCCGAGCCAGCCCAGCGCGTAGTCGGTGAAGAACAGCGCCATCCGCTCGCGCGGGCGCAAGAGCGACACGCCGTCGTGGAGCGTTGACGCCGTGACGCCGAGCAGATCCAGGATCGTGGGTGCGATGTCGATGACGCTCGCCACGCGGGCGACCCGCACCGGACCGGTGCGCCGCGCCTCCTCCGGAAGGCGGATGACGAGCGGAACCCTGATGTTCTCCTCGTAGATGAACAAGGAGTGGCCGTAGTTGCCGTCGTGCTGCCCGAACGCCTCCGCGTGATCGCCGACGACGACGTACATGGTCCGCCGATCGAGCCCGCGGCGGCGAAGTCCTTCGAGGAACGTCCCGAGGGCGGCGTCGCCGTAGTGGAGTGAGTTCTTGTAGGCGCCGAGATCGGTCGCCGGCGGAAACGGGCCGGCCTCCGGCGCGCTGTAGGGATGGTGGCCGGCGACCGGCAGATACGCGAGGAAGAACCGCTGGCCGGCGGGCAGCGTGTCGATCCACCGCAGCAGGTGGTCGACGGCGGCCGGTTCGTCCACGCCGAAGCTGGATTGATGGTTGCCGCCAATGTCGCCGGCATCGGCCAGCGCGTCGAAGCCCTGCTGCCCGAGCACAGCCTCCATCCCGAGATACGAGAAGCGTCCCGAGTGAACGAGCGCGGTGCGATATCCCTGCGACGCCAGAAGCCGGGTCAGCGGCGCGCATGGCGATTTCGCGTGCGTCTCCGCATCGACGTCGAACGCCGGCGGGCGGCCGCACAGCGTCGCAAACAGACCTTTGATGCTCTCGGGATACACCGCGTAGGCGTGTTCGAACACGATGGCGTCGCTGGCGAGGCGCGAGAGCGTCGGCGTCGGATCGTCGGCCGCTCCGTACGGCGCGAGATACTGCGCGCCGGTTGACTCGAGGATGACGAGCACGACATTCATCCCTGCGGCCGCTCCCCGATACGCCGCGAGGTCGTCGCTGCTCTTCTCCGAGAACGGACTGGTGCGCCAATCGCCCTGTCCGCTGCGCGACGCCAGCCTCGGCGTCATCGTGGCAACGAGCGCCGTGACGGCGTTGCGGTGCAGCCCGACAGTGTCAACGCGGGCCGCCGCGAACGGACCCACCGCAAGGAGCACGAGCGCGCCAGCGACGGCCGGCCTCCGCCAGCGTGGAGATACACGTGCCAGCAGGATGGGTGCGGCGATGGCGGTCAGAATCACGGCCGCCATCGCGGCGAGGTTCGCCGGCGTCAGATAGAACGTGATCGAGTCGAGCAAGGGACCGCCGGCGGCCCGCCACATGGGCATGGTGAGCGGCGACGACAACGCGCGCGCCACCGGGACATTCACGGCGGCGTACAACGCCAGGACGGTGTAGAACAGCCACAGGAGGCGCCGCCGGCGGGCGAGGACATCCACGATCCAGAACGCCGCGCCCGCCGCGACGTCGTGCCAGAAGTACGCGGGAATCGTCCACCAGGTCCACGATACGTCGCGGCCGGCGAGCATCAGGATCTTCGCCACGACGAAGACCGCGACGAGGCTCGCGCCTCTCACTGGAGCACGAGGTTGATGCGCTTCAGCAGCCACCAGGAGACGACCGCGCTCGCCGGCGCCGGCCGCCAGATCCAGTCGTGCACCAGGACGGCGCGCGCGGGAGGACGGGCATAGATCGCGCGCCGATCGCCGCGGAACGACAGCGGAATGACGACGAGATCGGCCGGATCGGACTCGCCATCGCGATACGCCCGGTGCTCCGAGCGCACGGCGTCATCGAGAAACCGGCGCGCGACAGCCAGGTGATCGGCGTTGGCGTCCACGATGGTGATGGCCGCGCCGGGCAGCACCCGCTTCATCACGAGCGCCGTCCGCGGGAACAGGCCGCCACCGACGATGGTGACGCGATCGATCGGGCCGGCGGCGGGAAGCAGCCGCCGCACCGCGCGCTCGTGCGCGGCGAGCACGAGACGCTGGAGCCGGTGCGACTTCAACACCAGGCGCTCGAGACCCTCCAGGCTGAAGACCTCGAGCCAGCGGAAGACCGCGGGCCAGCGGCTCGCGGGCTCCGTCCCGTTCGTGAGCGTCCAGAGCTCGGTCCAGTGTGCGGTGGGCCGCAGGTGGTGCTCGACGTGAAACCCGTCGTTGAAGAACAGCAGGTTGTAGATTCGCCCGTAGTGGCTCGTCGTCCCGCGCGCGTGTTCGTAGTGCCCGTGGAGCTGGCAAAGCGTGAGGCCGATCGCCCAACCGGGCAGATACGTCGTCAGGAAGAATGAGGACGAACCAATCGCGAGCGCCGCCCAGAGTCCGGCAACGAGCGCGAGCTCGAACGCGATCTCCGGCGTGAGGCGCAGACGGCGTGCGCGCCCGGCGTGATGCAACAGGTGCCGGCGCCGCCAGATACTCTGCGGAAATCCGAGCAGCAGGCTGAGGTAGGCCGAGTAGGCGCGCCGGCCGAGAGCGCCGCGGAAGTACGGCCGATGGATGAAGTTGTGCGCGATCGTGTTGGCGTTCCACCACAGACCCAGCGCGATCGTCGCGATCGACGGATAGATCAGAAGCAACGCGCCGTGTCCAACCGACAGCCCGACGAAGAGCGCGTCCCACGCCAGATAGCGCGGGACGCGTCGTGACGCGAGGACGAGGGTGGATGCCATCGTCGTGCCCGAAGCAGACGTCAGGACGTTATGGCGTCCTGAACGCGCGCAGCTTCTGAGCGATCTCGGTGACTTCCGGCGCGACGGCGCGACCGGTCACCTTGAAGACGCCAAGGTGCAGGGGGTACGTATCCGGAGAGGCCGCGCGCTCGTTCTCCGGACGGAATTTTCCGACGCTGTTATAACGCCGGCCAAATCCGACCACCTGCCCGGTGCCTTCCGCCGACTTCAGATCCTTCCATTCGGCCCGTGCAGTCTCTTCCCGGCCGGCCGGGACCGCGTACGAGAAATAGCCGCGGGCGGGGCTCTGAAAACCCCAGTTGTTGGTGTTCGCAATCGCGCACACGCCGTGCACCTCCGCCCGGACCGGACAATCAGCGGGTTCGAGGGTCACCTTCTCGATCACGCAGTACACGCCCATCGGATCGCTCGCCACGGTTGGCACGGCCAGCGCCCCGATCATCAACCCCACCACGATCAGCCCGCGAATGCCTCGTCTCATAGGTCACCCCTGCTCTTCACGGCTTCGGGAACGAACGGCTGGAAAGCTCGATGTTACGACGACTGGAAGGGACCGGTGGACTTTCGTTAATGGGGCTCTCGTTAATGGGCTTTCGTTAATGGGGCAATGAGGCAATGGGGCAATGGGCAATACAACCGCTTGTCTTGGGCTTGCCGCATCGGTGGTGGGGCCAGCGAGACAAGTGTTTGTATTGCCCCATTGCCCCATTGCCCCATTGCCTCATTAACCAGCCGCTAATTAGCCGTTGAGGCGGTCTTGCGTTTCGGGTTGAAGAACGGGGTCGGCACGATCCGGGCGCGGACGACCTGGCGGACCGCGTCCACGGTGTGTTCGACTTCGAGCTCCGATCCCGGACCCGAGAACGAGGCGTCCACTGTGGCCAGCCCGATCATCTGTTTGAGCACCGGCGACCAGGTGGACGACGTCATGCGGCCGATCTGGCGGCTGCCGGCAAAGACGGGGACGGCGACGCGTGAGGCGGTGGCGACAGCCAGCGGCGGCAGGCCGACGGCCTCGTAGAGCGCCTCGACGTCGGGCCAGTGGATCGAGAGTCCGACAATCCGTCGCGCCGGGCCGCGGCGATGCTCGGCCACGAGCGCCCGCAATCCGACGAAGCTGTTCTTGCCGAGATCGACCAGCCGGTCGAGGCCCATCTCGAACGGCGAATACAGTTGCGAGACCGTGAGCGCCTTTCGCGCGCTGAAGAAGTCCACGTCGATGAGCAACAGGCCGGCTTCGATGCGCGCGACATCGAGGGCGAGCAGTCCTGTCGGCCTGAGGCCGAAGCTGGGACCGATCCGCGAGAGCGCATCCCACACCGTACCGGCGTCATCGCGATGCATCCAGACTTCATAGCCGAGGTCGCCGGTGTAGCCGGTGCGCGAGATCTCGACGGCGCGGCCGGCGATCCGGCCCGCCGTCACGCGAAAGTACTTGAGCGTGTCGATGTCCGCCTCGGCGACGGCGCGGAGGACGGCAGCCGAGGTCGGGCCCTGAATCGCGAGCGCCGCGACGCGCTCCGAGATGTCTTCGACGCGCACGTCCAGACCCGCGGCATGCTTCTGAATCCAGCGCAGGTTCGGCTCCGCGGCGGTCCAGCGAAATCGATCCGCCGCCAGCCGGCTCACGGTGCCGTCGTCCACAATCTGGCCGTGCTCGTTGCACCACGGCGTGTAGATCACCTGTCCGGGCTGCAGCTTCTCCGCGCTGCGCGTGATCACGCGGTCCACGAGCTTGACGGCGTCGCGGCCGGTGATGAAGTACTTGAAGAGCGGCGACACGTCGATGAGCGCCGCGGCGTTGCGAATCGCGTTGTACTCGTGCTCGTGGAGCGGCTCGTACGAGCTCGGCGCGTAGTAGCCCGCCCAGTCGCGATAGCTCAGGCTCTCGCAGAGCGGAAGGGTCCGCGAATGGAACGGCGTGCCGACGGGCATGGGCAGAACAAATTATAGGTCGATACCGTTCGTGACCTAGAATTGCAGTGCGTGCCTTCGACGTACGACGCGATCGTCATCGGCGCCGGTCACAACGGCCTGACCGCGGCGGCCTATCTGGCAAAAGCGGGACGCAAGGTGCTCGTGCTCGAGCGCCGTCACGTGGTCGGCGGCGCGGCCGTGAGCGAGGAAATTCACCCGGGATTCACCTACTCCGTGTGCTCGTACGTGGTCTCGCTGCTGCGCCCGGAGATCATTCGCGAGCTCGATCTGCCGGCCCACGGCCTCGAGATTCTCCCGCTCGACGGCACGTTCACGCCGATGCCGGACGGCAACTACCTCTGGCGGGTGAACGACCACGCGCGCACCTTTCGCGAGATCGCCCGCCACTCGCGCGCCGACGCCGAGGTCTACGACGAGTACGGCCGCGCGATGGTGGACATGGGGCGGTTCGCCAGGAACATCCTGGCGATGACGCCGCCCGATCCCTTCTCGATGCGGCTGCGCGATCTCGGCGCGATCGCAAGTCTGGCACGCCGGTTTCGCGCCCTGCCCGAGCACGATCGCCACAATCAGATCCAGCTGCTCACGATGAGCGCGATCGACTTCCTCGACCAGTGGTTCGAGACCGACGTGCTGAAAGCCACCATGTCGGCCTCGGGGATCATCGGCACGTTCCTCGGCGTGCGATCGCCGGGCACGGCCTACGTGCTGCTCCACCACTACATGGGCGACATCGACGGCGCCTTCCGGTCGTGGGGGCTGTCGAAGGGCGGCACCGGACGCGTGTCGGAAGCGATCGCCGGCGCCGCCCGGGCTGCCGGCGCCGAGATCCGGCTGAGCGCGCCGGTCCGGCACATCCTCGTCAGCGGCGGCCAGGCGACCGGCGTCGTGCTCGAGAACGGCGACTACCACATGGCGTCGGCGATCCTCTCGAGCGTCGATCCGCGCCAGACGTTCATGCGCATGGTGGGGGCCGACCAGCTCCCGACCGAGTTCGCCGACGACATCCGGCGCTACAAGTTCAGGGGTTCGTCGGGCAAGGTGAACTTCGCGCTCGATGGCCTGCCGGACTTTACCGCGCGGCCCGGCGCGGGGCCGCACCTGCGCGGCGCCGTCTCCATCTCGCCGAGCGTGGATTACATGGAACGGGCCTACGACGAGGCGAAGTACGGACGGTACTCGCGGCGCCCGTACATCGACATCGTCATTCCCAGCCTCACCGATCCGTCGGTCGCTCCGCCAGGCAAGCACGTGATGTCCTGCTTCGTGCAGTACGCGCCGTACGACTTGAGGGAACCGACGGCCGACGGCGCGCCGTGCAACTGGGACGACCATCGCGAGGCGTTCGGCGACGCCGTCGTCAACGCGATCTCGGAGCACGCGCCGAACTTCCGTGATCGCATCCTG